>Ga0114129_10006430_pt1 | contig 16662 bp, 13 predicted proteins | sample RhiMetdeltSRZDD1_FD_80071 | JGI IMG/M metagenome (GOLD analysis project Ga0114129, IMG submission 80071) | Populus rhizosphere microbial communities from Tennessee, USA - Rhizosphere MetaG P. deltoides SRZDD1 (version 2) (version 2) | ecosystem: Host-associated > Plants > Roots > Rhizosphere >... | reverse complement strand
GAGCGGGACGCGGTTGTGGTTCGACGTCGACGGTCCAGCACTCGTGCCCGACGGTTCGCGGCTACGCGAACGGCCGACGGTCATTCTGGTGCACGGTGGGCCGGGCAGCTACGACCATTCCTACTTCAAACCCCACTTCGAGCGCCTGACCGATGTCGCTCAGGTCGTCTATGTCGACCTGCGCGACCACGGCCGCTCCGCACGGCACGCCCCGGCGCACTGGAACTTCGAGGTTTGCGCCGACGACCTGCGTGCGTTCTGCGACGCCCTCGGAATCGTCAGGCCGGTCGTCCTCGGTCATTCGATGGGCGGCTGCATCGCCATGCTCTATGCCGCCCGCTATCCCGACCATGCGGGAGCGCTGATCCTGCAGTCGACCATGGCTCGATTCGATCTGGGACGCCTGGTTGACGGGTTCCGCCGTGTCGCGGGTGACGAGGTGGCCGAGCTGGCGCGGCGAGACTACAGCGGTGATCCGGTAACCGACGACGAGTGGGCCAAGGTGTTCGCCGCGTTCGGTCCACAAGTCCCGAGCCAGGAGGAGCTGGCACGCAGAATCCGAAACACGGACTTGGGCCCGTCCGGCATGGAACTGCTCTGCCACCTCGACATCGTCGACCAACTGCCTCGCATCGGTTGCCCGACTCTGGTGTGCGTGGGCGAGGTCGATCCCGTGACGCCGGTAACGGCCGCACGGGAGATCGCCGAAGCACTGCCAGAAAAGGTCGGTCAGCTCGAGGAGATCGATGGCGCTGGTCACTTCCCATGGCTGGACCGCCCGGATCGATACTGGTCGCTCATCAGTACCTTCGTCACGGCTGTGGGATGACTCGGCGCCCTGGCCGGGCCAACTCCCGGCCAGGGCGTCGAACTGGATCAGAAGTTGTGGACGATGTTGTTGGTCCGAAGCACCGACGACGGGCCAGCCCGGTGCCACCGGCAGGTACGTGAGGAAGTCGTCCTCGCTGGACGGTGGATCCCACTGCAGACCGGCCGCGCGGCTGGTATCGGCACCCCATAGAGGCAGGCCGCGGAGTCGGCCTCACGTCGGATCCGTTACGGCAGTCGGTACGAGTGGCTAGCGTTGGCCTGGTGACGGTCCGGCTGCTCGGTCCGGTGGAGGTCGTCGGCCCCCGCGGCCACGCGGTACTCAGCGGCGTGCGCCAGCGGGCTCTGATCGGCGCGCTGGCGTTGAACGCCGGCAAGGTGGTCGCCTCGGCCAGGCTGGTGGACGCGCTGTGGGGTCCGGAGCCGCCGCGTACCGCGTTCAAGACACTGCACGGTCACGTCGCCCGGCTGCGCCGCGCGCTGGACGCCTGCGGGCTGCCGGGGGCAGTGGTGACGGGGGGTTCCGGCTACACCCTCGCACTGGGCCGGGCCGATGTGGACGGCTTGCACTTCGAGGACCTGGTGGCCGCGGCCCGAGTGGAGCTGGGCGAGAACAGGACGGGTTCGGCGGTCGACCGCCTCCGGAACGCGCTGGCGTTGTGGCGCGGTGATCCGGTGCAGGACGGCGAGCTGCTCGGCTGGGGCGCGGCGGAGGTGAACCGGCTGGAGGAAATGCGGTTGACCGCGATGGAGGACCTGTGTGACGCGGAGCTTCGGCTGGGCCGGCACGGCGTGGTCGTTGCGGAGCTGGAACGGGTCCTGGTGCATCACCCACTGCGCGAGCGGCTGGTGGAGCTGCTGATGCTGGCGCTCTACCGATCCGGCCGGCCGGCCGAGGCGCTGGAGGCCTACCAGGAGCTGCGCACCGGGTTGGCCGACGAACTCGGCGTGGATCCCGCCACCGAGCTGCAACGCTTGCACACGGCCATCCTGCGTCAGGACGCCGCGCTGGCCGGAGCGGACCGCACCGAGCCGGCCGCACCGCGCCCCGCCCAGTTGCCGCCCCGGGTAGGCCACTTCGTCGGCCGCGCCGCGCAGTTGGCAGCGCTCGACGCGGGGCTGAACCAGGCCGCCGATACCCGCGTCGCGATGGTGTCCGGCGCCGGCGGGATGGGCAAGACCGCGGTGGTCGTGCAGTGGGCCCACCGCGTGCGCGACCAGTTCCCCGATGGGCAGATCTTCTTGGATCTGCGCGGCCACGACGACACGATCGCCATGACCGCGACCGCGGCGTTGACCCACGCCTTGCGGGCTTTGGGGGTACCGGACGGCCGGTTGCCCGCTGAGCTTCCCGAACAGGTCGATCTCCTACGCTCCCTTTTGGACGGTCGGCGGGTGCTGATCGTCCTGGACAACACCGCAACCGCCGAGCAGGTGCTGCCGCTGGTACCGCCGTCACCGACGAGCATGCTGGTCGTCACCAGCCGCCGACCGATGACCGCCTTGACTACGTACCACACCGTGCACGCCGTACCCCTGGACGCGATGACGCCCGAGGAGGGCTTCGCGGTGCTGCGTGATGTCGCGGGCACCACCCGCGTCGACCGTGAACCGGCCGACGCGGCACGGATCATCGCCAGCTGTGCGGGCCTGCCGTTGGCGCTGCGGATCGCCGCGGCGAAACTGGTACACCAGCCCGAGCAGGCCCTCGGCGCGCTCGCCCGCGAGCTGTCCACTGTGGATAGACTGGACGCGTTGCGAATAGATGGCGACTCGCGCAGCGTGCGTACCGTGTTCGCCAGCACGTACCGGACGCTGTCGGCGCCGGCGGCGCGGCTGTTCCGGCGGCTCGGGCTGCATCCGGGTGTGGTCTTCGGCAAGCACCTCGCCGCGGCGGTGGCCGGATTGCCTTCGGCCGACACAGATCGCGCGCTCGCCGAGCTCGTCGCCGCCCACCTGCTCACCGAGCACGGTGGCGGGCGGTACCGCTACCACGACCTGATCAGGCTCTACGCCGCCGAGTGCGCGCGCCTGGACGAGAGCCAACCCGACCGCACCGCCACCGTCACCCGGCTCGTGGACTGGTACCTCGGTGTCGCCGACATCGCCAACCGCGCCCTGGACCGCAGCTACGACCAGGTAACCCCGGCGCTGTCCCACCGGCTACCAGAACCACCCTTCGCCGCCGACCACCAGAGCACGCTCGCGTTTCTCGACCATGAGCGGGCGAACCTGGTACCGGTGGTCCGCCTCGCCGCGCAGGAGGGCCGCGATGTCGCCGCGTGGCAACTCGTCTACCTGCTGACCGGATTCTTCGACTCCCGCGGCCGGTGGGCCGATCGGATCGAGCTGTGCCAGCTCGGTCTGGCCGCCGCGCAGCGGCTGGCCGACCCGATCGCGGAGGGCCTGATGGGCAGCGCGCTCGGTACCGCGTACATCAGGATGCTCCGCTTCTCCGAAGCCCTGGACTGTCTGTACCCGGCGATGGAACGGACCCGCGCCGCCGGTGACCACCGCGGCGAAGGCCGCATCCGCAACAGCATCGCCACCGCGTACGCCCGGCTACGTCGCTACGACGAGGCGGTCGAGACCTACCAGCGGGCGCTGGCGGTACATCAGGCCAACGGTGACCAGCTGGGGGTGGCCGTCGCCCTCAACAACATCGGTACCGCCCGGGTCCGTCAGGGACAACCCGAGCTGAGCTTCCGGTACCTGCAGGAGGCGCTGCGGCTCACCGAGGAGACCGGCGACCGGCGGATGGAGGCCATCGTCCTGGGCAGCACCGGGGAGGCGTACCTGCGGCAGGGCCGGCGGGACGCCGCCCTGGATACGTTCCGGCGGGCGCTCACGGTGCAGGAAGCGATCGACGACCGCCGGCACCAAGTGGACACGCTGGTCAACATCGGCACCACGCTGCTGGAGGACGGAGAGCACCCCGCCGCTGTCGACCATCTCCGCGCCGCCCTCGAACTCAGCCACGACCTCGCCGACCAGCACCTGATCTCGGTGTGCCTCAAGACGCTCGCCGAGGCTCAGCTGTGCCGCGATGAACTCGACGCGGCCGGCGAATGCCTGCGCCGCGCCCTCGCGATCCGGGCCGCCATCCCCGACGCGTACGAGGAGGCGGCTATCCACCGCGCCATGGTGGAACTGGCCCGCCGGACCGGTCAGGTCGCGATCGCCAACGAACACCGGCAACGGGCGGTATGGCTCTACCAGAAGGCCAACGCGACCAGCGAAGCGGCCGAGCTCGAGGCCGCGTTGGCCTGACCGCTACGTGGCGGGCGGTATCGTACCGACCCCGCTGCCGACCACGGCGCCATTGACCGAGAGGATCACCCGGAAGGTCTTCGACTGGGTGGCCTCCCTCTGCTCGAGCGTCTCGATGGTCACGGTCGCGGTCTTGACGTCCGCCGGGAACTCGGCGCGGCCGGACGGTACCCCCACATAGTCCACGCCGGCCTTTGCGGTGATCTCCTCCGTGGACCAGTCGACCTGAATCGGGCCGCACACCATGCAGTCCCGCGTGAACACAGCCTGGCAACCCCCCGAGATGCAGACGAAGTCGTCGACGTGGTAGCAGGGATCGTCGCCGCCACACTTCGGCGGCTGGGCGCCCGTGCACCCGCCGGTGCCCGGCAGAACGAACATGATGGCGGCGGCGAGGGCCAGCCATCGGGAAACCGACATACGCGAACTCATACCGGGCAGTGTGCACAGGCGCCGGTGGTGAAACGGTGGTGATCTTTCCGGCGCGGGAGGATCGAACGACCACCGGCATGCCACCGCTGCCACCGTACACATGCCCCATGCGTATTGCATTGAGAGCCGCCGCCTTGTTGGCGGTGGCAGCCGCCCTCTTCACCATGCCGGCCCACGCCTGGGCGGACCACGAACGGCCGGGGCTCGCACCCGACAAGCCGTCACCGGTACGCCCGGCCACCACGTCCGGAACCCAGGCGAAGCCGCCGCGTACCTCTGAGATGGTCACCACCTCGAGCTGGTCGGTATCGCTTTCCGCCACCTCTACCTACCTGTGGCCGACGCAGTACACCACGCTCACCGCGACGGCCAACCAGGATGTCGGGCCTACGCCGTACTACATCCGGATCTTCGATTCTTCGGCGTACACCTACATCGCGACCTGCGGCTCGGGCACGACCTGTTCGGCCACCGTGACCAAGTCCACCGTCATGCTCGACGGGTTCACCGCCCGCGTCGAACTTATCGGCGGTCCGTCCGTGGCCACATCCTTGTCGCGGGATGTGTACTGGCACGGAGCGCAACTAGCACTGTCGGCTAGCCCGACCACACTCGCGGTCGGCGGGACCACGACGGTAACCGCGACTACGGCCTTGGACGTCGGGCCGTCACCCTTCTACATCGAGATCTTCGACGCCACCAATGGCACACTCCTACGACAGTGTGGTGTCGGGACCTCGTGCAGTACCCAGGTCAGCCAGTCCGGCGCCACTACGCACGCGTACCAGGCATTCCTCTCCAAGTCCAGCGCCACCTTCCCACCCGCCGGTCTGATCGAGACCTCGTCGACCAGTTTCGTGACCTGGTCGAACAATGGCTGGCACCTGTTTCTCAGCCAGCCGCCGGTGAGCTACAACTCGCCGGTGACGGTTACCGCCACGTCCACTGTGGACGTCGGTCCAACGCCGTACTACATCCAGATCTTCAACGAGAACGGCACCCGGCTCGCGGTGTGCGGCTCGGGCGTGACCTGCAGCGTGACCTTCTGGCCCACTCAGACCAAGACGTATCTCGTCGCATTCGTCTCCAGCTACAGCACAAGCCTGCCGCCGGCCATGGCGCAGGCGTCATCCAACGTCGTCGTCGCGACGTACTACGTGATTGCCTGAAAGGAAATAGTGATGAGCAAAATGTCCATGCCGCTGCGGACCGTCGCTGCAACCCTCTGCGCAGCCTTCGTGGCCGCGGCCGTGCAATTCATCGCGACTCCGGCCGCGCAGGCCGCCGGTCCGCTGGTCGCCGTCCTGCCGAACTATGCCGGCGTGTGCCCCGGCGGGCTTCCCAAGTACACGCTGTACCAGGACAACGAAGACGACAACAACGAGAACAACCGGTACGGGTGGATCGGTGGAATCAAGTCCGACAGCAACACCCGTACCTACCTGTGCGCCGTGGACGGCGACCGGTTCATCAGCCTCCGGTCGTACCGGGTGAACTTCGCCGTACTGGCGCTCGGTCCGACCTGCCCGAGCGGTGCCATCACCTTCGACCGTTACGTCGACGACGAAGACAACAACCCGCAGTCGTGGAGCAACGTGCCGGCGGGTAGCGGCACACGTTCGGTGGGAGGCAACACGTACTTCAGGTTCTGCTGGTTCCTCAACTACGCCACCAACGCGCCCAACCCGCCGTCGAGCGCGTTCCCGTACCTGGGTGGCGAGTACGGGGTGTTCGCCCCGAACACCCAGTCACCGGCGCTCCAGTGGGGCTGGGTCTACACCGACGACGAGGACAATCTCAACGAGAACTGGGTCAGCTCGATGGACGGCACGTTGACGTACTACCGGTCCCAGTGGCTCACCGTGGGCCCGAACACCACGTTGAGGATGGTGCGGGTGCGGTAACCAGTTGAACGTGGTGGCGGGCGTGCTGCCCGCCACCACGTCGTTCGGTGTGTTGCTTTCTTACCGGAAGGTCCCGTCGTCGTTCGCGACGGACGTGATGATTCCGGTGGCGGCGAACCCGACGATGTCGGCGTGACCGTCGCCGGTGATGTCGGCTACCGTCCGCGGGTGTAGGTCCACCCGCCAACCGATGTCGTATCCGTAGAAGTCGCTCACGAACCGCGGCAAGGCAAACGTACCGTCGTCGTTCGCGACCGCCGTGTAGACGCCCGCGGCCCCGAACCCGACGAGATCGGCGTGACCATCTCCGGTGACGTCGGCGACGAAGCGCGGATGCCTTTCGACCCGCCATCCCTGCTCGAATCCGAGGTCCGCGACGACGAACCGCAACGGACCGAAGGTACCGTCGTCGTTGGCGACCGCGGTGAACACGCCCGGCGTACCGAATCCGACGATGTCGGCGTGGCCGTCGCCGGTGATGTCGGCGACCTGCCGCACGTGGAGTTCGTTGCGCCAGCCCGATTCGTAGCCGAAGTCGGCTATCACGAACCGCGGCGTTCCGAACGTACCGTCGTCGTTGGCGACGGCCGTGAACACGCCCGGCGTGCCGAACCCGACGATGTCGGCGTGGCCGTCGCCGGTGATGTCGGCCACCTGACGCAGGTGCAACTCGGTACGCCAACCCGACTCGTAGCCGAAGTCGGCTAGCACGAACCGTGGCGTTTGGAAGGTGCCGTCGTCGTTGGCTACCGCGGTGAAGACACCGGCGGTGCCGAATCCGACGATGTCGGCGTGGCCGTCGCCGGTGATGTCGGCCACCAGCCGCACGTGCAGATTGTTGCGCCAGGCCGACTCGTAGCCGAAGTCGGCTAGCACGAACCGTGGCGTCTGGAAGGTGCCGTCATCGTTGGCCACCGCCGTGAACACGCCCGGCGTGCCGAATCCGACGATGTCGGCGCGGCCGTCGCCGGTGATGTCGGCCACCTGACGCACGTGCAACTCGGTACGCCAGCCCGACTCGTAGCCGAAGTCGGCTAGCACGAACCGTGGCGTCTGGAAGGTGCCGTCGTCGTTGGCCACCGCGGTGAACACACCAGCCTCACCGAAGCCCACCACGTCGGCATGCCCGTCGCCGGTGATGTCCTCCACGAACCGGAGATGCCGGTCGATCCGCCAACCCTGGTCGTACCCGAAATCGTTGATCGTCGGGTGCGCGATCGGTGGCGCGAACGCGCCGGCGCCGACGGGTGTGCCCAGCCCGGTCGGACCGTCCCACCCGGGTCCGGCCGAACATATCGGCGCACCGCAGTCCCCGTTGCTGCCGGACAGCACGTCGAACAGGCTCCCGTGCAGGTACGGATAGGCGGCCGGGCGATCGGTCGGACCGGGCGTGCCGGCCAGGGCGTACGTCGCCGCGATGATGGGCGCCGCGGCACTCGTGCCGCCCAGCACGATCCAGCCGTCATCGATGTACGTGTTGTAGACGGCGACGCCGGTGTCCGGATCCGCCACCGCGGAGACGTCGGCGACCGCCCGCGCGTCGCCACAGCTGGTCTTGGGCGTCTGCCATGGCGCTTTCGACTCGTATGCCGAACAACCCGAACCCGCACCCTTCCATGCCTTCTCCGTCCAACCGCGGAGGTTGTTGGCGCGCGACAGGGATGTACCCCCGACCGCGGTGACGAACGGCGACGTGGCCGGATACTGGGGGCCGAAGCCGTTGTCCCCGGTGCTGAACGTGATTGCCACGCCGGGATGGTCGAAGTGCACGTCGTCGACGTCTTCGCCCCCGTACTCGCCGAGGAAGTAGCCCCAGCTGTTGGAGACGAACGAGGCCCGTGAGGCGGCGACATCGACCGCCTCGTAGAGGTTGAACGTGTCGTCTGTGTCGGCCTCCACGAGCAGGATGTGGCACAGCGGGCAGGCGGCCGAGACCATGTCGAGGTCGAGGGCGATCTCCTGGGCCCACCGGCGATCGTTGATGGGCAACGGGCTGGTCTCACCGCGCTGGTTGACAACGGTGAAGCAGCCATTGGCCGTGGTGCAGGGAGGCAGCCCGAACTGTTGGCGGTAGACGCCCAGATCGAACTCGGCGTTGGGGTTGTTGTACGCGGCGACGATCGCGACCGTTACCCCGGCGCCCTGGGACACGGGCAGGTCGTACGCGTCCTGCAGGTCGGCCGGACCGAAGCCCTCCGGGGTGTCCCCGAACAGGTTCATCCGCCCGGGAATGTCGGTACGGCGCACCGCCGTACAGCTCATGACGAGCTTGCGAGCCGGTGTCTCGCAGACCCGTTCGACCGTGCTGGGTGGTGGTGCCGCGGTCGCCACCGGGGCACTGGCCACAGTGGCCGGCGCCACCAGGGCTACGACCAGTCCCATTGTCGGGACCAGTCTGGAACGAAGCAAGAAAGGCATGGCGCAGCCTGGCACCGAGGGCAGAAAAGGACCTGAAGCGGCGCTTAAAACCGGGCAGTGGTACAGGGCCATTCGCCGCTCCTGTAACGAATTCGTTAGCCGGCCGGGTGCCCGACCGAGATCCGGCCGTGGATAACGTGTTATGGACCGCGTCGTGAGCCATGGAGGAAGCCAGTGCGGCTACTCGAGACGCGGTTCGGCACGGCCGTGGTCGCCGGTTTGACGGCGGCGATGCTGGTCGGCACGACCGCCAGCGCGGATCCGGGCGGGTTCAGCCCGGGCGCACCGGGCGTCGGGGATCCCTACTTCCCCGGTTACGGCAACGGTGGATACGACGTTGCGCACTACAACCTCGAGGTGCGGTACGACCCGGCGACCGATGTCCTCGACGGGCACGCGGTGATCCGGGCGACCGCGACCCAGAACCTGTCCAGCTTCAACCTCGACCTCGTCGGGCTGACCGTCGACGCGATCACCGTCGACGGCCGGGCGGCGGCCTGGTCGCGTGACGGCCAGGAGCTGACCGTCACGCCGCGGCGCGGGCTGTCGCGCAACCGACTGTTCACAGTGGACGTTCGATACCACGGGGTGCCGGTGACGTTCACGCTGCCCGGTACCCCGTTGCAGACCGGCTGGATGCACACCGACGACGGCGCGGTCGTCGCCGGTCAACCCGAGGTCGCTGCGGCGTGGTATCCAGTCAACGACCACCCGCTGGACAAGGCCAGCTACTCGTTCGCCATCACGGTGCCCGCGGGACTGGCCGCGCTCAGCAACGGCATCCACCTCGCTACGGTCACGACGAACGGCTGGTCGACCTGGTACTGGCTACAGCTCACTCCGATGATCAGCTACCTCGCCACCGCGACCATCGGCAACTTCCGCATCAGCGAGACCCGGCACAACGGCCGGCAGATGATTATCGCGGTGGACCCCGACCTGCCACCCGACCTCGCCGACGACGCGGTCGGCCGTACCGCCGAAGTCACCGACTTCCTCGCCACGCAGTTCGGCCCGTACCCGTTCGAGGCCAACGGCGCGATCGTCGACGACTACGACAACCTGCTCTTCGCGCTGGAGAACCAGACGAAGTCCATCTACTCCAAGTTCTTCTTCCAGTCGGGTACCACGACCGGTGAGACGTACGTGGTCGCGCACGAGGTGGCCCACCAGTGGTTCGGCGACAGCGTGGCGGTCCACTTCTGGAAGGACATCTGGCTCAACGAAGGGTTCGCGAAGTACGCGGAGTTCCTGTGGAGCGACCGGTTGGGTGAGGGTACCCCGCAGCAGATCTTCGACTTCCTGTACAACCTGCCGCTGACGAGTCCCATCTGGAGTCCGCCGCCCGGCGAGCCCGGAGTGGACCAACTGTTCGGACCGTCCGTCTACTGGCGCGGTGCCATGACCGTGCACGCGTTGCGGGTCACCGTCGGCGAGGACGCGTTCTGGCGGATCGTCCGCACCTGGGCGGCCAGCCACCGCAACGGCAACGGGTCGACACCGGAGTTCATCGCCCTCGCCGAGCAGATCTCCGGCCAGCAGCTCGACGCGTTGTTCGACGCATGGCTGTTCCAGGAAGGCAAGCCACCGCACCCGGGTGGTTCACTGGCGGCCGCGGCTACAACCAAGGCGGCGGCCGTGCCCTCTATCCAACACATGATGCGTACCACTCACTGATTTGGACTATTCGCCGGTCCGACCGTCGATCCGCTCGCGCAGCAGGTCCAAGTGTCCACAGTGGCGCGCGGTCTCCTCGACCATGTGGGCGAGGGCATACCGCAGGTTGAAGGTCATGCCCTCGCCCCGGGCCGGGTCGTCCAGGTCGGCACCGGCGATCGCCTGGCGGGACCGCTCGCACTCGGCCAGATACTCCTCGACGATTCCGGCGAGGGTGTCTCCGGGTGCGAGCGGGAAGTTGCCGTGCGGATTCTCGTCGGTCCACGGCCACGGTACGTCGGCCCCGGCGAAATCGACACTGAACCAGAACCGCTCGATGCCGGTGAGATGCTTCACGACGCCGGCCGGGGTTAGGGTCGACGGTGGAACCGGCGTACCGAACGCCTGCTCGTCGGTCAGGCCCTCGACCTTGTGGACCGCAGTGGACCGCAGGAAGTCGAGCAGCCCGACGAGTGTCTCGCGTTCCGTTCCGGATTCCGGTGGCCGGATCCGTTCCATCACGCCTCCAGTTCGCGCTTGAGGCGATCCAGCGTGCGGCGCATGTTCTCGCGGTTCGCCTCGGGTCGGTGGTGGGTCACCTTACCCGTGAAGATCCGTCCCAGCACCAGGGCACCGCGGCCGCGCCGGTCCGACCAGTACTCGGTCACCTCGGTTCCACCGTCCACGTCCGCGAACCGGTAACCCCACCGCGACACCGGCATGCCGAACGTCGTCACGTCGAACGCGAACTCCTCACCCGGGGCCGCGACCACCACCCGGCAGGTCGTGAACCACACGAACGGTCCGCGCCGGTTCCAGCCCACGAAGCGCACGGGTACGCCGTCCCGGCGCGACCAGACCCAGGACGCGAAGCACTCCGCACTCCACCGTGCCATGCGGCGCACATCCGACACCGCCGCGTACACCTCGGTGGGTGGAACGGCGATCGTGATGCGCTCGGCGATATCGGCTGCCATGACTGGCACGATAGTCTGCCCACGTGTCCGAGGTGGAGATGCGCTCGATCGTCACCGAGCTGGCCGCGATACCGCGCTTGCCGACGTCCGCGGGGGAGCGGCAGGCGGCACACGTCATCCGGGAGCGGCTGGAGGGGCTCGGGTGCCGGGCGGCCGTCGAGGAGGTGCCCGCCTACCGTTCGTACGCCTGGCCGATCGGCGTACTGAGCGCGCTCGGCGTCGCCGCGGGCATCGCCAGCCTGCGCGGGCACCGGGTGCTCGGCGCGCTCGGCGGCACCGCGGCGGCGCTCGGCGTGGTGGACGACATCACCGGCGGCCCGATGCTCTGCCGGCGGCTGGCGATGCGCTCCGGGACGGCGTACAACGTCGTCGCCGAGACCGGTGACCCGGCGGCCCTGCGTACCCTCGTCGTGCTCGCCCACCACGACGCCGCACCCTCCGGCCTGGTCTTCGACCAGCGGGCCCAGGAGTGGTTGGCCACGAAGCACCCGGACGTCGTCGAGTCGATGAAGAGCAACCCTCCACTGTGGTGGCCGGTCATCGCCGGACCCGCCCTCGTCGCGCTGGGCAGCGTCACCGGGAGCCGTCGACTGCGCTGGGCCGGCCTGCTCGGCGCGCTCGGATCGCTGGCCGCGATGGTCGACATCGGGCGGCGGCCGGCGGTACCGGGAGCGAACGACAACCTCAGCGGTGTCGCCGCGCTGCTCGACCTCGCCCGCGCGTTCGCCGAGACGCCGGTGAGCGGCCTACGGGTCCTACTGGTCTCGGCCGGGGCGGAAGAGGCGCTGCAGGAAGGCATCCGCGGGTTCGCCCGCCGGTACTTTGCCGACCTGTCGTTGACGTCCACGTGGTTCGTCAATCTCGACACGGTCGGTTCCGGACGGCTGGTGCTGCTCGAGGGTGAGGGTCCGGTGCGCATGCACGAATACGACAGCGGGTTCAAGAACCTGGTGGCGGGTTGCGCCGACGACGCCGGCATCCCGTTGCTGCGTGGGCTGCGCTCGCGCAACAGCACGGACGGCGTGGTGCCGAGCAGGTACGGGTTCCCCACGGCGACCGTGGTATCGGTGGACAGTCGCAAGCTGATTCCGCACTACCACCTCGACTCCGACACCCCGGAACACGTCGACTACGAATGCGTCGCGGCGGCCGCGCGGCTCACCGAAGCAGTGACGCGTACTCTTGCGGCCGGAACGGATGCATCTCGTCCTGCCCCTGCTGGATGATGCCGTAGGTGGACTCGGGCACCTCGTTCCACACACCGGGCAGGTCGCCGAGTGGCTCGGACACCACGATCCGGGTGTCGTCGGACACCAGTTCCAGGGCGGGATTGTCCGGATGGGTCTGCCGGAGCGTCTGCACGCTCGTGCTGTAGTACAGCGACCGTGAGTGGTGCTCGCTGGAGTACCGGAACGCCCACATGCGACTGCCGTCTGTGGTCGCGACCGTCATCTGGATCGGGTGATCGACGCCGTTACGCTGGCCGACCGCCTCGACGAAACCCACCATCCGTTCGACCGCACCGGGCGGATCCTCCGCCAGACCGAACGTCAGCGCGAGATAGAACATCACCTCCGAGTCGGTGGAACCCTCGATGAACCCGAACAGCGATGGATCCACCGCCACCATGAGCTCCCGCTTGATGAAGTGGAAGCTGGCGATCGAGCCGTTGTGCATCCACAACCAGCGCTCGTACCGGAAGGGGTGGCAGTTGGTTTCCTGCACCGCCGTCCCGGTCGATGCTCGGATGTGCGCGAAGAACAGCGGTGACCGGGTGTGCGCCGCTATTTCGCGCAGGTTCCGGTCGCTCCATGCCGGGCCGACCCCGCGGAACACCGCCGGCGCGATCTCCTCGGCATACCAACCGACGCCGAAACCGTCACCGTTGGTCGTCTCAACGCCCATTCGGGCATGTTGGCTCTGGTCGATCAGCGAGTGAGCCGGTCTGTAGAGCAGATCCTCGAGGAGCACGGGCGAGCCCGAGTACGCCAGCCATCGGCACATACCACATGAGCTTATAGCAGACGGCGGTACATGATGTGCAAACCGACAAAACCATGCGTGGGGTGGTCGAACGCCTCGGGGACGGTGGTGAGGATCGTAAAGCCGAGTGCCTGCCACAGTGCGACAGCCGCGGTGTTCGTCTCGACGACCGCGTTGAACTGCATGGCGTGGTAGCCGGCTTCCCGAGCCCAGTCGAGGACGTACCGGCCGAGCGCCCGACCGACGCCCCGGCCCTGGCTCGCCGGGTCGACCATGAAGCTCGCGGTCGCGATGTGGGCACCGCGGCCCGGCCTGTTGGGACCCATCTTCGCCGAGCCCAGCACCCTGCCGTCGTCGTCCACCGCGACCACCGTGTGCCCCGGTGGCTCCTCCATCCACAGTGGCCGTCCACTTTCGATGGTCAGATCGGCCGGGTAGGCGTAGGTCTCGCCCTCGGCCACGATCCGCTCGAAGAACGGCCAGATCCGCGGCCAGTCGTCGGCTTCCGCCGGTCTGATGTTCATAGCGACAGGCAGACGAAGGGACCGCGTACGCCGGCGCTGAACCGTTCGGCCGCCCGGAGCGCGATCCTTATGCGCTTGCGCGGTCCGAGGCCGGTACGCGCGGTGGCGTACATCGCGCCGAGCGCGATCTCGTTGCCACAACCGACCGCCGCGAAGCCGTCAGCCGCTCGGGCGATCTGGTAGTCCTCGTAGACCGCGAAGAGTTGGCCGCGGATGCCGACGAGGAACGTACCGCCCTCTTCGCGATCGTTCTCCTTCCGCGCCCACCCGCCGGTCTTCAGGCACTCGCGCAACGCATCGATGAACCTGGTGGCCATGAAGTCCTCGAGGTCACCCTTGGGCTTTGGCGGCTTCAGGGAGTACCGGATCAGCTGGCCCATCCGGAACGAGGTCGTGAAGCCGAACAGGTACCGACCCGTGCGGAACACCTTCGTGTCGGCGCGGACCGCCAGGCTCATTCCGTCGACCCCGGCGCTGTCCCCGCCGAGGTACACCGAGCCGCGCTCGGCAAGGCCCACAATCGCTGTCATGGCTGCGCACCATACGCGAGAGCATCGACGGCCGCTGTAAAGCATTCGACCGGCGGCTCGACCAACCCGGCGCCGACTTGACCGGTCCCGGCGACCCGACCCGCGATCCCGGTGTTGATCTGCGGCAGCACGCCGGCACGCAGCACGAGCGTCGCGTCGATCCCGGTCGGTGCGCCCCGGAAGTCGAGGATCGGCAGCGAGTACGCCGGGTTCTCGGCGAGCGTGATCTCGTACATCTCCCGGGTCGTGCGCAGCGCGTCGGCGACCGTACCGCCGACGAACCGCACGATCGCCGGTGCGCCGGCCATCGCGAAGCCGCCGATCCCGGCCGTCTCGGTGATCGCCGAGTCGCCGATGTCCGGGTTGGCGTCGTCCGGCCCGTACGCGCCGAGGTAGAGCCCACGGGGTACCGCAGCCGGCCCGGTGAACCAGGTGTCCCCGCAGCCCGAGATCTGGATGCCGAAGTCCGTGCCGTTGCGGGCCATCGCGGTGACCACGCTGCACCCCGGGATGCCGGCCGCCGCCGCGGTGGCCAGCTTGCACGCGGGCATCACCAGGTTGAGGAAGAAGTGGTCGTTACCGCCGACGAACCGGGCGATGTCCGCGAGCTGGTCGGACGGTACCGATGTCGCGAGGTCCGGCAGCAGGTCGCGGAGCAGCATGAGCGTACCGGCCCGGTTCCGGTTGTGCCCCTCGTCGCCCATGTGCAGCATCTGCCCGATGAGCGACGCGATGTCGACGGGACCGCGTGACCGCAGCGCGCCGCGTAGCGCCGGACCGAGCACAGTGGACATCCAACGCAGCCGCTCGATGACCGCTGGCGCGTACGCGCCGTACCGCAGGACCGCCCCGAGGCCCTCGTTGAGCGAGCACCAACTGGTCCGGTCGTGCGCCTCGTCGCGCAGCACGAACACCCACATCGATGGAGACACCACGCCGGCCATCGGTCCGACCCCGCCGAGCGAATGGCACGGCGCCCAGTCCACAGTGGAGGAGGCGAGCAGGCGCTCGGCGCCGGCCGGGTCGTCGGCCAGGCCCTCCAGCAGCGCCGCGCCGATCAGCGCGCCGCGCAGCGGCCCGGACGCCCGGTCCCAGCCGATCGGCGGGCCGGCGTGGCAGAACTGTCCACGGTGGAGTCCCAGTACCTCGGCGGCCGGCGCGACGTCCACGAGCACGGCGCCGGCGGCGAGCATGCGGCGTACCGCCTCGGCGTTCGCGGCCGGCCGGCGCGGATCGGCCAGCACCCGGGTCAGCGCGTCCACGGAACGCTCCGGCGGCGGCTGCCAGGCCGCGGCCAGGCGCGGTACCAACTGCGCGTCGAGGGCGGCGTCGAGCAGCTCGACCCCGGCGGTCGCGACGGTCGGCTCGTGCAAGAGGTCATGCTGCATCGGCTCAGCCATGGGCCAGCTCCACCGCGTACCGGGCCGCCTCGGCGTTGGACAGGAACACCGCCGCCCCGGCGGCACGCAACGCCTCGGCCTGCCGGTCCCGGTCCTGCGGGTCGCCCGCGGTACCGGTCAGCGACACCACCGTAGGCACCCCCGCGTCGGCCAGGTTCCGCAGGGCGGGCACCAGAGACCCGGCCGGGTCCGGGTCGGCGGCGTGGCCCAGTACGACGTCCAGCAGCACCACGCCGCAGTCCGGATCGCGGGCCGCGGCGGCGATCCGGTCGAGGCGGCTGGAGTTGTCGATCATCGGGTGCGGCCGGCCCCGGGTGAACTCGTCGGCGCCCAGGTCGACGAGGTCGGCCGGCGCGGTACCCACGATGACCGCGGCCTCGTCGCGCAGCGTGCCGCCGCAGAAGAGCCCGATCAGCCGGCCGCGCCGGGGCGGTACCGGGGCAGTCGGCCGCCAGACCGGCCACGGCGCCGGGACGGCCCGCCCGAGCTGAGCCAGGACCCCCGCCACCGCCTCGGTCAGGTCCGGCTGGTCCGGACCCAGCAGCGCGAAGTGCACCGGCGTCGTCAGCCGCGCGGCGTATGACTGCACCTTCTCGGCGACCTCGGGTGCGGGTGGCTTGGACACCACGAGGATCAGCTCGGTAGCCGGGTCCGCGTCCAGCAGGTCCAGCGCGGCAACCGTGGACCGGCCGGCCACCGGCGCCGACAGGTCCCGCCCGCCCAGACCGAGGCAGTGCGAG
>Ga0114129_10006428_pt1 | contig 16666 bp, 17 predicted proteins | sample RhiMetdeltSRZDD1_FD_80071 | JGI IMG/M metagenome (GOLD analysis project Ga0114129, IMG submission 80071) | Populus rhizosphere microbial communities from Tennessee, USA - Rhizosphere MetaG P. deltoides SRZDD1 (version 2) (version 2) | ecosystem: Host-associated > Plants > Roots > Rhizosphere >... | reverse complement strand
TCGACGCGCCCGCCCTGGTACTTCGTGATGGTGTACCCTTCGCGCTGCATCAGGTCGTTCATCGCCGAATCGGGCGTTGCCCACTCGACGTTCAGCTTCGCCGTGCTGTCCGCGTTGAGCTTTTTCGCCGCGCTGTCTGCCTTGAGTGAGTCTGCGCGAGCTCGGCTCGTGTCCCCAGGAGCGCGAATCGTGTCACCCGGCGCGCGGATCGTGTCGCGGCGAGTCGTCGTGTCACGACGGACCTGCGCGTGGGCGTCACTCGGCCAGGCGATCGCGAGGGCGACCAACGAGCTCGTCACCATTGCGAACACGCAGCGCCTAACGACAGCGCGCATGCTGAGCGTCACGAGCCCCGCCAGGCCCCGGACGAGACGTCTTCTTCCCATGGCTCGCTCGCCAGACGCCGCGGCTCGCGTTCGTTCGCCTGGGCCTCGGCGGCCTCCTCGGCGGCAAGCTGCGCCTGTCGTCGGCGGCGACGTCGGTAGACGATCACGGTCAGGACCACGCTCAACTCATACAACAGGTACAGCGGCGCCGCGAGCAACAGTGTCGTCCACACGAGGTCGCCCGGTGACAGCAGCGCTCCGGCCACGACGCACAGCACGAGCGCGTGTCGTCGGTAACGACGCAGAAACTCCGGCGTGACGATCCCGAGCGTCGCGAGCAGCAGGATCACGATCGGCAACTCGAAGCACAGGCCGAACGCAAGCGACATGTTCACCGCGAAGCTGAAGTAGTCGCGGTACGTGATCATCGGTTCGAGCGCGTCGGTGTTCGCGGCGATCTTCATGAGCCAACCGATCGCGAGCGGCAGCACCACATAGAACGACAGCGCGACGCCCGAGACGAACAGCGCGATCGCCCCGAAGATCACGGGGAGCACCACCCGCTTCTCGTGCTTGTAGAGCGCTGGCGCGAGGAACGCCCACACCTGATACAGAATCACCGGCAACGCGATCACGATACCGATCGTGAACGACGCCGAGATCAGGACCGAGAACGGGTCGGCCGGGTGTGTGTACTTGAGCTTGTTCCCGCCGAGGTACGGCAGGATCGGGCGCTCGAGGAACTTGAAGATGTCGAACTGCTGCAGAACGATGAACGCAGCGACGACACCCAGGATAACGGCAACCAGCGACCAGATGATGCGCCACCGAAGTTCCTCGAGGTGGTCGAGGAACGGCATCTCCGCGCTGTCACTGCCTTTGCCGGGCGCCATTACAGCCTCCGAGCGACGCGACTAGTCGCCGCTCGGCCTGAGTTGCTCGCGCGCGAGCGCTGCCTCATCGGAGCGCGGGTACTTGTCGATGACCGTCTGGAACGCCTGGCGTGCTTCACGGTCGCGTTTCGCCTTTTGCAGGAAGAGGCCGTGCTTGTACAGGGCGGTCGCCGCGCGTGGCGTAGTCGGGTACTTCGAAACGACCACGGAGAATACCGAGTCGGCCGCGGCCGTGTTCCCTTCCGCCTGTAACGTCTCGCCGATGTAATACTGTGCATCGGGTGCCAGGTCTGACGATGGGTATTGCGTCAGGAGATCCTGGAAGCCCGTTCGCGCAGTGCTGTGACTCCCTCGGCTCATCTGATCGAACGCGAGCTTGTAGAGCGTAGCGGGTCCAGGACCGGCGGGCTGTGCGGCGGCACCGACAGGTCTCGTCGTGTCACCCGGGACCGGTGCCGGCGGCTGCGTGCTCTTTTCTTCGAGGTCCCTGCGCAACTCGAGCAGACGCTGTTGGCTTGCGCCGGTCAGCTCCTGGACCTGAACCAACTGCTCCTGAATGTTCCGGAGATCGCCCTGCGCGTTCGCCTGCCATCGAGCCACGCGTGCGCTCGTCGACCGAAGCGAGTCGGACACCTCGCCGAGGTTCGCGATGATCTTGTCGATCTGGGCTGCTCGTGCGGAGTCGGCTTTCTGCTGCGCCGCTCGAAAGTTCGTGATGTCATCCTGAAGGATCTTCACGTCGTTCCGAGTGGCAAAGCACGCACCCGTCGCCAGCGCCAGCGCGACGGGTGCGAGCCGAAGAGCGAAACGGGTCATTGCTACCTGCTGGATGTTTGCACCGCGGTAATCTGGCCGGCCGTGATCTCGAACTCGTCGCGACGATTGCGCGACCAGCAGCCTTCGGATTCGTCGGTGCAGGTCGGGCGCTCTTCGCCGAAGCTCACGATCTCGATGCGACTGCCATCGATGCCGCGATCGGTGAGATAGCGCTTTGCCGCGGCAGCGCGGCGCTGGCCAAGCGCGAGGTTGTACTCATCGGAGCCACGGCTGTCGGTGTGCCCCGCGATGCGAATGCGGACCGCAGTGTTCTGCGTGAGCACTGGCACCTTCGCATCGAGCTTCGCACGCGAGTCGTCCGTGATGTCCGACTTGTCGTAATCGAAGTAGATCGTTGCGGTCAACGCGGCCGTTGCGGCTTTGATCGCCGCGGCCTTCGCTTCGGCGTCACGAGCCGCCATGCACGCTGCGTCGCACGTGTTGGTCGGCGGCGCCGGTGTTGGCGTCGGCGCGGGCGGCGCCGGGTTGTTCACCGGGGTCGGCGCGACCTCGGGCTGTTTGCGTTTGCAGCCGCCAAGAGCAACGAGAGCGACGATCGAGAGCGAGAGGACCCGAGAAGCGCGATGCATGATCTCTCCAATAACAGTGGCAGGAAGAATAAGGTGGTCTACCGCGCGAGTGGGGGCGACCATGCAGGAAGACGCACACCCCCGTTGCGCGTCAACTGTCGCCACTTCCCCGACTCCGAGTCGATGACGAACAGCTGCTTTGATCCCGTCCTCGTCGACGAGAATATCAGGTGACGACTGTCGGGAGCCCACGATGGATCTTCGTTGCTCCCATCACTCGTCAGTTGTTTCACACTTCGGTCACGAAGCGAGATCGTATTCAGCTGGAACGAGCCGTCCGTCTGCCACGACTGATAGGCGACGAGCCTCCCGTCAGGGGACCAATCCGGGTTCGAACGATAATTCTGATCGCCGACGCTGTATGTCAACGGTTGCGGGTTCGTACCGTCGGCGTCGCTAATATATATCTCCGGGTGCCCAAGGCGCCCCGACGTGAAAGCAAGCCGGCGTCCGTCAGGACTGAACGTGGGACTGGTATTGTCCGTCCCGCGGCCGACGGTGATGCGACGAGCGGGCCCGCGCTCGAACACGGTGGTCGCGAACAGATCGGTGCCCGACTCCTCGCCGTGCGTGTAGACGATCACCACGCCATCTGGAGCGAACACGGGCGTGCTGTTCAATCCACCGCCCACCGCTTCGATCCGCCGCGCTGTGCCTGACGCGAACTCGTACACGTAGATCTGACAACAGCCGCGCGAGCCGACGACCGAATACGCCACGTGCGTCCCTTTCGGATGCCAGCCCGGCGACATCGCGCCGGCGTCATCACCGACGGGAGTTGGAAATGCACCGTCGCTGTCGATCACATACAGCTTGCCGTTTCTGATTCCCTGAACATAGGCGACGCGCGTTGCGGCGATGCCGCGAACGCCGGTGATCCAGGCCTCGAGCTCATCGGACACGTTATGCACCGACATGCGCCACTCTCGAGAATTCGGGGCGCCGTCGATCATGAAATCTTTCACACGTGCGACCTTCTGCTGCGCGACGTCGTGCACGGCGACGTGAAGCCCGCTTGCCGTTGGCGTTGCCTGCACGAGTGCCACCGCGCCAAGGCGCGCGTAGAGCGGATAGTTGCTGTTCTTTCCGGCGGTCGGCGAATCGGGAAAGCCTCCGGCCTCGTCGCCGCCGACGACGTTGATGCGATCGCCGTAGTCGAAGTCGCGCTGCAGGATCGTGCGGAGCGAGTCACCGTTCACGCCGGCGACGCGCAGCACGAGTACGCCGGGTTTCGTGTTCGGATCGTAGCGTAGCCCAATCCGCACCGCCTGTTGGAGAGTGTCTTGGGCGGCGCTTCGCTGCAGCGGAGCAGCAATGACGGCAGCAATGAGCAGTGTTGCGCGAAGAAAACGAGTCATCAACGGATCAGCGATGGATCGAAGCTGAAGATAACCGGAAGAAAGTCATTCACATAACTCGGCGGAAGCACACCGAATGCCTTCGCCGATCCCGCCGACTCGACGGCACCCTGAGCCTCGAGATCGAATGCGTATACGCCCGACTTCGTGAGAAACCTGAATTCGCCGATCGATCCATCGCGCCTGACGATGAAGAACACCTCGGCGCGAAGCACACCCGGATTCCTCGGCTTGAAGCGAACTGCGATTTGCCTGACGATGTTGTTGAGATACGCCTGATCGGTGAACTCGACGCCTTCGGTCTTGATGTTCGCGACATCGGTCCCCGCTCCGCCCGTGGGACCACCGCCAGCTTTCGGCAGCGGCGCGTCCTTCGGCGCGGTTTTCGTTTTCGGCGTCGGTGTCGCGGGCGCTGCAGGCTTGCGCGTCGGCTTCGCCTTCACCGGCGACGGCATGTCTCTCGGATTCGTCTCGGCGCGCGGAGGCGGTGTGACGGGTGTCGGCGGCGGAGTTGGCGCAGGCGCTCGTGACACCTCGCCGATGGCGCGCTCGCCGGCTGGTGCGGCAACGAGATTCACCTTGTACACGGGCGGAAGCGCCTTTGGCGCCGCCGGTCGCACGAGAAACGCCGCGACGACGACCGACGCGTGCAGCACGAACGAAACGCCGAGCGGAAGCCCGAGTCGCGTGGTGCTCGTCGGCGGCTGCACTTACTTCACCTCCGGCTCCGCGACGAGGCCGATGTCGCCAACACCTGCCTGACGCATCACCGCGAGCACGCGAACCACCTGGCCATAGAACGCACCTTCGTCAGCGCGCAGATACACACCTTGAGCGCCCCGCTTTCCAGCGAGCGCCTTGAACGACGCGCGAAATGCCTCGAAGCTCATTTGCGATTCGTCGACGAAGATCTCGCCCCGTTTGTTCACCGTCACGACCATCCCGCCTTTCGGATCGAGCGGCTTCGCTTCGGCCGTCGGCAACTTCACGTCGACGCCACCCTGCATGATCGGCGCGGTGATCATGAAGATGACCATCAGCAACATCATCACATCGATGAGGCTGACGACGTTGATCTCGGCGTTGAGTGGTGTGCGTTCGACCCGACGACGATGCGCCATGCGCGACTAGATCCTCCCTTCTCGAACCATCAACGCGATGAGCTCGGACCCGAAGCCCTCGAGCTCACTGTCCAGCCGATTCACTCGGTTCGCAAAGATGTTGTACCCGAACACCGCAGGAATGGCCACCGCCAAAGCGGCCGCGGTCGCCATGAGCGCCTCTCCAATACCCGGCGCTACCGCGCTGATGTTCCCCGACCCCTGCGTCGCGATCCCCGTGAACGCCGAGATGACGCCGAGTACCGTACCGAGCAGTCCGATGAGGGGGCTGACCGAGCCGATGGTCGCAAGCGACGGAACCAATCGCGACAGCGAGTCTCGTTGTGCGTTCGTCTCCGCATCGAGCACCAGTCGCAGCGCCTCGACCTGTGACCCACTCAATCGAGCCGTGCGCTCTGGCGAGGCCGCCAGTGCCGGCTTCGTCTGGGAAAGGAACTGCACCGCGCGATTGAACACTCGCGTGAATGGGCTTGCCTTCGCGTGCTTCGCGAGCGTCACGACTTCATCGAGTGACTGTGCGCGATCGAAGCTCCGAATGAACGCGTCCGACGCCCGTCGAACTCGGCGAAACTCGACCCACTTGCCGAACATCACCGCCCAGCTGAGCAGGGAAAGCACCGCGAGAAAGCCGAGCACCACCTGGGTAACGAGCGTGGCGTTCGTGACCATCTCCCACGGCGTCGTCGGAATGGCTCTGCCCTGCTGAAAGTAGCCGAGCGCGATCACGTCAATTGCCGCTCCCGCCCGAACCGCTCGGCGAAGAATGCGAACGTCTCTTCGAGTCCATCGTGCAGATCCACTTGTGGTCTCCAGCCCAGCTGCTGCTGCGCCTTCGTGATGCTCACGGCGGACCGCTGCTGCTCGCCGGGTCGCGTCGGCGCGAAATGCAATGGAACGCCCGATCCGGCGCTTTGTTGCAATGCTTCAGCGAGCGCGAGGACCGATGTCTCGATCCCCGTGCCGATGTTGAAGCCGCGCGAGTCCAGCTTGCCTGGTGCCGGCAGGTCCTGCGTGGCCGCGGCGAGGTTCGCGCGCGCGACATCCCTCACAAACACATAGTCGCGCGTCTGCGAGCCGTCGCCGAAGACCGTGAGCGGCTGTCCCGTTAGGATGCGATTGCAGAAGATAGCGACGACGCCAGCCTCTCCGTGCGGATCCTGACGCGGTCCGTACACGTTCGCATATCGCAGCGCGACCGTATCGACGCGATGGACGCGCGCGTAGTACGCGAGGTACAACTCTGCGCTGAGCTTTGCGATCCCGTAGGGAGACTCCGGGTCCTTCGGATAGTCCTCGATGTTAGGCGGCGTGACGAAATCGCCGTACAACGCACCGCCGGTCGAGGAAAAAATGAATCGCGTCGGGTGGCCCGACGCTCGGACTGCTTCGACGAGATTCACCGTGCCCACGACGTTGATCGTCGCATCGTGCGTCGGGTCGGCGACGCTCTTCCGAACGTCGATCTGCGCGCCGAGATGCGAGACGACGTCGAATCGGCCGTCGCGCACGAGGCGCGCGGCCTCGGCACTCGTCAGGTCGATCTCCACGAGGCGTGCACGAGCAGGAACGTTCTCGCGTCGTCCCGATGCGAAGTTGTCGAGCACCGTGACGTCGTATCCGTGCTCGAGGTATACATCGGCCACGTGTGATCCAATGAAGCCGGCGCCGCCGGTCACGAGCGCTCGCGGCACGTCAGCGTACCTCGGGGATTTCGGGGAGGCGCGTCATTCGGGAGATCCGCTTGGGTCGAGGTGGACGTCCTTTCGCTCCGGTCACCAGCCACGAGCTGGACGTGCGTCCCGTCACATTCAGACGCGCGACCGGCCAATGTGCAAACGGCGCCGAGGCCGAAGCCGCGGCGCCGCTGCGCCATCCTACTCTGTCATGAGGCGATCGCAGACGTCACGGTCGCCCTAATGTAACCGAGCCAGGGGCTCAGGGCATCTTCGCAGTGATGCGCGCCGGGGTGCCTTCCGCGATTGCGCCGTACGATTGGTCGATCACGAGCGCCGTAGCGCCCTGCGGCGTCACACGCACGATCTGCGCTATGCCGATCTCGCTCTCGGGAAGCACGACACCCTCCAACGTGCTGCGACGCGGACGGTAGAACGTGATCTGATCGCCGACTCGCATTCCCGGCGCTCCAGCAACGACGACGTACGATTGCATCGTCGGCAGCACAGGTTCGGCGTAGATCCAGAGCACGAACGTCTCTGCTCCACCGCCGACCGCCGCGGGACGTGGGAGATTCACCGGCGCGTTTGCCATGCTCACGAGCTGATCGCCGATCTGGATCGGCTCGAATCGCGCAACGATGCGTGCCTCGACTGCCTGGCCGCGCTGTGCCCGTTCCACGGTGACGATACCAGTCGGAACCATCACCTGACCCACGCCCTGGAGCAGCGGTCCGAAGCGCACTGTCACGTATCTCGTGCCGGCGGCGGATGACATTCCCGGCGGCAGCGTGACGAAAATGCGCTCGTACGATTGCAGAGGGCGCTCCGCTTCGGTGAGCGGAATGCCTGGCACGTCACCGGAGCCGACGATGCTTCCGGCGTTCGCGGGTCCACCATAACGCTCGACGTACGGCGCCGCGTAGAACTCGCCTGGACGAATCGTCGCCGCAGTCGCACGCGTTTGCGCCTGACTCTCGATTACGACGCGCGTCAGCACCGGGCGCGGGCGCTCCTCAGCGCGCCGGAACACGGTTCGTGCGTCGAACGGCGCCGTCATCGGCGCGGTCGCGAGATCGACGGTCGCTTCCGGCATCGCCTCGCTCGTCGAGTCGATTTTCGACTGCTCCGACATCGGCGCAGCGCCCGAATCGGCCTTCTGCTCCTGCGCAGCGGCGAGTGGCGCTGGCGCTGCCGTATTGTCGGCCGCTGCGGCACCCGGGAGCGTGAGCCGCTCGCCCGGATAGATCCAGTGCGGGTCGCGCACCGTGGCCGTGTTCAGCTGGTAGAGCTCCTTCCAGCGATACGGGTCGGTCGTGTACTCGCGAGCGATGTCCCACAGTGTGTCGCCCTTGCGCACGACATGCGTGCGCGGCGTCACAGTCGAATCCTGGCTGAAGGCGAAAGTGGGGGCCGCCAGGGCCCCCACCATCGCGATCGCCATTCGCTTAGAACGGAAGATCGTCGTCCTCATCATTCAACGCTCCGGGAAAGTCCTCGAAGTCATCGCCGGCTGCGCCTGCCGCGCTCTTCGCGCGCTCGGGTGCGCGGCTGCGACTCATTCCGGGGGCTCCCTCGGAGTCGTGACTGTCGCCGCCGCCGCGGCCGCCGCCCAGCATGATCAACTCACGAACGTTGATCTCGGTGCTGTATCGGGTCTGGCCGTCCTTGTCCGTCCACTGCCGATACTCGATGCGTCCCTCGACGTAGAGCTTGTCGCCCTTCTTGACGTACTTCTCCACGATGTCGGCGAGCTGCGATCCTTTCGTGTTCCATACGACGCAGCGGTGCCACTCCGTCTTTTCCTGCCGGTCGCCGGACTGGTTGTTCCAAGAACGACTGGTGGCGAGCGAAAAGGTTGCAACGCGGTTACCGCCGGTGGTGGACCGAACCTCGGGATCGGCCCCGAGGTTTCCGATCAACGTCACCTTGTTCAAGCTTCGGCTCACAATTCCTCCTGGCGAGTGATGATGTGCTCGCCGCGGAAAGTAGGGGTCTGAGCCGACACGCCCGCAAACAAATCGGTGCGCGTCAAGCAGTTTGGTTGCGAGGGCTGGCTCGGCGCTGGAAGGCAGGTCACAATCCGCGCCGAAGAACGAGCGCGTCTTCGATGGGTTTACGGTAATACTTCGCGCGCCGCCCGGCCACCTCGAAGCCCCGTGACGCGTAGAGGCCCCGTGCCGCCGTGTTCGATTCCCGCACTTCCAGGAATACGACCTTGCCACGCCGCTCGCGCGCAATGTCCAGCGCGTGATCGAGAAGGCGCGCTCCTACGCCCGCTCGCCTCGAATCATCCGAGACAGCGAGGTTTGCGATTTCGGCTTCGTCGACGACAAACCATGCGACGACATAGCCGAGCAGCTTTCCAGTGATCATATCTTCGGCAACCGCGAAGTGCACGAGCGGATTGCCAAACAACGCGCGGAACGAGTTTGCCGACCACGGATCGCTGAACGCGCGGCGTTCGATTGCGGCGACGTCTTCGATGTCGTCGCGGCGCGCACCTCGGATGATGAGATGGCGAGGTGGCACGGCCGGCGTGGACCGGGAATGCGTGTCGGTCATCGCGGTATGAGCGCCCGCCCGTGCGCCGCCTCCCACTTCACCTGCGCCTCGGCAAGTCGTCCGTAGTCAGGCTCCCAGGTCGCCAGGTCGGCCGGCATCGGCCACGCAACCCCGGAGCCGAGCCATGCGGCACCGCGTGCGTGCGGAGAAACCACAAGCGATTCGCCGGGGCCGATCAATCGAGCGGACTGTTCGCGCGCGTAAGCCGCCGCGTCGCTGCGCGCGAGGATCGTCATCGACGACTCCACGGTGATCGCGGCGTCAGTCACCGAGAACGTCGAGGCAAAGACGTCGCCTCGCATGGCATCGAGCACGGCAGCGTACCGGCCCGGCGCGAGGCGCGGCTCCGCGCCGGCCGCGATCAGGAGTAACGAGGACACGGGGTACAGTGGCGCATTCGCACTGAGGGCGAGCCCTTTCGCAATCGCCCCCGCAATGCGAAGGCTCGTGAAGCTGCCGGGGCCCGCACCGCAGACGACGCGGTCGATCTCGTTAGGCGCGACGCCTGCGGTCCGCAGCGCGTCGCCAACCGCCGGCATGAGGCGCTCCTCCTTTTCACCGCGCATGGCCGTCACACCTTCCGCGATCACCGCGGCGTCACGGATGACCGCGACCGATCCCGTGTACGTCGATGCTTCGATGGCGAGTGTAATCACGTCAGCCTGCCAGCAGCACGCGGCGATCGGGATCGGACGCCACGTGCTCGAGGTCCAGTGGCACGTGCCCAGCGGGAATGAGGCCGCCCGCTCGCTCGGGCCACTCGACAATGACGAGCGCATGCGACATCGAAATCTCGTCCCAACCGATGTTCACGAGCTCGGATGGCTTCTCGATGCGATACAGATCGAGATGGTAGACTGGCGACTGCGGTGCGTCGTAGCGGTGGACGAGCGCGAACGTCGGGCTCGTCACGGGCTCGGTGACGCCGTAGCCGGCGCAGATAGCCTGCGCCAACGTGGTCTTCCCAGCTCCCAGATCGCCGGCGAGCGCGACGATGAGCGGCGGCGATGCGGCCCGCCCTAACGCTTCACCCCATGCGACCAGCTCCGCGCGCGTCATGGCGACGCGTCCGCGCGGCGCGAGCGCCGGCACCACGTGATGGAACGGTTGCACGGATGCGCGTCTGTCAGGTGTGCGCGCGGATGTCGGCGAACGCGCCTCGCGAGCGCGCCACATTCCCGGCTCCCTTGGCCTTCAGCTCGAACAACTGGTCACGCAGCCGCGCCGCCGTTTCGAAATCGAGGTTGGCGGCCGCCTCGCGCATCTCGCGCTCGAGCCGCTCCACGATCGCCGCGCGATCCTCTTCGCCGTACGACGCGGCGGCTTCCGCCACCCGGCGAGCCTCACGCTCGCGGCCCTCACGCTCCGCGCGCGCGTCGGCGACGCGCGTGATGAAGCGCACCTGCTCCACGCTCTTCTCGACGCCGCGCGGTACGATGCCGTTCGCCTCGTTATGCTGCCGCTGCATCTCGCGACGTCGTGCGGTCTCCTCGATGCACCGCTCCATTGATCCGGTGATGCGATCGGCATAGAAGATCGCTCGCCCGCCAATGTGCCGCGCCGCGCGACCGACGGTCTGGATCAGCGACCGATCGCTGCGCAGGAAACCTTCCTGGTCCGCGTCGAGAATCGCGACGAGCGACACCTCAGGCAAGTCGAGTCCTTCGCGAAGCAGGTTGATGCCCACCAGCACATCGAAGTCGCCGAGGCGGAGCCCGCGCACGATCTCCATGCGCTCGATCGCATCGATGTCGGAGTGCATGTACCTGACGCGGACGCCCATCTGCTGCAGATAGTCCGTCAGATCTTCCGCCATCCGCTTCGTGAGCGTGGTCACGAGCACGCGCTCACCACGGCGTTCGCGGATGCGGATCTCGTTGAGGAGATCGTCGACCTGTCCGCGGACCGGACGCACCTCGATCTCCGGATCGAGCAGTCCAGTCGGCCGGATGATCTGTTCGACGACCGCGCCCTCCGAGAGCTGCAGCTCCAGCTCGGCCGGTGTCGCGCTCACCATGAGTGCGCGCGGCGTGAGCGCCAGAAACTCGTCGAACACGAGCGGGCGGTTGTCGAGCGCGCTCGGAAGCCGGAATCCGTACTCGACGAGCGTGAGCTTTCGCGCGCGGTCGCCGTTGTACATCCCGCGCACCTGCGGCAGCGTCGCGTGCGATTCGTCGACGATGACGAGAAAGTCTTCCGGAAAGTAGTCGAACAACACCGCGGGGCGCTCTCCGGCCGCGCGACCGGACAGATGTCGCGAGTAGTTCTCGATGCCAGCGCACGTGCCGATCTCCATCATCATCTCGATGTCGAAGTGCGTGCGCGACTCGAGACGCTGGGCCTCGAGGAGCTTCCCGTCGCGACGCAACACCTCGAGGCGCTCGCTGAGCTCCTGGCGAATCACGCCGATCGCACGCTCCAGCGTCGGTCGTGACGTGATGAAGTGTTTCGCCGGATAGATCGCCGCACGCTCCAGCACCGCGATGGTCTCTCCCGTCAGCGGATTGATCTTCGAGATGCGTTCGATCTCGTCGCCCCAGAGCTCGACGCGCACGCCCTGCTCTTCGTATGCCGGGAGGATCTCCACCGTGTCGCCACGCACGCGGAACGTGCCTCGCTCGAACGCGACGTCGTTGCGACTGTATTGAATCCCCACCAGCGACCGCAGAATCTCGTTGCGCGGAATCGTCTGTCCCTTCTGGAGACTGACCATCCGCTCTCGATACTCGATCGGGTCGCCCAGTCCGTAGATCGCGGAGACGGTCGAAACGATGACGACGTCTTCGCGTTCCATGAGGCTCGATGTCGCACGCAGCCTCAGGCGATCGATGTCCTCATTGATCGAGGCGTCCTTCTCGATGTACGTGTCGCTCGAGGGGACGTACGCCTCGGGCTGATAGTAGTCGTAGTACGAGATGAAGTACTCGACGGCGTTGTTCGGGAAGAAGCCCTTCAACTCGCCGTACAACTGGGCGGCGAGCGTCTTGTTGTGCGAGAGCACGAGCGTGGGCCGGCCCAAGTTCTTGATGACGTGGGCCATCGTCATCGTTTTGCCGGAGCCCGTGACGCCGAGGAGCGTCTGAAAGCGATCTCCCCGCTCCAGGCCTGCGGTCAGCTCGGCGATGGCCTTGGGCTGATCCCCCGCGGGCGCGAATGGGGATTGGAGGAGAAACTCGGCGCGAGACATGGGCGCAATATAATGCTTCGCGTCGGAGTTTGTTCGGGGGACGTTACAGCTGACGACCCGATAGCCACACGAGAAGCATTGCGCAATCGGTCTCGAGCCGCCGGAAGAAATACGGGATCGCCTTGGGCCTCGACACGATCTCGACGGCCTCGGCCTCGGCAAACCGGTACTCTTCCTCGAAACGGCTGAACCCGAGGACGAGGGTCGGATCTCCGTTGACGACCACCTGAACGCACCGCCGCGAGCGATAGGCTTCGCCTACCTCGTGCAGTCCGCCGGGGCGCGGCTCGACCACCAGCCCGGTCCCGTTTGCGATTCTGAGGAGATCACCGATAGACCGAGCGTCCGCGGCTTCGATGGCGTCTCGCTCGACGACGCGCCGACCAGCGATGACCTCGACGCTCTGCTTGCCGAACGTCGCGATCCCGCTCGCGCGGACCGTCGTTGCGGAGATCTCGGCCTTCCTTGGCCTTTCGGACGTATCGGGCGCCAACCGTACTCTCACCGCAACGCGACCACCCTCGCGGAGCGGAACGGAAAAGACCGAAGACCGATATCCGGGCTGCGAAAAACGAAGGAGGTGAATCCCCTCCTCGAGCATGCTCGCCTCGATCGGCAGCCACTCGCGAAAGAGCCCGCGATCCGCTCGGGCGTACAGCTCGAGTCGCGCGTCGGGGAGCGGGAGGCCAGCACTGTCGCTGACCTCGAACTGCAGTAAAGCGGTCGACGTTCGGCTGGGCGACGATCTGGTGGCGGCGCTGCACGACCCGACGAACGCGACCATGCTCGCGAATGCCAGCGGCCAGCGCCCCCTCACAGGTTTCTGAACCAGACCACCATCAGTCCGCATCCCGCTCGCGGAACCTGGTACGAGAGCGGTACCGCGCTGGCCAAGGGAAAGATCTCGATCGCCTCGACATCCGCGGTGCTGAACATCTGGTCGAACGTCTCGAACGGAAGCACGCGCCGGCGATCCCCGTTGACCATGACGTGCATGGAACAACTGAACGACCCGCCTGACGATTGGCTGAACACGCGGAACGATCCGCCGCGTACGGGCACGACGTTCAACTCGGTGTTCCGAGCGCGTCGCATGAGCGGGCCAAATCCCGTGACGGACTCCTTCGCGAACGATCGGTGCTCCAGGATGCGACGTCGTCCGACGACGTCGGTGCGTGCTCGCCCTTCGATCACCAGGCCGATCGCGCGAACCGCGCGCGCTTCCACAACCTGATCGGTCTTCGTGGTATCGCCCTCGGGATCGAGACGTACCCGGAGCGAAAGCTTCGTCTTCTCGCGAACGGGCACGGAGAAGACCGCAGGGCGATACCCCGGATATGAAAACCGAAGGAGGTTGATCCCCGGGGACAGCCCGATCGAGTCCATCGGGACCCATTCCCAGAAGACCCCACCGTCCATGAACGTAAAGACGTCGACCTTCGCGTCAGGCAGCGGAAGACCGATGCTGTCGCCGACCTCGATTTGGATGATCGCCTCGCGCGAACCCTGTGCACGAACGATCGATGGTCGAATCGATGCCACGCCCGATACCACCAGCGGGATGAGCACGTGCACGCATCGCTTCGTGAAGCTGGCCCTGACGTGTCTCGACATGAACTCCCCTAACGTCACGTTGCAACCCGTTCTTTCGCCTCCGACGCCGCAACATCTTGCGGTGCGGCGCTGGCAGACGCCACATCCGCAGCGGGTGCGGGGCCTGCACCAGCATCGGTCCGTTTGGCTGGGGCCGTGATACCCCGGATCAGACCAACGGTGCCAAGCGTTAGGACCCCAGACACCACAAAGGGTGCCGCCATCCCGATGTGGTCGAATGCCCATCCGTTCCACCACGGGAAAATCACACGCGACACGCCTCCGATGGTCTGCTGCACCCCCATGTAGAGGCCGCGCTGTTTCGACGAAACGACTCGCGATAGCAGCGCGGTCACCGCCGGGAACGTGAATGCCGTGCCTAACGGCATGAGGGTCATCGCCGTCAGCAGCAGCGGATACCCGCGCGAAAATGGAAACAGGATGAGCCCCAAGGCGAGCAGGACCAGTCCCGCGCTTGCCATCCGCGCCTCACCGAAGCGCCGAACGACTGGTCCCAGGAGCGTGGTGCGCACGATGACGCCAGCGGCACCGAACCACATGTAGAAGTAGCCGATCGTCTTCGCGCCAACGCCGAACTGTCGCCCGAGGAACATCGTGAACACGGCGAGGATGCCGTAGAACGCGCCGATGGCGACGGCGTACGTCCAGATGAGCCGCGCCGCCATCTCGCGCGGATGCCTCAGCACCTCCCATGGGCTGAGCTTCATCGCCGGCGTCGGAATCGCGTGGGAATCGGTCACGCGCATCGCGGCGGACTCGCTGAGGAATCGCCACGCGAACGCGAGATTCAGCACACACAGCAATGCGGCGCCCAATCCGGGAGCGGTGCGCCCCCACATGGCCGTGAGCGCGGATCCCAGCGCCGGTCCCACGATGGCTCCGAGACTCGTCGCGGCCGACAGCCAGCCCAGCCCCTTGGCGCGTTCTTCCGGTCTGCTCGCGTCGGCCACGTAGGCCTGGATGACCCCCACGGTGCCCCCGCCAAGCCCCTGCACCGTTCGCGACAGGAACAGCAGCCAGAGCGACTGGGCGAACGCGAACACGACGTACGACACGGCCGAGATCGCGAGGCCAACCACCAGGACCGGTCGGCGGCCTCGGGCGTCCGACAGTTTGCCCCAGAGCGGGGCGCTGAGCAGCTGCGCAATCGAAAACGCCGAGATCAGCACGCCGATGACGAAGCCGCTCGCGCCCATGGTCTCGGCGTAGAACGGAATCAGCGGGAGGATCATCACCGCGCCGATCATGTCGACGAACGCGGTTGCCATGAGGATGGCCAGCTTGCCCATCAGATCCGTCCTCCGCGCGTTTCAGCCGCGCTGGTCGCGGCCGGGTGCCTCGTCGGGGGTCAGTCAGCCCCCGCCGGCGTCCAACACGTTAGGTGTCGTTATCGGTGGAGATACGTTCGCGCCGCGCCACTTCGGTGATGCCTTTCACGCGCCGCGCGGCTTTGATGATCTTCTGCAAGTGCGCCAGGTTCTCGACCTCGACGAGCGCGGACCCGCTCACGCGGCCGTCGACGGTCTTGAGCTCCATGCTCCGGATGTCCGTGCCCGCTGCGGAAACGGCGCCAGCGATGTCCGCATAGAGCCCGCGTCGGTCGTTCCCCTCGAGCGCGAGCCTGACGACGAAGCGCTCGCCTTCCTGCTGCTGCCAATCGATCTCGAGGCGTCGCTCGGGTTCGTGCGCGAGCATCAGCAGGTTGGGACAATCCATGCGGTGAATACTCACCCCTCGACCACGCGTGACGTAGCCGACAACCGTGTCACCGGGGACCGGCTGACAGCACTGCGCGTAGCGGACCATGAGCCCGTCCGCGCCCTGAATGCGGATGCCTTTCGGCGTGCCGCGCATCCGCTCGACCAGTCGCTCGATCGCCGTGGGCTTTGGTTGATGTTCCGGCGACGTCTCGATGTCCGGGCGCATCGCGCTCAGCACCTGCCCCACGTGCAGGTCGCCCTGCCCTATCGACGCGATGAGGTGATTGACGTCGTTCAGGTTGAACGCTTTCGCGGCCGCTTCGAGCTCGGCGTCGTCGGGCTTCGGTAGCCGCCGCCGCTTGAGCTCGCGCTCGAGAATCTCGCGCCCCATCTTCGCCGACGTCGCGTGCTCCTCGTGCCGGAGCCATTGGCGGATCTTGTGGCGCGCTCGCCCCGTGCGCACGTGCGCGAGCCAGTCGCGGCTCGGCCGGGCGTTAGGCGAGCGAATGATCTCGACGGTCTCCGAGTTCTTGAGCTGACGCGACAGCGGCGCAATGCGGCCGTTCACCTTCGCGCCGGAACAATGGAGTCCGATCTCCGTGTGGACGGCGAACGCGAAGTCGATCGGCGTCGCGCCCTTCGGCAGCTGGATGACGTCGCCCGTCGGCGTGAACACGAAAATCTCGTCCTGGAACAGGTCGAGCTTCAGGAACTCCAGGAACTCGTCCGGCGTCTTTGCGTCGAGCTGCACCTCGAGCACCTGGCGGAACCATGCCAGGTGACGATCCAGCTCATCCGACGACTTGGCGTTGCCGTCCTTGTA
>Ga0114129_10006427_pt1 | contig 16667 bp, 16 predicted proteins | sample RhiMetdeltSRZDD1_FD_80071 | JGI IMG/M metagenome (GOLD analysis project Ga0114129, IMG submission 80071) | Populus rhizosphere microbial communities from Tennessee, USA - Rhizosphere MetaG P. deltoides SRZDD1 (version 2) (version 2) | ecosystem: Host-associated > Plants > Roots > Rhizosphere >... | reverse complement strand
GCGCTCCTCGACCCGGGCGACGAGGTCATCACGGTGGCGCCGTTCTTCGCCGAGAACACGTTCTACGCCGAGAACCACGGCGGGCGACTGGTGGTGGTTTCGCCCAAGCCCGACCTGACCCCGGACGTCGCGCACATCGCGGCGGCCATCACGCCGCGGACGCGCGTCATCCTCGTCAACTCGCCGAACAATCCGAGCGGCGTGATCTACCCCGCCTCGACGTTTGTGGAGATCGAGGCGATGCTGGCTCGCATCGCGCGCCCCATCGTCCTCGTCAGCGACGAGCCGTACCGCGCCCTGGTGTTCGACGGCGTGGTGCCACCCGAGGTGCCGCCGCTCGTCACCCGATCGATCGTGGCCACCTCCTGGTCCAAGTCGCTGGCCATCCCCGGGGAGCGGATCGGCTATCTGGCCTTCTCGCCCCGCATGCCGGAGGCGGCCGCCCTCTTCGAGGCGTGCACCTTCACCAGCCGCGTGCTCGGGTTCGTGAACGCGCCGGCGCTGTGGCAGTGGGTGGTGGCCGAGGTCGGCGATCAGGTCATCGACGTGGCGCCCTATCGCGAGAAGCGCGACCTCATGTACGAGGGCCTGACCCGCATCGGCTATCGGTGCGTGAAGCCACAGGGCGCCTTCTACGTCTTTCCGCGCACGCCCATCGACGACGACGTGGCCTTCGTCCGCCTGCTCGCCGAGGAAGGTGTGCTGACGGTACCCGGCTCCGGCTTCGGGGCGCCCGGCCACATTCGCATCTCCCTCACCGTGGAGCGGGAGACCGTGGTGCGCGCGCTGCCGGGCTTCGAGCGCGCGTTTCGCGCCGCGCGGCGCTGACGGAGACGGCGGTGCGCGCGCGCGAGATTCCGCTGTTACACTCTGCCGCGATGGCGAAGCGCCGACGCCGTAGCCCGCCGCGGCCGCCCGCGCGCGCCGCGCACAGTGGCCTCCCGCAGCACGAGGCGGCGACGCGGCTGGCCGCCATCATCAATTCTTCCGACGACGCCATCGTCGGCAAGACGCTCGACGGCGTCATCACGTCGTGGAACCCTGCCGCCGAGCGAATGTTCGGTTATCTGGCGGGCGAGGTCATCGGAAAGGCCATCACGATCATCATCCCCGCCGACCGGCTCGACGAGGAAGTGGAGACACTGAAACGGCTCCGGCGCGGGGACAGCATCGATCACTACGAGACGATCCGGGTGCGCAAGGACGGCACGCCCATCGCGATCTCCCTCACCGTCTCCCCGATCCGGGACATGACGGGCAGGATCGTCGGGGCCTCCAAGATCGCGCGCGACATCACCGATCGCCGCCGAATCGAGGAGGAGCGCGCGAACCTGCTTGCCCGCGAGCAGGCGGCGCGATCCGAGGCCGAGCGCGCGAACCGGCTGAAGGACGAGTTCCTGGCCACCCTGTCCCACGAGCTGCGGACGCCGCTGACCGCGATCATGGGGTGGGCCCGGATGCTCCGACAGGGCAGCCTCGACGAGGCGACGAGGACGCGCGCGCTCGACGTGGTGGACCGCAACGCCGCGGCGCTTACGCGGCTCGTGGAGGACATCCTCGACATCTCCCGCATCACCATGGGCCGGTTCCGGCTGGAAAGCGCGCCGGTGGACCTGGTGGTGGTCGTGCAGGCGTCCATCGACGCCGTGCGGCACACGGCGACCGCCAAGCGCATCGAGCTCACGACGTCCGTCGATCCGACGGTGCCACGCGTCGCCGGTGACGCCGGGCGCCTCCAGCAGGTCTTCTGGAACCTGCTGTCGAACGCGGTGAAATTCACGCCGGAGGACGGGCACGTCGACGTGACGCTGCGGCGCGTCGGCTCCTACGCCGAGCTGCGCGTCCGCGACGACGGCCGGGGCATCGAGCCGGAGTTCGTGCCGCGGCTGTTCAATCGGTTCGCGCAGCAGGACGCGTCGACCACCAGACAGCACGGCGGTCTCGGCATGGGACTGGCCATCGTCCGGCATCTCGTCGAGCTGCATGGCGGCAGCGTGCGGGCCGAGAGCCCGGGCCCCGGACAGGGCGCCACCTTCATCGTGCGGCTCCCCGAACTGCTGGGAAGCAGCACCGAAGCGACCGGTGATGCGCGCCTGAGTCCGAACGGGTTGATCGGCCGCCGCATTCTCGTCGTCGACGACGAGATGGATACCCTCGAGCTCGTGGTGACCATCCTGAAACAAGCGGGAGCCGTGGTGACGGCCGCCGGCTCGGTCGACGAGGCACTGCTCGCGCTGGAAAACGTCCAGCCAGACCTCGTGCTGTGCGACATCGCGATGCCGGGCCGCGACGGCTTCGACCTTCTGTACGAGGTCAGGCGACGCGGCGGTTCGCTGGCCCAGACGCCGTTCGTCGCGCTGACGGCTCACGCGCAGGAGGCCGAGCGCCGGCGCACTCTCGCCGAGGGATTCGCCCTGCACATCCCGAAGCCGGTGGATCCCGTCGAGCTCGTGGAGATCCTTCGTGCGAGCGCCCGACGATAGATCGGCGAGCGAAAAAAAGATTGTTGGTATAATCCGCACGGGCAATTCTCAAGTAGCGTTTCCGGCTACTTAAGCCGCACCGCTCGGAGGACTCTTCAATGCAGTTCCGGCGACACCCCTGGCACGATACGCTCGCCCCTGCCTCCGCGTCGTTGGACGACGACGATGATCTCGAAGAAGACGACGACCTGAGCGACGCGGACGACGACGTGGAGGACGACGAGGACGACGACGTCGCGGCCGACGACGCGACCGACGATGAGGATGAGGACGACGACGACGACGAGGACTTCGACGAGGCCGACGATGGCTTTGCCGACGACCTCGAGGATGACGACGAGGACGAAGACGACGACGACGACCTCGACGACGACGACCTGGACGACGACGACGAAGACGACGATGACGAGGACGACGACGACGAGGAGTAGTCCACCGAACGACAGGAGGCGGGAACCATGGGCCTAGCCAGTGGTGAAGGTTGGCTGTTTCTGCTGCGGTGGTTTCACTTTCTCGCCGGTATCACCTGGATCGGTATGCTGTACTACTTCAACTTCGTGCAGACGCCCTTCTTCGCCGGCGCCGAGGCGCCCGTGCGCAGCGGGATGATCGTCGGCGGCCTGGTCGCCCGCGCCCTCTGGTGGTTCCGGTGGGGAGCCATGTTCACGTTCATCACGGGCTGGCTCTACATCCTGCACATCATGTTCGCCCAGTACGGAGGGGTGGGAGAGTTCTTCGCGACGGCGTACGCGTGGAAGATCTTCTTCGGCGGGATGCTGGGCACGCTGATGTGGGCGAACGTCTGGTTCGTGATCTGGCCCGCGCAGCAGATCGTCATGGCCTCCGCCACGCAGGTCTCGAAGGGCGGCGCCGCCATTCCGGAGGCGGCCGCGCGCGGCGCCCGCGGCGGCGTGGCGTCACGTACCAACACTCTGCTGTCGATCCCCATGCTCTTCTTCATGGGAGCGGCGTCACACCTGAGCCTTCCCAATCCGACCTCGCCGGGCCAGAAGATCGCCGCCCTGATCCTGCTGCTGGTAGTCATGACGATCGCCGAGCTGAACGCCATGGCGGGGCCGGCCACGCCGGACAAGGCCGGCGCCGGCAAGAAGCTCCTGGCCACACTGAAAGGCACCTTCTGGGCCGGCTTCATCGCCACGGCCGTGCTCTACTTCGGCCTCGCGATCATCCTGCGCTGACGAGCATCGTGCGCGCGTGACCATCGAGGGCCCGGCGACACCCGCCGGGCCCTTCGTGGGTCGGGCTACTTGAGGTAGGCGGCCAGCGCGGGGATGTCCGGTGCGAGCGCAGACTGGGGCGGCATCACCTTGGTCGGCCGCTTGGGCGCATAACCCGGCGGATACTCACCGCGCAGCACCTTGGCTTCGACGACCTCACGCGGCGTCCCCTTCAGCGCCGGTCCCACGGGCCCTGCGAGCGCGGGGTCCGCGTTGTGGCATTGCGTGCACTGCGCCAGGTAGACCTGTCGCCCACGCGCGGCCAGTGGATCGCCGCCGCCCTCGGAGCAGGCGGTGAGAAGCGCCGCCAGCGCCGCGCCGAGGGCGGCGCGGCCAAGGGAGAGAACGCGACCCGGAGAGTGACTCATCGGAGCGGCGCGACTGTACGCGCCGCTCGCGGGCGAAGTCAAACGCGCGGTGGAATCAGCGAGTGGCGGCGACGGGACGAAGACGCTGGCGCGCGGAGCCGAAATCGATGACGGGTGCGGGAGCCAGGCGCGCGCGACGCTCGATGAGCTCGGCGTTTTGCGCGCTCAGCAGGGCCAGCGCGTCTTCATCCGCGAACAGCGGCGTGCGCGGACGCCGCAGCGCCATGCGAAAGCAGGCGACCGCGAAGCGCAGGCGCCAGGCGTCGCTCTTGAGTCGGCGGCGGAGGCGACGCCACAGCGACGGCCGTTGCGGCGGCTCGGGCACGGCAGGCGCCGCGGGGAGGAAGTAGACGTTCGCGGCCCGCACCACGCCGCTCACGCGAGCCCCCGCTCTTCCATCAGCTCGGTGACCTGCCGGTAGGTGCCGGCGAGCATCTGGTCGAACGAGGCTTCGAGCCGGTAGGCGGTCATGGCCGCGGTCACCCTCTCGCGAGCCGACTCGGCCTCCGCCGCGCGAGCACGGGCGTCGGCCGCCCGGGCCAGGGACGCGCGGGCGTCCGCCAGCGAGGCGAGCACGCTCTGGGCAGTGCCCAGCCGGGTCGCGGCGGCGGCCGGCGAGGCGAGGGCTTCAAGGGTCACCGGCCGGCGACTGGTGGCAGCTGCGTCGAGGGTCGGCGCCACGACGATGCGCGGGCGCCAGAGGACCACTTCGTTGCCGGGGGTCTTGATCCGTCGAGAGTCGGCCGCAGCGCGTCCCGCCTTCGTCTTCCTCATGCCGGCTTTGTTAGGCAACTTCCCCGCCAGCCGAAATAGAGCGTAAGTCTGCGTAACTATTAAACGTGCAGTCCATACAAGGGCCAACGCGGCACGGTATCTTCGCCGGATCTCCGGGGAGAAACTCCCCGCTCAGGCCGGCCTGACGAGGTTGAAGTCGCGGATCTTCTTGTTGAGGGTCTTCACGTCCACCTCGAGGACGCGAGCCGCCCGGGCTTTGTTCCAGCCGGTCGCGGCCAGCACCCGCTCGACGTGCCGCCGCTCCACCTGAGCCAGCGGGATCAGCGCCGGCTGACGCTCCTCGACGACGTCGGCCGGCTCGCGGGCGCGCCGAAGCTCCGCCGGCAAGTCGCTGCCCCGGACCTCGGAGCCTTCGTGCAGGATCTGGAACCGCTCCATCAGGTTGCGCAGCTCGCGGATGTTCCCGGGCCAGTCGTAGGCCACGAGCCGCTCCATCGCATCGCGCGAGAACGCGAGTGCCTTCCCGCTCCGCGCGGCCGGAGAGAGGAAGTGCTGGACGAGGAGCGGGATGTCCTCTCGCCGCTGTCGCAGGGCCGGCACCTCGAGCACGACCGTGCTCACCCGATAGAAGAGATCCCAGCGAAAGCGGCCGTCCGTCGCCTCGCGCGTGAGGTCCTTGGCGGTGGCGCCGACGATGCGCACATTGACGTGGAAGGCGCGCTCCTCGCCCACGCGACGGACCTCTCCGGAGTCGAGCGTCCGCAGCAATCGCACCTGCATGGCCGGCGACATGTCGCCGATCTCGTCGAGGAACAGGGTGCCGCCGTTGGCCGCCTCGAAGAGGCCGACGCGCGAGGTGACGGCGCCGCTGAACGCGCCCTTGCGATGACCGAAGAGCTCCGTCTCCAGCAGCGTGTCGGGCAGCGCCCCGCAGTTGATCGACACGAACGGCCGCGCCGCCCGCGGCGAGCGGAGATGAATGGTGCGCGCGATCAGCTCCTTGCCGGTCCCGCTTTCGCCCTGGATGAGCACGGGGCTGTCGCTGGCCGCCACCCGCGCGATGACGGTGAGGACGTCCTTCACGGCCCCGCTGTTGCCGACGATGGTGGGCAGGCCGTCGCGCCGCGTGATCATCTCTTTCAGCGCGGAGTTCTCGCGGCGCAGCGCTTTCTTCTCGGCCGCCTTGGCCACCACCTCGAGCAGCTCGGGGTTCTTCCACGGCTTGCCGATGAAGTCGTAGGCGCCGAGACGCATCGCCTCCACCGCCGTCTCCACGTCGGCGTTGCCGGTGAGCACGATCATCTCGATGTCGATGTCGGCGTCGCGCGCCCAGCGCAGGATATCGAGGCCGGAATGGTCGGGCAGATGCACGTCCACGAGGGCCACGTCGAATTCCACACGAGCGAGCCGCTCCATCGCCTCGCTGCCGGAGGACGCCTCGACCACGCTCATCGGCGCACGCGAGAGGACCGCCGTCAGCAGATTCCTCACGTCGGAGTCGTCGTCGACGACGAGCACATGAATGGCGTCGCGCATCTGGCGCCATGCTACCACTTCCAGTACACTACCCACCTCAGGAGGACCGATCGGAATGTCGCAGCCCCCGGCTCTCCGTATCGAGGGAGCCCGGCAGAACAACCTCAAGAACGTTTCGCTCGAGATTCCGCACGATCGTCTCACCGTCGTGACGGGCGTCTCCGGCTCCGGCAAATCGTCGCTCGCGTTCGACACACTCTTCGCCGAGGGCCAGTGGCGGTACATCGAATCGCTGTCGACGTACGCCCGGATGTTCCTCGAGCGGATCGATCGCCCCGACGTCGATCGCGTCGAGCAGATCCGCCCCGCGGTGGCGCTCGAGCAGAAGAACCCGGTGCGCACGGCACGCTCCACCGTCGGCACCGCCACCGAGATCTACGACTACCTTCGGCTGCTCTACGCCAAGATCGGCCGCGTGCACTGTGCGGCATGCGGCGCGCCCGCCGCCTCCCATTCGGCCGCCTCCATCGCCGACGCGCTGCTCGCCGAGCACCCGGCCGCGCGCGCCCTCGTGACGTTTCCGCTGCCCGTGCCGGCCGGCACGCCGCCCGCGGAGCTCTGGGCCAACCTCACGCGCCGGGGATTCGCGCGCGTGCGCATCGGCGAGCGCGTGCTGGAGCTGGCCGATACGCCACCGGAGACGCTGGAGGCGCGCGACGTCGACGTGGTGCTGGACCGCGTCGTGTTGAAGGAGGACGGGCGCGCGCGGCTCGTCGACTCCCTCGAGACGGCGCTCCGCGAGGGGGGAGGCCGGCTCACCATCGACGTCGTCGACGGCCCGCGGCGCGCGTTCACCGAGGCGTTCCGGTGCAGCGGCTGCGGGGCGACGCTGGAGCGGCCGCAGCCGCTGCTCTTCTCCTTCAACCACCCGCTCGGCGCCTGCGGCGAGTGCAAGGGCTTCGGCAACGTGCTCAAGTACGACGAGTCGCTGGTGATTCCCGACGGCACCCTCAGCCTCGGCCAGGGCTGCGTGGAGCCGTGGACGCACCCCTCCGGCAAGTGGTACCAGCGCGAGCTCATGAAGGCCGCCAAGCGGGCCGGCCTCGACCTCGACACCCCGTGGGAGAAGCTGGCCGCGAACGCGCGGACGCTCGTGTACGAGGGCGACGGAAAGTTTCCGGGCATCAACGGCTTCTTCGAGGAGATCGAGTCGTATCGCTACAAGCTCCACGTGCGGGTGTTCCTCTCGCGCTATCGCACCCAGTCGCCGTGTCCGGTGTGCGCGGGCGCCCGGCTCAAGCCGGCCGCGCTCGCGGTCCGCGTAGCGGGCATGACCATCGCCGAGTTCACGGGGCTGACGCTGGAGCGCGCGGCCGCCCTGCTCGGCGCGCTGCCGCTCACGGCCTGGGAAGCGGCGGTGGCGCGTGAGATTCTGCGCCAGCTCGGCGCCAAGCTCGACTTCCTGCTGCGCGTCGGCCTCGGCTACCTCACGCTGGGCCGGCAAACGCGGACGCTCTCGGGCGGCGAGGCGCAGCGGATCAACCTCGCCAATCAGCTCGGCTCCCAGCTGGTGGGAACGCTGTACGTGCTCGACGAGCCCTCCATCGGCCTTCACGCGCGCGACACGGCGCGGCTCGCGGATCTGTGCCGCGAGCTGGCAGGCGCCGGCAACACCGTGGTCGTCGTCGAGCACGACCGCGCGTTCATCGAGGCGGCCGATCACGTGGTCGAGCTCGGTCCGGGCTCCGGCGAGCGGGGTGGCGAGGTGGTCTTCAGCGGCGGACAGGCGGAGTTCAAGCGGGCCACGCGCTCACTTACCGCCCGCTATCTGTCGGGGCGCGAGTGCATCCCGGCGCCGCTCACGCGACGAACGGGCCGGCGCTTCCTCACCCTGAGCGGCGCGCGCGAGCACAACCTCAAGGACGTCACCCTGCGACTGCCGCTGCACACGCTGACGGTGGTGACCGGCGTCTCGGGGTCGGGCAAGTCCACGCTGGTGCACGACACGCTCTATCGGGCGGCCGCGCGGGCGTTCAAGACGGAGTTCCAGGCGCCCGGCGCCTACACCGCGCTGACCGGCCTCGAATATTTGAAAGGCGTGCGTCTGATCGACCAGGAGCCGATCGGCCGCACGCCACGCTCGAATCCGGTCACGTACGTGAAGGCCTTCGACGAGATCCGGCGGCTCTTCGCCGCCCTGCCGCGCGCGCAGGCGCTCGGCCTCGGCGCCGGCGCGTTTTCGTTCAACGTGCCGGGCGGCCGCTGCGAGACGTGCCAGGGCGACGGCTTCCAGAAGCTGGAGATGTACTTCTTCGAGGATGTGTACGTCTCCTGCCAGGAGTGCGAGGGCCGCCGCTATCGTGCCGACGTCCTCGCCGTCAAGTATCGCGGCCGCTCCATCGCCGACGTGCTCCAGATGACCGTCGACGAGGCGGTGGACTTCTTCGCGGCCACGGCCGCCCTCGCGCGCCGCCTGCGCGTGCTGCAGGACGTCGGCCTCGGCTATCTCCGGCTCGGTCAGCCGGCCACCACCCTGTCGGGCGGCGAGGCCCAGCGTCTCAAGATCGCCGCCGAGCTGGCCGCGCGCTCGGGCGGCGAGATGCTCTACATCCTCGACGAGCCGACGACGGGGCTGCATCTGGACGACGTGAAGAAGCTGCTCGGCGTCCTGAACCGGCTCGTCGACGCCAACAACACCGTGGTCATGGTCGAGCACCATCTCGACGTCATTCGCGCCGCCGACCATGTCGTCGACCTCGGGCCCGAGGGCGGCGAGGAAGGCGGCGACGTCGTCGCGGAAGGGCCGCCCGAGGTCATCGCGCAGACGCCCGGCTCGTACACCGGAAAATTCCTCGCGGAGATGCTGCCGAAGAACGGCAGGAAGTGACCTTCTACGGCTGGCGGATCGTCGCCGCCGCCTTCGTCGTTCTCTTCACTGCCTACGGCGCCCAGTACTCGTTCGGCGTCTTCTTCACGGCCCTGCTCGACGAGTTCGGCTGGAGCCGCGCCGGTCTGGCCGGCGTCTTCTCCCTCTACGCGTTCGCGTACTCCGTCTTCGGCTTTCCGGCCGGCCGGCTGACGGACCGCTGGGGCCCGCGCGCCGTGATCACCGGCGGCGGCATCCTGATCGGGGTGGCGCTGGCGGGCATGGCGCTGGTCAGCCAGCTCTGGCAGCCCTACGTGCTCTACGGCGTCGTGGCCGCGCTCGGGATGGGCACCGCGTACGTGCCCTGCAACAGCACCGTGGTGAAGTGGTTCGCGCGTCGACGCGGCCTGGCCGTGGGGCTGGCCAGCAGCGGCGGCTCGGCCGGCACCTTCGCCCTGCCCCCGCTCGCGCAGTGGCTCGTGGGCGCCGTGGGCTGGCGGATGGCCTACGTCGTGTTCGGGACCGGCGTGCTGGTGACGCTTTCCGTGGCGGCGCGGATGATGCGCCGCGATCCCGAGTCGATGGGCCTCCAGCCCGACGGCGAGGCGACCGCGGCCGCGGCCGCGGTGTCGGGCATGACGCTGACGGCGGCCATGCGGACGACGGCCTTCTGGCTGCTCTGCGCCGCCTTCACCTTCACGTGGCTGCCGGTCTTCATCCCGCTCGTTCATCTCGTTCCCCTCGCACGCGACCTGGGCCATGGGCCGGCCACCAGCGCCTGGCTCGTCAGCACGCTGGGGGTCGGCGCCATCGCAGGACGGATGGTGATGGGACCCCTGTCGGATCGCATCGGACGGAAATCCGGCCTGATGGTGGCCATGACGCTGCAGGCGGTCGCCTTCGTGGCCTTCCAGGTCGCTCAGAGCGTGGCGGGGCTCGTCGGAACGGCGTTCCTCTTCGGCTACGCGTACGGCGGCGCGTCCGCGCTGTTTCCCCCGATCGTCGGCGATCTCTTCGGACGGGTCGCCGCCGGGTCGATCGTCGGCTGCCTGTTCATGCTGGCGGGCTCCATGGCGGCGTGGGGCCCGCTGGTGGCGGGCGCGGTGTACGACGCCACCGGCTCCTACGCCCTGGCCTTCCGCCTGGCCGCCGGGGCGAACCTCGTGGCGGCCCTGGTGGTCGCGGCGACGCGGTCTCCCGGCGTGCGCCTGCGGTAGGAAAACTTTTTCACATGTTACAAATATCCAATCAACAGTCTATACTTCGCACTCGCTAGATGGCTCCGCCGATCAGAGTGAACTTACCGGCACCGGATGGACGTGGCAGCGGTTTAGTCGACGTCCTCGACCGCGTCCTCGACAAGGGACTCGTGGTCGCGGGCGACATCAAGATCTCGCTGGCAGAGGTCGAGCTGCTCACCATCAGGATCCGCTTGATCGTGTGCTCGATCGACAAGGCGCAGCAGATTGGTCTGGACTGGTGGAAGCACGACAGCCACCTGGCCCCGGGCCGCAACCGCCTCTCGGCCGAAAACGAGGAGTTGCGCAAGCAGGTGCGCGTGCTCGAGCGGAAGATCGCGTCGCTGACGTCGGTGCGCTCGACGGGAGCGCGACAGTCGCGACGCGACGTGAATCCTCAAGGAGACTGAGCGATGCCAGTCGAAAGGACTACCGGCGGCACAAGCCTCATCGACGTCCTGGACCGCGTGCTCGACAAGGGCATCGTCATCGATGCCTGGGTTCGGGTGTCCCTCGTCGGTATCGACCTGATCACCGTCGAGGCGCGCGTCGTCGTGGCGTCGATCGAAACGTATCTCAAGTACTCGGAGGCCGTCGGTACCATCACGCCGGCATCCAAGCCCGCGGTGGACGGGCGCGCCAACGACGCCGTCCTCGCCGAGAACGCGGCGCTGCGCGCGCAGATCGCGGCCACCGGACGCGAACCGGTCACCGCGCGACGGTCTCGTAAGCCGTGAGTCGCGCCGCCGCGGTCCGGACCGCGGCGCGACGGCGTCCCGCGGTCGACGCAACGCGCCGCTTGCAGCTCGCCGAGGGGCTCCTCGGCACGGACGACGTTGCGACGTGCGCCGAGCGGGCGCTCGACTGGCTGCGCCGGTCGCTCGGTATTCGTCGCGGCGTGTGTCTCTTCGGTCCCGCGGAAAGCGCCACCATCCTGATGCCGATGGCCACCGTCGGCGTGCCCGACCGGCGCGTGACCCGCTTCGCGCTCGATCTCGAGGCGCGCGATCATCCCCTCGTCGCCGCCACCCTCGGCACCGGCGTGGTCACCTTCGGCGCCAACGGCCGGCCGGCGCCGGCCACGCCGCTCGAGGTCCCCGCCTACACGGCGGTGCCGCTGCACGGGCGCGACGCCATGTACGACCTGCCGGTGGGCCTGCTGCTGGTGAGCCCCGTGGACGACGACGTGCGCGACGACGTCGCGTGGGTGGCCTCGATGCTCGGGCCGCGCCTGACGGCGCTGCGGGCGGCCCATCGCGGCAACGAGTCGGAGCGGCGGTTGCGCCGCGAGCGCACGCTGCTCTACAGCATCATCAACGCGGTCAGCGACCCCATCCTCCTCACCGACACCGAGGGCCGCATCATCGTGGCCAACGCGCGCGCGGAAGCGCTGCTGGCGGCGTCCGAGGACGAGAGCGAGGGCCGCCGGCGCGCGGTGGCTCTGAACAACATGCTGTTCTCCTCGGCCCTGAGCCGCCGCGCCTTCGGCGACGCCGAGCCCTGGCGCCACGAGCTCCTCCTGGTCGACCCGAGCGACGGCTCCGACCTCCTCTTCGAGCTCCTCAGCACGATCACCGTCGATCCCCGCGAGGGCACCGGCATCGTCTCGATTCTCCGCAACGTCACCGACCTCCGGCGCGCGACCGAGGAGATCGAGGAGAACTACCGGAAGCTGCGGCTGGCCGAGGCCGACGCCCGCGCCGAGCGGGACCGCCTCGACCTCATCATCGACTCCGTGGCCGATCCGATCCTGGTCACCGATCCGAACGGCAACATCGTCATGATGAATGCGCCCGCCGAGCGTCTCTTTACGGCCGAGGTGGCCGCCAATGAGGAGATGCGGCGCGCCGTCCAGGCCAACGACGCGCACTTCTCGTCGTTCGTCTCGAACCTGTTCTTCGAGGCGGGCGTCATGCGCCGGAGCGGCGCCATCGGCCTCGTCGACCCCCGCACCGGCAATGCGCTGCCGGTGGAGGCCATCTCGGGCAAGATCGTGTCGGAGCACGGCGAGGTCACGGCCATGGTGACCATCCTCCACGACCGCACCGAGGAGTTCGAGCGCGCCCGCCTGTACGAACAGCTCAAGCGCGCGTCGGAGGAGCTGGAGCAGCGCGTCCAGGAGGCCACCGCGGAGCTGTCGCGGCAGAACGAGCTCCTGCGCCGCTCGCACATCGAGGTGGAGCAGGCGTCGGCCGCCAAGTCCCAGTTCCTGGCCAACATGTCGCACGAATTCCGGACGCCGCTGAACGCGATCCTCGGCTACACGAGCATGCTGCTGAAGGGCGTGGCCGGCGACATGTCACCCCACCAGCGCCGCAATCTCGAAAGGGTCGACTCCAACGCGCACCACCTGCTCGCCATCATCAACGACATCCTGGACATCTCCCGGATCGAGGCGGGCAAGATGCCGCTGACCGTCACCGCCTTCGCCATGCGCGACCTCATCACGGAGGTGCTGGCCGAGGTGGAGCCCATCATCGCGCGCTCCCGGCTGTCGGTGACGAGCCATCTGCCCGAGGACATGCCGCTCATCACGACGGACCGGCAGAAGGTGAAGCAGATCGTCATCAACTTCCTCACCAACGCCATCAAGTTCACGTCCCAGGGCGGAGTCGAGGTCGGCGTGCGGTACCTCGGCGAGTCGGAGGTGATGACGATCGCGGTGGCGGACACCGGCATCGGCATCGCGGTCGACGACCAGGAGCGGATCTTCGAGGACTTCCGTCAGGCCGACAACTCGCCCACCCGCGAATACACGGGCGCCGGGCTCGGCCTCGCCATCTGCCGCCGCCTGGCCGGCATGCTGGACGGCCACATCACGCTGGACAGCCAGGTCGGCCGCGGCTCCACCTTCACGCTGAACATCCCGCGTGAAGTGAAGCGGACATGACGGTGGCCAAGAAAGCGCCGGCAAGGCAGGAGGCGGCCGCGAATCCGGGGCCACCCCTGGTGCTCGTCGTCGACGACTTTCCCGACAACCGCGACATGTACATGCAGTATCTCGAGTTCGCAGGCATGCGCGTGGCCGAGGCGCAGAACGGTCACGAGGCGCTGCAGCAGGCGTTCGACCTGCTCCCGGACCTGATCGTGATGGACCTTTCGCTCCCCGGCCTCGACGGCTGGGAAGCGACGCGCCGGCTGAAGGCCGACGCGCGCACCCGTGCCATCCCCGTCATCGCCCTCACCGGCCACGCGCTCGCGGGGCACTCCAAGGGCGCCATCGAGGCGGGCTGCGACGCGTTCATCACCAAACCCTGTCTCCCCGAACGGCTGCTGGAGGAGATCCGGAAGATGCTGGACAGCCGGCCCAGTGCCGCGAAAGAGGACTGATCCCATGGCTGCCAAGTCGAAGCCGAGCTCTCGCCCCCGCCGAACCGTGGTCGCTCCCTCGCGCCCGCCCGGTGACGGCGCGGCCGACGCTGGACCGCGCCGGACGGGCTCGCGCGTCATCCGCGAGACGCCGCCCCGGGCGCCGGTGCCGGCACCGACCCAGCCGCCGAGCGGCAAGACGGCCGAGAGCCGCGGCAAGTACGTGTACTGCGTCATCCGCTCGGAAGATCCGCTGCGCTTCGGAGCCATCGGACTCGGGGCCACCCCGGCCGAGGTGCACACCGTGCACTACAAGGACATCGCGGCCGTGATCTCCGACACGCCCATCGAGGTCCTCGACGCCACGCGTGAGAACGTGCTCGCCCACGAGCGGGTCAACGAAGCGGTCATGCGGCAGCACACGGTCATCCCGATGTCCTTCGGCACCGTGTTCAAGACCCGCGACGACATCACCGAGCTCCTGAAGGGCGCCTACGGCGCCTTCACCGACGTGCTGCTCAAGATGGAGGACAAGGTCGAGTTCGGCCTGAAAGTCCTGTGGGACCGCGACGAGGTGATCAAGCAGATCGAGCGCGAGGACGAGGACGTCCGCCAGCTGAAGGGCGAGATCGCGTCCCAGACGGGCCCCACCTACTTCGCCCGCGTCCAGTACGGGCGGCTGGTGGAGAGCGCGCTCCAGAACCGCTCGGAGCGGTACGTGTCCGAGATCTTCGAGCTGCTCCGCGACGTCTCCGTGGCCTCGCGCGCGAACAAGCCGATCGGCGACAAGATGATCATGAACGCCGCCTTCCTGGTGGCCCGCGACCGTGAGAGCGCGTTCGACGCCAAGGTGAAGGCCATCGGCGCCAAGTACGATCACCTGACGTTCCGTTACACGGGTCCCTGGCCACCGTACAACTTCGTCAACATCCGGCTCAAGCTCGAGCGGGCGAAGCCGGGAGAGTAGCGTCGTGTCGCAAGCCTTCCGGGGCTACGCCGTCGCGGTGGCCGCGGTGGGCGCGGCGAGCGTTCTCACCGCCGTCCTCCAGCCATTCCTCGGCGGCGCCTTCTCGGCGCTGTTCTTCGCGGCGGTGGTGGTGGCGAGCTCGCAGGGAGGCCGGGGTCCCGGCCTCGTCGCCGTCGTGCTGTCGGCGCTGGTGACCGAAGCCGTCTTCTTCCCGCCGCTCTCCCGCATCGACGGCGGCACCGTGGTGCGAATCGTCTCCATGCTCGTGGTGGCCCTGGTGACCGCCGCCCTCCACGCGCGCGCGCGGGACGCGCGCAAGCGTGCCGAGGACCTCGCGGCCGCGCGTGAGGAGCTCTTGAAGCAGGAGCAGGCCGCGCGCGCCGACGCCGAGACGGCCGGGCGCGCGAAGGACGAATTCCTCGCCACCCTGTCCCACGAGCTGCGGACACCGCTGAACGCGCTCGTGGGCTGGCTCTGGTGGCTTCGCAAGGGCGAGCTCGACGAGTCCCGGCAGGCACGGGCGCTGGAGACGATCGATCGCAACACGCAGGCCCTCGCCCAGCTGATCGAGGACCTGCTCGACGTGTCGCGCATCATCACGGGCAAGCTACGCCTGGCCGCCGAGGCGGTACAGCCGGCGGCGCTCGTGGAGGCGGCGGTGGAGGCCATCCGGCCCGCCGCGCTGGCGAAGTCGATCGAGCTCGTGGTCAACCTCGATCCGGCGGCCGGGCCGGTGCTCGGCGATCCCGACCGGCTCCAGCAGATCATGTGGAATCTGCTGTCGAACGCCATCAAGTTCACCCCGGAAAAGGGCCGCGTCGTCGTCGGCCTGGAGCGCCACGGCGCGGAGGTGGTCATGCAAGTGGCCGACAACGGCCGCGGCATCACGCCCGCGCTCCTGCCCTACATCTTCGAGCGCTTCCGTCAGTCGGAGGCCGCGCCACGTACGCCGCTGGGGCTCGGCCTCGGTCTGTCGATCGTCCGGCACCTGGTCGAGGTTCACGGCGGGCGCATCCGAGCGGCGAGCCCGGGCGAAGGCCAGGGCGCCACCTTCACGGTGACCCTGCCCGTGCACGAGGAGCGGGTGGCCCCGGCGGCTCCGGCGCCGGTCGCCGAGCCCCACATGGAGGGGCTCGCCATCCTCGTGGTCGAGGACGATCCGGACGCGCGCGGCTGGCTGGTGGCCACCCTCGAGCGCTGGGGCGCGCGCGTGGCCACCGCCAGCTCGGGGCGCGAGGCGCTCGACGCGGTGACGCGCGAGCGCCTGGACGTGCTGGTCTCCGACATCCGGCTGCCCGACACCGACGGTTACGAGCTGATCCGGAAGATCCGCGACATCGAGGGCGCGCTGGGGCGCTACACGCCGGCGGTGGCGCTCACCGCCTATCCGCGCGTCGAGGATCGCGCCCGCGCGCTCCAGGCCGGCTACCAGATGCACGTGCCCAAGCCCATCGCGCCGCAGGACCTCGCGTCCGTGATTGCCACCCTCACCAACCGGCACGCCAAGACGTGATCATCCTGGACACGCTGCTCGTGGGTGGCATCAAGTTCGTGCTCCGCAAGCTCGTCGACGCCGTCGAGTCGCAGCTGAACGACGACAGCGTGCTGCGCGAGGAGCTCCTGGCCGCCCAGATGCGGCTCGAGCTCGGCGAGATCACCGAAGAGGAGTTCGCGGTGGTGGAGGCCGAGCTCCTCGCGCGCCTGCGCGAGATCCACGAGCGGCAGCGCGGGATCACGTCGGAGCCCGGCGAGATGCGCATCACCGGCATCGAGGCGACGACCTTCGACGACGAGCCGGCCGACGACGAGGACGCTGCGCCCGGCCGGTGAGGGCGGCGCCGCGATTCCGGTTCTTCGGCGGCAAGGGCGGCGTCGGCAAGACCACGTGCGCGGCCGCAGCCGCCCTCGCGCTCGCGGAGCAGGGGCGCCGCGTGCTGCTGATCTCATCCGATCCCGCGCACTCGCTCGGCGACGCGGTGGGGGCGCG
>Ga0114129_10006426_pt1 | contig 16667 bp, 12 predicted proteins | sample RhiMetdeltSRZDD1_FD_80071 | JGI IMG/M metagenome (GOLD analysis project Ga0114129, IMG submission 80071) | Populus rhizosphere microbial communities from Tennessee, USA - Rhizosphere MetaG P. deltoides SRZDD1 (version 2) (version 2) | ecosystem: Host-associated > Plants > Roots > Rhizosphere >... | reverse complement strand
TCCCGGCCCGCGCCCGAGTCGGTTAGCACCCGACTCACCGCCGCGTGCGCCATGATGACGTCGGGCGATTCCTGGAGCGCGACGACGTACTTCTCCCGGAAGTCGCCGTTCTCGCCCGACTTCAAGAGTCCGTACACCTCACGGAATGCGATCCGCACGCTCTCGGGCATGACCGGCTCGTCGGCGTCGACGAGCGCGTCAAGGTTCGCGATCATCGCCGAGAGCAGCCTGAGCCACGAGAACTGCTCGTCGTAGAGCACCAGGTGGAGCAGCTCGCGCGAGGCAACCGAGCCGTGGCGGTCTTCGTACGCGCGGCGCTCCCGATCGAGCAGGAGCCCGTGCAGGCGCAGCAGCCGAGCGCTGAGGTCGCGGATGCGGTCGCGATCCTGATCCACGCGCGTCGGTTCCCCTCAGACCAGCTCGGCTTCCAGCTCGCCGATGCTCGCCGCCACGACATCGACGAGCGTGTCGACTTCCTCGCGCGTGATGCAGAGGGGCGGCGCGAGCCGTACGACCTGGCCGCGCGCGGAGACGATCACGCCCCGGGTCCACGCCTTGCGGTCGAGCCGGGTGAGCATGTCCTGGTCCAGCGGTCGGCCCGAGCCGTCGGGCGCCACCAGCTCAGCACACACCATGAGCCCGCGGCCGCGCACCTCGCCGACGATGCGCTTCTTGCCCACCGCCTGCTGCAGTCCGTCCTTGAGGCGCTCGCCCATTGCCGCGGCGTTCGCGACGAGGTTGTCCTTCTCCATGATCTGGATGTTCGCGAGCGCCGCCGCGCAGGCGACGGGATGCCCGGCGTAGGTACCGGGGTGCACGTTCTCCTGTTTGGCGTCATCAGGAAACGCGTCGGCCAGCCTCCGACAGGTGATGGCGGCAGAGAGCGGAATGTAGCCCGACGTGATGCCCTTGGCGACGGTCATGAGATCGGGCACGACGCCGTCGTGCTCCACGGCGAACCAGCGGCCGGTGCGGCCGAAGCCCGTGATGACCTCGTCGGCGATCATCAGCACGTCGAGCTCGTCGCAAACGGAGCGAACGGCGCGGAGCCAACCGATCGGCGGCATGATGAAGCCACCCGACGAGATCACCGGCTCCATGATCACCGCGGAGACCGTCTCCGGCCCTTCGGCAACGATGGCTTGGCGCAGCTCGCGCGCGCGGCGCTGGACGAGCTCGTCGTCGGTGCCGTTGCCCCGATCCCGGTACGGGTACGGCGGCGTCACCTTGGCGAATCCCGGCACGTGCAGTGTCGTGTACGGCTCGACCATGTGAGGAAGCCCGCACACGGCGAAGGTGCCGGTCGTGGCGCCATGGTAGCCACCCTGGAGCGAGATGACCTTGTGCTTCTTCGGCTTGCCCGAGGCGAGCCAGTAGTGGCGGGCCATCTGCATGGCGCGCTCGTTCGCCTCGGCGCCGCTGACCGCGAAGAACGAATAGTCGAGATCCCCGGGCGCCAGCGACGCCACCTTCGCCGCCAGCTGAGCGGCGGGGCGATTAGAGAACTGACGCGTGGTCGGATAGTACGCGAGCCGTACGGTCTGCTCGGCGATGGCCTCGGCGATCTCCCGCCGCCCGTGACCGACGTTGACCACGGCGAGGCCGGCGAACCCGTCGAGCAGCTTCTTGCCGCGCTCGGTCCACACCCACACGCCTTCCGCCCGCTCGATGACGAGATCCTCGTCGGCGAGCCAGGGATGGTCCTGAGTCTTGTGCGTCCAGAGGTGCCTGATCGCGTCGCCGCTCGTCGTCGCCATGGGTCGGCCTCCCGTCGTTGCCCCGATGCTATCATCTCGCGACATGTTCATCGTCGGGATCGACGTCGGCGGTACCTTCACCGATCTGACCGCGGTCGACGAGGCTACCGGACGCGTCGTCGTCACCAAGGTGCCGTCGAGGCCGCGCGACGAGAGCACCGCGGTGCTGGCGGGGCTCCAGGCGCTGGGTATCGCCGGACGCGACGTGCGGCGGCTCGTCCACGGCACGACCGTCGGCACGAACGCGGTGCTCGAGCGGCGCGGCGCGCGCGTGGCGATCCTGACGACCGCCGGCTTCCGCGACCTGATCGAGATCGGGCGCACCAAGCGCAACATCCCGGCGCTCTTCGTGCCGACCTTCGTACGACCCAAGCCCGTCGTCGAGCGAAAGCATCGCTTCGAGGTCGTCGAGCGTCTGACGGCCGATGGTGCCGTCCTGGTGCCGCTCGATCCCACGAGCGTCGAGCGCGCCCTGGACGAGGCGGCCGCCGCCGGGGCCGAGGCGCTCGCGGTCTGCTTCCTGCACGCCTACCTGAATCCGGCTCACGAGCGCGCTGTCGCCGACGCGGCCAAGGGCCGGTATCCCGGCGCGCCGGTCTCTTGCTCGGCCGACGTCGTCGCCGAGTACCGCGAGTTCGAGCGTTTCTCGACGACGGTGCTCAACGCGTATCTGCAGCCGTTGATGGACGGCTACCTCGCCGGCCTCGAGGAGCGCCTGCGCGCTACCGGCTACGCCCACGGCGTTCTCACCGTCGCGTCGAGCGGCGGCATGATGACGACGGAAACGGCACGCCGCCTGCCGATCAAGACGATCTTCTCCGGGCCCGCCGGGGGCGTGAGCCAGGCGTGCTTCGTGGGTGAGACCGCCGGCGTGCGCGACTTCATCACTTACGACATGGGCGGCACGTCGACCGACGTGTGTCTCGTGCGCGACCTGGCGCCGTTGACCACGTCCGACGGGATGCTCGGCGCGTTCCCGGTGAAGGTACCTCAGCTCGACATGCACAGCGTCGGCGCCGGCGGCGGCTCGATCGCGTGGGTGGACGTGGATGGCAGCCTCCAGGTCGGGCCGCGCAGCGCCGGCGCCACGCCGGGTCCCGCCGCCTACGGACTGGGCGCCACCGAGCCGACGGTGACCGACGCCAACGTCGTGCTAGGTCGGATCGGAACCACCCGGCGGCTCGGCGGCAGCATCGCGATCGATCACGAGCGAGCGCACCGGGCCCTCGGCGACCTCGGTGCGCGGCTCGGGCGCGGGCTGACGGTCGAGGCGCTGGCCGAAGGTATCGTGCGGATCGCCGTCGCGCGCATGACCTCCGCGATTCGCGAGATCTCGATCCAGCGCGGCCACGATCCGCGCGACTTCACGCTGATCGCGTTCGGCGGCGCCGGGCCGATGCACGCCCTGGCGCTGGCTCAGGAGATCGGGATCCCTCGCGTGCTCGTGCCGCGGCATCCCGGCAACTTCTCGGCGCTCGGTCTTCTGGCATCACAGATCAAGCACGATGACGTCAGGACGCGCGTCGGGCCGCTCCGCGAGTGCCTGACGGCGGCCGGCGAGCTGTTCCTCGAGATGGAGCGCGCCGCGGGACACCAGCTGGAGCTCGAAGGCTTCCACCCCGCGCAGCAGAGGCTGCTTCGGTCGCTCGATCTTCGCTACAAGAGCCAGGCCTTCGAGCTGAACGTCGCGCTCGGCGAGTCGGACGCGGCCGGGCCAGGGCTCCCGGCCATCGAGGCCGACTTCCACCGCCAGCACCTCCTGGCGTACGGACACGCGAACGCCGAGGCGCCGATCGAGCTGGTCAATGCCAGGCTCACCGCCTACGGGCTGGTCCCGAAGCCGGCCCGCGAGAGGTACCGGAGCACCGCGGCGTCGATCGACGCGGCGCTCGCGGAACGGCGTCGGGTCTGGTTCGACGGCGCGGCCCACGACTGTCCGGTGTGGGAGCGCGAGCGGCTGCCCGACCACGCCGCGTTTCGCGGCCCGGCGATCGTGGAGGAGTTCGGCGCCACCACCGTGGTGCCGCCGGGCTGGCGCGGCATCGTCGATGAGCACGGCAACCTGCGCTTCGAGCGGGAGACGCCGGCGTGATCGACCCGATCACCCTCGAGGTCGTACGCGAGGCGTTCGTGTCGATCGTGCGCGAGATGCGCGTGACGCTCGTGCGCACGGCGTACTCGTCCATCCTCTACGAGGGCGAGGATTTCTCCTGCGTCCTCATGGACGGCCGCGCGCAGATCGTTGCCATGTCGAAGGGACAGGATCACCCGCTTCACATCGTGCCGATTAGCTGGTCGATGAAGGCGGTGCGCGAGAAGTTCGGCGACGATATCCACCCGGGAGACGTCTTCCTGCACAACGAGCCGTATACGGGCGGCACGCACCTGAACGACGTGGCGATGATCTACCCCCTCTTCGGGCCTGATGGCGAGCTGTTCGTCTTTCCGGTCGTGCGCGCCCACTGGGGCGACGTGGGCGGGATGAGCCCGGGCAGCCTCTCGGGCGGCGCGACGGAGATCTTCCAGGAGGGTGTGCGTATCCCGCCCATCAAGATCGCCGAGCGGGGCCGCATGAACCAGGCGGTGCTCGACCTGATCTTCAGTAACATGCGCGGCCCGCGCGAGCGCGTCGGCGATTTTCACGCGATGCTCGGTACCTGCCGCAAGGCTGCGGAGAGGATCGAGGAGCTGACCGCGCGCTACGGCGCCCCGACGATCCACGGAGCCGTCGACGAGCTGATGGATCGCGCCGAAGCGAGAATGCGGCGCGCGATCAGCGGGCTTCGCGCGGGCGAATACCTCTACGAGGCTCACCTGGAGGCCGGGCGCGAGCGCCTCGAGCCTCTGACGGTGCGCGCGAAGGTGGTCGTCGCCGGCGACACGATCACTATCGACCTCGCGGGCACGTCGCCGCAGACCGCCGGGCCCACCAACGTGGGACCGGCGATGGCGCCGACCGGCGCCTTCACGATCATCAAGTCGTTCCTCGATCCCGGATCCGACGTGAATTCCGGCGCGTTCCGTCCCCTCACCGTCATCACGCCGCCCGGCACCATCGTGAACGCCAATCCGCCGGCGCCGTGCGGCGGCATGGTCGAGGTGAAGTACTGCGTCGAATCGGCGGTGATGGGCGCGCTCGCCCAGGCCCTCGACGGCAAGGTGGCCGGCGACCTCAAGGGCGGCGGCAACCACTGCTACGTCGGCGGCCCTCACCCGCGGACGGGCGAGACGTTCATCTTCTACGAGTACCCGGCCGGCGGTACCGGCGCCTTCGACGGCGGCGACGGGAGTAACACCGTCCGCACGTGGACCGAGAGCGACATGACGACGCTCCAGCCCATCGAGGCGGTCGAGCAGCTCTATCCCGTCCGCATCGAGCGCACGGCGCTGCGCGAAGATTCGGGCGGCCCGGGCCAGTGGCGCGGCGGGCTCGGGCTGACGCGCGAGGTGCTGATCCAGACGTCCGGCTCGAGGCTGTCGGTGCTCGCCGAGAAATCGGTGCTGCCGCCCTTCGGCGTCTGCGGCGGCGGCGCGGGCGCGACGAATCGCTTCTGGGTCAGGCGCAACGGCCGGCGCGTCGAGTCGTCGCCACTTCCCGGAAAGGTCAGCGCCTTTCCTCTCGAGCCGGGCGACGTCTTGCTGATGGAGTCGAGCGGGGGCGGCGGCTTCGGCGACCCGCTCGAGCGCGATCCCGCGCGCGTGGTCGCCGACATCGGCGAGGGCTACGTCACGCCGGCGGCGGCGGAGGCGATCTACGGCATCGCGCTCCGCGACGGGGCGCTGGACGCCGCCGCCACCGCGGCGCAGCGCGCGAAGCTACGAGCTGGCCGGATAATGGTTCGTGTCGTTACCAGCGGCGGGCTCGACGCCGGGACGGGGCGCATTATCCGCCTCGGCGCGGACACTGCCTCACGCCTTGGAGTCGGGCCGGGGGCTGTCGTCGAGCTGGTGAACCCACGCGGCGCGCCGCTGCGGGCCTGGGTCGCCGGCCTCACCGCGGAGAGCGCGACCGGAACATCGCCCGTCGTCGAGCTCGCTCCGGCCGCGCTTCGCATGCTCGCCATCCCAGACCGCGCCGAAGTGGAGGTTCGCGCCGTTCACTCCGGCATGCTGGGCTGATTCGGCAGGGCTCTTAGCAGCCTCTCACCCAGACCCACCGCCAGCCATTCCACCACCAGTGCGCGCAGCCGGGCTGCGGTGGCGGAGCGAAGAAGGGCACCGGCGGCGCGACGACCACGGCTCGCGGCGCCACGAACACCGGCCGCGGCGCCACGAACACCCGGTGGGGGAAGGGGCGCACGACCGGGACGGGCACCGGGATGCGCGGTCCTGCCACTACAAAGCCTGGTCCAGCCACGACCACGCCGTGCCCGCCGCGAGTCCAGGCGTTGGCGGCCGGCGGCAGCATGACGATGCTCACGGCGATTGCAAGAACGAAAGCGAGTGCCAAGCGTCTCATAGGCTCTCCCTTCCGGTGTCGATACGGTTGAAGGCTGCTCCCGTTTGGGGTTGCGTTCTTACCTGTATTGCTGTGCTGCGTCACGGTCGCTAGCATTGGCACGCTGGTGAGACGTCACTCCCCTGTCAGATGTTTACGGATCCTGCCCATGGACAGATGGAGCTGGGGTGAGAGCACCTCCGACCCACAGCTATTTGACCAGACGCAAATTGCCTCTGGCTGAGAGCTTGCCCACCCAGACACCCTTGATCGGGCCGCGGTATACGCTCTCGTGGATCACGGCAACCGCGTAAGGGCCTTCTCAAAAAGCCGCCGGCCCCGAGCGCCAATCGCGTCGCGGTTGACGGCGCGAGGTTGTGATCACGGAGCGGGGACGGCCCGTCGCGAAGCTGGTGCCGCTCGACCGTCCGCGAGGCAGGGGTGTGCCGAACCTCGCGGCCTTCCGGCGCAAGATGCCGGTGCTCGACTCCCCCCTGTCGGCCAGCGTCACGCAGGATCGCGACGATCGCCTCTAGCAGACACGGGGCACGGCTCCGCGAACGACGCGCGGAGTATCGCGCGGGACTGACCGGCCCCTTGTACTGCGACACCAGTGCTGTCCTGAAGCTCTATCTTCCGGAGCCCGGTAGCGCCGAGTTCAACGAGATCATGGAGGGGCGGGACGACGTCTTCGTGTCCGATCTCGTTGTGACCGAGATCGTCTCGGCGGTTGCTCGTCGCCTGTACCAGGGATCGCTCTCGCGAGAAACGGCGCGACGACTCCAGCACGCCATAGTAGTCGGGCGTCTCGATGAGGGTGTGTACCACCGCGTCGAACTGACACGCGACGTGCACCGCCGAGCCGAGCACTACCTTCTCACGCTGCAAGCGACACCACTGCGCGCCGCCGATGCGCTGCATCTGGCTCTGGCGACCTCGGCGCGAGCTGCTTCGCTGGCTACGTTTGATGCTCGGCTGGGCGCTGCTGCCCGAGCCGCTGGGCTTTCCGCCTACCCCGCCTGAGGCGCAGCCAATTTGCCGGGCAATCGCTTGACTCCTCGGCCCCCGTCGTCCTAGTCTCATGAGGCTATGGCCCTGACATTCCGCAAACTCCATCGGCACTTCGTGGGCGAATCGAGCCCCCTCGAGCTACGCAATACGTTCGATCCCGACACGCTGGCTGCGATCCGCGCCGGCATGGACGAATACGCCGTGCTCGTCTTCCGCGATCAGGTGTTCGCCGACGCCGAGCAGCTCGCGTTCGGCGAACGGCTCGACGGCCGGCTGCACCAGGGCACCGGGAGCCGCGCCTTCACGAAGAGCCGGCTCGGCAGCGAGGCGATTTCCGACATCTCGAACCTCGATCCCGAGGGCGAGATCATGAAGTCCGACGATCGCCGGCGCCACTACACGCTGGGCAATCGCCTCTGGCACACCGACGCCTCCTTCGTCGATCCATGCGGGCGCTACTCGATGCTGCACGCGCGGGTCGTGCCGCCGGTACCGGCCGACACGGAGTACGCGGACATGCGCACGGCGTACGATACGCTGCCAGCGGAGATGCAGGCGCAGCTCGAGGGCTTGCGCGCCCATCACTCCGTCGCGTACTCGCGCCACCTGCTCGGCTTCGAGTTCACCCCCGACGAGCAGGAGAAAGTGAAGGGCGCGGTTCATCCGCTCGTACGTACCATCCCGCGCTCGGGCCGCCGCTCGCTCTATCTGGCCTCGCACGCCTCACGCGTCATCGACTGGCCCCTCGCGGAGGGGCGGCTCCTGCTCCGCGATCTCATGGAGCACGCGACGCAGCCCGAGCTCGTCTACCGCCACTGCTGGCGTGTCGGCGACCTGGTCATCTGGGACAACCGGTGCACGATGCACCGCGCCCGGCCGTTCGACGATACGAAATATCGCCGCGAGCTGCGCCGAGTGACGACCCTCGATATCCCCGAGCCCGCGCTCGCCGCGACCGGCTCCTAGCCCGCGAGCCCCTGTCCTTGAATACCGACGGCCGCTCGCTGCTCGACGCTGCGCGCAAGCTCGTGCCCCAGATCCGCGCCGCCGCCGATGAGATCCACGAACAGCGGGAGCTGCCCCGCCCGCTCTTCGAGGCGATGGCGGACGCCGGGCTGTTCCACATGGCAGTGCCGCGCCCCGCCGGCGGCGCCGAGCTCGACCTGCCAACCTACGTCTCGATCATCGAGGAGATCGGCAAGGCCGACGCCAGCACCGGCTGGTGCCTGAACCAGGGCGCCATCTTCGGTACCTACGCGGCGCGCATGCCGAGTGCGGTGGCGCGCACGATCTGGGCCGACGTGCCGCGGGCCGTCGTGTCGAACACGCCGGCCGCTACCGCCAAGGCCATCGTGGTGCCGGGCGGCTATCGCGTCACCACGCCACCCGGAGGCCAGGGGTTCAGCACCGGCTGCCGTCACGCCTCGTGGGTCGCGTCGCACGCGCAGATCATCGAGAACGGTCAGGTCCGGATGGAAGGCGAGATCCCCGAGGCGCGCTACCTGTTCGTGCCGATCGGCGAGGCCGAACTGCTCGACACCTGGCACACACGCGGCATGCGCGGCACGGGCACACACCACTTCGCCGTGAAGGACGTCTTCGTGCCGACCGATCGCACGGTGCTCTCGCAGACCGCGCCGCTCATCCACGATGCGCCGCTCTACCGGATTCCGCGCACGCTGCTGTTCGCCTCGGGCGACGCGGCGGTGGCGTTCGGCATGGCGCGCACCTGTCTGGAGACGTTCGGCGAGCTGGCCGGAGCCAAGACGCCGCGGGCTATGGCAGGGCTGCTCCGTGATCAGGCGATGACGCAAATGACCATCGGCCAGGCCGAGGCCACGCTGCGCTCGGGTCGGGCTTTCCTGCTCGAGGCGGTACGCGAGGTCTGGGCGGCGAGCACGAGCAACGCGCTCACGCTGGACCATCGCGCGCACCTCCGACTGGCCACCACGCACGGGCTCCGGCTCGCCGCGCAGATCATCGACAGCCTCTACAACCTCGCGGGCGCGACCGCGGCCTACGAGGACAACCTGATCCAGCGCCACTTCCAGGACATCCACGTGATCACGCAGCATCTGCAGGGCCGCCTGACACATTACGAGCTGGTCGGCCGCTACACCCTCGGCCTGAAGATCGACGAGAGCCGGCTCTAGCGGCCGCTGCCGTTCAGGACGGAACGACCGGTCGCCCGCAGGAGCCGCCGGTCGGCCTCCGGGCTTGGCGCCGCCGGGATGCGAAACACCACGTCCTGCGTGAACGTCCGGATCGCCCTTCCCTCGGGCCAGCGGGTGCCGAACGGCTCGCCGCCTCGCGCGACCGCGCGAATCCCGTCGCGCACGATGCGCCGGAGCATGATCACGCCGCGGTCGGCCGAGCCGAGATGCTCGAGGGCGTGTACGGCGATCGTCCGCTGGCTCGACTGGGCGTCGTAGTCCGCGGGGTGGCGCTGACGCTCGTTGTACGGCCGATCGTCGGACTGCCCGAAGCCCGGCTTCGCCACCTGCTCCGGCGAGAGACTCCAGGCGGGATCCACCTGCGCCAGCTCGAAGTTCGTGGTGTGCGTGTCGTCGTTGGGAACGGCCCAGCGGATGATCACGGGCCGGCTGGCCGGCTTCACCTCCGAAGCGTCCTCGATCTCGCGCGTGAACTGGTGAACGTTCGGCGGCATGAAGTCGCACACTCGCACCCACACGAGATCGCCGACCCGGCGTGTCGCCAGATAGACCATGCCGGCGTCGGTCAGCTTCCAGTCGATCTCGGGCACCGCGCCGAATGCCGCCGTGAACTGGTAGCCGCTGCTCAGCGCGTGCAGGAACGCGGTGTGCACCGGATCCATGCTGTTGTCTTTCACCTGGAGCCAGTTGCACGGGAGCGCGAACTGCGCCGCCGGCATCAGCCGGTAGCCCGGCACCTCGTAGCTGTCGTACGTCGGAAACGACGGGCACCGATCGGGCGGCCCCATATAAACGAACACCAGCCCCGCCAGCTCGTGCGTCGGATAGGCACCCTGCCAGATGCGCTCGCGGAAGCGGCTTCCGGCCGGCTCGCCCGGCGTTTCCAGGCACCGGCCGTCGACGTCGTAGACCCAGCCGTGGTAGCAGCAGCGGATGCCGCGCTCGACAGGGATGCCGTACTCGAGCGACGTGCCGCGATGCGCGCAGTGCAGGTGCAGCACGCCCACGCGCCCGCCGCGATCGCGGAACACCACCAGGTCTTCGCCGAGAATGCGCACGCGCCGCGGCGCCGACACGAGGTCGCGCGCGAACGCCACCGGCTGCCAGAACCGGCGCAAGTATTCGCCGCACGGCGTCCCCGGGCCCACCTGCGTCAGCTCGGGATCGGGCGCCGGGGCGTCGCGGCTCTGATATCCGCTGAACGCCCCGGGTTTCTGCCTGGCCACACGCGGCTTCGCGACACGCGATCGTTGCCTCACGGCACTCCTTCCTTAGCGCCGACGAACGAGCGAGTCAAGCGCCCTACCCGCGGTAAAATCCGAGCTGTGGACCTATTGACCTCGTCCCGTCGACGACGGTAGGGTGTCTAATCAACAATGTTCCCGAGAGCCTGACGCACACTTTGACCACACCAACCGGGCACCTCTCCCGGCTCGATCCCGAGGAAGTCGCCAGAGCCGTGACGGCCTTCATCAACACCACCATCATGTCCCGCGGTCGTCAGATCCAGCCCGACGACAACCTCGAGATGGCCGGTGTCGATTCGATGGCGCTCTTGAAAGTATTGCTCTTCATCGAATCCGAGTTCGGCTTCTGGATGCCCGACGAGGATCTCGTCGAGGAGAACATCAAGACGGCGCGGGCGATGGCGGCCTATATCTGCCGGCGTGGGAGCCAGCGCTGACGCTCGACCTCGGATGGATCAGCGCTCGCTGAGCTACGACGTGGTGGTCTTGGGGGGCGGCGCCGCCGGGCTGGCCGCCGCGGTAGCGTCGGCGCAGGCGGGCGCCCGCACCGCGCTGGTCGAGCGCTACGGATTTCTCGGGGGCATGGCGACCGCGGGTATGGTCAGCACCATCTGCGGGCTCTACCACACCTCCTCGTCCGGGCCTCCCGAGCCGCTCAACGCGGGCTTCGCCGAGACCGTCGCGTATCGGCTCGCCGCCATGCCCGGCTGCAGCGCGCCGGTGCGACGGGGGCGGACCCACGTACTTCCCTACACGCCGTTCGCCTTTGCGTGCCTGGGCGACGAGCTCACCGCCTCGGCCGGAGACCTCGACGTCTACCTGCACGCGTTTCTCGCCGAGATCGAGACGGGCTCACGGCGGGTCGAAACGCTGCGCCTCGCGACCTGGGAGCGTCGCATCGAGCTCACGGCGCGGGCCGTGGTGGACGCGAGTGGCGATGCCGTCGTTGCGCACCTCGCGGGAGTGGTAACCGTGACGATGCCCCTGCCCGACCGCCAGCTCGCCTCGCTGGTCTTCGTGCTGCAGCACGTCGACACCGACGCGCTGGGCCCGGGCCCACGCGTGGCGCTGCTCCGGCTCCTGGCCGGCGCCGAGCGCGAGGGGCGGCTTCCGAAGGGCGCCGCGAACCTCGCCTTGGTGCCGTCGCCGCAGCCCGGCGAGGTCGTCTGCAAGCTCGCGCTGAGCGGGATCACCGAGGAGCTACCGGCGAATCGCGACTTCCTGACGCTCGCCGAGCAGGAAGGACGGCGCCGCGCCCTCGCCGTCACCGAATATCTCAAGACCCTGCCCGCCTTCCAGCGGGCCTTCGTCTCTCATGCCGCGCCGCAGGTCGGCGTGCGCGAGAGCCGCGGCGTGATCGGCCGCTATCAGCTCACGCGCGACGACGTCCTCTCCGGCCGCAAGTTCGAGGACGGCGTGGCGCGGGCGAGCTGGCCGATCGAGCTCTGGCAGGAAGGGCGCGAGGGCGCCACGTACGAGTTCTTACCGGACGGGAGCTCCTATGACATTCCGCTTCGCTGCCTGCAGGCGCGCGACCTCGACAACCTGTTCGTCGCCGGGCGCTGCATGAGCGCCACGCACGAAGCCCTCGGGTCGGCGCGCGTCATCGGCACGTGCCTGGCCACCGGCGAAGCGGTCGGACGCGCGGCCGCGCGCCACGCGGAGGCGCGATGAATCTGGTCGATCTGCTCTATGCGTCGGCCCAGCGCTACGCATCGCGCCGCGCGCTGACCGACGTGCGGACGGGCCGCTCGCTGAGCTACGGACAGCTCGAGCGCGACGCGCAGCGGGTCGCTGCCTTCCTGAAGGCGCAAGGCGTCGAGGCCGGCCAGCGGATCGGGCTCCTGGCCCCGAACGACCTCACATATGTCCCCGCCGCCTTCGGCCTGCTGGCCGCCGGCGGGTGTCTGGTCCCGCTCGCCAGCAACCTCACGCCCACGGAGATCGCCGAGATCGTGCGCGAGGTGCAGCTGAACGCCTGCCTGTCCTGGCCGGGGGCCCAGGACCCTCCCGGGAAGGCACGTGCCATCATGGAAGGCGGCGAATGCGCGGGCTTCACCTTCTCGTGGCTCGATCGCGACGCGCGATCGCCGGACGAGTTCTACTCGCTCGATCCTGCGTTCATCCGCTTCACGTCCGGCACCACGGCGCGGAGCAAGGGCGTGGTCCTCTCGCACGCCGCCACGGCCGCGCGCGTCGAGGCCTCTGACCGAGTGCTGAGGTTCAGCGAGGAAGATCGGATCCTCTGGGTGCTCCCGCTCGCCTATCACTTCGCGGTCACGATCGTCGCCTACGTGCGTGCCGGTTCGCACATCCTGCTCTGTCCCGACACGCTGCCGAAGGCGATGGTCGACGCGATCCGGCGCCTCACGCCGAGCGTGCTCTACGCCGCCCCCATCCATTTCGAGCGCATGGCCAACCTGGGGCCGAGCGGGCGGCTCTCGAGCATCCGCGTCACGCTGTCGACCGCCGCGCCCATCTCGCCGGCGGTGATGGAGCGCTTCGAGTCCGCGTATGGTGTCCCGGTCGGGCAGGCGTACGGGATCATCGAGGCCGGTCTTCCGTGCATCAACCTCGGCACCGACGGGCTTCCCCTCACGTCGGTCGGCCGCCCGGTTCCGGGCTACGCCGTGGCGGTGCTGGCCGACGACGGCACGCCCCTACCGCCGGACGAGCTGGGTGAGATCGGCGTGCGCGGCGACGGGCTCTTCTCCGCGTACTACGCGCCGTGGCGGCGGCGCGAGCAGATCATGAGCAACGGCTGGTTCCTCACGGGCGATCTCGGCCTTCTCGACAAGGCGGGCGCCCTTCACCTCAAAGGGCGGAAGAAGACCGTCATCTTCGTGGCGGGTCTCAAGTTCTTTCCCGAGGAAGTCGAGGACTGCATCAACCAGTTCCCGGGCGTCAAGGAGTCGCGCGTGTTCAGCCGGCCGCACTCGCGCGTGGGCGAGGTGGCGTGCGCCGAGGTCGTCGTGGACCGGCGGCACCTCGACGCCTTGAAGGCCCATTGCGCCCGCGAGCTGTCGGCTTACAAGGTCCCGGTCGAATTCACCATAGTCGATGCGGTTCCCCGGACACCGAGCGGCAAGATTCGACGCTGACGAGAAGGAGCGCGCCATGCGAGTGACGGCAGCGGTCCTGTACGACACGAAGAAGCCCGTGGTGGTGGAAGACGTCGAGCTCCTCGAGCCCGGTCCCCACGAGGTACAGGTGCGGTGGGTCGCCAACGGCGTCTGCCACAGCGACCTGCACGTGATCACCGGCGACGCGCCTCATCCCCTGCCGGTGGTGCTGGGCCACGAGGCGGCGGGCGTCGTGGAGAAGGTCGGCGCCGGCGTCGAGACGGTGGCGCCCGGCGACCACGTGTGCTCCAGCTACATCCCGTCGTGCGGGAAATGCTGGTACTGCATCGGCGGCCAGCCGACGATGTGCGCGCTCCGCGACAAGCCGCGCTGGTTCATGTTCGACGGCACCGCGCGCTTTCAAAAGGACGGGCGCCCGCTCCACCACTATCTGCAGGTGGCCGGGTACGCAACGCACTCGGTGCTGCCGGAGGAAAGCGTCATTCCCATTCGCAAGGACGCTCCGCTCGACGTCGTGTGCCTCGTGAGCTGCGGCGTGCTCGCGGGCGCCGGGCCGGTCTTCAACCGCGCCAAGGTTCCGCCGGGCGCCACCGTCGCCGTCTGGGGATGTGGCGGCGTGGGCCTCAACACGATCCAGGCCGCGCGCCTGGTCGGCGCCGCGAAGATCATCGCCGTCGACGTGATGGCCCAGAAGCTCGCGTGGGCCGAGGAATTCGGCGCCACGCACGTGGTCGACGCCTCGCGCGAAGACCCGGTCTCGCGCGTGCACGCGCTGGCCGGCCGGGGTGGTGTCGACTTCGCCTTCGAGATGGTCGGCACTCAGCGGACGATGGAGCAGGCGCTGCTGGCGACCCACCGCGGCGGCACCTGCGTGGTCGTCGGCGTGTCGCCCGCTGGAACGCGCCTGTCCATCGATCCGTCGCTGCTCCTGCAGCAGCGTGTGCTCACCGGCAGCTCGTTCGGCGGCGGCCACCAGCGCACCGACGTGCCGATGCTGATCGATCTCTACATGAGCGGAAAGTACCGGCTCAACGAGATGATCAGCCGCCGCCTGCCGCTCACCGAGCTGAACCACGCCTTCGATCTCATGCTGCAGGGTGAGGTCAAGCGGAGCGTCATCGTCTACTCGTAGGCGATCAGCCGGCCTTGGCCATGGCCGCGGCGCGGCGCCGCAGCTCGTCCTCCGGCACGTCCTCCTTGTGGGTGCCGACGTGCCAGAGGTGCCCGAACGGGTCCTCGATGGTGCCGGTCCGGTCGCCGTAGAACTTGTCCTGCACCGGCTGAAGAATCTTCGCGCCCTCCGCCACGGCGGTCTTCACCGTCGCATCGACGTCGGGGACGTACAGCATGATGCCGACGGGCGAGCCGCCGAACTTCCGGGGCCCGCGCGCGCCCATCTCGGGGTGCTCATCGGCCAGCATGAAGATCGAGTCGCCGACGGTGAACTCCGCATGCCCGATCTTGCCGCCGGGGCCGGGAATCCGCATGCGCTCGGTCGCGCCGAAGACGCGCTTGTAGAAGTCGAGCGCCCGCGCAGCGCCGTCGACGATCATGTAGGGTGTCGCGTTGCGATATCCGTCCGGAACCGGCTTCACCTCGCTCATCCGTGTCCTCCATGCGTCCGCAATGTGGCGCGAACGCTCCGGTCGTTTACGCTCATCTGTATGCTACGCCTGAAGGCCAGCGACTGTCCGGCGCCGCCACCCGACCGGACGCACCCACGACGCCAGCTCGATCCCTCCGATGCTCGCGTGAACCAAGCTCTCGCCGCCCGACGCCTCCGGCGGTCGAACCGTCACGCAACGCAGTTTGGGGATCGGCGGGGGGTGGGGTGAGCCCTCGCTGGCCCGTGTAGGCAGGGTTAACTAGAAGTCCCGTACGGTAGTCGATCGTGGCGTAAGAAACGCGCAGGGGCCGGCGAGGGCCTCACCCCACCCCCCACCGACCCCAAACTACTTAATCGCGACGGCTTTAACCTGTCGAAAGTCCGTCAGCCCGGCGAGAGTCTTGAGCACGCCGTCCTGGACAAGCGTCGTCATCCCCTCGTGCTTGGCCATCTCGAGCATCTCGGCCACGCGCGCCTTGGCCTGGATGAGCCGCTTCATCTCGTCGGTCGCGATCATCAGCTCGTGGATCCCCAGGCGTCCGCGATAGCCGGTCTTGGAGCAGGACGCGCAGCCCTTGCCGCGATGCAGGACGAGCTCGTCGTACCGCAGATTGAGCGAGGCGAAGGCTTCCTCGCCGAACGCCTCGGCGAGCTCATCGTACTCGGAGCGCTCGGGATGATACTCGGTCTTGCAATCGGTGCAGATGCGCTTCACGAGGCGCTGTCCCAGGATGCCGAGCAGCGCGTCGGCGAAGTTGAACGAGTCGCACCCCATGTCGAGCAGGCGGATGACCGTCTCCACGGCGCTGTTCGTGTGCAGCGTGCTGAACACCAGATGCCCGGTCAGCGACGCCTCGATGCCGGTCGAGGCCGTCTCCTCGTCACGCATCTCGCCGACCATGATCACGTCGGGGTCGGCGCGCAGGAACGCCCGCATCGCCGCGGCGAAGTCGAAGCCGATCTTGGGCATGACCTGCACCTGGCGCAGGCCGTACTGCGTGATCTCGACCGGGTCTTCCGCGGTCCAGATCTTGCGGTCGGGCTTGTTGATGTGGCCCAGCAGCGAGTGGAGCGTGGTCGTCTTGCCCGAGCCGGTCGGCCCGACGCAGAGGATGAGCCCGTAGGGCTTCTCGGCGATCTTCTTGATCTCGCGCAGGTTGCGCGGCGTGAGATCGACCTTGTCGATCGGGATCAGCTCGCTCGAGCTGAGCAGGCGCACGACGCTTTGCGGCGCGCTGTTGGTATGCAACGTCGAGAGCACCAGGTGGCCGGTCAGCGAGGCCTCGATGCCGATGCGCGCGGTTTCCTCGTCGCGCATCTCGCCGACCATGATTACATCCGGGTCGGCGCG
>Ga0114129_10006425_pt1 | contig 16668 bp, 13 predicted proteins | sample RhiMetdeltSRZDD1_FD_80071 | JGI IMG/M metagenome (GOLD analysis project Ga0114129, IMG submission 80071) | Populus rhizosphere microbial communities from Tennessee, USA - Rhizosphere MetaG P. deltoides SRZDD1 (version 2) (version 2) | ecosystem: Host-associated > Plants > Roots > Rhizosphere >... | reverse complement strand
GGGGGGCCTCCGTGCTCGTGTCCTCGATCATCTCGCCGATCGGCGTGATGCCGCAGATCGTCTCCTTGGAGAACGGGAAGCCGTAGGAGACGGCGCCGACGAGCTTGCCCTCGATGAAGACCGGGCTGCCGCTCATGCCGGCGATGACGCCCGTCTTCTCGAGCGGCCCGCCGTCGAGGCGGGCCAGGATCAGGCTCTGTTTCGGTCCGATGTTCTCGAGGGTGCCGATCACCTGGACCTTGAAGTCCTCGATGCGGGTGCCCTCGAAGACGGTCCGGCCCACGCCCTCCATGCCGGGCTTGACCTGGTCGAGGGGGAGGATCTCGGGCGGGGGGGCCGCCGCGGCGAGGACGGGGAGCGCAACCGCCAGCACAGCCAGCGACGTCGGCCACCAACGGAGCATCGGTTCTCCCCCCTCTGAACAACTGATATTACTAAGGTCCGCCAAGGGGGGTCAATTCGGTCATGGGACAGGGGCGAGCCGGGCACCGGGCCGTTTCGTGGACGCTGGCCGCCGCGGCGACCATCGCCGGCGCCGCCTCGTCGAGCCCGCACCCGGGCGCGAAGAGCGAGGCCGCGCGCGGCTGGCCGGCCCACGGCGGCGACCCCCAGCACACGCAGTTCTCGCCCCTCGACCAGATCAACACGCGCAACGTCGCGCGCCTGGCGGTGGCCTGGGTCCACCACACGGGCGATGCCCGGACCGACGACCGCTCGCAGATCCAGTGCAACCCGATCGTGGTCGGCCCCGTGCTCTACGGCACCTCCGCCGGCCTCAAGGCCTTCGCCCTCGACGCCGCCACCGGCCGCGAGCTCTGGAGCTTCGACCCGTTCGCCGCTCCCGGCGACCGCCCCGTCGGCGTGAACCGAGGCCTGATGTACTGGGAGGAGGGCGGCGAGGTCCGCATCCTGTTCGGCGCGGGCCCGCATCTCTACGCGCTCGACGCGCGCACGGGCCGGCCGGCGGCCGGCTTCGGCCGCGACGGGCGGGTCGACCTGCGGGAGGACCTCGGCCGCGACGTCACCGGGCTGCACCTGGTGTCCACGACCCCCGGCGTCGTGTGGCGCGACCTCGTGATCATGGGGATGCGGGTGGGCGAGGGGCCGGCGCCGGCGGCGCCCGGCCACATCCGCGCCTACGACGTGCGGACGGGCCGGCTGCGCTGGACGTTCCACACGATCCCCTGGCCGGGCGAGCTCGGATACGACACCTGGCCCGAGGACGCGTGGAAGCGGGTCGGCGGCGCCAACACCTGGAGCGGCATGAGCCTCGACGCCGAGCGCGGGGTCGTCTTCGCGCCGACCGGATCGGCGGCCTATGATTTCTGGGGCGGCAACCGGCTCGGCGCGAACCTCTTCGCCAACTGCATCCTCGCCCTCGACGCCGCCACCGGCCGGCGGCTCTGGCACTACCAGGTGGTCCACCACGACGTCTGGGACCGCGACCTGCCCGCCGCACCCATCTTGTTCACGCTGCGGCGAGGAGGCCGGAAGGTCGACGTGCTCGCGCAGATCACGAAGTCGGCCCACGTCTTCGTGCTCGACCGTCGGACCGGGCGACCGCTGTTTCCCGTCGAGGAGCACGCGGTCCCTCCCTCGGACCTGGACGGCGAGACGACCTGGCCCACCCAGCCGCTTCCCGTGAAGCCCCCGCCCTTCGCACGGCAGGCCTTCACCGAGGACGAGGTGACCGACCGCACGCCGGAGGCCCACCGCGAAGTGCTGGAGCGGCTGCGCCGCCTGCGGACCGGAGGGCAGTTCGTCCCTCCCAGCCGGCAGGGCACGGTGATCCTGCCGGGCTTCGACGGCGGCGGCGAGTGGGGCGGAGCGGCGGTGGATCCCGCGACCGGCATCCTCTACGTGAACTCGAGCGAGATGGCCTGGGTGCTCACGATGGTCGAGGTCCCCTCGAAGGCCGCGGTCGCATCCGCGGGGGAGCGGGCCTACGTGCAGTACTGCGCCTCGTGCCACGGGCTCGACCGCCGCGGCGGCGCGGCCCAGGGGCAAACGGTGCCTTCGCTTCTCGACGTGGGCCGCCGGCTCCCATCGGCCGACCTCGTCGCGGTGCTCGAAAAAGGCAAGGGCACCATGCCCGCCTTCGCGTTCATGTCCTCGGCGGAGAAGAAGGGCCTGGCCGCGTTCCTGCGCGGCGAGGACGCACCCGGCGGAAAGAACGACGACGAGGTCGAGGCGGGCGTTCCGTACACGAGCACGGGCTACAACCGCTTCTTCGACGCCGAGGGCTATCCGGCCATGAAGCCGCCCTGGGGGACGCTCAACGCCATCGACCTGGTCCGCGGAGAGACGGTCTGGCGTGTTCCGCTCGGCGAGTACCCGGAGCTGGCGCGGCCGGGCTTGCCGCCCACGGGCACCGAGAACTACGGAGGCCCGATCGTCACCGCCGGGGGGATCGTGTTCATCGCGGCCTCGCGCGACGAGATGTTCCACGCCTTCGACAAGCGCACCGGCCGCCTGCTCTGGCAGGCCCGACTGCCCGCGGGCGGCTACGCCACGCCGAGCACGTACCAGGTCGCGGGGCGACAATACGTGGTCGTGGCCGCGGGGGGCGGGAAGATGGGGACCAGGTCCGGAGACGCGTACGTGGCCTTCGCGTTGCCGTGATAACATCCATTCCTTGCCCGGCATGGAGAGGGAGAGAGCCATCGTGGATGAGCGGCGCGCCGGGGCGGCGATTCCTGCGTGCCTGCTCGCCCTGCTGGTCCCCGGCGCCGGGCACCTGTACCTCGGGCGGATCACCAAGGGCCTGGCCTTCCTGGGCGCGATCGGAGCCCTCTTCGTGCTCGGGGTGCTGATGGACGCCGGCCTGCAGATGCACCTGGGCTTCGACGATCCCCTCGCATTCCTCCGGAGCCTGGCCCAGATGGCCCTCGGCGTCCCGTATTTCGTCGCCCGCGCGCTCGGTTTCGAGGCGGGGAAGGTCACGTCGGTCACGTACGAGTACGGGAACACGTTCACCGAGGTCGGGGGACTGCTCAACATCCTCGTCGTCCTCGACGCCTACGACGTGGCGGTGGGACGCAAGCGGTGACGGCCAGCCACCTTCTCGCGCTCGTCGTCTTCTCCACACTGGTGTCCGTCGTGTTCGCGATCCTGCTCCGCGAGAAAGGCCAGGACCGGCTGCGCTTCGCCCTCATGACCTTCGGGGCCTTCGTGCTCTCCGCGGTGGTCGTGGGCTGGCTGATGTATCCCTTTCCCAACTAGGAGTCCGTCCCGGCAAGAGGAGGACGGACTCCTAAATGACGACGGACCTTCGTATAGCGGTGGTGCCGGGGGACGGCATCGGCGTCGAGGTGATCGCCGAGGCGGTCAAGGCCCTCCAGGCCGTGGCCGAGGCGGCCGGCCGCCGCATCCGGACCACACCCTTCGACTGGGGAGCGGAGAAGTACCTCGCGACCGGCGTCACGCTGCCCCCGGGCGCGCTGGAGATGCTCACGCAGGGCTTCGACGCGATCCTCCTCGGCGCGATGGGCGACCCGCGCGTCCCCGACAACCGGCACGCGGCCGACATCCTCCTCGGGATGCGGTTCCGCCTCGACCTCTACGTGAACTACCGCCCGGTGCGGCTCTTCCACGAGAAGCTCTGCCCGCTGAAGGGTGTCGCGCCGGCGCAGGTGGACTTCACGGTCTTCCGCGAGAACACCGAGGGCCTGTACGTGATGATGGGGGGCAACTTCAAGAAGGACACCGCCGACGAGGTGGCGACCGAGATCGACCTCAACACCCGCAAGGGCGTGGAGCGGATCATCCGCCACGCCTTCGAGTTCGCCCGCGCCCGCGGCCGCACCCGCGTCGTGATGGCCGACAAGTCGAACGTCCTCGTCCACGCCCACGACCTGTGGCAGCGCGTCTTCCGTGCGGTGGCCGCCGAGCACGCCGGGATCGAGGCCAGCCACCTGTACGTCGACAACCTGGCCCTGCAGATGGTGCGCGACCCCGGCCAGTTCCAGGTCGTCGTCACGTCCAACATGTTCGGCGACATCGTGACCGACCTCGCCGCCGGCCTCCAGGGCGGGCTCGGGATGGCCGCCTCGGGGAACATCCATCCCGGACGTCTCAGCCTGTTCGAGCCGGTGCACGGCTCGGCTCCCCGATCTGCCGGGAAGAACGTGGCCAATCCCATGGGCGCCATCCTGACCGCCGGGTTGATGCTCGAGCATCTGGGCTGGGCCGAGGAGGCGAGGCGCATCGATGACGCGGTGCGGTGGGCCGTGGAGCAGGACCGCACGACGCCGGACATCGGCGGCACGCTCGGCACGCGAGAGGTCGGGGACGCGATCGCGAAGCGGCTCGGACACTGACGGGGAACCGCGCGCCCGCGGCCGGTGTCCAAGGCCCCGAGACGTCCATTGGCAATCGGAGGCGACATGACTCGAAACGGACGGAACGCCCGACCGGCGATCGCAGTGCTCAACGTTCTCTTCGGCGGCCTCGGGATCTGGGGAGGCGGCCAGGTCCTGGTCTTCTTCCGTGAGGCCTCCGCCGTTGGCATCGCCATCGGCGCCGCCGGGCTCATGGCGGGGATCTCCTTCGCCCTCGCCGGGCTGGCGATCGGGCGCGGATGGAGAGGTGCGCGGGCCTGGGGCTTCTCGGCGAGCGCGACGACCATCATCGTCTACGTCGCGGGGATCGGGCTGGGGATCATCGGCCTGAGCGGCGCGCTGTTCGGCATCGTCTATCCCGCGCTGGTCATGGCCTGGCTGGCGGGGCGGGGGAGCGGGCTGGGCCACGCCGCGGGGAGCGAGACACCAGCGCCGGACCACGGCCGGAACGACCGGACGCTGCCGCGGGTGAGGGCGGCCACGGCCTGAGGGCGGCCCTCCTATAGATAAGGATGACGTCCGGCGGCCTCCTGGGGGCTCCTTGGCGCGCCCTGTTAGAATCGACTTGCGCCCAGGAGGCGACCGCCCCTTGATCTCCCTCACGCCCGGAAAGCGCGTCCTCTTCCTGACCAAGGACCCGGACCTGATCCGCCGTCAGCTCCGGGGCCAGCTCGACCTGCGCATGGACGAGCTGCGGGTCGAGGATCTCATGGACGACATCAACACCGACGCCATGACGCCGGCGTGGGCCTGCTTCGACTATCGCCCCGAGGACATCGCCCGCAACGCCTACGCGGGGATCACCATCGGCAAGGAGCGGCTGTTCCCCGAAGGCGCCCTCATGAACGGCAACTTCGAGGTCATCGTGTCCGGCTACCGCAAGGGGGTCGGGTCCTCCCGCGAGACCGCGGTGCAGGCGGAGAAGTGGTCGGGCATCCGGATCGCCATCGCGGCGTCCTTCGCGCCGATCCACGCGCGCAACAACATCAGCCAGGGCGTGCTGATGGGGGACCACGAGATCCTCCGCCGCCTGCAGCGCGGGGAGAAGGTGCCGCTCTCCGAGTTCACGAAGGGCCACGATCCGATCACGCGGCAGGTCATCGAGCACGGCGGGCTCTTCCCGTTCACGAAGGCGTACGCGCGGGGCGAGGTGAGCCTGCCGCCGCCGGACACCCCCCGGCGGCCGATGAACATCGCCGAGAAGATCCTGGCCGCGCACGTGCTGGGCCCGGCGGGTCCGGTGTTCGTGAAGCCCGGCGACGCCGTCTGCGTCCGCGTGGACGGAGGCTACTCGCACGAGTTCACCACCGCCCAGGTGCACCACTTCCTGGAGCAGGAATACGGCCCCGGCTACGCGCTGGCCGATCCGCGCAAGTTCGCGGTCTTCGAGGACCACCTCATCTATGCGGACGGGGTGCCGAAGATGGCGCCCTTCTCGCCGAAGATCCAGGTCCTGCGCGACATGCAGCGGCTCTTCCAGCGCAAGACGGGCGTCCAGGACTATTCGGCCCGCGAGGGGATCTCGCCCGGCATCTGCCACAGCGTGGCGCGGGAGCGGATCGTCGAGCCCGGCGACCTGATCCAGGCCACCGACAGCCACACCTGCATGGGCGGCGCGAACAACGCGCTCGCCTTCGGCGTCGGCGCCACCGAGTATGCCGGCCTGATCAAGTCGGGTTTCACCTTCATGGAGGTGCCCGAGGCGATCCGCTTCGAGCTGGTGGGCCGGCTGCCGAAAGGAACCACCGCCAAGGACGTCATGCTCCACATCCTCGCCCACCACGCCCGGCGGCAGGAGACGCTCGACCGCGTCATGGAGTTCGGAGGCGCCGGCCTGCGCGGGCTGGACCCCGACGAGCGGGCGACGCTGGCCAACATGGCCACGGAGTGCTCGGCCAAGGCGGGGATCGTCGAGGCGGACGAGGAGATGCTGCGCTGGATCGCGGCCCGCCGCCCGGGCGCCGGCCTCGAAGACCTGAGCCGGCGCGTCGTCGCCCCCGATCCCGGCGCGCAGTACGCCGGCGGCGTGCACACGATCGATCTCTCGCGGATCGCGCCGATGGTGGCCACCCCCGGCGACCCCGCCAAGGGAATCCCGTCCGATCCGACCAACGGCGCCCTCGTCTCGGAGCTGGGCGAGGTGAAGATCGACATCGCCTACGGGGGAAGCTGCACCGCGGGCAAGGAGGTCGACCTGGACCTGTACGCCCGGGTGATGCGGGAAGCGATGGACGCCGGGCTGCGGGTCAAGGAGGGCGTCGACTTCTACATCCAGTTCGGCTCGCAGTCGGTGGAGGAATACGCGCGCGGCCGCGGGTACCTCGAGGTCTTCGAGAGTACGGGCGTCCGCGTCATCCACCCCGGCTGCGGCGCGTGCATCGGGTGCGGCCCGGGCGTGTCCTCCCGCCCGGACCAGGTGACGGTGTCCGCGATCAACCGGAACTACCAGAACCGCTCCGGCCCCGGCAAGCTCTACCTCGCCTCGCCCCTGACCGTGGCCGCCTCCGCCGTCGCCGGCCGGATCGTGGCCTACCGCGAGCGAATGTTCGCCGAGCGCGGCGCCGCGCTCGCCGCCCGTTGAGCGGAGGCGGCGCCGGGGACGTCGCCGTCCTCATCGGGACTCGACCCGAGGCGGTCAAGATGATGCCGGTGGTGCGGGCGCTCGAGGAGGCCGGCGCCCCGCCCGCCGTCTACGTGACCGGCCAGCACCGCGAGCTGCTGGCGCCGATCATGGCCGACCTCGGCCTCGTCGCCGCGGAGGACCTGGGCGTGATGCAGGCCGACCAGGCCCTGGGGGACCTCTCGGCGCGGCTGCTGAGCGCGGTCCAGGCGCTGCTGCGCCGCCGGCGGCCCGGCACCCTCGTCGTGCAGGGCGACACGACCTCGGTGGCGATGGGAGCGCTCGCCGCCTTCTACGAGGGCGTCCCCGTCGCGCACGTGGAAGCCGGGCTGCGCACGGGCAACCGGCGCAATCCCTTTCCCGAAGAGATGAACCGGCGCCTGGTGAGCTGCGTCGCGGACCTGCACTTCGCGCCGACGCCGCGGGCGCGCGACAACCTCCTCGCCGAGAACGTGCCCGCGGAGAAGGTCCACGTCGTGGGCAACACCGTCGTCGACGCGCTGTTCCTGGCAAGGGACCGACTGGTGCCCGGCCTGCCGCCCGATCCCGCAACCGAGCCGTTGCTGCGCTCGCCGCGTCCGCTCGTGCTCGTCACCGCGCATCGCCGGGAGAGCTTCGGGGCCGACCTGATGGCGATCGCCGAGGGGCTCCGGAAGCTGGCGGCGGCGTTCACGGGTCGGATCGAGATCGTGTACCCCGTGCACCTGAACCCGAACGTCGACTCCGCCATGCGCGGCGCCCTCTCGGGCACCCCGGGCGTGCACCTCACCCCGCCGCTGTCGTACCTTCGCTTCGTGCAGCTCCTGCTGCGCGCCCGCCTCGTGATCACCGACAGCGGCGGCGTGCAGGAGGAAGCCTCGGCGCTCGGCATCCCGTTCCTCTGTGCGCGCCGGGCCAGCGAGCGGCTGGAGGCGGTGGAGGCCGGCGTGGGCGAGCTGGTGGGCCCGGACGCGGAGGCCCTGTTCGCCTCGGCGGCGCGCCTGCTGCAGGACGAGGCGGCCCACGCCCGGCGGGCGATGCCGACCGCCGCCTTCGGCGACGGGAGGGCGGCCCCGCGCATCGCCCGGATCCTGCTCGAGCGCGCGTGAGCTCCGCGTACTTCGACAAGGCGTACGGCGGCGACTACGAGCGCCGGAACCCGCCCTACAAGTGGCGGGCCTTCCTCCGCGAGGTCCTGCGGTTCCGGCGGGAAGGCACGCTGCTCGAGGCGGGCTGCGGCTTCGGCCTCTTCCTGCGGGAGGCCGGCGGCCACTTCGACTGCGTGGGCTGCGACGTCTCCGAGTACGCGGTGCGGCGGGCGCGGGCGGGCCTGCCCCCCGGGGTCCCGCTCTTCTGCGGCTCGCTTCCCGCGCTCGAGCTGCGCCGCGCCTTCGACGTGCTCGCCGCCTTCGACGTCATCGAGCACATCGACGACCTGCCCCGCGTCTTCGCCAACGCGGAGCGGCTGCTGCGGCCGGGCGGGCTGCTGGTCTTCACGGTGCCGGTCTACGACGGGCCGCTCGGCTGGCTGGTGGACCGGCTGGACCGCGACGAGACGCACGTCCACCGCCGCGGTCGGGACTTCTGGCTCTCCCAGGTCCCGGCGCCCTTCTCGGTGCGACACTACACGGGCGTGTGGCGCTATTTCCTCTTCGGCCGCTTCTACCTGAACGTGATGTCGCGCCTCTTCCGCCGGTGGACGACGGCGATCCTGGTCGTGGCCGAGAAGAGGGCGCGATGATCCTGGTGGTCCTGCCCGCCTTCAACGAAGCGGAGGCGCTGCCGCCGCTGCTCTCGCGGCTCAAGCAGGCCTCCCTCGGCCACCTGCGGTCCGCGCTCTCCGTGATCGTCGTCGACGACGGCAGCACCGACGGCACCGCGGAGAAGGCGCGCTCGGAGGACGGGCTCGAGGTCAAGGTGATCGTGCACCCGCAGAACCGGGGCCTGAGCGACGCCATCCGCACCGGGCTCCTCGCCGCGGTGGAGCAGGCGCGAGACGACGACGTGATCGTCACCATGGACGCCGACGACACCCAGGGCCCGGGCCTCATCTCGCGCATGACGATGCTGATCGAAGAGGGCAACGACGTGGTGGTGGCCTCGCGCTACGCGCCCGGCGGCCGCGTGCTCGGCGTGCCGCGGAGCCGGCGCCTGCTCAGCCGGGGCGCCAGCGCCCTCTTCCGGCTCGTCTATCCCGTGGCGGGCGTGCGCGACTACACGTGCGGGTACCGCGCGTACCGGGCCGGCCTCCTGCGCCAGGCCTTCGCCCGCTGGGGAGGCGACTTCGTCAGCGAGCCCGGCTTCTCGTGCATGGTCGACATCCTGCTCAAGCTCGACCGGCTGGGCGCCGTGATCACGGAGGCGCCGCTCATCCTCCGCTACGACCGCAAGCCGGGCAAGAGCAAGATGGACGTGCGCCGGACCGTGCTCCAGACGCTGAAGCTGCTCGGCCGCCACCGGTTCGGCCGGGTGAGCTAGGTGGCGTCGCCCACCGGCACGACAGGGTCGCCGGCGCCGCCGCGGCCGGGGCGCGCCCTCGCGGTGGCGGCGGCGGTGGTCGGGGCGCTCTTCCTCGCGGCCCTCGCGTGCTTCACGCCCGCGTTCCAGACCAACGACGACCCGACCATGGCGCTGGTCGCCTCGGGCACGTCCCTCTCGCCGCAGCCGGACGAGCACATCGTGTTCACCAGCGTCCTCATCGGTCGCGCGCTGAAGCAGCTCTACCGCACGGCGCCCGCGGTGCCGTGGTACGGCGCGTACCTGCTGGCGGTGCAGCTCCTCGCCCACGTCGCGCTCCTCTGGCTGGTGCTCGTCGCCGGAGCCGGCGGGCGAGCCGTGCTCGGGTTCCTCGTCTATTTCGGGACGGTCGGCCTGCACTTCCTGGTCGACCTGCAGTTCACGACGACCGCATTCCTGGCGGGGCAGGCCGGGGCCCTGCTCGTGCTCGCCCCTCCGGCGGAGCCGGAGGGGGCCGCCCGTCCGTGGCGCACGTGGGTGACCGCGGCCGGCATCGCGCTGCTCACCCTGTCGTCCCTCGTCCGCTTCGACAGCTTCCGCCTGGCGCTGGCGCTCGCGGCGCCCGCCGGGCTGCTGCTCCTCGGGCGCCCTCGCGGAGAGGGGCGCCTCGGCCGGGCCGTGGCCGCCGTGCTCCTCGCCGTGGCCGTGCCCGCCGCCCTGCGGCTCTTCGACCGCGAGTGGTACCGCCGGGACGCGCGGTGGGCCGACTACCTCGAGCGGAGCGCCCTGCTGCCCGAGCTGACGGACTATGGGCGCGCGCCGTACGACGGCTCGACCCGACCGCTCTACGCGTCCCTGGGCTGGAGCGAGAACGACGCGGTCCTGCTGCGCAACTGGTTCGTGGTGGACGAGACGGTCTTCGGCACGGATCGCATCCGCGCGCTGCTGGCGGCGGCGCCCCGCCTGGCGCCCGACGCGCTGGCCGGCGCCGCGCGCCGCTTCGGGCGTCTCGCTCGCGAGCCCGCCCTCTGGCCCCTCGCCCTGTCGCTCCCCTTTTTCGGGGCCCTCGCCGCGGCCAGCGGCCGGGCCCGCGCCTGGACGGCCACCGCGCTGGGCTGCCTGCTGGCCCTCGCCGCGCTGGCCGCCTTGCGGCAGGCGCCCCTGCACGTCGCGCTGCCGGTGCTGGCCTTCCCGGCGGCGCTGTCGGTGGTGCTGGGGGCGCCGCGGCGGTCCTCGCCGCGAGCCCGCGCGATACGCATCCTCGTCGGCGGCGCGGCTCTGGCCGGGGTCGCCCTTTCCGTCGAGCAGCGATGGCACGAGAGCCGGCGGGCCCGGACCCACAACGAGCAGCTACGCCAGTCGATCCGCGAGCTGGCGCCGCGCCCGGACCAGCTCATGGTGGCCTGGGGGCTGGGCTTCCCCTACGAATGGATCCTGCCTCTCCAGGACTGGCGATATCTGGACGGGCTGCGCCTCTACCCGCTCGGTTGGCTGCAGCGCTCTCCCGTGAGCGAAGGGACCCTGCGGGCCTTCGCCGTCGGCGACCTCTACCGGGCCCTGTACGAGCGCAGCGACGTCTTCCTCATGGGCAACCATCCCCGCGGAACGCACCTGCTCCAGGTCTTCGGCGAAGAGCATCGCGGCATCCGCGTCCGGTTCGAGGTGGTGCGCCGGACGTCGAGCTTCGTGCTGCTGCGAGGGCGCCTCCTGACGGGCGATGCGCCACCGGCCGCCTCTTCACCACCATAGGGGATGAACGAGGAAGACGACGCCGCTGGCCACGTGCAGCCCGAGCACGGACAGGGCGACGGCCCGCCGGGCATCGATGGCCGGCCCCGGCGTCGGCTGCTCGAGCAGGAAGAGGGCGGACGCGACGAACAAGACGAACAGCGCCGCCTGACCGCTCCAGAGCAGGTTGCCGTGGTAGGCTCGGCGCCCTTCCTCGGCCACCAGGTACGAGAGGGCCGCGCCGGCGCCGAACACCAGCCAGGCGAGCACGAGCGGAGCGCTGCGCCGCGCCCGGTTCCAGTAGAGCGAGCCCACCGCCGCGGGGAACGCCGCGGACAAGGCGAGTCGCCCCATGCGCTCCAGGGGACGGCCGCCCATGGCCAGCAGCGGCGCCCACCGGAGGCGTGAGCCTTCCGTCCCGTAGAAGAAGACGAGCTGCCCGGCGAGCACGAGGGTCGCGGGCAGGACGACGGCCAGCGCCAGGGGAGCCAGTCGATCCCGCCGCCCGTGGCCGGCCTCCCACGCCGCGAACACGGCGAGGGCCGGCAGCAGGGCGATCGTGTAGCTGGGCTTGGCCAGGGTCGACGCCGTGACGCCCATCGCGAGCGCCGCGCATCCCGCCCAGCGGTCGGCCCGGCCTCCAGCGACGACCCGGGCCAGCCGCAGCCAGGTCCAGGCCGCCAGGGCCTTGAGGAGGAACATGGTGGGGTTGTGGTAGACGTTGACGCCGATGTAACCCAGGTAGAGGTTGTGGGAGCGGATGGTGAGGAGCGCGATGGGGGTCGCCAGCAGGAGCGCGATGGCCAGCAGGGCCGCGATCACGAACCGGAGCGCGGGCGGTCCGACCCCGAGGCGCTCCCGCGCGGCGCGGGTCAGCACGACGCCCGCGAGGATCTGGAAGGCGATCGCGACGGCGATGGCCGCCGCCGTCCAGCTCCAGGTGAGGCCCGGGACGCGCTCGAGCAGGAACCCGAGACCGGCCAGCAGCAGCGCGTAGGCGAGGTGCGGGGTCTCGATGCCTTCCCCGTGCCGCAGCCGCTCGGCGCTCTGCGCGTGCCACTGGAAGTCGCCGGGCGTCCTCGACGAGTAGACGGTCTTGCGCACCGCCGGGGTGAAGAGCACGCCCAGCGCGATCGCGAGGAGTGCCCAGCGGGAAGCCTCCACGCACCGCGTCCACGCTCTCCGCACGTCCGGGCATTTCTACGTGGGCATCGGTGTCGAGGCGCGGGACGGCTCGCACGGACGGCAGCGGTTAGAATGACGCTCCCATGGACGCCGCCCGGATGATGCGCAGCGACTGAGCGTGCCCATCGCACCGCCGGCGGCCGTCCCGCGCACCCGCGTACCCGGCGTTTCGAGGCCCGGCCGGGCGGCCGTCGCGGCCGCCGGTCTCTGCCTGGTGCAGGCGGTCCTGCTGGCCCACACGGCGTGGGACAAGTCCGACACCATCGACGAGCCCTTCTACCTGGCCGTCTCCATCCCGCAGTGGCTGCACCTCGACCTCGCCACCAATTGCGAGTCGCCGGCGCTGCCGCGCTGGGGCTTCGCTCTCGCCCTCCGCGTCGTCGATCCTCCGCTGTTCGACGAGTCCAGCGGCCGAGGGCGCCATCCGCTCTGGTCGCGCGCCACGCCCGAGACGCGGCGGAACCTCTTCGCCGCGCGGGCAGCCACGATCCTGATCACGCTGGCCGGCGGTCTGTTCCTGTGGAGCGCCGCGCGCCGCTTCGGGGACGGCGTCGCGTTCGTCACCCATGCGCTGTGGTGCTTCTCGCCGACCGTCCTCGCCAACGGCGCGCTCGCGACGCTGGACGCATGGGTGGCGTCGCTGAGCTGCATCGTCATCTGGGCGACCATGCGCCTCGTCACGAGGCCGACGCCCGGCCGCGCCGTGGTCGTCGGGATCGCCCTCGCGCTGGCCGCCGCTTCGAAGGTCACGGCCCTGGGCCTCGTCCCCGTGGCCGCGGCGGTGGGAGCGGGGAGCGTGTGGCGGGAAGGCCGGGAGCGGGGAAGGCCGTGGCTCCGGCCCCTGGTTGCCGTCGCGGGCGGCCTGGCCCTCGGGTTCCTGGTGACGCTCTGGGCGGTCTACGGCTTCCGCTTCGGTGTCGTCGACACCGCTCGCCCCTGCGGGAAGGAGTCGGGCCTCGCCAGCCACCTCGTCGGACCCCTTCCCTTCGCCCCCTGGTTCGAGGGGCTCCTGTCCCAGCTCGTCCACGGCCGCCGCGGCCACCTGAGCTACCTGTTCGGCCAGGTCGGGGCCGCGGGCTGGTGGTGGTTCTACGTGGCGGCCGTGGCGTTCAAGACCACGGTCGGCGCCCAGGTCCTCGCGGTCCTGCGCCTCGGGGCCTGGGCGAAATCGCGACCGCCTCGGACCGAGCTTTTGACCGACGCCGCCCTCCTCGCCTACCCGCTGCTCCTCGTGATCGTGATGAGCGTGGGCCGGGCGCAGAACGGAATCAAGTACATCCTGCCCGCCTTCCCCTTCGCGATGCTCTGGGCGGGCCGCGCGCTGCCCGACCTGAGGCGCGCCTTCGGTCGATGGGGGGTCACGGCGGCGGCGGCGGCCGTGCTCGCGGGAGTCGTCGAATCGATGGCCGTCCATCCCCACCACCTGATGTTCTTCAACGTCTGGGCGGGCGGGCCCGAGGGCGGCCCGCGCTACCTGGTGGCCGGCGACGACTGGGGACAGGACCAGCGGCGGCTGGGGGAATGGCAGCGGACCGCGAAGCCGTGGCGCCTTTTCTACACGTACTACAACGGCGAGCCCGCCCACTGGGGTGTGGTCTACGAGCCGCCGCCCTGCGAGCCGCAGCCGGGCTTCTACGCTCTCCACGCCGTCGAGGTGCATCGGCCCAAGCGCTTGCGGCCGGGCTGTATGGACTGGCTGACGGTCGAGCCGCCCGACGCCCGCATCGGCTATTCGATCTACCTCTACCAGGTGAACAAGCCACGCATCGCCCGCCTCGAGGCGGAGCGGGGAAGGATCGCGCCCTTCTGGCGCAGCGGGCCGGAGGCGGGCGCGCCGTGAGCGGCCCCGAGGCCGCGCTGAAGCGGATGGGCGAGAGCCCGTGGGCGGTGGCGGCGCTGCTCGCCCTCGCCCTCGCCGTGCGGATCTACGCCGTCCATCACGCGCGCTTCGACCGCGACGAGGCGGCCACGTGGGAGATCGCGCTCCGGATCGCCAGGGGCGAGCGCTTCCCGACGGTCGGACCCGGCATCTCCCGCTCCGACGCCGGCACCCCCGGCCCTCTCTTCTTCTACTTGATGGCGCTCCCGCAGCTCGTGACCTCGCATCCGCTCGCGGGCGGCACGTTCGTCGCGGTCTTGAACGTCGGCGCCCTGGGCCTCATCTTCCTCGCCTACCGCGGGGGATGGGACGCGGTCGTGGCAGGCCTGTGGCTGCTGACGACCGTCTGCTCGCCCTGGAGTGTCGTGGCGGCCGACCGGGCCTGGACTCCCAACCTCTTCGTGCCGATGTGCGCGGTCGTGCTCTGGAGCACCGTGCGCATGGGACGCGTGCCGGACAGCCGCGCCGCGGCCGCCCTCGCCTTCACGCTCCTGGCCGGCCTCCAGATCCACCTTCCCGCCTTGCACCTGTGGCCGCTCGCCGCGACCGCGCTGGCCGTGCTGCGGCCGCGCGTCAACCTCCGGTGGCTCTGCGCCGGGGCGGTGGCCGGGATGCTCTCGTACGCGCCGTACGTCGCCCACGAGGCCATGACCGGATTTTCCAACACGCGGCTGCTCCTCAGCCGGGGCCCGGCGGGCACGCTGGGGGCGGGGGCGGCGGCGAGCCTGCTCTACCTGTGGCTGAGCATGGCCACGACCGATGTGAGCTTCCTGGTCGCGCAGGGCTACTGGGGCGGGTTCGATGCCGCGGGCTTCTGGGCCCAGGGCGGCCTGGCCCGGACGGCCGCGTTCTACGGCAGCGTCCACGCCTCGGCTCCGCTCCTGGCGATGCAGGCCGCGGGGTGGGCCCTGCTCGCCGGCGGCCTGGCGCTGCTCGCGCGCCCGCGGCGCTCGGAAGGCGAGCCGCGGCTGTTCGCGTACCTGTTCGCCGCCGCCGCCGGCTCGATCCTGATGCTCTACCTGGTCACCCGGCGCGGCGGGTTCGCGCATTACGTGGGCCTGCTCGCGCCGCTGGCCAGCGTCCCGCTGCTGGCCGCGCTGCGCTGGCTCCTGCGTCGCCCGGCGGCCGGGGCCCTGGCCGCGGTCTACGCGGCCGCCGCGCCCGTCGCGGGGCTGCTCCTGGTGGTCGCGTTCTACCGGCTGGACTCGCGCCAGTCGATCCCGCAGCAGGTGCAGATCGTGAAGTACGTGGCGCAGCGCTCGGAGGGACGCCCCTTCGAGCTGGCCTTCGAGATGCCCGAAGGGCGGGGCGTGACCTACGGAGCGCTGGCGCGGAGCCTCGTCGGTGTGCGCTGGCCGGCCGTGCAGCGGGCGAGGGACGTCTTCACCGTCGTGCCGCGCGAGTCGCTGGCGACGGCACGGCCGCCCGGCCGCGTGGCGTCGACGCTCACGCTGGACACGCTCGTGGTCGTGCACAGCGAGCGATGAGGACCGGGCGGGGAGGTCCCGTCACGGCGCTGTTCGCGCTGGTCTTCGGCGCCTACGCGTATTTCTACCAGGCGGGAGGCTGGAACCAGAACGCCCGCTTCGACCTCGTGCGGGCGATCGTCGAGCGGGGCACGCTGCGCATCGACGCCTACGCGGAGAACACCGAGGACAAGGCGGAGCGGGAGGGTCACTTCTACAGCGACAAGGCGCCCGGGGTGTCGTTGATGGCGGTGCCCGTGTACGCCGCGGTCCACGCGGCGGCGGGGCACCTGAGAGAGACCGACCGCTTCCAGGCCTGGGCCTCCTACCTCTGCACCCTGTGGGCGGTGTCGCTCCCCTCGGCCGGCGCCGTCGTCATGCTGTATGTCGTCGGCGGCGTGCTGGGCCTGGCGCCGGCCAGCCGGGCGCTGGTGGCCCTGGCCTACGCGTTCGGCACGCTGGCCTTCCCTTACTCGACGCTCCTCTACGGTCATCAGCCCGCCGCCGCGTTCGCGTTCGTCGCCTTCGTCCTCCTCGCCCAGGCCCGCGGCCGGCATTCGTCCGCGCCGGTGGGCCGCGCGCGGCTCTTCGCCGCCGGTCTGGCCCTGGGCTGGGCCGTGGTGATCGAGTACCCGGCCGCGCTCTCCGCGGCGGCGATCGGGGCCTACGCGCTCGGCTGGGTGAGGCCTCACCGCCGGCTGGCCTGGATGGCTCTCGGCGCCGCCGTCGCCCTGGCGGTCCTCTTCGCCTACCAGACGCTGGCCTTCGGCGGCCCGTTCACGTTGCCTTACCAGTTCTCGATCCAGCAACCTCGGCACCGCGGGCTCTTCATGGGTCTGGGGGCTCCCAGCCTCCGGACGCTTTATTACATCCTGGTCGACGAGTACCGGGGCGTGTTCTACGGATCCCCGTGGCTGCTTCTCGCCGTGCCCGGGGCGTGGCTCCTGGTGTCGAGCCCCCGTTTCCGGGCGGAGGGCGCGCTGTGCGCGGCCGTGGCCCTCCTGTACGTCGCTC
>Ga0114129_10006424_pt1 | contig 16668 bp, 12 predicted proteins | sample RhiMetdeltSRZDD1_FD_80071 | JGI IMG/M metagenome (GOLD analysis project Ga0114129, IMG submission 80071) | Populus rhizosphere microbial communities from Tennessee, USA - Rhizosphere MetaG P. deltoides SRZDD1 (version 2) (version 2) | ecosystem: Host-associated > Plants > Roots > Rhizosphere >... | reverse complement strand
GCTCTGGATCGAGCGATCCCGACGGCTCGATCGCGAGCTACGCGTGGACGTTCGGCGATGGCCAGACGGGCACGGGCGTGTCGCCGGTGCACACCTACACGGCGGCGGGGTCGTACCCGGTCACGTTGATCGTGACGGACGACGAGGGCGCGCCGTCGCCGCCCGCGTCGGCGACGGTGACGGTGGGTCCGCCGCTGACGCAGTACGACGTCGTCTGGCAGAACGCCTTGAACAGCGAGCCAGCGGGCACCGGCAATTCGTTGAGGAAGACGAGCTCGACGGAGGGCTGGGATGCACGCGCCATGAGCACGAAGGCCATCCAGAGCGGCGACGCGTGGTTCGAGCTCAGCGTCAGCGACACGACCTCGGTCCTGCAGGCCGGCTTCACGGCGGGCTCGGCGACAGGGCCGCTGCCGTACTACCTGGACTTCGGCGTCTACCCGTCGCAGGGGACGCTGTACGTGCAGGAGGGCCAGCAGTGGCGCGGCCCGTTCGGCAGCTACGCGGTGACCGACCGGTTCCGCGTGGAGGTGAAGGCGTCTCCGCGGTCGGTGAAGTACTACCGGAACGGTGTCCTCTTCCATACGAGCACGGTGCCGGAGACGCTGACGTGGCCGCTGGTCGGCTTCGCCAAGATCTCGACGCCCGGAGCCTTGGTGGTGAACGCAGTGTTGGCCGGGGAGAACGTGGTCCCCTGAGGGATCACAACCGGCTCGCCCTGGCCTGATACTCAGGCTCGTCCGCCTGCGGCCGGCTCGGGCTATGCTCATCCGATGAGACCCGTGATGAGCCGCCGCGATTTCTCCAAAGCCCTGGCCCTCGGTGCCGGCGCGTTATGGACGGGGGCGCTGCACGCGGCCGCTCCCGCGCGCCGGATCAAGATCGGCTACACGTGCATCACGTGGGGCACGTTCCCGCGGGGAGCGGAGGCGATCGCGACGTTCGAGCCGGCGGTGGCGGATATCGCCGGCCTGGGCTTCCACAGCGTGGAGACGTTCGCCGAGGTCGTCGAGGACTGGGACACCCGCGGCGCGCTCGGTCCGCTGCTGGAGCGCCACAAGCTGCCGCTGCAGTCCGCCTACGTGCGGATGAACCTGACCGATCCCACGGTGCGCAAGGAGAACCTCGCGCAGGTCACGCGCTGGGCGAAGATCCTCCGCAAGCACGGCGCCACCTTCGGCGTGCTCGCACCGAACGGCGTGAAACGTGACGCCTTCGACTTCAAGGAGCACCGCGTGAACATCGTCTCCGCGCTGAACGACGCCGGGAAGGCGCTGGCCGACGAGGGGCTCGAAGCGGGACCGCACCCGCACACCGGCACCTGCCTCGAAACCAGCGACGAGATCCATGCCGTCCTCGACGCCGTCGACAGCAAGTACGTGAAGTTCGCCCCCGACGTGGGCCAGCTTCAGAAGGCCGGCGCGGACGCCGCCAAGCTCGTGAAGGACTACCTGCCGCTCGTGCGCCATCTTCATCTAAAGGACTGGGACGGCGGTCCACATTTCGGCGGCTACTGCCCTCTCGGCCAGGGCAAGGTCGACATCGCCGGCATCCTCGAGATGGTCGAGGGCGTCGAGAAGCCGCCGACCGCGATGGTGGAGCTCGACCCGTCGAAGGAGGCGCCGCTCACACCGCTCGTAGCGGCGAAGACGACGAAGGCCTACCTGCAGACGCTGGGTTATGAGTTCCGCTCGTAACCTGTCGCGGCGACTGTTCGCCGCCGCCGTCGCCCTGGCCATGGCCGCCGGTCCTCTGTCCGGTGCGGAGTGGACGTTGCCGCGCTCGGGCCTCGCGCGCATGCGTCTCGGTGCCGAGTCGAAGCGCTGGTTCGGGGGATGGAAGGTGGCGGTCCCCGTGGAGGCGTTCGCGGCCGAGAGCCTGGCCGAGGCCGCCACCCGCGCGCGGGATCTGGGCGTCGACCACGTCGAGGTGCGCGGGCCGATCGCCCGCGAGAGCGAAACGGTCGCGGCGCTGCGCGATCTCAAGATGAAGGCGTCGACGCTGGTGGCGCCGGCGTCCGCGGCCGACGCGGACGCGCTGCGCGCGGTGTTCCAGTCGGCCAAAGCGCTCGCGAGCGCGGGGAGCGAGATGCCGCGGACGGTCGAGCCCGCATTGATCGTCGCCCGGTTCGAGCCCGCGTCGCTGGCCGCGCTGGAGACGCTCGCGGACGAGCACGGCGTCGACGTCGCCCTGCAGGCCGACGATCCGAAAGCCCTCATGGCCGCCCTCCAGGACCGCAGCCCGCGGCTCGGCGTGTGCGCGGATCTGCCCGCGTGGACGCGCGCCGGCCAGGCGGCGGCTCCCGCGATCGGCCTCGTCAAGGATCGCCTGAAGGCGGTGCGCCTCGACCGCGCCACCCTCACCCCGGAGGCGCTCCTCGATCTCTATCGATCGGGCCCGCGTCCGCTGCGCATCACAATCGCATCGGCGGGAAGCGGCGACGCCACCGCCCTGCTCGCCGCCGCCCTCGACACCTTCGAGACGGCGCTGGTGCCCGCGATGCGCGCCCGCCTCGCGGAGCTCCTCGCGACGCCGGAGGCGGCGATCCAGACGCCCGACGCCTTGCCCGCGGACATGCGGAAGGCCATCGAGGCCGCGATCCCGTCGGAGGCTCCGGCGCGTCCGAAGAAGCCGCGGAAGATCCTCGTGCTCGACGTCTGCATGGGCTACACCCACAAGACGATCCCGCACGGCAACCTCATGCTCGACCTCCTCGGCCGCAAGACGGGCGCGTACGAGGCCGTCTTCAGCAACGACCTCGGCAACCTTCGATGGGAGAAGATCCGGCAGTTCGACGCGGTGGTGCTCAACAGCGTGGTCGGCATGGTCTTCCAGGATCCGGAAGTGCGCGACGGTCTGATGCGGTTCGTCCGCGAAGGCGGCGGCCTCGGCGGCATCCACGGCGCCAGCTTCGCGGCCATGGACTGGCCCGAGTTCACGGAGATGATCGGTGCCGGCTACGCGCCGCACCGGGTGGAGACGCTCACCGTCAAGATCGACGATCCGACGAGCCCGTTGAACGCGCCCTTCAAGGGCCAGGCCTTCACGTTCGAGGAGGAGTTCTACCGCTTCGTCTCCTCCGGCCCGTACTCACGCGAGCGGCTGCACGTGCTGCTCAGCATCGACGTCCCGCGCTCGGATATCGAGACGTACGGGAAGACGTGCGCGCAGTGCCTTCGCGCGGACGGCGACTACGGCCTGGCGTGGATCAAGACCTACGGCAAGGGGCGTGTCTTCTATACCGCGTTCGGCCATACCCCGGCCCTCTTCACGACGCCGGCGCTCACGCAGCACGTGCTCGCGGGTTTGCAGTTCATCACCGGCGATCTCGACGCCGACGCCACGCCGAGCGCGCTCGCGCATCGACAGTAACGGCTCGAGTTACGAATGGCGCGCGGAGCCTGTCGCGGCCGCGGCGCCGGTCTTTCGCCCGGTGTCTTCCGCTATACTGGCGCCTTCCGCGTGGCGCTGCCGCTCGAAGTACTCTGAAGCGCACGCGGCTTCGGGAGGTTGCCAGTGGACGCCACACCCGCCGTCGCCGCCAACCGCGGCCCATCACCGTTCGCGAGCGCGGAAGGACTCAATCGCATCCTCCTCGCCGTGCACGCCACCGGCAACGTCAGCGACGTGATCTTCTCGGCGGGACGCCCGCCGCAGGTCGAGGTCAACAGCCAGCTCCGCGCCGCGCGCATCCCCGGCCTGGAGTCGCTCACGCCGGAGCACACCGCCGAGATCGCGCGAATCCTCACCCAGGGCAAGGAGAACGCGATCGAGTCCCTGGCCAAGTCCGGCGCCGCGGACATCTCGTACGGCGTCGGGGACAAGGCGCGCTTCCGCGTGAACGTGTTCCGCCAGCGCGGCGTGTTCGCCATCGTGATGCGCGTGGTGCCGATGGTGATCCCGACGATGGAACAGCTCCGCCTGCCTGCGGAGATCCGGCGGGTGGCCGAGCTCAAGAACGGCATCGTCCTCGTCACCGGCCCCACCGGATCGGGGAAGAGCTCGACGCTGGCCGCCGTCATCGATCAGATCAACGAGACGCGCGCCGACCACATCCTCACCATCGAAGACCCGATCGAGTTCAGCCACCGCCACAAGAAGGCCACCATCCACCAGCGCGAGATCCACTCCGACGCCCCCACCTTCGCGGCGGCGCTGCGGTCGGCGCTGCGGCAGGCCCCGAAAGTCATCCTCGTCGGCGAGATGCGCGACGTGGAGACGATCGAGACCGCCTTCGAGGCGGCGGAGACCGGACACCTCGTGCTGTCCACGCTGCACACGATCGACGCCGCCAAGACCGTCGACCGCATCATCGGCGTGTTCCCCAAGGCGGAGGAGCCGTTCGTGCGGGGCCGGCTGGCGGGGACGTTCCGCTACATCATCTCGCAGCGCCTGCTGCCCAAGGCCGACGGCAAGGGCCGCATCGCCGCCCTCGAGATCCTGAAGTCGACGTTGCGGACGCGCGAGTACATCGACAAGGGCGAGAGCCAGGGCAAGTCGCTCTTGGACGCGATCAACGACGGCGAGACGGACGGCATGCAGTCGTTCGACCGCGTCATGGAAGCGTATGCGCGCGAGGGCACGATCAGCGTGCAGACCGCGCTCGCCTACTCCACCAACCGCACGAACCTGCAGCTCGCCATCCACGACATCCTCGGGCCCGACGATCACGAGTAGGGTCAGGTCTGTCGTATGGCTTATAGCCGGCTATAAGCCATCGGACAGACCTGACCCCCGTTACCCTCGGTAACCCAGGATCATCCGCGGCAGGACCAGCGTCAGCCACGGGAAGGCGGCGATGAGGGCGAGGCCGACCAGCAGCGCGATCAGGTACGGGACGTACGTGCGCGCGACGTCGTCGATGTCGACCTTGGCGATGCCGCTGGCGATGGCGAGGCCGACCCCCACCGGCGGCAGGAAGAAGGCGATGCCCATCGCCGCCACGATCACGATGCCGTAGTGCACGGGGTCGACGCCGACCGCCTTGCTGATCGGGAACAGGATGGGCCCGAAGATCAGCAGCGCGGGCAGGCCCTCGAGCAGCGCCCCCACCACCACGAAGATGAGGATGGTGAGGCCGAGGAAGAACGCACGCCCGCCGCCGAAGGCGACGATCCACTGGCCGAGCGTCTGCGGCACCCACTCGCGCACGAGGATCCAGGCGAAGGCGGAGGCCGCCGCCAGCACCCAGAGGGTGGTGGCGGTGACGACGCCGCTGTGCGCGAGCGGCGCCACGATCTCGCGCCGGTTGATCCCGCCGAGAACGAGACCGACGACCAGGGCGTACACCACGGCCAGCAGCGCGGCTTCGGTCACTGTCGTGAGGCCGCTGAAGATCCCGCCGAAGAGGAGCACGGGCAGGCCCAGCGGCACCGCCGCCCGGCGTGCGGCGCGGCCCAGGTCGTTGCGCGCCTCTGCCGCTACCGGCCAGTTCTGGCGTCGCGCGCGGATGGCGATGAGGGCGAGCAGCGCGGCGGCGAGGACGAAGGCGGGCACGAAGCCGGCGAGGAACAAGGTGACGATCGACAGGTTCACCAGCGAGCCGAGCACCACCATCGTCAGACACGGCGGCACCAGGATGCCCATCGCGGACGCCGCGGCGACGATGCTCACCGACTCCGGCCCCGAGTAGCCGGCGCGTTTCATCGACGGCACCAGCAGCGAGCTGATGGCGGAGACGTCGGCCGCCGTCGATCCGGAGATGCCGGAGAACAGGACCTCGGCCACGACCACGACCATGGCCAGCCCACCGCGCACCTTGCCGACGATGGCCATCGCGAGATCGACGATGCGCTCGGAGATGCCGCCCGACTCCATGAACGCGCCGGCCAGGATGAAGAGAGGGATGGCCAGCAACACGAAGGCGTCGATGCCGCCCAGGATCTTGATGGGCAGGATGATGATGACGGTCAGCTCGACGAGGCCCATCGCGTACAACCCGAGCAGGTACGTGAGCGACGTGAGCGCCAGCGTGAACGCCAGCGGCAGTCCGAGGGCGGCGGTGGCGAGGAAACCGCTCACCAGCACCACCAGGGGTGCCGCGTTCGCGAGGAGCGGGACCAGCACGGAGCCGATGGCGAGCACCGCGGCCCCCGCGGACCAGCTCGCGTCCGAACGGCTGCGCCACACGGCGAAGCCGTCCGCGCGAATCTGCCGCAGGAGCACCATCGCCATCATCAAGAGCGCCGCCGGCAGCACCGCCGAGATCACGGCGCCGGAGAGGCCGCTCGCAGGCAAACGCTCGGCCGCGCTGCGGATGGTCAGGCGGATCGACGGCGGCAGCAGGCACAAGAGGAAGAGCAGAAGCACCAGCCGCATCCCGCGATCGACAGCGGCGCGATGCGGCGCCGACAGCAGCCGGAGCACCGCCGTCACCCGCGGGTGCTCGCCCTGCTGGAGCGCACGCACACCGCCTGCGCACATCAGCCAGACGAGCAGCACGCGCGCGATCTCCTCCGTCCAGGGCACGGGCTCGTGGAAGAGATGCCGACCGACGACCTGCAGGCCCACGACCGCCGCCTGCAGCGCGACGAGGACGGCGATGAACGCCGTCATCCGCGGGCGGCCTCGAGCCAGGAGGCGGCGCCGAGCGCCTTTGCCTGCGACTGCCACAACGTCTCCGCGGCGCGCAGGAATGCTGCGCGGTCGAGGTCGTGGATCTTCATCCCGCGCTTGCGCAGCTCCTGGGTGGCCGTCTCGTCCTCGCGCGCCCCCATCGCCCGCTGCTGCTGCGAGGCCTGCCGCGCCGCCTCCTCGAGCTTCGGACGCAGGCCGGCGGGCAGCCGCGCCAGCGTCACCGAAGACACGAACACGCCGAGCACGCCCGCGATGTGCGACGTGCGCGCCATGTAGTGCGCCACCTCGTAGAAGCGCTGCTGCAGGGTGGTGCTGGCGTCGTGCTCGTAGCCGTCGATGACGCCCGTCTGCATCGACGTGTAGACCTCGCCGAAGGCCATCGGCGTGGGGCTCGCCCCCATCAGCTCGACGGCCTTGACGTAGATCGGCGACTGGATCGTCCGCAGTTTGAGACCGGCGAGTTGTCGGGCCTCGGTGATCTCACGCGAGCGCGTGATCACCTGGCGGAAGCCGAAGGAGTCCGCCCACGCCAGTGGACGGATGCCGACGGCACCCTCGAGATAGTCCGCGGCCTCGTTCCCCACGCGGCCGTCGACGATGTCGTGGATGTGGGCCCAGTCGTTCCAGAGGAACGGGAAGTCGAACACCTGCACCTTCGGCGCCACGCTGCCCCAGATGGCGGTGCCCGACACCATGAAGTCGACGAGGCCCTCCTGGAGCTGCTGCACGATCTCGCGCTCGTGGCCCAGCGTCCCGCTCGGGAAGACGGCGACCTCGACTTCCCCGCCGGTGACCGCGGCCACCGCCTCGCGGAAGCGGTCGGCCATGACGTGCAGCGCGGTGGTCCCCGCCGCCATCGAATGCGACAGGCGCAGGACTAGGCGGCTATCGGAAGGGCGCGAGCGGCAGCCGGCAAGGGCGGCCGCCGTGACGAGGAACCCGCGCCGATCCAAGGTGCTCCATCATAGTTCAGGCGCGCCGCGCGGACGGTTGAGGCATCGCCACCGGCAGCTCGTTGGCCATCGTGGCGTAGGTCAGGCTCAGCGAGCCCTCCTCGATGCGGGCCACGCGCCAGACGCCCGCGGCCAGCTCGAGCGTCCACACCCACTCGACGTCTTTGTAGCCGGTCTCGCCTTCGACGATCTTGCCGGTGGCGCGCTCCTGGAGGTAGTCCTCCATGTTGGCCGTCACAGAGACGACGACACGCGAGCCGGAGAAGTCGCCCTCGCCGCCGCGGCAAGCGACGTGCAGGGGCTTGACGTGGCCGACGCTCTTCACCGTGCAGTGGTTGACGAGCCCCTGCTCGGCCCAGCGGTCGAGGTGGGCGATCTGCTGATTCTGCCAGTACCAGTCGGTCATCCACGCTGAGGCCTGCGCCATGTCTTCCTTGCGCCAGGCGGCATGGACGCGGGTGAAACATTCGACGACGCGGTCGTGCAGCGTCAACCAGTCGAAGCCAGGGTGCAGGGCGCGAAGCACCTTCAGGTCGCGCTGCGCCCGGCGCGTGCCGATGGCCTCGCGCACGAGCACGTAGATGATGATGGGCAGGAAGAGGACGGTCAGGGCGACGAGCGCCACCCGCCCCCAGAACGTCTTGGCCACCGCCGCCACGATCTTGCCGCCAGGAGCGGCGAGGGCCTCGGCCGGCCCCAACGCGACGACGACCACCACCACCAGCAGAACCAGGAGAAGCAGGCGCCACTTCATCGTGTCCTCCTCGCGCAAGGCGCGGCGAGAAAAGACTACCACCGCGCCGGCAATAGTCCAGCCTTGCTAGTTGGGCAGCCCAGACCGCAGAATGAAGAGGTCGGACTATCGTTCGGCCGATTGGAGTTGTCCATGCCCCACCGATTGATCCTCATTGCCTGTCTCGCCGTAGGTGTGTCCGCCGCCACGCGTGTCGGTGGCGCCGGCATCGAGCACACGCCCGTCGGCTGCGTCGTCGCCGACACGTTTCCCAGTTTCGAGGCCCGCTTGACGCCCGCGGATTCGGTCGCGCGCGCCCGCGTCTTTTTCCGCGGCGAAGGCGGCTCGAGCTGGTATGCCGTCCCGATGACCCGCGCCGGAAATACGTTCACGGCGCTGCTTCCGAAGCCGAAGAAGTCGCTGCCGCGGTTCAGCTACTACGTCGAAGTCGTGGACACGGGCATGTCCACGACGCGCACGGCGGAGCACATAACCAGCGTCGCCGCCGGCGCCGCGTCGTGTGCCCCGGACATGATGGTGGCCCCGAGCGTGGCCACGGCTTCCGTCCTCGTGGAGGCGCCGTCCGGTGCCGCCGCCGTTCCCGCCGGGTTCAGCGGCACGAGCGTGACCGCAGCCGCACCCGCGGCGGCAGCGGCGGGCGCCGCGGCCGGTGCGGCGGGCGTCACGGCGGCGACCGGAGGCGGCGTCGGGGCGACGACGATCATCGTGGCCGGCGCGGGCGTGGCTGCGGTCGGCGCGGGCGCAGTGGTGGCGACGAACGTCGTCGGCTCCGACGGCGAGGGTGACGGCGACGGTGGCAATGCGTCGGGGTTCGTCCAGGTGCGGGGCGTCGTCTACGGACGGCTCGTCGCGAATCCGGCCAATCCAACCGGGCCCGGACTGAGAGAGCCGCCGGTCACGGGGGCCGTCGTCTCGACATCACTCGACTCGACGACCACCGTGACGGACGGCAACGGCCGCTTCCATCTCATCACACAGACGCGACTCAGGGGTTGCGAGCCCTTCGCGCTGACCATCACTGCGAGCGGCTGGCCGACCTGGGTCGGCACCGCGACGTTCCACAATGCCGAGAGCCCGCAGGAGCTCGTCTTCACCATGATCCCGCAGTTCCCCACCACGCCCTTCACCGGCTGCACCGCCCCGAGCTGACCCGCTACTTCTTGGCGACCTTCTCTTCCTTCAGGACCATCTTCGCGAACAGGAACACGAGCAAGGCCACCACGAGGAAGTCGAGGGTGGCGCCCAGGGCCTTGCCGTACAACACGCCGTCGGCCGAGAGCTTGCGGATGTCGTCGACGTTGGCCGCGCGCAGCGCCGGCTGCAGCAGCAGCGGCGTGAGCACGTCGTTCACGATCGATCCGATCAGCTCGTTCAGCTTGCCGCCGATGATCACCGCGATCGCCAGCCCGACGATCCCGTACTCCTTCAAGAACGCGACGAAGTCTTTCAGCATCTGCCCTCCAGTTGTGGCCACTTCTTTCAACATAACCGGGTTTGGCCCTTGACCGGTTGCGCAGCGCCGAAATACTCTCCGGAGAACGAACGCGGGAGGGAGACCTGTGAAGCGCAGACATTTGCTGAAGGGCGCCGCACTGGGCGCCATGGCCGGAGCCACGCCGCTGCTGGGCCAGACGAGGAGCCGTGGCGACGTGCCGAAGGCGCCGGCGAGTGATCGCTTGCGCGTCGCCGCCATCGGCGTCGGCGGAATGGGCACGGGCAACCTCCGCCAGTTCCTGAACCACGCCGACATCGAGGTGGTCGCCGTGTGCGACGTCTTGAAGCCGAACCTCGAGCGCGCGGTAGGCCTCACGGGTGGGAAGGCGAAGGGCTACGGCGATTTCCGCCGCGTGCTCGACGACAAGTCGATCGACGCGGTGATGATCGCAACCCCCGAGCACTGGCATGCGATCATGACCGTCGCCGCCTGCGACGCCGGCAAGAACGTCTACGTCGAGAAGCCGGCCGGCCACTACATCCGCGACAGCCGCCTCATGCTGGAAGCGGCGCGCAAGCACAAGCGCGTGGTGCAGGTCGGCTCGCAGCAGCGCTCGGGCACGCACTTCCAGCGCGTGGTGAAGTACATCCAGGAGGGCAAGATCGGCGACGTCTTCTACGCCACCTGCTGGAACCATTCACCGATGCGCGGCGCCCGCACGGTGCCGCCCGCGCCGCCGGCGTCGGACCTCGACTGGGAGATGTGGCTGGGCCCCGCGCCCAAGAAGTCGTGGGAAGAGGTGATGAAGTTCGGCGGGCGCGGCCAGGGCTACTGGGACTTCTACGGCGGCATGCTCACGGAATGGGGCAGCCACCTGACCGACATCGTCCTGTGGGCGATGAAGGCGAAGGGGCCCGACAGCGTGGTCGCCTCCGGCGGCGTCTTCACGCAGCCGGGCGCGGAGATCCCCGACACCATGCAGGTCACGTACAAGTACCCCAACTTCCTGTTCCACTACTCGATCCTCGGCCACAACAGCTTCGGTCTGAACGGAAGCCCGGGGGCCGCGCGCTTCGGCAGCTACGGCATCCAGTTCCACGGGACGAAGGGCACCCTCTTCGTCGACCGCGGCGAATACATCCTGACGCCGCAGTACACCCGCGTCGAGGAGACGATCTCGACACCGGTGCTGCCGCAGAACGCCGCACGGCCGTCGCGCGAGGACATGCGCGCGAACGGCGCCTACTACACGTCCGAGCTGACCGCCGAGCGGTCGGATTCGTCGGACCAGGGCAGCGCCCACGTGCGGAACTTCATCGACTGCGCCAAGAGCGGCGCGCGCCCCAACGCCGACATCGAAGACGGGCACAATACCAACGCCGTCTGCCGTCTCGGGAACATCGCCTATCGCACCGGCCGCGCCCTCAAATGGGACAGCGCGAAGGAAGAGATCGTCGGCGACGCCGAGGCGAACCAGCTCGCGGTGGGGACCTACCGCGAGCCTTGGACCCTGAAGGGAGCTTAGCCTTGACCCATCGATGGACCTGTGCGGCAGGGGCCGTGCTCGCCGGAGTGTTGTCTACGGGGGCGGCTCCCGTCGCCAAACCGCTTGCCCCCCAAGAAGCGGCGTCTCGTCCGGATAGGGGGCGCCGCTTGAAGTTCACCAAGCGCCAGCTCATCTCGGCGCCGCATCAGAACTGCACGGTGGCCGATCTCAACAAGGACGGCCACCTCGACATCGTCTACGGTCCCTACATCTTCGACGGGCCCGACTTCGTGCCCCACACGTTCCGCGCGAACCACGTCTCGAAGGACTACATGCGCGAGGACAGCGACCACGTGTACGACGTGGACAAGGACGGCTGGCCCGACATCATCGCCGCCGGCTGGACCGAGGACGGCGTGTATTGGTACAAGAACCCCGGCAAGGGGCCGGCCGAGCGCGGCAAGCCGTGGGAGATGCACCTGCCGTGGGAGGCCGCGCTGCTCACCAAGACCCGCGGCAACATGGAGATGTTCGCGCTCCACGACTTCGACAGCGACGGCGTGCCCGAGCTGTACTCCGCGTGTTACCGGTCGAAGGAGCCGCTCGAGATCTGGCGCTTCACGAAGGATGCCGACGGCAAGCCGGCGCTGGCCGCGTTCGTTCTCGGTGCCGAGGGCGGCGGACACGGCTTCGCATTCGGTGACGTGAACGGCGACGGGCGCGAGGACGTGCTCTGCGAGGTCGGCTGGTACGAGCGGCCCCCGGGCGACATCTGGGCCGGTCCCTGGAAGTTCCACGCGGAGACGGCGCTCCCCCATCCGAGCTGCCCGTTCGTGGTGAAGGACCTCAACAAGGACGGCCGGCTCGACATCGTCTTCGGCCGCGGCCACGAGGTCGGCCTGTACTGGTGGGAGCAGAAGGCCCCGCAAGCCGACGGCACCACCGTCTGGGACAAGCACACGATCGACGAGAGCTGGTCGCAGGCCCACGCCCTGACGTGGGCCGACCTCGACGGCGACAAGGACGACGAGCTCATCGCGGGCAAGTGCATCTGGGCCCACAACGGCGGCGACCCCGGGGCGGCGGACCCGCCGGCGGTCTACTATTACAAGTGGGATGGTACGAAATCGGCCTTCACGCGCCACACGATCGCCGCACCCGGCGAGGGCATCGCCCTGGGCCGCCAGTACAGCGTCGTCGACCTCAACAAGGACGGCCGCCTCGATATCACCGCACCCAGCAAGCTCGGGCTGTGGGTCTTCTTCAATGAGGGCGTAGCACCCTAGCCGCAGCGTCCTTCAGCCCCCCGACACCGACATCGGCGTCCGGCGACACCTGCCGACCGATAGCCGCGCCAGCAGCTCACCCAATCAACCCTACAATGTCCGGACGTGCCTAGAATCCCGGTCGCTTTCATCCTCGCCGCCGCTCTGGCCCCAGCGTTCGCCGCCGCCGAGCCCGACTTCAAGAAGATCGCCGACGATCTGGGCAAGACCCCGCGCGTCCATCCGTATCTGATCTTCTCGGCGGACGAGAAGCCGGCCCTCGCCGCGCGCCTCAAGAGCGACCGCCGCTCGTCGGAGATCCTGCAGAGGCTCCTGCTCGAAGGGCGCCGCCTTCTCCATGCGCCCGTGCAACCGGAGGCGCCGCCCCGCGAGCTCCATACGCGCTATCTCGAGTCGGACGAATATCGGCGCTACGTCGGCCGGCACGCGGAGGCCGCCTTCACCCTGGCCTTCCTGTACCAGATGACGGGGGACGCGCGATACGCGCAGAAGGCCTTCGAACATGCCGAGGTGGTGGCCGCCCAGGAGTCGTGGGTTCAGAGCGCGCACCACTTCGAGGTCATCTATCCGCGCGTTTGGCCCTTCGGGGCGAAGGACGATCAGGTCGTCTTCAGCTACGACATCACCGCCGCGGGCATGAGCCAGCGGATGGCCTATATCTACGATTGGCTGTATCCCGCCCTCGCCAAGCCGCAGCGCGACCGGCTGCGTGGGGCCCTGCTCGAGAAGGCCATCACGCGCGTCCGGGGCAACTACGAATATCTCTGGTGGTCGACGGCCTACAAATGCAACTGGTCGGGGATCTGCCATAGCGGCCTCGGGCTCGCCGCCCTCGCCCTGCTCGTCGACGATCCCCAGCTCACGGACGTCGTGGCCCGGTCGTCCGAAGGCGTCTCGCGGATGCTGGACCACGTCGGCGAGGACGGCGGATGGCAGGAGGGCCGGGGCTACTGGGCGTACGGGGTGGGCGAAAGCGTCATGTTCATCGACGCCCTGAAGCGCGCGAGCGGCGGCCGGCTCGACCTTTTCAAGCACCGCGCGCTTCATCCCCATACGCTCGACTTCGCGCTCTTCGGCCTGACCGCCGGCTTCGGCGACGGCACCGGCTACCCGGTGGGAAATTCCCACGTGATGAACAAGCTCACGCAGGAGAGCGGCGATCCGCGCGCCGCCTGGTACACGCAGCGTTTCGTACGGTCGATGGAAGGCGTCTTCGACATCCTCTGGCCGGCCGCCACCGTGGCCGCGGAAAAGCCCGCGGAGACCTCGCGGTTCTTCAAGAGCATCGATTGGGCCGTGCTCCGCAAGGACTTCACGCCGTCGAGCCTGACGATCGCGGCCAAGGCCGGCCTGAACGACGATCCCCACCACGGGCATCTGGACTGCGGCACCTTCAACCTCACCTGGAACAACCTGGGCTACGTGGGCGAGATCCCGCGTGGCAGCTACGACGAGGAATATTTCGGCGCGCTCCGCTGGGATTATCTGAAGGCGTCGACGGCCGGACACAACGTGGTCCTCGTCAACGGCGAAGAGCAGGAGTCGGCCAAGCTCAAGGACCAGCCCGTGAAGCCCGACGTCGGCGGTCACATCACGCAGTATCGATCGGAGCCCGCCTGGGCCTACGTGTCCATGGACCCGACGCGGGCTTATCCGGGCAAGGAGCTCAAGCTCTGGAAGCGGTCGATCGTGCTCGACAAGGATCGCAACATCGCCATCGTCCTGGACACGGTGGGGGCGGCCCCGGGATCGACGATCGAGGTGCGCTTCCATCCGCGCGTCGAGATGGAGGTCAAAGGCGACCGCGTCCTCCTGCGCGGGATCAACGCGCAGTCGGAGGCCAGCCTGCGCGACGAGGCGGCCCGCGACCGTGCCGCCGGCCGCAACCCGCGGCCGGAGACCGAATATCGCTCGTTCGGTCCGACGGACGACGACCCGCCGCCCGCCGAGGCGCGCCGCGCGGCCGATATGGAGATGCTGCCGCTCGTGGCTTCCGGCTACAAGGTCGTGCCGGGGCGGCAGCCGGACATGCCCGTGACCGAGGAAGCACACCTGACGTGGGTCCCGTACTTCAGCACGGTGGTGCCGGCGGCGGCGGCGCCGAGCGTGATCGCCTCCGTCTTCTATCCGGCGGCGCTCAAGCCCAGGGCGGGAGAGCTCTTCAAGCTCCAGTCCGCGGCGGGGACGGCGACCGTGTCCTATTCGCTCGACGGCAAGACGATCCAATACGTCTTCCGCGGCGACGTTGTGGAACGGACCGTCAACTAGGGGAAGGCGCCGCTTTCCCTCTCTCGACCTGCGCACGAGCTGAAATTGTGGCCGGGTACTCTGCCAAGACCCGGAATTGTCGGACTGGCCAGGACCACGAGGGCCGTCGCCTCGCACGGAACACCCACGGACCCCAATAGATAACACCCCGCCTCCGCTCCTGCCGCGTGTCTGGCACGACGCATGCTCCTGCGCAGGGCGTCGAGTCGCTCGGGTTCCACGGCGTTGTCCCCAGGGGGTGTCCCATGCGTGTCCACGTGCTCGTTCTTTCCGCCGTCTTGTCCACGCCTTCATTCGCATCTGCCGATGCCGATCCCATCGAAACGGGCATCGCCGCCGCCTGGCGCGGCGACTCCGGCGCCGAAGCGATCCTGCGCACCGGGCTCGCCGCGTGCGGCGAGGCGCTCGATTCGGACGCCGCGATGCGCTGCGCGTCCGGCATGAACGTGCTCGCCGCGCTGCTGCACGCGAGCGGGCGCCTGGCCGAGGCGGACGGCCTGTTTCGCCGCGCGATGTCGCGGCTGGACATACGGAGGCCGGGGCACGCCGGCGTGCTCGCCGATGCCGCCAACGGCCTCGCCGGGCTTCTCGCCGATCGCGGCGACTGGCGCGAGGCCGACCAGCTCGCCTCACGGGCGCGCGACCTGTGGGAGAAATCGTGTGGTCGCGAATGTCCGGACCTCGCCCGGGCATTGATGACACTGGCGGAGGTGCGCCTGGCCGTAGGCGAGGTGCCGGAGGCGGAGAAGCTCCTCCGCCGCGCCGGCCGTCTGGCCGAGCGGCCGGGCGCCGCGCCCACGATGCGCGCCGCCGTCTCTGCGCGCCGCGGCGTCCTGTCGCTCGCCCTCGGCCGCTATGCCGACGCCGAGCCGGCCCTCGAGAACGCCCTCGAGCAGGCAGAGGACCTCGTTGGCCCTGAGCATCCGGCCCTCGTGCGCCTGGCCCAGACCCTGGCCGACTGCTATCGGTTGCGGAATCGGCTGTCCGACGCCGCCGAGCTGTACGCACGGGCGTTGCGGATCGCGGAGACGGCCTACGGCGGCTCGCACCCCGTCGTGCTCCCGCTGCTCGCCGGTCTGGCCGAGGTGTCCGAGCGCCAGGGCCTCGAGGCGCGGGCGCAGGCGATCCACACGCGCGCGCTTGCCGTAGCCGACGAGGTGCTCGCCGACAATGAGCCCGTCCGTCTTCACTACCTCTGTCAGCTCGCCGCCTTCCATGCGCGGCGGCGCGACACCGACCGCGCCGAGGTGCTCTTCCGAACGGCGCTCGACACGAACGACAGCCGCCGCGATCCGACGCTGCACCGCATCGCGCTCGAAGGCCTGCGCGACGTGTACGTGAGGGCGGGGCGACGGGCAGAGGCCGCGCGCGTCGCCCGCGAGTTGCGGTCGTACACGCCTCCCTCGCGCCGCGAGGTGTCCATGTCGACGTCCCCCGGCTCCAGCGAGCCGTCGTCGCTGGTGTCGGCCTTCAGCCACGCTTCGGTGGCGCCCGGCGAACCCTGAGGAACGAGCCCGGGTGCCCTCAGGACTCGAGGGCGATCCACTGCAGGTCGACGGGCACCGGCTGCAGTGTCCAGATGTCGGCGGCGTACTGGCGGATCGTCTCGTCGGCGGAGAAGCGGCTGGCCCCGGCGATATTGAGCAGCGCCATGCGCGACCAGTCGAGGGGATCGCGATAGACGTCCGCGGCCAGCGCCTCCGCCGCCACGTAGCTGTCGAAGTCGGCGCAGACCAGGTACGGGTCGTGATGGCGCAGGCCGTCGACGATCGGCCGGAAGCGCTCCGGCTCCCCCAGGCTGAAGAACCCCGACTCGACGAGATCGAGGACCTCGCCGAGGTCGGGGCTCCTCGCGATCGCGGCCCGCGGGTCGTAGCCGGCGCGCCGGAGCCCGGTCACGCCGTCGGTGT
>Ga0114129_10006423_pt1 | contig 16669 bp, 17 predicted proteins | sample RhiMetdeltSRZDD1_FD_80071 | JGI IMG/M metagenome (GOLD analysis project Ga0114129, IMG submission 80071) | Populus rhizosphere microbial communities from Tennessee, USA - Rhizosphere MetaG P. deltoides SRZDD1 (version 2) (version 2) | ecosystem: Host-associated > Plants > Roots > Rhizosphere >... | reverse complement strand
TGAGCGACGCGTCGGGAGGGAACGCCGGCGAGCTCACGCCGTTCGGGCCCGGCTCCTTCGAGATTGCCCTGCTCGCGGCGGGCGGCACGATCACGGCCATCGACGCCGTCCTCGACGGGCGGGTGCGAAATGCTTACGCCCTGGTGCGGCCGCCCGGCCATCACGCCGAGGCCGACCGCGGTCGGGGGTTCTGCATCTTCGGCAATGTCGTCGTTGCCATCGAGCACGCACGGGCGAAGCGAGGCGTTGGGCGGGTGGCCACGGTGGACTGGGACGTCCACCACGGCAACGGCACTCAGAAAGCCTTCTACCGCGACCCCCAGATCCTCACCATCTCCATCCATCAGGATCGGCTGTACCCGCAAGACTCCGGCGCCATCGAGGAGCGCGGGGAAGGCCCCGGCGCTGGCTTCAACATCAACATTCCCCTGCCGCCGGGATCGGGTCATGGCGCCTACCTCGCAGCCCTCGAGCGAGTCGTCGTTCCGGCGCTCCGCGCGTTCCAGCCGGAGCTGATCGTCGCGCCCTCGGGTTTCGACGGCAGTCTGTACGACCCTCTCGGACGGATGATGGCGTACAGCGAGACCTTCCGCGCGATGACGCGAACGCTCGTGGCCCTCGCGGATGAGCTCTGCGGAGGGCGGCTGGTCATGAGTCACGAAGGCGGCTACTCGCCGGTGTACGTGCCGTTCTGCGGCCTCGCCGTCATGGAGGAACTGAGCGGCGTCAAGACCGCCGTCAATGATCCGATGGCCGCTCGCGCGGCATCGATGGGCGGCCAGGACCTGCAGCCGCACCAGGACGAGATCATCCGGCGAGCCGAGCGGTACGCATCGCTTCAGTGATGCTCAGCCGGGCTCGCTGGAGAATCAACCCGTGCTAGGGTGCCGCATCATCACGCGGTTGACGCCGGAGGGAGCGAGCAATGGCAGACCCGAATAGGCCGCTGTGGCAACGGAGCGCCTGCGAGCTGGCCGAGGCGATCACGGCGCGGAAGGTGACCGCCGCCGAGGTTGTGGACGCCGCGGTCACTCGTATGCGCGCCACCAACGGGAAGATCAATGCGGTCGTGGACGATCTCGGCGACGCCGCGCTGCGCGAGGCCGAGGCCCACGACAAGGCGATGCGGGCCGGCGGCCCGATCGGGCCGCTGCACGGCGTGCCGGTCACGATCAAGGAGAACGTGGATCAGAAGGGGCGCGCGACGCCCAACGGCGTCGTCGCCTTCAAGGACGTGATCGCGCCGGACGATGCGCCCGTGGTGCGAAACCTCCGACGGGCCGGCGCCATCATCATCGGGCGCACGAACACGCCGGAGTTCTCCTTCCGCGGGACCACGGTGAACGAGCTGCACGGCCGCACCTTCAATCCATGGAACGACACCGCCTCGGCCGGCGGCTCCTCGGGCGGCGCCGCCGCAGCCGTGATGATGGGTTACGGTCCCATCGCGCATGGCAACGACATCGGCGGCTCGCTCCGATTCCCGGCCTACGCCTGCGGCGCGGCCACGGTGAAGCCGGGTCTCGGCCGGGTACCGGCCTTCAACCCGTCAGCCGCCGTCGAGCGAGGCATGCTGGCGCAGGTGATGTCCGTGCAAGGCGTGATCTGCCGCGAGGTGCGCGACGTGCGTCTGGCCATGCGCGCGCTCGTCGCCTACGACTCGCGCGATCCCTGGCAGGTGCCGATGCCGTTCGACGGGACGGCCGAGCCGAGACCCATCAAGGTCGCCTTCACGCGAAACACCTTCGAGTTTCCCTTGCACCCGGCGGTCGCCCAGGCGCTCGACACCGCTCGCGCCGCGCTGGCCAGCGCTGGGTACGAGGTGCGCGAGGTCGAGCCGCCGCTTCTCAAGGAGGCCGCGGTCACCGGCGCGCGCTGCCTCTTCGGCGAGGCCAAGGCGCTGATGGACGCGGACGTGCGCAAGTACGGCTCGAAGACCGTCGTCGCGATCTTCGACGAGTACTACCGCTACTTCCAGCCGTTCGAGGGTATCGAGTACCTCAAGGCGATCGCCGATCGCAATCGCTTCATCCGCGCGTGGACCACGTTCTTGGCCGACTATCCGCTGGTACTCACCCCGTTCCTGCCGGCACCGATCTTCACCTGGAACCGCGACGAGCAGGGCGCCGAGGGCGTACGCGAGGTGCTGGGCAGCGCGCTCTACAGCTATGCGATGAACTTCATGGGCCTGCCCGCCGCCATCGTGCCCGCGAACGAAAACGGGGGCCAGCCGGTCGGTGTCCAGATCGTCGGCCGTCGCTTCCGCGAGGACATGATCCTCGATGCTGCGGAAGTTGTGGAGCGGGCGGTCGGCGTGATGGCCGAGCGGCTCTGGCGTCAGCTCCGGTCGTAAGAGCCAGAGGCAAGCGATGGCGTTTGACTTTGCTGTACTCGGTTTCATATATAAGGCCGTATCATCGGGGCTCCGGTGAGGGCTCGGTGACGCAACGACGCCCGATGGCCATGCGCGTTTGCAGCGCGTCGGCGGTCGGCCTGGTGCTGGGCATGCTCGCCGGTGCTAGTCGCGCCGAGCAGGTCATGGTGCGGGGAATGGGACGCACCCAGGGTTGGGTGGTGGCAACCGATGATGGCGAGCTTGGATTCGTGGACTGCCAGGGACGTCAGTCCCGCCTCGGGGACGCTCGGGTCGAGGCGACGACCGACCGCTGCCGGACGTCGGCGCGCCCGATCGAAATCACCGGTGTCGTACGCAGCGTCGATCCGGGCCTACGAATCCTGCGCGCGGTCGACGACGCCGGCCATGTCCACGCGCTCTACGTGCCGCAAGACGCCGGCTCCCTGGAAAACTTCCAGGCCGGGGAGCGAATCAGAATGACCAGTCCCGTCGCCGGCCAGGCCTCTCGAATCAGCCGACCATGAACAAATCGATGTTCCGCAGAGGAGGGAGATAGAGGACGCGCGGCTCCGACGTCGAGTGTTGACCTTTGCCAGTGTAGGAGAGATGAGCATGATGACTTTCCGAACGCGAGTGTATGTCGCTGTCTTCGCCGTGGTGGCGATGGGCACGGGCGCCTGCTCGATGCCGGCCTCCACGACCGATATGACGAAGACATCGGCGCCGAGCGCGGACGCCGGCGGGAACGACTGGACGACGTACCACGGGACGTACCAGTCGTGGCACTACAGCCCCCTGACCCAGATCAACACCGACAACGTGAAACGTCTGCGTGTGGCCTGGGTGCATCATCCCGGAAAGTCGACACGCGGCCTGCAGTCGATGCCGCTCGTCTCGAACGGCGTCCTCTACTACACCGGCTCGTACAGCCGCGTGTGGGCGCTGGAGGCGGGGACCGGAAAGCCGCTGTGGTCGTACTTCCCGAAGCTCAACGATGACCTCGTCGCGGCCCAGACGCACTCGCCGTACACGCGGGGCATCGCCCTCGGACAGGGCAAGGTGTTCGTGGGCACCGTGGACGGCCGACTCATCGCCATCGACCAGAAGACCGGCCAGCCGGTGTGGGACACCAAGCTCGTCAACTCGGAGAAGCTCACCGTCGGCTTCACGGGCGCGCCGCTGCTGGTGAAGGACAAGGTGATCATCGGCTCGCAGGGCGGTGAGTGGCCCGGCCGCGGTCCGATCTTCGGTGTCGACGCCGCCAGTGGCAAGAAGCTGTGGGAGTTCCTGACGGTGGCGGGGACGGAAGATTCCAAGAAGACCTGGGGCAACGAGTCGTGGCGCACGGGCGGCGGCGGCGGGTGGATGGCCGGCGGTTACGACGCCGAGACGAACACCGTGTGGTGGGGCACCGGCAACCCGGCACCGCTCTACGACTGGTCGGGCTTCGAGTGGAAGACCTCGGGGCCGCGGCCGGGTGACAACCTCTTCACCACGTCGGTCATCGCGCTCGATCCCGACACCGGAGCGCTCAAGTTCTACCATCAGGAACTGCCGCACGATGCCTGGGACTTCGACAGCGCGGTCGGCGAGTTCGTGATGATCGATCGAGACGGCAAGAAGCTCGTTGTCCACCCCAACAAGGGCGGGCACGTCTTCGTCTACGATCGCAAGGACGCCAGCATCGTGAACGTCTGGCAGCTTGCTCAGAACATCAACTTCGTGAAGGGCGTCGACCCCAAGACGGGCGCCCTCATCGGCCGGCGTGACCTGCCGCTCGGCAAGCACACCAACCTGTGTCCGGCGATCGCCGGCGGCATGAGCTGGAACTCCGGCGCCTACAGTCCCAAGACCGGCCTCTACTACAAGATCGGCCAGGAATGGTGCATGGATCTCGAAGTCATCAAGACGACGCCGATCCTCGAGCCGCAGGCACAGCTCGACATCGGCGCCAACTTCACCCTGCGCAATCCCGAGGGCGGCAAGGCCCACGGTCATCTCTCTGGGCGAGATCCGGTCACCGGGCAGAAGAAGTGGGAAGTGCAGTTCCCCGAGCCGCCGCTCGCCAGCTTGCTGGCCACCGGTGGCAACCTCGTCTTCGTGCCCGACTCGCGGGGCTGGCTCCGTGCCTACAACGCGGAAACTGGGCAAGAGCTGTGGTCACACAACAACGGTATCGGACACAACGGCGGCATCATCAGCTACGCCGCCAACGGCAAGCAGTACATCGCCGTGGCCACCGGATGGGGCTCACTGGTAGGTGACGAATTCGGCGGTCTCTTTGGCGAGCCCTTCAAGAGCATGGCCAAGGACGCCGGCGCGCTCGTGGTGTTCACGCTCGAGTAAGCGGCTGCGCGGCGGGGGCGGGCGGCAAGCCCGCCCTCGCCGCGGTAGCATGTCCTACATGAACCGTGTCGTCGCGTTCGTGGCTGTGCTGACCCTCACCGCCACCGTCGCCTACAGTCAGGACCGCTCGGAGACGCCAGCGAGCCCGCCCACCGCTGACCCAGTCGTCGGAGGCCAGCTCTTCGCGAGCACGTGTGGATTCTGTCACCAGGACGGCGGTCGCGTTGCGGGGCGCGGACCCAAGCTGGCGGGCACCGATCGCCCGGACGCCTACATACTGAATCGCATCCGCACGGGCAAGGAGGGAGCTATGCCCGCATTCGGCCGCGCCTTCTCCGAGGCGCAGCTTCGCTCGCTGGTCGCCTATATCCGAAGCCTCAAGGACGAGGGCCGGTGAGCCGCCGATTGTGGACGGCGGCGTTGGGTGGCATTCTCGCCATCGCCGTCGCGGGCTCGGCCGCAACCGCACGCCCGCTCACCGCCATCCGCGACCGGGGCATGCTCTCCCTCTGCGCTCACGCCAACGCCCTGCCCTTTGCAAGCAAGACCCAGGAGCCGCCTGGGTTCCAGATTGAGCTGGCGCGCGCCCTCGCCCGCGAGCTGGGTGTGACGCTTCAGATCGAGTGGGTGACCAGCGGCATTCAGTTCCGTATCGCCGATTGCGACATCGTGCTCGACACCATCGCTGTGCCCGAGGCCCAGGCCGAGCGTCGTCTCGAGCTCTCGAAGCCGTACCAGCGCAGCGGCGTCGGACTCGCTGTGCGTCCGGACGCGGTAAGCGTTGCAAAGTTCGAGGACATGGCGGGTCGCCGGGTGGCCGTGCAACCGCGATCGCTCGCCGGCATGCTGCTGGGACAACGCGGCGCGCGACTCGTCTCGTTCGGCTACGAGGAAGAGATGATCGAGGCGGTCCTCGCGGGCGAGGTCGACGCCGCAGCGGTGTCACCCGCCGTCGCGGGGTACTTCAATTTCCGCCATCCGAACTCGCCCGTCCGGTTCGTCCCCGCGTACGACACCGAGCCTGAGCTGCGCTGGAATCTGGCCGTGGGACTCCGCCGCGCCGATCCGCCGTTTCGCGAGGCGATCGATCGCGCCATTGACCGGCTGGTCGCCGACGGGACGGTGCGCGAGATCTACGGGCACTATGGGGTTGAGTACCGCCCGCCGCTCGGTCGCTGACGAATTCCCGACGTAAATAGAATCGCCCTGCTCGACCGTCTAAGCTAGCCGAGGGCTGAGTTCGATCGGGAAACCTGTCGAGAACTTAAGGTTAGGCCGTGTCCGATCGCTCGACGCTGTGGCAGAGTTGCTTGGTATTTTCGACCGAGGTCGCTCCTTCCACCTCGCGCTCGCCTCTGAAATCGTTGAAAACCAACTCCCGACTCAGCGGCATCGCGATTGTCGTACCTCGGTACGCGCGGGCGAGAACACCGGAGCCCGCGCAGAAAGAGAGCACCGTCTCATGAAACACTGGTGGCCTGCTGGACTCTTGTTGTTACTACTGAGCGCGGCGGGGCCCGCGAACGCGCAGGTCGGTGTCGGCATCGGCGTTCCGTCGATCGACATCAGTATTCACTTGCCGGCCCTTCCCACGCTGAAGCTCATTGCGGGATCGCCGGTCTACTACGCGCCGAGTGTCGCCGACAACTTCTTCTTCTACGACGGCATGTACTGGGTCTACGAGAACGATAGCTGGTACTCGAGCTCCTGGTACAACGGGCCGTGGGCTCTCGTCGAGCCCGACATCGTGCCGCCGTTCATCCTCCAGGTCCCCGTCCGATACTATCGGCGGCCGCCCGCCTATTTTCACGGCTGGGCGGCGAATGCGCCCCCGCGGTGGGCCGAGCACTGGGGCGCGGCGTGGGCGCAGCGCCACGCCGACTGGGACCATGTGGACCGCGCGCACATGCCGCGGCCCGCGCCCCTGCCGACTTACCAGCGTCAATACGTCGGCAAGCGATATCCGACCGTGGAGCAGCAGCCGGCCCTGCACGCCCGGAACTACAAGTACCAACCGCATGAGCCAGTGGTGCGTCAGCACTACGAGCAGCATGCGGCGCCGCCGCAGCATCACGCCGAGCACGGAGGATAACCAGCGATGCGCAAATCGACCTTCGTGCTTGTGATCCTGAGCGCCTTGCTGGGTGGATGTTTCGTGCCGGTGCCCGGACCGCCGGGTAGATCCGGACACTATCACCACCACGATTGGCGCTGAGAACCGCGGAGACGGAATCGTCACGCCGCCTCAGTAGGAGACCGACCCATGTCTACGTTCAAGTCGCTGGCTGCGGCCGTCGGATTGATCACGCTCCTGGCCCTGTTCGCGGTCGGCCGAGCCGTCGCCCAGGGAGGCCCCGAGGAAGTTCAGCAGCGCCTCCTGAGCGCGTTGTCGCGCGGTGATATCGACGCCGCGCTCGCTTTGTTTACCGACGACGCCGTGATCGATTCGCAGAGCGGCGCGTGCGCGGACAAGCCGTGCGTTGGCAAGGCCGCGATCCGGAAAGATCTGGAGCGGCTGGCCACGGACAAGACTCGCCGCGTCACGCCGCTGCACACGTACACCGACGGCAACGTGCTGGTCACGCGCTTCGAGGCCCGGAGCGCGATCATCCAGGGCGCCGGCTTCGACCGCATCGTGCTCTGGGGCATCCGCGAGATGCGCGGCGGGAAAATCGCGGCGCTCCGATGCTGTCTGCCGGAGCGCACTGACGCGCAAACCGCTCGCTTTCTCGAATGGGAGGAGGAGCACCCGGCAGCCGGTCAATAGACCGGGGCCTCGTTGCGCAGGGGCGACATCGAGGCTACCATCCCCTCGCCTGCACCTCGGCCTTGCGGGTTGGCGCTCCGGCGTCGAGACCCGGGTGAATCTGGCATGGCAGTTCGCCCTTCACCGCACGAGGCCGCCGGTGGAAGCCCAGCTTCGTATCCGCACGGATGAGCTTTTCGAGCGAATTCGCCAAGCTGGTGTGACGAGCAGAGACTCCATCGGGTGCAGCATCGAGCACGCCACGCGGAGCCGGCAGCTACGTCTAGAGGCTGCTCACGGCAGGACCACAAGACTTCGTCAACGTATCGGGTGGAAGCTGCGCCGTGGTGCGTTGCCGTACGACAGCACCCCGGTCATCCTCGGACATCCCGGCGGCGCTGGGCGGGAGTGCGCCGCATGTAGCAAGCCGCTCCTCATGCGCCACCTGGTGATGGACATCCCGTCGAGCGACCACACGGTGGTTCACCTGCACGCCGACTGCTACATCCTCTGGAACGCTGTGCGTCACAAAGTCAGCGCGTCGCGACCGCCACAGTCTCTAGGCTAGTTGAGCTCGCATCGGTCGGGACTGTTCTTCCATTTGCCGCCTGCGCGCTCACAGTCCACTTGAGTAAGCGGCTGGCTGGTCTGAACCTCCTTCGTCTTGATGACGAAGCAGCCTGATGTCAGTCCGACCGCGACGACTAAGATCGCAAGCATTAGTGTTTTCATCTCATCCTCCTACGCTTCTTCTCCAAGCTTGGCCGGGACCAGTTGCCGATTCCACAAGGGTATTGCCCTAGTAGGATGTGGGCCTTCCACGGAGCCGGCGTGACGCGGCGAGTTGAACTGAGCCAGCTACGGTTTCGCGAGCAGACCGACGAGCACAGCCACTGCGAATACGGCCACGCCGAGGGCGATCATGGCGATGATGACCCAGTCGCGTGGACGCTGCATGACCTCATTCGAGAAAACGTCGAATCGGCGCCATCGGATTGGAGCCGGCCGCCATGGATCCCTCGACGGATCAACGGCATCTCAAGAGCGGCGGGGAGGAGCAAGGCCATGCCCTACAGCATATCGACCTTACTGACTCGCAATCTCCACGACGTCTTCGGTGAAAACGACGGCACGCGTCGGCGCGCCGCCATCGACGAGATCTACACGGAAGATTGCGTGTTCTACGACCCCACCAAGGGCGTCTACCGTGGCCGCGACGAGATCGATCGCGTCGCGGGCAAGATCAAGGCTACTCATCCCGACTTTCGCTATCAGCCAATTGTTGGGCCCGAGGAATTGGGCAATGGTGGGCGGATCCAATGGGTATCGGGCCGCCCTGGTGAGGCGCCAGCCTACGCCGGGACTGACTTCATCATTGCCCGGGACGGCCGGATTGCCGCCCTTTATCTGTTTTTCGACAAGCTACCCTGAGCTCGCCCCCCTCGCCCGGGCGGTGACCTGGCGACGCGTGCTCATGCGGTCTCGAACGGATAGAGCGGCCGCCGGCGGTTGTGATATGTGAACAGCGCCAGGTCCGAGCTGGTGCAGCCGTCGCCGTCGCACAGCACGATGTGGCGCGCGATCGGCTCGAACCCAGCTCGGAAGTGCTGGCGCGACTTGATCAGCACGTAGCGCTTGCGCCGCGGATCGATCCCGCAGTGGGTGAACACGCCGAGGTCGAACGGCTCGCTGCGGTTCTCCGAGATCACGACCTGGACGTTCCCGGTGTCGAGCACCGCCGTCCGCCCCATGCGCACGCGCGTACCCGTCGCCATCGGGCCGGTGACGGTGAACTGGCCGTCGGTGATCCTCGTCACACGGCCGGTGAGCGTCAGCGGGGCGCCGGGCAGGTTGATCTGCGGCATGTCGATCTTGCCCCCGACGGGCAGCGTGACGCTAGCCGCAGTCCCCGCGTCGAGGATCCGCGCCACGCTGATCGGATCGCAGATTGGCCCGGCCACGACGTCGTCGAGTCCCTGGCGGATCACCTCGGCGATCACGCTCATCACGTCCTGAGTGCCGCCGGAGGCGGTGTTGTCGCCGTGGTCGACCAGGACCACCGGGCCCTCGCCGAGGGTGCGCGCGTGGGCAATCTGGCTGGCCAGTGGTGCGCCCTTGTAGAGGAACGCCTCGCGCCGCGACCACGCGAGGTCCATCATGCGGTCGCACAGGGCCTGGCCCTGGTCGGCCCGCCGGTCGCAGACCACGACTGCCGAGGACGAGGTGTGTGGGATGTCGGCGTGCGGGAACCCACCGAACACGGAGGCGTTGAGCACGGAACCGCCGGTCTCGGCGGCGTCCGCCATGTCCATGATGTCCTTCATCGGCTGGCGCGACGGCGTGTGCTCGAGCGTACTCGTCATCATCGAGCGCGAGGCCCAGGCGATGATAGGCGCCACCTCGCCGTCGAGCGCGCGCAGCAAGGTGCGCCCGGCGCGCGCCGCCGTCTCGGCCATGTCGATGTGCGGGTAGGTGCGGTAGCCGGTGATCACGGTGGCGTTGTCGATCATGCGCGACGTCATGTGGGCGTGGAAGTCCAGCCCCACCGCGATCGGCAGCCGTGGCGCCGCCGCACGCACGCGGCGGAGCAGCTCGCCCTCGCCGTCGTCCGTGTGCTCGGCGACCATCGCGCCGTGGAGCGCGAGGAACGCGGCATCGCAGCCTCCGCGCACCGCGCCGACGATGGCCTCGGCCATGTCCTCGTAGGCGGTCTTCTGGACGTATCCCGATGGGTGCGCGCCGCCCGCGATCGGCAACACGATCTCGGCACCGGCCTCTTGCGCGACCCCGAGGAACCCACCGAGCTGCGTGTTGGTGTCGCGGAACTCCTCGATCGCGGCTACCCCGGCCAGTGGGCGGAACGACGCCAGCGGGGTCGGGACCGGTGAGAACGTGTTGGTCTCGTGCATCATCATCGCCACGACGATCTTCCGGCGCGCCATGCAGTCCGTCCTTTCGCCCGACGTGCCCGACGCGGCGGGCCCCCGGGGCAGCGCTGGCTACCGAGCGCTCTTCTCGACGTGAAAATCGCTCAAATCGATGGAGATCAGGAGCAGATCGCGGATGGGCTTCGACCCAGGGCCCCGCGGAAAAGCTCGGCGTTTGGACGGAAACCGAAATCCGTCGGCCTCGACAATGTCGTGCACGTATTGCGCGATCGGAACCCCACCGCCGATCTCCAGCCGATAGTCATGACGCCGCAAGAGGTGGTCAGGCCCGAAATAGAACTCCTGTTCGGTGCTGTGGCTCGCGATGCTCGGAGGAAACCGAACACGCAGTCCGCGCCAAATCTCGGAGCCCTCCTTCCATGGCTCGATTTCCGTCACGGAGAAACCCGGCATTGCCATGAAGAACGGCGTCGTCAGGTAAGTCCATCGCGCATATCCATTGAAATACGCTACGTGGATGAGATCCCAAGCCGTCGCCAGCGTGTGCCCGACGAATGACTCCCTGGGATTGGTGTCGGGAGTAAACCTCATGCGCCAATCCGGCCGGCGATAGCCGTCGATGCGCAGACTCTCCTCGCGGATTGTCGCGACAGCTTCCGATGGTTTCGGAGTGACGTCGAGTCCCTTCAGGGGTAGAAGGCCGCCGCTGGAGACGAAGGTGGCGCGGACGGTGTCGAACGTCCTCCAGCGCTCGATCCCGCCGTGCGCTTGCAGTACCAAATCCAAGAGCTCAACCTCCTGATCTGCGCCAGGTCCAGCGTCCTGGCCTGCGTAATTGTGCGTAACGAGACCCACCACGGCAAGGTCCTCGAGGCCGCCGCCGGCGATCCGTACAAGAGTGCTTGACGGGCCCAGTCGGCCATCAGCGCATGCATTCGCATCTCCTCATCGTCGAAGACAACCCCCAACGCACTGGGCCTCACGATCCAGCAGACGCTTCTGCTGCGGGCGGACCAGGTGAGCGAGTGAGTTACCGATTAGGGCAGGAGTGCAGGCGGCGTGCTTGAATGTGAGTGGAAGTGGGCTTTCGCGGACCGCTTAGTCACCGGGATGTACTGGTAGCGTAAAAGTGAACGTCGCCCCTCGACCAAGTTGGCTTTTCACCCAGATCTTGCCGCCGTGCAGTTCCACGAACTTCCGACACAAGGTGAGCCCCAGCCCGGTGCCCTCCACCTTCTTCGCCGCTGCCCCCACCTGGCGGAACTCCTCGAACACGGCCTCCTGATCCTGAGGGGCGATGCCGACTCCCGTGTCCGCGACAGAGACCTCCACGAGTCCATCCTTTGGCATCGCGCTCACATCAATCCGTCCACCTTCTGGCGTGAACTTGATCGCGTTCGACAGCAGATTCAGAACGACCTGCCGGACCTTGCGTTCATCCGCCTGAATCGGACCGAGCTCCGGGTTCAGCGTGGCGTGCAGCGCGATACTGCGGCGACCAGCCCGCTCTCGCACCAGCGTCAGAGCATTGTCGATGGCGATGGGCAGGTCGAACTCAGTTAACTCCAGCTCCATACGCCCGGCCTCGATCTTGGACAGGTCGAGGATGTCGTTGATCAGGGAGAGCAGGTGGGTGCCTGACGCGTAGATGTCTTTGAGGTACTCTTCCTGCTTCTCATTCAGCTCGCCGAACATGCGGTCAGTCAGGACCTCGGAGAAGCCGATGATCGCATTCAGAGGCGTCCGCAGCTCATGGGACATGTTGGCCAGAAACTCCGACTTGTGTTGGCTGGCGACTTCGAGCTGACGGCTCTTGTCCTCGATCTCCCGGAAGAGCCTGGCGTTCTGAATCGCAAGAGCCGATTGCGTGGCGAAGGTACGCAGGAGGTCGATCGTGCCGTCGGCGAAGGTGCCGGGCTGATACCGGGCGACGACCAGGGTGCCGATGAGTCGGTCCTCGCGCACCATGGGCACGGCGAGGAGCGCCCGCACACCCGACGCGATCAGGTTCTCGCGGATGCGGCTCTCGTACGCGCCCGGCACGGTGATGTCCGCCACCTGCGTGGGCTCGAGCGTAAGGGCGGTGCGCCCCACGACCCCTTCACCCTTCCGGATACGCGTCGTGCGCCGAGCCTCGGCGAGCCGTCCACCTTGTTGTTCGGTCGCGGCGCGCTGGACAAACGCCTCTTCGCCCTCGTCGTATTCGAACACGACCCCTTCATCGAGGCCCGAGAGCTCGACGGCGCGGGACACGATCGTGGTCAACACGGTCTCGAGGTCAAGGGTGGAGCTGACGGCACGGCCGACCTCACCGAGTGCGGTGAGTTGGTCAACCGACCGCGTGAGCTCCTGCGTCCGCTCCTGCAGCTCGCTCAGCAGGCGCGCGTTCTCGATGGCGATCACAGCCTGGTCGGAGAACGTCTGCAGGAGCGCGATCTCGTCGTTGGTGAAACCACCGGCCTCGCGGCGCGTCACCGAGATCGCGCCGAGCACTTCGTCCTGTCGAAGCAGCGGCACCACCACCAAGCCGCGAAACCCACGAACACGTGCAAAAGCGCGGACGGGTTCGGGCAGACCGAGATCGGTCTGGGTGTCGGCGCTAATAAAAGGCGTTCGATTCCGAATGGCCGTTGCGTGCGATCCTCTGGAGTGGAGCGACTGCGGGTACCGTGTCCTCTGCGCCGCGTCGCCTGTGGCGTCGGTACTTGCCAAGGCGGCGATCTCGATCTGATCGCCGACCACACGGGTCACCGTACCCGAATAGCCGCCCAGCAATCGCACTGCGCTCTGCAGGATCGCATCGAACACCGGCTGCACGTCGGTCTGCGACCGGCTGATGACGCGGAGGATCTCGCTGGTCGCGGTCTGCGTGTCGAGCGCCGTCGTGAGATCACGGTTGCTGGTCTGAAGCTCGGTGAACAGGCGCACGTTCTCAATCGCGATGACCGCTTGGTCGGCGAAGGTCTTCAGCACCTCGATTTCGCGTTCGGTGAATGGCTCCGGGTTGCGCCGCGTCACTCCGATGGCGCCGATGGCCGCATCCCCTCGAAGGAGCGGCACGAACAGGCAGCTCCGGAAGCCGAAGCTTCTCGACGCCTCGCGCAGACGCGGCGGGATGCCGGGGTCAGCCTCGATATCGCCGATGCTGACAATCCGCCGCTCGCCGATTGCACCGCTGATGATTGAAGAGCGGTCATCGACCGGAATCGGGAACGAGCGCCGCCACGTCTCGAACGCGTCGGGATTCGCGCGCGCTTCGGGCGCACCGGCGTCGACGCCGGCGAGATGCAGCATCGTTCCGTCCGACTGGTAGAGCGCTGACCATACTCCGCGGCACAACCGCCCGGCGCTCCGAACGATCGCGTCGAACACGGGCTGCACATCGGTCGGCGAGCTGGAGATCACTCCAAGGATCTCACTCGTGGCCGTCTGCTGCTCCAGGGACTCGGTGAGATCGCGATTCCGCACCTGCAGCTCCGTAAAGAGCCGGGCGTTCGCGATGGCGATCACCGCCTGGTCGGCGAAGGTCTGGACCAATTTGATCTGCGAATCGGAGAAAGGCCGCGCCTCCTGGCGCGCGACGGCGATAGCGCCAATTGACACACCATCTCGGAGCATCGGTACGCATAGAACCGTGCGATAGCCGAGCGCGATCGCCACGTCTCGCGAGGCGGATGGCGCCGAGTCATCCAGAAGATCTGCGACATGTAGAAGCCGGTTCTGACGGATGACCTGCCCCACTATGGTCGCGGGCTGCGGAGGGGCGGGATAACCCGTGGTCAGGATGACGCGCATTTCATCGGTCGGGTAGTTGTCGGCTGCGTGGTGAATCAGCGTACCGTCGTAACGCCATACGGTGGAAAAGAAGCCGTCGCACAGACGGACTACCCTGCTGGCGATGCCATCGAAAATCGGTTGCACGTCGGTCGGCGAGCTGGCGATGAGGCTTAGGATCTCGCTCGTCGCGGCTTCCCGCTGGCTAGCCTGGGTCAACGCTCCATGAAGCTCGGCATTCTGGCGGCTGTGCGATGCTAAGCGGTCGCGCAATGCTGCGATTTCCGCGAGAAGGTCTGCGTTCGCCTCGCGTGAAGTCATAAGTCGGTCCTCACGCACCCTCCATAACTGCGGGCTTTGGGCCAATGAAGGTCGAAACCAGTAGGACGAGACTAGATTGGCTGCTAGCCGAAGGTCAACTGGCCACGCGCCACCACGCCAGCGTGGATGGACCTGTTCATCATGGCTTGGTTATCTCTGATCGGCCTTTGGGTTAGCATCGGGGCCTTCGTCGTTCTGGCCGCTTTGGGGATCTGGCTGTGGCGCGAGCGCCGAGAGTAGCAGCGCCATAGCCGTGGGGGCAGTCGGGTCGATACACACGGAGGCAAGGCGCCAATGGCCGTCGAGTTCAAAGTGACCGTGCAAGACACACCGGGCACTCTTGCTCGCCTCGGCACGATTCTCGGTGAGGCCCAAGTCAACATTGAGGCGATCCAGGGAACGAGTCGCGAAGGGAAGGGCTTTGTCCAGTTTGTACCAGGCGATGAAGAAAAGGCCGCCGTTGCCCTCGATGCCGCCAAGATTACCTACAGTAAGCGCGAGGTGCTTGTAGTGAGGGTCTTAGACGAGCCTGGCATGCTTGGCGACGTTGCGCTCGTGATGTCGAAGGCGGGGATCAACATCGATTCGGTCTATGTCACCACCCGAGGGCACATTGTTCTCGGCGTCGATGACCTGGCGGGGGCGATCCAAATTGCAGGCGGCATGGCCGTGATGACCTTCGAGTGAAGCGAATATGTCCCTCGGCCCTTCCGCCCGCGCACTTGCTGAGGGGGGCGCATTCGCCTAGCCTGTCGTGGGCCGATTCACATGGGGCCAAGGGAGAGGCCGATGCGTCGGGGTCCAAAGCCCGTCAAGGCTAACGGCGAAGCGAAGCGCCCTGTCACTCGCAAGTCGGCGAAGGACAACGACGCTAGGGTCCCCGACCTGGAGAAACGCCTGGCTGAAGCCCGAGAGCGTGAGCGCGCGATAAGTCAAATCCTACGGGTCAATGCTCCACCTCGCTGGTCATCTCGCCATGAGCCCGGAAGGTCTTGAACGCAATAAGCGCGCCTTCCCACGCCGCCCTGCGAGAGACTTCCCGGCCGGCCGGGCCTTTCTGGATCGCCGCGTCATTCACCTACCCGACCTTCAGGAGGCCACCGAGTTCGTCGCTTCCCCCGCGCGGCAACGAGGAGCAGGAAGCCTGCTCGTAGTCCCACTGCTGCACGAGGACGCGGCGATCGGCGTCATCGGCTTGACGAGGGACGTTACTGGTCCCTTCTTGCCCCAGCAGATCGAGGTGGTCCAGACCTTCGCCGACCAGGCGGTGATCGCAATCGAGAATGTGAGGTTGTTCAAGGAACTGGAGGCCAGCAATCAAGAGATCGCCGAAAAGAGTCGGCAGATCGAGGTCGCCAGTCAGCACAAGTCGGAGTTCCTGGCGAACATGTCCCACGAACTGCGGACGCCCCTTAACGCGATCATCGGCTTCTCCGAGGTGCTGACGGACCGATTCCAATAGAATCCGGTCCACGTCCCGCGCAGATTGCTCGTCGGTGAGGACGCAGCCGTGGCGTCCACAAGACGGGCACTGCGTTCGGTCGTCGGGCCAGCGCAACCCAGCGCGATCACGCTCAAGAGGGTCGTGGTGATACCAGTCAAAACTCGGTGGTCGTCATACATGCCTCCTTCTGCGGCTCTCTAGAACACGACGCAAACAAAAAGGCCGCTCGGAGCATTTAAACTCCGAAGCGGCCTCCTGGACGTCAGGTCAGCCTGGACACGCTACGCCTCGCTTCGCGACCAGCCAGTGAGCGTTTTGTGCCGTTCCAACGTGAAATAATTCTGGTCGTTCAATGACGGGAGTCAACCGCGAGTTGCCGTCTTTATCGCGACAGCCGTGCTCGCCGAGAGAAACTGGCGCGTCGAGCATGAGAAACCGTCATCAGCTTGTCACACTCGCGACGCTTCTCCGCTGGCGCGTGAGGTGATAAGCCGTCCCTAGTCGTCGGCTGGCGACACGATGGTCCATGCGGGTGAACTCGTCATAACTACCCCCTCCCTACAAGGCAGGGCGGGCGCTCCGTCATGATCTTCTCGAACGCATGCGCTCGGTGGCGCGAAGTCGGCGCCCCGAGTGCCTCAGCTCCGATCGCCGGACGGGCCGAAAACGGGGAGGTTGTACTCGCCGAATTTGTCGGTGGCGTCGATCCAGCGGAGCTCCAGCGTCATGCCGTCGCGGAGGTCGCTGGGCTCGACGTCGACGGGATAGGAGATGAAGAGCGGGCCTTCGGCCAG
>Ga0114129_10006420_pt1 | contig 16674 bp, 8 predicted proteins | sample RhiMetdeltSRZDD1_FD_80071 | JGI IMG/M metagenome (GOLD analysis project Ga0114129, IMG submission 80071) | Populus rhizosphere microbial communities from Tennessee, USA - Rhizosphere MetaG P. deltoides SRZDD1 (version 2) (version 2) | ecosystem: Host-associated > Plants > Roots > Rhizosphere >... | reverse complement strand
CGCAACGGTACATCTCGCGCATCTTCCGAGGTGTGGCAGAACAACTCAAGGGGGCACTTGCCACACTTGGAGGTACAACTATCCGAAAGGCCACCAGTGTCGGGGGAGCGATACATCATGCAACAGGAACTGCCGAGGGAGAATTCGAACAGTTAGCACGCATCGTGACCGAAGCCTCAGACCATCTGCAAACTCAAGCGGCTGCTCTGCGTGAATCAGAAATGAAGTTTCGGTCCGTGGCGCAGTCTGCTAGCGATGCCATCATCTCTGCGAATGACGACGGCAAGATCATCGCCTGGAATAAAGGCGCCCAAACCATGTTCGGGTATGACGAGGAAGAAGTCCTGGGCAAGAGCCTCACGGTCTTAATGCCAGAACACTATCGAGAGAGCCACCAACGTGGGTTAGAGCGCATGCGCGGTGGAGGCGAAGGGCATATCCTTGGCAAGACGATCGAATTGGCCGGAGTGCGGAAAGATGGAACGGAGTTTCCGCTCGAACTTTCCTTGGCCATGTGGAAGACGGGAGCAGGCACATTTTATACGGGCATTATTCGTGACATCACCGAGCGCAAACGATCTCAGCAAGCGCTCCAAGCATTGGCGGTATCCCTAGAGGAGAAGGTCAGGGAGCGCACAGCGGAATTAGAAATTGCCCGCGATCAAGCGCTGCTCGCGACGAAGCAGAAGTCGGAATTCCTAGCCAGCATGTCCCATGAACTGAGAACACCACTGAACGCGGTCATCGGCTTTTCCGAAGTGTTATCGGAAAAGATGTTTGGCGACCTCAATTTAAAGCAGGAGGAATATGTTCTCGATATTCTTTCCTCTGGCCGCCACCTTCTTTCATTGATCAACGACATTCTCGATATCTCCAAAGTGGAAGCAGGTCGGATGGAGCTCGAACTGGGCACCTTTAATGTCTCGGCTCTCATCGAATCGACCTCGGCGTTAATACGTGAGCGGGCCAAGCGGAATGGGGTTCAGTTGACGACAGAAATCGACCCAGAATGCGGCCAATTCACGGCTGATGAGCGGAAAGTGAAACAAGTGCTGTTGAATTTGCTGTCCAATGCAGTCAAGTTCACTCCCCGCGGAGGCCACGTCTCGCTCAGGGCAAGCCTCATTGACAATGCCATGAACGTTTCGGTGACGGATACTGGGGTCGGGATCGCGCCAGAAGATCAGCAGAAGGTGTTCGAGGAATTCTATCAGGCTGGGGGCGATTCCTCTCGTAAGCGCGAAGGGACTGGGCTTGGGCTCGCCTTAGCAAAACGATACATCGAACTCCATGGCGGCCACATTCAGGTCAAAAGCGCCGTTGGGCATGGGAGCACGTTTACCTTTATTCTCCCACTGAGGCCTCACGTTGAAACATCCAGCGAGCTTGCCAGTGAGCTCACTAGCATACCATCTCAAGCACCACTCGCCTTGATTATCGAAGATGACCCCGCTTCGGCTAAACTCCTAAAGCTTTACTTAACCGAGGCAGGCTTTACGGTCGAAGTCGCTCATGATGGCGAAGTCGGGTTCGAGAAAGCACGAACCTTACAGCCTTCGGTGATCACACTTGACATACTCATGCCCAGAGTCGATGGATGGGATTTTCTGACACGTGTCAAGGCTGATTCGAGAACGACCTCGATTCCTGTCGTCGTGCTTTCCATTGTGGACGAACGGGGCAAGGGTTTTGCGCTCGGCGCCACGGAATATCTCGTCAAGCCCGTTGACCGTGATGAACTGATCCGAGCGGTCCGTCTTGCCGTAGGGACATCAAGTCGTGATGTCCGCGATATCACCGTCTTGGCAGTCGATGATGACCCTATCGTGCTCGAACTGATGGATGCTGTGCTCGGACCAGAGGAATTCACGGTTGTGAAGGCGGGATCTGGCAGGGAAGGTCTCGAGTTGGCGAGACAACGGCGTCCGGATGTCATCGTGTTGGACCTGTTGATGCCGGACTTGGATGGCTTTGAAGTTTTGGACGAATTGAAGAGGGACCAGGAGACCGCGCATATCCCCATTATCATTTTGACGTGCAAGACGCTCAGCCAGGAAGACAAGCAGCGACTGAATGGTCGCGTCATCTACCTTAAGCAGAAAAGCGACTTCAGCCGCGATGATTTTGTCGCTTATCTCCGATCTCTCGTAAAACACGGGAGAGGCTGATGGTCATTGCATTCGCGCGAAAGCCTGGGAAGAAAACGTTATGAATCAGGAAAGCATGTCAATTCATAAGGCAGATGTTATGTGGAACAGGAGGTTTTACCAATGCTCATCACGACGAGTGATAAGTTCATGCGATTCCCTAGTGGTGGGAAAGGGGTCATGGAGAAAGCCAAGATACTGGTTGTTGATGATACCCCAGCCAATGTGAAGTTGCTTGTCGATCTCCTTGAAGCGCACCAGTTCTCTGTGATCACGGCAAATTCCGGAGAAGAAGCTCTGCGGCTCATCACGGCTGAATACCCGGATCTCATCTTGCTGGACATCATGATGCCAGGAATGAACGGCTATGAGGTCTGTAAACGAATCCGCGAGAATCCCGGTACTGCCCTTCTTCCCATCGTGATGGTCACGGCGTTGGATCCCATTGAAGAAAGACTCCACGGGATCGAAGCCGGAGCTGATGATTTCTTGTCGAAACCGATTCATAAGGCGGAATTGCTGGCTCGAGTCCGTTCCTTGCTTCGAATCAAAGCACTACACGACGCGATTAAGGCACATGCAGGTGAGCTTGCCGAATGGAATAGGAAGCTGGAAGCGAAACTAGAACAGGAGGCTAAACTCGCCGAAGTGGCTCGCTCGCTCGGCGACATCGGGCACGAGGTGAAAAACCTACTCATGCCGATTGTGACGGGCTCGGGCCTACTCGCCGAGGAACTCAAGGAGCTTTTTCGCAAGCTACCACAGGCGGAGCAAGAGCAAATGAAATCCAGTCAGGAACTCTGTAAGGAGATTGGAGAGCTGCTCAGCAGCGCGGCTCTTCGCATCCAAGAACGAGTCAAAGAAATAGGCGACTGTGTCAAGAATCTGAGCACGCCTCCAACGTTTGCAGCCTGCCATGTACCTACCGTTGTCGACAATGTAATCAAGACCTTGCGCTTAGTCATCGCCCAGAAAAACATTTCTCTCGCAATTGAGAACCTCGATTCTCTACCGCCCATCCAGGCGGACGAGCGCCGGCTCTTCAATGTGTTCTATAACCTGGTGAATAATGCGATTCCAGAGATTCAGCCCGGTGGGTCGATTACCATCCGAGGAGAAACGCAGCCAGAAACACGCTCTCTTGTCCTCTGGGTGAGAGACACCGGGCGTGGCATGCCGCCCGAAGTTCGGGACAGTCTTTTCACAAAGCACGTGATCAGCAGAAAACCTGGCGGCACCGGACTCGGCACAAAAATCGTCAAAGATGTGATCGACTCCCATGGGGGATGGATCAAAGTGGAGAGTGAGGTTGGGAAGGGTACAACGTTCGTGTTTGGCCTCCCCTTTCAGCCTCCGAATTTAGCAATGACTGCCTAGTCCAGATTCGAGCAGGCAAACCTGTGCAACGCCGGCCTGGGCCGAAGCGCCCAGCAACCGTGGAGGATCAAGAAGATTTCACTCGGGCAATTTGGGGAGATCGATCTTGATCGATTCTCCAGTCAAGGCTTTGAGAAATGCGATTAGATCTGCCTTTTCTTGTGGCGTCAGGTTCAGCACCTTCATCAAGGGACTGAGGTTGGGATTTTTCCCTCCCCCAGTGTTTAGAAAGTCGAGAACCTCTCCCAAGGTTTTGAACACTCCGTCGTGCATGTACGGAGCCGTCTGCGCGATGCTCCGCAACGTCGGAGTCTTAAAGGCTCCCTTATCCTTCTCGACTTTCGTCACATAATAGCGACCAAGATCTTCTTTCATGGGCCCTATCTGAGGCACACCGAGATTGTAGAACTGATTGTCCGTAAAATTTGGCCCATTGTGGCAGAGGATGCAGCGCGCCTTTCCCTTGAATAGCGCCATGCCCCGAACCGCCGCTTTATCCATCGCTTTTGAATCTCCCATCGCATATTTGTCAAAAGGCGAGTTGGTTGAAATCACGGTTCGTTCAAACGCGGCAATGGCTTCGGCTATTCCTTGTAAATTGGGGTCACTCGCGAATACCGCACGAAACTGTCGCTGATAGCCCCTGATCCCATTCAGCTTTCTGACGACATTCTCATGCGTTTCACCCATTTCGATCGGGTTCTGAATCGGTTGAAGCGCCTGTTCCTCCAGCGAGCTGACTCTCCCATCCCAAAATTGGAGAGGGTTGAACCCCGTGTTTAAGACAGTGGGCGCCTGACGCCCACCTAACCCACCGCCAATCCCGATGGAGGTCTGGCGAGGATCAGCCCAGCCGGTCCCTGGGTTGTGACAAAACGCACAGGCGATAGCTCCGTTCTTGGAAAGACGACCGTCAAAATAAAGCTGCTTGCCTAAGGCAACTTTGGCGGCATCGATCGGACCTTTCTGTTCCGATGTCGGAAGTGGGCCAATATCCGGTACTGTCATGCCATCAATCGTCACGGTTTTAGCTGGTGCGTCTCTCGATGATGACGCCTCCAGCACTGCCGACAACGGAAGAACGATCAGTACAGCTATGAGGATCAAGTTAAATAACATCATTTTGGTGTTTCTGAGTTGTCGAAGGGATGGAAATCTAATTAATGAGTCGATTCTTGTCAACAAGACCTCGATCGCAGCCGCAGTGATCACCGTATACCGTTCACGAGCAAGGTCGAGCTCATTCGTCACGATCTGCAGACCCAGACGCAACCAGTGAAAGAGGGGCATTTCCTATCTGTTTTCATCACTCGACCTATCTAAAAGGATATGACCTGAATGGCTCTGTTTAGGGTCATAAATCGCCGTCCTTTAGTGTGTTCACGTTAAGTTGTTGAGCAAGCTAAAGAATTGAGTGCCATCTATACGAATCCTCCCTCCCGGTTTGTGAAGGCACAGTTACTGCTCTACTTATAGTCGCCTGGTAAATCAAACAACGGAGGGACGTCATGGAGATCCTCACCCTGGTTTTCATCTTTGTGGCGATCGAAGCTGGCTTATATGGCATTTGCTGCTTCATGTGCAGGGAGAAACCGATGCCGGAAGAAATAGGAGACAATCAAAAAAATGAAGACGCGGATGACCTGGCATCACTCTGCTCTTCCTACTCCTGGTATTACCCTCCTGGTTTGTGACTCATCGAACAAAGGGCGTGTAACTTTCCGTTCTGACCAATCGTCGGGCCAGACGATTTGCCAGACGATTCCCCCAGTGAGTTTCTGTCTTCTGGCCTTCACTGGAACACACCACCTGATTGATCGCCATTTCTCGATTTGTTGGGGGATTGCGAGGGAAAATCGCCGCTGCTAGAATCGCATTGCTTATACGTCCACGCGCCCCTTCGAGCTGTATCGATTTTGATTTGCAAATGGATCCCTCGTTTCAACCTTCCCGCGAACAACTCTCAGCACTCTTGTCCGTGAGTCGTCTTCTGACTTCCTCGATCGATCTTCCCTCGTTGCTGAAACTGATTGTGACCTCGGTGACGGAACTTCTCGAATGTGAAGCCAGCAGTCTGTTCCTGATCGACCGCACGGGTGAGCAACTGGTATTGAGGGTGGCGACCGGGCCGGTACGAGGCGAAATCAAGGAACTTCGCTTGAGCGTGGGGGAAGGCATTGCGGGGTGGGTTGCGAAGCATCGAAAAGGTCTGATCGTCAACGACCCCGAGCACGATCCGCGGTTTTTTTCAGCGGTTGACAAGGCCACAGGGTTCCAGACTCGTTCGATTCTTGCGGTGCCGTTAATGGACCACGAGCAAATTGTTGGCATACTGGAAATACTCAACACCGCCAAGGCGAAGCAATTCGACCGATCAGATTTGGATTTCTTGACGGCTTTTGGGTCATACGCTGCTATCGCGTTAAGGAATGCCGAGTTATTGGCCACCATGCGGGATGAAAGTCAGATCCTCAAGGGTTCGGTCGACGAGCGATATAAGACGCTGATTGTGGAAAGCCCTCGCATGCGAGCAGTGGTGGAGACGTTACGAAAGGCGGCTCGTAGCAATAGCACGGTATTGTTGCTCGGAGAAAGCGGCGTGGGAAAGGAAATCCTGGCTCGATCCATCCACAACTGGAGCCCTCGTGCAAGTAAACCCTTCGTGGCGGTTAACTGCGTTGCGCTGTCGGATCAGTTGCTCGAAAGCGAATTGTTCGGGCACGAGAAAGGAGCTTTCACCGGGGCGCATCAACAAAAGAAGGGGTTGTTGGAGGTGGCTCAAGGTGGCACGATTTTTCTCGATGAAATCGGCGAGATGAAGCCGATCCTACAAGCAAAGCTGCTTCGCGTTTTACAGGAGCGGGAGTTTGATCGTGTAGGAGGAACGCAGCCCATCAAAGTGGACGTTAGGGTGATCGCTGCCACAAACCAGGACTTGAAGGCCGCGATTGCAGAGGGACGATTTCGGAAGGACTTGTTCTTTCGCTTGAACGTGGTTGGTGTGACGATCCCGCCTTTACGCGAGCGACGAGAGGACATTCCCGCCCTTGCGATGTTCTTTGTAGGCCGTTATGCCAAGGAAATGAAGCGTCCACGATTGGAAATTCACCCCAAAGCCATTGAGGCGTTGCGTCAATATGACTGGCCCGGAAACGTGCGCGAGTTGGCCAATGTCATTGAACGCGCTGTGGTTCTCGCAAGCAACGACGCCATTTCTGTCGATGACTTGACCCTCGAGGCAGAGACAAATGGCCGAGCCACGGAAACGCTGATGCTCCTGCCGTTCCATGAATCAGTCGAGCACTTCAAGCGCATGAGGTTGCAAGAGGCTATCGCCAAAGCGGGTGGAAGCAAAACCAAAGCTGCCCAGGCCCTCCAACTTCAGCCCAACTATCTGTCGCGGCTATGCAAGCAAATGGGAATTTCGTAACCAGCGAAGCTACGTCAGGGGCTCCAAGCTCCTTTACGGACTGATCCCGACCACCTGCGAGACCGCCACTGGTCGCTGGATGCCTTTCAGCGCCAGTTCACCGATTGGTTCGGCTTTAATTAATTCTTTCACGAGATGTAACACGCGATCCGACACTAGAATCTGTCCATGCTGCGCCTCGCTGCACAACCGCGCCGCCAGATTGGTGACGGGTCCGATGGCCGCGTAATCCAGGCGGCCTTCAAAGCCGACCGCCCCGATCGTGGCATAGCCGGTCGCGATGCCGATTCCCGCCCCGAGCTGAATACCCCGCTGCTGCCATGCTCCTTGCAACTCGTCAATCGCATGTCGCATGGCGATCGCCATCTTCACGGCTTGTTGGGCATGATCGGGGCAGGGCAGCGGGTCGTTGAAGTAGACCATCACCGCATCGCCGACGAACCGCTCCAACGTGCCTCCGTATTCGGACACGAGACGCCCCATCACAGTCTGGTACTCGCGCAGGATCGTCATGACCTCTTCCGGGTCCGTCTTCTCGACAAAGGCGGTGAACCCCCGGAGGTCGATGAACAACACCGTGATTTCTCTGCGGTGCCCTTTTAGAAAATCCTCATGCTCTCCCGACATAATCATGTCGGCCAGGTTCGGCGGCAGGAACCGGGCGATTTTTTCTTTCTGCAATTGGGCGAGCTCCCGTTCCTGGGCCCGAGCACGAATCAGATTGCCGACACGTGCGAGCAGTTCGAGTTCGTCGAAGGGCTTGGAGAGATAATCATCGGCCCCTGCATCCAAGCTCTCGATCCGCGCATCGGTCCCGGCGCGGGCGGTCAGGAAAATAACAGGGATCGCCCGAAGCCCTTTGTCGGCCCGCACCGCTTGCAAGAGATCATGCCCGCTCATCTTCGGCATCATGACATCCGTCACGATCAATTCGGGATGGAGCCGCCGAGCTTGCTCAAGCGCGTCGGCGCCATCCTTCGCCAGGACGATGCGGTATTCTTTCTGTAAGATCCGTTCCACATAACTACGCATGTCGGCATTGTCATCAACAACCAAGACTAACGGGGCATTCACCTTTGAGGTGGCAGGGCGAAGAGTCTCATCCTCCTGCTTGTCCGATCGCACGGGCAGGAAGGTTTGATCGTCTTCCTCTTCCTGAGCGCCAAACACATGATCGCGGGCCACGTTTCCACGAGGCAAGGTAATGGTAAAGATGGACCCGCGTCCCAAATCGCTTTCCACGGCGATCGTTCCCCCATGCAGGGTGACGTTCTCTTTCACCAAGGCCAATCCGATTCCACTCCCTTCATACCGTCGCGTAGCACCTCCTTCGACTTGCGTGAAGCGGTCGAAGATTCGGGCTAACTGCTCGCGCGGAATCCCGATGCCATTGTCCTCAACCTCCAACTCTACGGACTGGTCCTTGGAGGTGAGCCGGATCCACACCTGTCCAGTCTGAGGATCGCTGAACTTGAAGGCGTTGGAGAGCAGGTTGTACAAGACCTTCTTTAATTGACGCGAATCCGCTTCCATCGCCACCGATTCCGCCAGACCCTTCAGGTGAATCCGACGAACCGGACTGGAATCAAAGTTCGTCACGACGCCTCGAACGAGTGCCGCAAAATCGAGATACCGTTTCTGTAGCGTCGCCCGTCCACTGTCGAACTTGGCCAGATCCAACAGCTCATTAATCAGAAATAGCAGTCTGGATGCATTCCGTATTCCGCCCTTGACCAGGTCACCGGCATCCTCACTCAGTTTGGTTTTTGACAGAGTTTGAAACGCACCCAGTGTGAGGGTCAGCGGAGTGCGAATTTCATGGCTGATATTGGCAAAGAACTCGCTTTTCAAGCGATCCAGCTCAAGCAGTTTCTGATTGGAGACTTCCAATTCCTGTCGGGCGCGGCGCTCGGATACCCGCGCGTGAAATTCCGCACGTTGAAGACGTTCATAGAGCCCCACGGAAAAGAGCAAGGCGACACAAGTCCAGAGGAGAAAGAAGGAATTTTCAATAGCCGCATTAGCATCTGGCTGTGGCCCAAGAAAGTTCCTCACATAATAGGATGAAAGCGTAACGAACTGTCCCGTCAGGTGACTAGGCCATGAAACGGGGACAATCACGGCGGCGGTTAAATACACAAGATTCAGCCCATTGTAATACTGTGATGGGAACCCACCCAGAATCACCGTCATTTGCGTGACGCAGAGATTCGCTACCACGACCCACAGAATGAAGAACCAATTGGGCGGGATAGACCTGGGTCCATACTTCAAGAGCAGAAATCCGCAGAGCAGCCCAAGTTGGAGAACGACACGGATCATAAAAAGCGGGAGTAAATAATCGCGATGCTGCAGATAATCCAATGCGATAAAGGCAGGATTTGCGATGAAGCCTAGATAAAAGAGTACGTGCAAACGCTCTCTGGTGAAGCTTTTTCGCCAATCGTCGTACGCTTCCGCTGTCTCGCGACCAGCAGTGTCCTCATAGCGGATCTCGGCAGAAAACAGTGTCTTCCAGTCGAAGGCATCTTTGACACTTGTCCAGGAGAATCTCATGCACCGTCTTTCATAAACCGTGGCACCGAGAAATGACTTCGAATACCACTATAGCTGTCCGCTCAGAACCGGTAGCTAATGGTGTTGTAAATATCGTAGCCGCTAATGGATTCGGTCGCGTTTGGACCGAAGGGTAGTGAGGGATTGGTGTATGTCACGCTGTTCTTCGGGGCGTATAGGGCGCTGAAGTCATAAGACCATCTTTCAGTGAACCGGAATCCGAGTCCAACAGAAAAGTGGTGTTCATTTATTAATGGCCATAAAGGGCTAAGTGTCTCTTTTGGGACTGGATTATTGCTGTAGTTGTACCCAGCTCTCAGCACTAGCCGGTCTTTGTTTTTCCAAGAGGACTCCTGCATCACCGAGTACGAGAATCCAAGGGCTACGACGACCTGATCTTTCCAATTGAACGGAATGTTCAAGTTGACTTGGGCCGGAGCCAGAGGGTTGTTCGGGTTCGTCGCCGTGATCTCAACGGTGTTGATGGTGGCCCAGTTAATCCAACTTGTCGTCAGCGCCACCGTGAACTGCTCTGTTGGTTTGGCGGCCATGGAAACATCGACCTGCTGGGGCCACTTGATCCCAGCCACTCGCGCATCATAGTTCACCGTCCCTAAGCCGAATGCCGAAAAATTCAGAGTAGCCTGGCCGCCGGTGTAATTGAATCTGACTGGCGAGGTGTACGTGGCGCCGACCGTCAACCAGGGAAGTGCACGGTACATGGCTCCGACCTTCACTGAAAACACCACATCGGAAGGGCAATCCCCGCCCAGAGGGCCAAGGCCGCCGTTTCGGGCACAGCTGTCTCGGATATTAAATCCGGCGAACCCAGCGGGTAGACCCGGCGAAGGCAGTACAGACGTTCCCGGAAACAAACGTAGCGAGACATCGGAATATCCAACGCTCGGAGCAATGCCAAAGGACAGCTTGTCGGTGGCCTCATAGCTGAGTCCAATCGCAAACTTGAGGTAACGAAAAAATGACGACGCGGCGTCCTGAGTTCCGAATGCGGTCCTGAGGCTTCGATAATCCGATCCGAACCCTCCTTGTGTGAAAATTCCCGCGCCAATGGTGAGACCCGGCACCGAGGCAAGCCGTGTTGCAGCCCCAAGGTTTCCTATGGCGTACACATTGTTCTGGCCCGCCACATTGTTGTTCCCAAAAACATCCGAGTGGTGAAGAAACGCTTGGATAAAGCCTGCTGTGACATCGAATCGGGTTCCTTGGATTAATGACATCGCAGCCGGATTGGTGTTGATGGCCGAAGTGTCGGCAACCGCGACATGACCAGATCCTGCCAGCGCAGTGGATTCGGCGGAGAAGCCGATGAATTGAGGACCGTTGAGGGCGTGAGCGGTGCTTGTGGTGGAAATATGCGCGCTAAGGATGGCCAGCAGAATCAGGCATCCTGCAACGGCGTTCCTGCGTAGGATCATCCAAAATCTCCGCTTGCCCGATGCAGTAACACACCAGATCGTGGTACTCGCGGACACGAATCCTGCGCGGCGCAACGGGCCCGATTGTAGGAGACTCACTCAAATCGCGCAATAGGGCTGAACGGGGAAATGAAATACGTGTAATTACGATTCAGCGCTACGTAAGCCGCGCATGTTAACCTGTGGCAGAACTTTGTCTGACTGGCAGACTGATGATGAACGTAGTGCCTCGCCCAATTTGACTCTCGACCTCAATGTGCCCACCGTGCTGCTGAATAATTTGGTGGACGATGACCAAACCGAGCCCCGTCCCCTCATGTTCCTCACTCTGGTGCTTGGTCGTGAAGAAGGGATCAAAGATATGGTCTAGATCGTCTGCCGAGATGCCGGACCCGTTGTCCGCAACTTTGATCTGCACCCACAGATCACCATGTGGTTTATTCAGGGAATGAGTGGTGACACTAATCCGGCCCTCAGTGGCCGTGATCGCATCCATGGCATTGAGAAATAGATTGAGTAGGACCTGCTTGATTTGCTGGCGATCCAGCAACATACGCGGAAGACCGTCTGCCAAGTCATGCGCGATGGTGATCCCTTGTTGTTCCGCCTTGACCTGTAGAAAGAGAATACAGGCCATGACGATGTCATTGATATCGTCTTCGCCAAACTTGGGCTCCATATACCGGGCATAGCCCAAAATTTCATGAATCAATCGCTCAATCCGCGACACGTCATCCTTCACAACGGAACTGAACTCATCCATGAAATGCGGATCTTCTCGACGAATAGGTGCTAACTCAATGAAGGTCTTAATGGACGTGAGGGGGTTGCGAATTTCGTGTGCAAACCCGCCCGCCATGGTTTCCAACGAACGAAGCCGGTCAGTGCGCTGGATGAGCTTCTGTGAACGCTTCAGATCCTCGTACAGGAGCGCGTTATCCAATGCGATCGCTGCATTCTGCCCCAACGTGGTCAACAAATGGATGTCCTCACCGGAGGACATCTTGAGTTTCGTGCCGCGCCCCAGATTGCAGAAACCAATGAGGCTGCCTTTATTGATGAGTGGAATACACGCCTCGGCCTCCATCGCTTTGAGTGCCGACAGGACAGGGTCCGTCCCTCTGCTCTCATTGCGAATTTCTAACTCTTCGCGGACTACGATCGAATGCACCTGCAATAGGCGCCGCACCAGTGGGTCATCCATTCTGAGGGTTAAAGACTGAAGCGTTTGGGTGTCCTGGCCAATGGAGGTGGAAAGGACGTAGGCACTTTTGTCCTCGTTACGAAGATAGAGAGAAGCTGTTTTGGCTCCCAACACCTCCACGAGTGTCCGGACAATTTCCCCGGTGAGCGACTTGAGTTCTAGGATCGTGACCAGTGTGTTTGAAAAAGCCATAAGCGTCTCGTACGCATCGTGGCTCTCTCGGAACAAGGTCTTCCGCACCTCCTTTTCCATGCGATTCTGGAAATACACAAAGCTGCCTGCGAAGACCGAAAAGGTGGTGACGAGCAGTGCTGCCAGCAAATAGTACAGTCGACCAGTGAACAGCCCCGTTAAAAGCAAGATAGCAAGATAACAGCTTGTAATTACGGCCAGGGCCTCAGCGACAATAAGCACCTTTGGCTTTAGAATGATCGAGATGTTCAAGACTTCATGCTTGATAAAGACGTAGCTGACTGTGGTGACCAGAAGCACGGCCAAGAGGTATCCGATTGGATAGAGGGTGACCCCATAACTCGGAATAAAATCGACGGTAGCCACCAATCCGACGACAAAGGCCCAGAAAATTGCCCTCGAGGCCTCAGGCGGAATAATGCCTCCCGTGGTTTTGGAGCCTAGATACAGTCCTCGGAGAGCAAGACCACTCACGCCAAAAAAATAGATCAGGAAGAGCGGATGTAACACCCCTGCTCTAGGATGCAGACCCCAAAAATACGCATAGTGCCCATTCACGATGTATGGTGTGGCAAGCATCCCGAGAAACACCGTCCCGACCAGGTAATTGACGATGATCAACCTATTGCGAGTGGATCCTTGTAGGCGAACACAGAAGTGGTAGACCAATGCTGGAATATAGATGATGCCAAAGTAGATACATTTCTCCCAAAATCTCGCCGTACTGTCGTCTGTCGCGGAAGACAGCATCGACGTACTGACCAGCCAGACGGAGATTCCTAGACAGAGAAGACCAAAGGTTCGATTGGGAACGGCTACCGGATTGCTACCGACAACCCAAACGCCGCATGCGAAGGCGAGGGAACTTGCCAGCAGGAGTGGAATCACGTGGATGGTGAAGTGCTGAGTAAAGAGGATGGCCAGATACATCGGGATCAGAACCAGAAGCAGCACGAAGCCATAGACGAGTCCTTTGTTGACGACCACCGCGATATCCATCAACCGGTACTGGACAATCGCGTACGTCATGATCATCGGATACAACACGATTGCAAAATTGCCGTACGGATAGAGATGAATGCCAAAGATCGGCAGATAGTCTAAGGACCCCCCCACATAGCCAATTGCGGTTGCGAGGAAGAAATACTCAATCTGTCTGCGTTTGAGACCTGATGTGATGCGATGCGTCTTGTACAGCTCGTAATGGCTGTACACCACAAGGGCGACCCACCAGGCGGTGAAGAGAGGGAAGATCGTGCCGGGCAATGAGTAGTAAAACGAAGAGAACAGAAATCTTACGTCCGAGAAGAAGAGGTTCGTAAAACACAAAGGGAACACCGCGATGCCGGTGGCGTAGGCAGAGAGGAGAAATGTCCTTCCACGAATGTCGCAAAATGCATGGACGAAGTGATGGAACACAATCGGGATCCATACGACTCCGCAGGCAAAGGACAGACGCCAGGCCCATAATGCCTGGCTCGGTGTAGGTGCGAGCGCAATCCACATTCCCCCGAAGCCCCACACCGCAACGGATACCGTGAAGATAAACCAGAGCCGGTAGAGCGGTCGATGCGCACCTTTCCAATAGACGAAATAGCCGAATGCCAGCGAGCTGATACCGGTCAACAATCCGGAGAGCGCGAATAGATTCATGAAACTACCACCGCATGTTCCTGTGGCTTCAAACAACTACACAGCACCGAAACAAAGAAACGGCACGTTCGCACGAGAAGTGACCAGGAATCCAAAGCAAAAGGCGACCAGGTTCCCATGTTTTGTCAGGGCGTTATCATCCCTCCTCTCATGTATGTAGGCAAGGGATGAGCCAAAATCAGAGGATGGTCATCAGTATTGTTCCGAAATGATAGAGAGGTGAGAATCTCAGTGTGACGGAAATGGGACAGGATTACGTATTTTTTGAGATTTAGACTTCTTGGGCGACGTGGGCTGATGCCCGATCCTGGAAGTGTGTGTAGCATGTCTCGAAGGCCAAGAGCATATACTCAAGACTCCGATGAGTGACAAATGCGAGCTTCTCCTGAATTTCCTTTGTTGTCGCGTACAGCTTGATAATCTCTAGAGCCTGTTGAGGGTGCAGATCATCATATCTCGCATGAGCCTCCATCCACCAATAGGCTTTTCGATCGAGATGTATGCCATCGACCCCTTCGTAGTGAGGAAACCCTTTGATCGTGGCTACAGCAATATCCTTCGTGATCCCTTCAATAGCATAGTTCGTGGCCGCCACCGCTTCGGCGAGACTTCCCTGCGTGTTGACTGACCAGAGCCAGTGCGTGAGGGCGTCCACTTCAGCTAGAGGTTTGACGGTATACAGGTCATATCGCTTTATACCGAACCCCTCGGCCATGTAGATCCACTGATCCGCATGCCGTTTTTCGACGCGTACATTGTCAATCAAAAAACCCCTCGACATCGCATCCTGAGTCTTCGGGATATTCAGCGCAATCCATTTTGGAAAGGTTTCTATGAACGGATAGAGTTGCAGAAGCCAGGCTCGCATTCGAGCCAAAGAAAGCGTTCCTGCTGACGCTTCCCGAATAAGCCGGCAATTCAGGATCGCATTCCACGTCGGTTCAATATGGTGCCTGAGGTCCAAGATCCATGCTGGATGAGGCGTGAGTTTTCTGCCTCTTTTATGTCCTCGCATGAAGTCTTCGTGATGAGCCATACGAGCGGTGGCAGAGAGATGTTCTGCCTCCCTTGCCAGAATGTCTTCCGATATGCGTATCGTCAGGAATGAGTTGTCTCTTGTTTCGCTGTCATCTCTCAAAACCTGGACGACCGACTCGAGAATCCGCTTTTCCCATTCACGAACAGCCGCAAACTTGATTCCAATCTCATGGTTGGCGGATGAATCCTGGCGATGTTTCCGACAAAACACGACCTGCCCGACGATCTGCGCATAACACGTTTCTCCTCCGAAGCAAAACTGCATCGCCATTGGAGTGGCGACTGGTAATTCGGTGTGACTGATGACGCGTAGCCCTGTCGGACTTAGATCGTGGGTAAAACCCTGCACTTCCTTTCCCAGGATGCGCAGATGAACGGGGATCCTCAAACTCACTCGTTGATGTGAGCGCTGGTTGACATCGGGTTTCTTGTGTACAGGGACTACACTCTTAGGTGCGTTCTGTTGTGAACGGGGCTTCACAGCCCGGCGGGAGGAATTCGATGGGCGCATGCCTTTTATCTTTTGTACCATCCTATCTCTTCCGGGTCCTTCATCGCACTTTCATTGATTTGAATCAATTGAGGTCGCGAACTGCCTTGCGATAGAAAATTCTCCTTACAGAGTCGTCAATTAGTCCATTTTTGTCAAGGGGGCGAAACCGGAGGGATGCCTTTATGAGTTCTGTGAGGGTCCTTTTATTAAAAACATCTTCATCATCGCTGATGAGTCAATAATTTTCTAACTTAGCGGGAGGGTCAGCGTCGCCGTGGTGCCCATTCCCGGAGCAGATTGAATGTCGAACGATCCCCCGAGCGCCATCATCCGTTCCCGGATGCTAAAAAGTCCGAATTTGGATGACACCCCTCCGGTCGGTGCCCCGGCAGCAGGAGTGGCGGCAGTAAGATCGAAGCCCACCCCTTCATCGCGCACTTGTATCCGTAACTGACCCTCACGCTGTTCGAGTATAACGGTGGCTTGCCCGGTCCCCGCGTAATTGGAAGAGTTGATCAGAAGTTCACGCACAGACTGAAATAGTAGCACTGCTTGATCCTCCGGCAAGGTGAGCTCGCTCGGTTCCGGCACCGTAACGGTCACGGTCATGGAGTGCTTCTGCATATACTCGGTCAGCCATTTCAGTGCCGCAGGGAGGCCGTAATCCCTCAACACGGGAGGACTTATTTCAGCGACCAAGGTCCGGGTATACCGGAGGGCGTCGGACAACACTTCGTCGAGCTGTTTCATGAGATCGAGGAGAGCGGGAGTCGGCTCGGCGTAGCGCTTCCCTTGGCCGATCTTCAACTTGGCGAACACCAGGAGATGTTGCAGGTGGTCGTGCAGTTCAGCGGCCAGTCGCTTGCGCTCCTGCTGCTCAGCAAGATTCAGCTCCGTGGCCAAGGCCCGGAGCTGCTCCTGAGACTGCATGAGTCTCGCCGTGCGCTCGGTAATTCGTTCTTCGAGATTTTTCGTCAGATCGGCCAAGGCTTCTTCAACGCGTTGGCGCTTGATGATTTCGCCTAACAAGACTGCTGCACTCCGCAACCGGGCTTTCGCGACCGCCACGATAAATTGTGGCCGGGACGGCATGTTTGCACTGAGGTCGCGGAGCGTCTCCAACTGGACACCGTAACGTTCGGCTACCT
>Ga0114129_10006419_pt1 | contig 16674 bp, 12 predicted proteins | sample RhiMetdeltSRZDD1_FD_80071 | JGI IMG/M metagenome (GOLD analysis project Ga0114129, IMG submission 80071) | Populus rhizosphere microbial communities from Tennessee, USA - Rhizosphere MetaG P. deltoides SRZDD1 (version 2) (version 2) | ecosystem: Host-associated > Plants > Roots > Rhizosphere >... | reverse complement strand
GATAGGAGACGAGGCAGTGAATCACCGATCCCCCGCGACGCCATAGCTTGGGGCGCCGGCGGGGTCGAGGGCGCGGGTGAGATAGGCCTGCATCTGCGGCTCATAGGCCGTCCACAAATGACGCAGCCTCGCGATGGGCGCCTCATCGTCCCAGTCGCAGCGGAGGTCCACCAGGGGGAAGGACTGCTCATGGACAACAAGGAGGGCCGAGGAATGGATAGGCCCCTCCTCTCCTCCCGCCGCAAGACCTGCTTCGAGCGCGCGCAGCAGCCGCTCGGCCAGGTGTACGTCCGCATTCGCGGCGAAGGCATCGGTCATGGCCTGCGGCAGACGGTCCGATTTCAGGAGGTTGCCTGCGGCGACACAGTCGGTGCGTTCGGCCACGGCATGGCGACCGAGGATGTGCTTTCCCGACCATGAGGCGGAATTGCCATGGCGGTCGACGGCGATAAGCTGGCGATAGTCGATGCTGTCACGGCCCTCGACCGCCTTGGCGAGGGCTTCTTTTGCCGTCAGGCCGGCGCGCATGAAATCGAGCAAAAGCGGACCCAGAGCCGGATCGGTGATATTCTGCGTCGCCACGGCGCCGACGCCTGCACGCGCATGCGGACAGCGGGCGCCGACCGCAATCGATGATGTGGCAATGGCGACGCCGAAGGCGCCAGTGCTCGCGCAGCGGCCGGCGATGGAGAAGGTCATGGGTGCTGCGTCGCTTCATCAGGGATGACGGCCGTCACCTCGATCTCGACCAGCCATTCGGGGCGGGCGAGTGCCGAAATGACGAGACCGGTCGAGCACGGAAAAACGCCTTTGAGCCAGCGGCCCATCTCGCGATAGACCGCTTCGCGATGGCGAACGTCGGTCAGATAGACGACGATGCGGCAGATATGGTCAAGTGACCCGCCCGCCTCTTCCAAGAGAAGCTTGATGTTCTGCATGGTCTTTTCCGTCTGGGCGCGGGCATCGCCGGTATGCAGCGACTCGCGACTGTCGAGGTCCTGGGAGACCTGGCCGCGCAGGAAAACCATGGTGCCCTTGGCGACCACCGCCTGGCAGAGATCATTGTCGAGCTTCTGCTCGGGGTAGGTTTCCTTCGTGTTGAAGGGGCGAATTCTCCTATGCGCAGTCATCACTCGGCCGCCATCTTCTGGGCGCCCCAGATGCGGGAAGAAAGCCCAGCGGCCTTGGCGGCGAATTGCAGCGGACCCTTCCAGGGGAACTCGCGATAGACGGCGGCCAAATGGGCAAAGGGTGGCGACTGGGCGAAAAGCGGGAACGTGAGCCTGTGTCCAGCATAGCTCGAATTGAGGAGATCGCGCGCGAACGCCAGCAGCCGTCGTCTGTCCTCGGCCTGCCATTCCTCATTGATCGTATAAAATTTCTTCAGCCATTTGCCGGTCTCGGGATTCTCGAAGGCGGCGGCATCGGGCGTGACGCAGATCTGGCCGCCGCACAGTTCGCGCGCAATATGCATCATGCGCGGCAGGTTCGACATGGCGTGAACGCGGCCGGTGAAGAGCAGCGACTGATTGGGCATGAGAAGCCCGTTCGGGCTCTTCTCGCCCAAGGCGATGGAGGCGGTCAGATGGGCGTTGATGCCCTCGCGCCAGACGGCGAGCTCGGCCAGCTTCTCCTGGACGGCCTGCTGCTTGTCGAGACCGGTCTGTCTGGCGTTCCACAAGGCGGCACCGATCATGAGATCGGCGAAGGACAAGGTGCGCTGAACGAAGGGAAAGGCCGAATAGCGGTGCAACGTCTGGCGAATGAAGGCGGCGGCGCGGGTGTGCTGGTAGAACAGCACGTCCTCCCAGGGGATCAGCACATCGTCGAGGACGACGAGTGTGTCGATCTCGTCAAAACCGTTGGAAAGAGGATAATCGCGGGCTGGCTGGATGCCGGCGAAGCCCGTGCGGCAGATGTGCTTCACGCCCGGCGCATTCATCTTGACGATGCAGCCCAATGCATAGTCCGACAGCTTGGCGTCCCCCCAATTGGCGATGGTGGGCTTGAGAAAGGCCTGGTTGGCGTAGGCTGCCGCCGTCTCATATTTGGCGCCGCGGATGACGATGCCCTGATCGTTCTCCTTCACGACATGCACAAGCATGTCGGGATCCTGATCCTGCGGGCGCTTGGAGCGGTCACCCTTGGGATCGGTATTGGCCGAGACGTGGAAAGGGTCGTGCTTGATCGCCTCGAGGATGTGACGCTCAATGTTGGCAGCGAAGCGGGAGTCGATCTCGTTAAGAATGTCCTTGCCGTCCCAGAGCGACCACATCTCGCCGATGGTCTCGTCGCCGACGCGGGTGACGACACCGCCGATCTCCTGCATGACGGTATCGACAGCGCGGCGTTTGTCGTTCCAATCGTCAGGCACGCGGGGAAGCTTGAGACCGATGGCGAACTTCTCCCCCTGATCGACATAGGTCATGAGGGGAGCCAAACGTTCCTCGTGAGCCATGTCGTGAATGCGCGCCCTGATGTCGACGAGTGGTTTGAAGGCCGGATGGGTGGCGACGTCGCGAACGCGCTCGCCATTGATCCAGACGTCGCGGCCGTCGCGCAGCGAATCGCGATATTGAGCTCCGGTTCTGATCATGAGTGATTACCTCAATATGTGATGGGGCCGGCAAGCGGCTCGAACAATCGATCGGGGTGAAGGTAGACGGTCAATCGCGGGCGACAGGCTCTATCTTGATGATTTCCGCTTCGCCGCCGGAGATTTCAACGACGTCGCCCAAGCCATTGCCGAGAAGGGCGCGGGCGAGCGGCACGGTATAGGCGATGAAGCCCTGTTTCAGATCGGCCTCGTCCTCGCCGACAATGGCATAGACCTGCGTCTTGCCCTCCTGGCGGCGAATGGTGACGCGCGTGGCGAAAGCCACCTGCTTGGGATCGGAGGGCGGCTCAATCAGATGCGCGGTCTTGCGGCGCTCGACCCAATAGCGCAGGTCGCGGGAGACGCGGGAAATGCTGCTCCTGTCCTCGTTGCGCTGAGCCTCGGCCAGGCTATGCCGAAGGGCGGAGATTTCGGCGTCCATCTGCCTGAGCCCGCGCGGGGTGACGTAGTTGGGACTGGGGCTGATCGGGCGATCGGAAAACTCCTCGATTGCTTCACTATCGTCCTGATCCTTTACAAAAGCGCGGCTCATGGGATTTCACCTTGACTCATCCGACAGACATTGCATTCACCGGCAGCATCTCTAGATTGCTTGCCCTTCAACAAGGCGCAGGCGGATGAACAAGACTAGTCCAAAGACCATCTTTCTCAAAGACTATTCCCCAACTCCCTATCTGATCGACAGAGTCGATTTGGACGTCAAGCTCAATGCCGAGGAAACGCTCATCACCTCGAAATTGAGTTTGAGGCGCAATCCACGCCCCGATGCCCGCGGCCGGGCGCTCGAACTTGACGGTGAGGCAATCGCGCTCAAGGGCGTCAAGATCAACGGCCGGCGGGCGGAACCCGGTGCGTACGCGGTGAGCGAGCGCAGGCTGACGCTGCATGAGCCCCCGCAAGAGCCCTTCGAACTCGAAATCACGAACAGCTGCGCACCCAAAGCCAACAGCGCGCTGAGCGGGCTTTATCTCAGCAACGGCATCTACTGCACGCAATGCGAGGCGGAGGGCTTCCGCCGGATTACCTATTTCCTCGACCGGCCGGACGTTCTTTCCCGCTACAGGGTGAGGCTCGAGGCCGACAAGCGGGAGGCGCCGATTCTGCTCGCCAACGGCAATCCGGTCGCAGCAGGCGACCTCCCGGAGGGTCGGCATTTTGCGGTGTGGGAGGACCCTTTCCCCAAGCCCTCTTATCTCTTCGCCATGGTGGGAGGCGATCTCGGCGTGGTGAAGGACAGTTTCACCACCATGTCGGGGCGGAAGGTGGAGCTGCGTATCTATGTCGAGCCCGGCAACGAAAGCCGCGGCGGCTGGGCGATGGAATCGATCAAGTCGTCCATGGCCTGGGATGAGAAGGCCTTCGGGCGCGAATATGATCTCGACATCTTCATGGTGGTGGCAGTGTCGATGTTCAACATGGGGGCCATGGAGAACAAGGGCCTCAATGTTTTCAACGACAAATATGTTCTGGCAGCACCCGAAAGCGCGACCGATCTCGACTATGTGAACATCGAGGCGGTAATCGCGCATGAGTATTTCCACAATTGGACAGGAAACAGAATCACTTGCCGAGACTGGTTCCAGCTTTGCCTGAAGGAAGGGCTGACCGTATTGCGCGACCAGGAGTTCACGTCCGACGTACGCTCGCGGGCCGTGAAGCGCATCCAGGACGTGCGTACCCTCAGGGCGCAGCAGTTCCCCGAGGATGCAGGGCCCCTCGCCCATCCGGTGCGGCCTTCCTCCTACATGGAGATCAATAATTTCTACACGGCCACGATCTATGAAAAGGGAGCCGAAGTCGTCCGCATGCTGAAGACACTCCTGGGGCCCAAAGACTTCCGAAAGGCGATGGATCTCTATTTCGAACGGCACGACGGGCAGGCGGCGACGGTCGAAGATTTCGTTCAATGCATGGGTGATGCCTCGGGGCGCGATCTTTCGCAGTTCTTCCGCTGGTACGAGCAGGCAGGGACGCCCGAAGTCACGGCACACGGCCAGTGGGACCGGCGCAGCAAGATCTACGAGCTCAAACTCACGCAGAAGCTGCCACCCACGCCGGGGCAACCCGTCAAGCTGCCGCAGCACATCCCAATCGCCATCGGTCTCGTCGGCCCCAATGGCAACGATATGGCGCTTGAACTCGAGGATGGCGAAAGCCTCGGGGAGCCCGTGCTCGAGCTTACGGCGAAATCTCAGACTTTCCGATTCCGGAACATCGGCTCGAAGCCCGTGCCGTCGCTCAACCGGAGATTTTCGGCGCCGGTCAAGATCGTCTCCAACCTGTCGCAGAAGGAGCTCATGTTCCTCATGGGACAGGACAGTGATCCCTTCAACCGATGGGAAGCGGGGCAGATGATCGGCAAACGGCTGATCGTCGAGGCCATGACCAAGATCAAGGCGCGCCGTCGCATTTCGGAACCCAAGGGCTATGCGGAAGCGCTCAGGACGACTTTGAGCGACAGGCGGCTCGAGGCGCAGTTCCAGGCGCTTATGCTGTATCCGCCGAGCGAACAGGACGTGGCGAGCGACATCGCGCGCAACGTCGATCCCCAGCTCATCCACGAGGGCCGCGACCGGCTGCGCGAGCGTCTGGGCCATCTCATGCGCCAGGAGCTCATGCAGTGCTGGAACGGCATCCGGGCAGGAGGAGCCTATTCGCCCGATCCCGTGAGCGCGGGCAAGCGCGCGCTTAAGCATGCCGCTCTCGGCCTCATCGCGGCGGCGGACGCAAGGGAAGGTGCGGAACTCGCCATGCGCCATTTCGCCAAAGCGCGCAACATGACGGACGAGATCGGGGCGCTCAGCGTGCTCGTCCAGCTCGATGAGCCTCAGCGCGAAGACGCGCTCGCGCGCTTCTTCGAACGGCACAAGCTTGATCATCTGCTCGTCGACAAATGGTTCGCGCTTCACGCCCAGGTGCCGAACGTCGACACCGCTCGCCGCGTGCAAGATTTGCTCAAGCATCCGCAGTTCAAATGGGAGTCGCCCAACAGGCTCAGATCGCTCATCGGCACGTTCGCAAGCTTGAATCCGGTCGCCTTCAATGCGCCCGACGGTTCGGGCTACCGGCTCCTCGCTGATGTCGTGATTCGGCTTGACAAAAGCAATCCGCAAGTGGCGGCACGACTTGCCGCGTCCTTCCGCAGCTACAAGGCGCTCGAGGCAAAGCGTCGCCGAAAGGCGGCAAATGCGCTAGAATCGATCCTCAAGAGCAAGGGGCTGTCGAAAGATACTTACGAGATTGTGTCGCGTTCGCTGCAGTAAGCAGCAATCGCCCTGCGAGGAGCCTTTTCCGGCGTGGCGCACTGGACAAGGCCCCGTGCTTTCGCATGAAATGAACTATCTCCGTGATTCGTCGCTGGCGTTGGTAAGGTCATGAAGGGAGCGGAAGACTCCCAATCCTTTTGCCTTTGAGGGAACTTGAGTGGCAAGAACGCAGCTGGGCGAATTGTTCTTCAAGGAGCGCATTTTGCGTCTGCCCATCGCGACGTCGCGCTGGTCGGGCATCGAAATTTCAGAACGCTCGCTTCGCAATCTCATAACCCTTTTGATCAGCCTGTTCCTGGTGTCGCTCGGCGCGGCGCTCGCTCTGCAGCTCTCGGTGAGCCGCAATGCGCATATCGCCGAGCACAACAAGCTTTCGCAGCTCCATGCAGAGCTCGCCGCAAACTATCTCACTCAGGTGTTGGGGCGCAGCATCGTTAATGGCGAGGCGATGCGCATTCCGGTGCAGGAGGACATCGAGGCGGCGATCCCGCTGAGACAGCGGCCGCAGGGGCGCAGTTTCGCCGTCAGTGATGCATCTGGCCTCATACGGGTGTCGCTGCCGCAAGAGTCCGGGCTCGTCGGCAAATATCTGTTCGAGATCATGCCGGCAAAGGACCTGCTGGCAGATCCGGCGAAAGAAGGAATGCAGCTGGTGCGGCTCATCGACGGAACGGACGCCTATGTGACGGTCAAGCCGCTCGACCCCTATCCCGGTTCGCTCATGGTGATGGAGCAGCGCTCCGATCTCCTGCGCCGCTGGCGGAGCGACGTCACCCGCATCGCGGCTCTGTTCACCGTCACGCTCGCCGTTCTCGTCCTGCTCGGGGGCGCGTTCCATTGGCAGGCGGCGCGCGCGGCGGAGGCAGACCGGACGCTGGCGGTGGCCACGGAACGGCTCGACAAGGCGCTCGACCGCGGGCGCTGCGGCCTTTGGGACTGGGACATCGCGCGCGGGCGAATCTTCTGGTCGCGATCGATGTTCGACATTCTGGGGCTCGAACCGCAGGGCGACTTCCTCTCCTATGGGGAGGTGGCGGAGCGGCTGCATCCGGAGGATGAGCCGATCGAGCTCTACGCCGAGATGATGCTCAAGGGCGAGCGCGGCTCGTTCGACCGTGAATTCAGGATGCGGCATCGCGACGGCCAGTGGATGTGGCTGAGGGCCAGGGCCGAGCTCGCCGCAGCCCCGGGCGAGCAGGCGCCGCATCTCGTCGGCATTGTCATCGACATCACGCAGCAGAAGCTCGCCCAGCAGCTCAATCAGGAAGCAGAGCTCAGGCTCAAGGATGCGATCGAGAACATTTCAGAAGCCTTCGTCTTGTGGGATGCCGACAACCAGCTGGTCATGTGCAACTCGAAATATCAGCAGTTCCACAGCCTGCCCACCAATGTGTGCGCACCCGGCACGCCTTACGAGGACGTCACGCGGGCCGCGAAGGAACCAGTCGTGCGCCAGCGGGTGCCGCTCGCGCACGGCCAGGTACAGGAGGGCAATACGTTCGAGGTGCAGCTCGGCGACGGGCGTTGGCTGCAGATCAACGAGCGGCGTACGAAGGACGGCGGCTTCGTGTCGGTCGGCACCGATATCACGGCCCTCAAGCAGCACGAGGAGCGGCTCCTTGAGTCCGAGCGCGAGCTCATGAACACGGTGCGCGACCTGCAGAAATCGCGCATGGCTCTCGAGCAGCAGTCGCAGCGGCTTGCCGATCTGGCGGAGAAATACTCACGCGAGAAGACCCGGGCGGAGGAGGCCAACCGCTCCAAATCGGAATTCCTCGCCAATATGAGCCATGAGCTTAGGACGCCGCTCAATGCGGTGATCGGCTTCAGCGAAGTGATGGTGCAGCAGTTCTTCGGTCCCATGGGCTCGGACAAGTACGTCGACTATGCAAAGGACATCCACAAAAGCGGGCAATATCTGCTCGACGTGATCAGCGACATTCTCGACATGTCGAAGATCGAGGCGGGACGGCTGCAACTCGAGATCAAGGCAGCCAGCATCCCAGCCATTCTGGAAGAATCCCTGCGCATCGTGCTGCCGCGGGCGCAGGAGGGGAAGGTGGAGGTTGCCATCAAGGTGCCGAAGACCCTCGAGCTCGAGGCCGACAAGCGGGCGCTCAAGCAAGTGTTCATCAACCTCATTGCCAATGCGGTGAAGTTCACGCCCGAGGGCGGGCGGGTGAATGTCACGGCGAAGAAGCAGGATCAGATGGTGATGATCGTCATCGCCGATTCCGGCATCGGCATCCCGGCCCGGGAACTGGAAAAACTTGGACGTCCCTTCGAGCAGGTGGAAAACCAGTTCACCAAGACGAAGAGCGGCTCCGGGCTCGGGCTTGCCATCTCAAAGTCGCTGGTCGAGCTGCACGGCGGGACGCTCGACATCGAAAGCGAGGAACGCAAGGGAACAACGGTGACGGTGCTGCTCCCCCGCGTGGCGGCAAAGTCGCAGGCGCGACCTGCAGCCTGAGGGCTATTCCTCGTCGTCTTCGGACTTGCCTTGATCCTCGGCGCGGACAAACCGATAAGCTCGCGATTCCTCGAGATTGATGGCGCCGTCGCCGTCCTTGTCGGCTTTACCGAATTCGACGTTCAAGAAAGTGGTGAGTTCCTCACGCGTGATCGCGCCGTCACGGTTGGCATCATAAGCGGCGAGCATCGAATCGCGCCGGCGCTCCAGGCCTTTCTGCAGCCAGATTTCGATCTCGTCCTTGCCGACGCTGCCGTCGGCATTCTGATCGAGACGGAACAGGCGCTTCTCGGCTCGCGGGGCGAGCTCGGCCAGGGATAGTTTTCCGTCCTTGTCGCCGTCGAAGTAAGTGAAGGATTTTTCGCTGCGGGGAAAGCCTGGGCCCGCGGCATGGGCGAGGCCTGCCAAAGACCCGGCGAGGAAACATATAGTAACAGCTTTAAATATAGGCTTAGACATGAATTACCCTCTCTGGTTGCAATCGGCTGCACGCTATCCAAGCAAGATGGGCTTGGCAAGGGGGAACTCTGAAAATGGCGCGCTCTTGCACCATCGTCATTCCGGCGAAAGCCGGAATCCAGCTTCGCTTTGCAATCGCTCTAAGCTGGACCCCGACTTTCGTCGGGGTGACGATATGGAGTGGCTAGACCTCTCCAATAATCCTATCGAACAGTTTCAGAACCTCGCCCTGGGTATCGGCAAGGAGCGATTCGGCACGGCTGATGTCTGGAACTTCGGCGGCAGAGGAAAGGAGTTGGCAGAGGCCCGGCACGGCTTCGGCCGGTTCGAAACGACCGCTGACGGTCAGGCGGAGCAGCTGGGTCAGCCGCTGATAGAGGCGGCAGGCCCGTTCCAACACCTGCGCATCCGAGTGGGCAAGAAGGCCGTGGCTGGCCAGAGCCGAGAGCGCAGAGAGTGTGTTGGTTCGCATGATGTCCGGGTGATTGCGGGCATGGAGGATCTCTAGGTACTGGGCGATGAACTCGACATCGACGAGGCCACCGCGCCGGTGCTTAATGTCCCAGGGACTGTGGACGGGAATCTCCGCGGCCATGCGACGGCGCATGTCGAGAACATCGGCGCGAACGGATGCCTCCTCACGCGGCTGGCGCAAAGCCTCCTCGATCGCTTGCGAAACGGTTGCACAGAACGCCTCATCGCCGGCGATGACGCGGGCGCGGGTGAGCGCAAGCTTCTCCCAGGTCCAGGCCGAAGCCTCGTGATAATCGGTGAAGCTTTGGATGTGCGAGGCGACGGGGCCCTTGTTGCCGGAAGGGCGCAGCCGCAAATCGACCTCGTAGAGAATGCCCTCAGGCGTTGGAGAGGAGATGGCCGCTATGAGCCTTTGGGTGGTGCGTCCAAAATACTGCATGACGCTCAGGGGCCTTGCGCCCTCCGTGTGATCGGCATGGGCATCGTGATCATAGATGAGGATCAGATCGAGATCGGAGCCCGCTGTCATTTCGCGGCCGCCGAGCTTGCCCATGGCGAGGATGGCGATCTTCTCGCCCGGCACCCTGCCGTAGCGCGCCGCCATCTCGCGGCGGACGGCCCAGAGAAGCCGACGGATCATGACGTCGGCGAGGTTGGAGAAGCTCAAACCCGCATCCTCGGCGCTGATCGTCTCCGACAAGATGCGCATGCCGATGCGGAACATCTGCTCCTTGCCGATAATGCGCGCAGTATCGAGAATCTCCTCGAACCTCATGGAATCCGAAGCGAGTTCGCGGGTGAGCTGCTCGAGCTCCTCGGGACCCGGCAGGCGGTCGAAGAACTGCCGGTCGAGAACGGCATCCAGAACCTTCGGGCTCCGCCCAAGCTCCTCAGCCAGCCGGGGTGCAACGCCCAGCATGCGCGCCATGAGTTCGAGGAGCTGCGGATTTGACTTGAGCATGGAGAATATCTGCACGCCGGCAGACAGGCGCGAGAGAAAACGATCGAAAGCCATGAAGACGCGATCGGCATCGCCGGTGCCAGCCAGCGCCTTGAGCAGCACGGGCATGATTTCGGTCAGGATTTCCTTGGCGCGGGCGCTTCTCGTCGCCGCATAGCGTCCGAAGTGCCAACCGCGAATGGTGGCGGAGACCTCGCTCGGCTGGCGGAAGCCCATCTGGCGCAGGTTGGCGATGGTCTCGGGATCGTCTTCGCCGCCGGTGAAGACGAGGCTCCCCGTCTCGCTCGCCAAGGCTGGCGCATTCTCGAAGAGAGCGGAGTAGTGACCCTGGACGCGGGTGAAAGTCTGGCGCAAGGCGGCTTCAAAGTCGCTGGCGCTCGAGAATCCGGAAAATGCAGCGAGCCTGGCGAAGGCCTCATCGTCTGCGGGCAGCAGGTGCGTCTGCTCATCGGCGATCATCTGCAAACGATGCTCGACCCGGCGCAGAAAGCGATAATCGTTCTTGAGCTCCTCTGCGGCCTGCGTCGTGATCCAGCCGGCTTCAGCCAAGGCATCGAGCATGTCGAGGGTCCGGCGACCGCGCAGCGCGGGGTTGCGGCCACCGGCGATGAGCTGCTGGGTCTGGACGAAAAATTCGATCTCGCGGATGCCGCCGCGGCCGAGCTTGACGTTGTGGCCGCGAACGGTCACCTGCCCGTGTCCCTTGACGGCATGGATCTGGCGCTTCAGGGACTGCACGTCGGCGATGGCGGCGAAGTCGAGATATTTGCGCCAGATGTAAGGCTTGAGACGATCGAGGAATTCCTCTCCCAGCTTCAGATCGCCGGCCAGGGGACGCGCCTTGATCATGGCGGCGCGCTCCCAGTTCTGGCCCATGTTCTCGTAGTAGATTGCGGCCGCCTCGATGGCGATGGCGATCTGGGTGGCGCGCGGATCGGGGCGCAGGCGAAGATCGACGCGGTAGAGATAGCCCTCGGCCGTCGTCTCCTGCAGGATGCGGACGAGATCCTTGGTGAGGCGCACGAAGAACTTGACGGGCTCGACGGCGGGAGAGAGATGCGGGGAATGGGGGTCGTAGAAGACGACGAGGTCAATGTCGCTCGAGAAATTGAGCTCGCAGGCACCATGCTTGCCCATGGCGAGCACGACATAGCCCGAGTTCCGACCCGGCTCTTGCTGATCGATGCCAAGAAGGCTGCCGGATGATGCCCTTTGAACGAGAAGATGATCGACGGCGGCATTGACGACGGCATCGGCGAAGGCCGAGAGAGCTTGGACGGCCTCTTCGATCGTCCATGCGCCTGAGAGATCGGCAAGCGAGATGAGCACCATCGCCCTGGCCTTGAGCAGGCGGAGGCGACGCATAAAATCCTCCTCGCTTGAGGACTCGCGCCGGCGAGCATCGGCGCAAAGACTTTCAAGGAGCGTTCCTGGCTCCTCATCGAGGCAGCGCACCACAAATTCCGGATCGGTGAGAATGAGCTGGCGAAGAAAGGGAGAGCCTCCCGATGCGGCAGCGAGGAGATCGGCAGTCAGCGGGTCGGAAAGGCGGGAGACGAGAGACGATCCGACGGCCTTGAGATCGGAAAGCGCCCTTTCCACCGCGGCCCGGTCGACGGGCGGCGGCAATGGCTTCATGCGCGTGATGAGCGACCCCGGCATCGGCCCTCAGATTAGCGAGCGGTTTCGAGGCGGGGAAGCACGAGCTCGACGATGAGGCCGGGGGCGTTGTCCTTGAGGAAAAGCCTGCCATTGTGCAGCCGGGCAATCGCCTGGGCGAGGCTCAGGCCTAGGCCCGAACCCGGCAGCGTGCGCGCGCGATCGAGGCGCACGAAACGTTCGGTGACCCGGCCCCTGTCCTCCTCGGCAATGCCCGGCCCGCGATCGGCGACGGCAATCACGGCATCGCGCGGCGTCGAGGTGAGCGAGAGAGTGATCTCCGGCCCATTTCTGCCGCCCGGCACTCCATATTTGAGAGCATTGTCGATGAGGTTCGATATGGCCTGCGCGAGGAGCTGGCGATCGGCGCGCACTTCGAGGGAACGATCGGCCTCAAGCTTGAGGGCGCCTCCCGATTCCTCGGCAAGCGGGGCGAAAAGTTCGGCCAGATCGGTCAAAACCTCCTTGAGGTCGACGGGATGCAGACCTTCGCGCGCCTGGCCCGCTTCCGAGCGCGCAATCGAGAGAAGCGCATTGAAGGTGGCGAGAAGAGAATCGGCGTCCTCGATCGTCTGCTCCAAGGCGGATTTGTGAACGCCGGCGTCGCCGGTGCGCAGGGCGGCCTCGACGCGGGAGCGCAGGCGGGTCAATGGCGTGCGCAGATCATGGGCAACATTGGTCGAGATCTCGCGCATGCCGGCCATCAGCCGCTCGATCTGGTCGAGCATCTGGTTGAGATTGATGGAAAGCTGGTCAAGCTCATCGCCCGTGCCGGAGACGGGAACGCGCTTCGACAGGTCGCCGGCCATGATGGTTCGGCTCGCGGCGGTGATCGACTCGATGCGATGAAGAAAGTTTCGGCTCATCAGCACGCCGCCCAGGAGTCCCAGAAGTATGGTGAAGCCCACGGCGAAATAAAGCGTTCGGCGGATAAGTGCGGCGAAGCGACGGCGTTCCTCGATGTCGCGGCCGACGAGGAGGACGGCGCCGTTGGGAAGACTGAGATGATAAGCGCGGGCACGGTGGTGCTCGAGGCCCTCGGAGGTTTCGACCGTGTAGGAAAACTCGATCCAGCCCTGCCCCTTGATGGCGGACTGGGGAAGCGCATCGAGATTGCCGGCCAGGCGGCGGCCGAGAAAATTCGTGAGCATATAGACAGAGCCCGGATTCTGGCTCGAGCGGCGGCGCAAGGCATCGGTCAGGCCCTGCATGCCGCCCTGCGCCACCTGTTCGCCCAAGACTCCTATCTCGGTGCGAACGGCGGATTCGATCTGCCGTTCGATGAGGAGCGCGGTATTCCAATAGACATATGAGAGAATGGCGCCGACCGAGAAGGCGAAAACGGCGAGATAGAGAGCGGCGAGACGAAAGGTGGACGTCTTGAGAAGCTTCAGGCTAACGGGCACGGATCATATATCCCGCACCGCGCACGGTTTGCAACATGGGCTCGGGAAAGCCCTTGTCGATCTTGGTGCGGAGCCTCGAGATATGCACGTCGATGACGTTGGTCTGGGGGTCGAAGTGATAGTCCCAGACGTTCTCCAGAAGCATAGTGCGGGTGACGACGTGGCCGGCGTTGCGCATGAGATATTCGAGCAGCTTGAACTCGCGCGGCTGCAGCAGGATGGGCTTGCCGGCCCGTGTGACGGTGCGCGCGAGGAGGTTCATTTCGAGGTCCATGACGCTCAAGCGCGTCTGCTGCGGTTCGGCGGCGCTGCGCCGGGCCAGGCCCTCGACGCGGGCGAGGAGCTCGGCGAAAGAATAAGGCTTGGCCAGATAGTCGTCGCCGCCGGCGCGCAGACCCTTCACCTTTTCATCGACATCGCCCAGCGCGCTCAGGATCAGGACGGAGGTGTGGACGCCCTCCTCGCGCAGCTTGCGGACGAGGGCAAGACCGTCGAGCTTGGGCAGCATGCGGTCGACGATGAGCACGTCGTGCACCTTCTCGCGCGCCATGTTCAAGCCGTCCTCGCCATCGACAGCGAGGTCGGCGACGTGACCGGCCTCCGTCAGGCCCTTGACGAGCCAGGAAGCTGCGTCGCGATCGTCCTCGACTATCAGGATCCGCATGGGCTTGGTTTGATCCGAATTCGTCATTGATACCATAGCTACAATCATGGATTCATATGGTGTGCGGCCTCGGGAAACGAAAGGCTTAAAAGCCGAGCGCGGGCCCGGCCTCGGCATGAGGCAGGCTGGCCCGCGCGGGTGGAGTGAGGCAGGGGCGAGCCCCTGCCCTTCGATGCCGGATCAGGACTTTGGCTTCTCGACGGCCATGGCGACGAAGCGCTGGCGGTCGCCGGTCCGCACCAGCATCAGCACCTTCTTCTGTCCGCTCTTCGATGCCGTGTCGAGTTCACGCTTGAAAGCGTCGACATTCTTCACGTCGTGGCCGTTGAGCTGCAGAATGGTATCGCCGACGCGCAAGCCCTTCTCCTCGGCGGCGCTGCCCGGCTCGACGGCCCTGATCGTGACGCCCTCACCTGAGGGGTCCTGCTCGAGAGAGAGGCCTAACGAGGAGAGGCTGGCAGGGACGGGCGTTACCGAGGGTGCCTTGCTGGCATCGAGATCGTTCGGCATCGTGCCGATTTCGACGGAGAGCGTCGTCTGTTTGCCGTCGCGGATGACGGTCAGGTCGACGGGCTCGCCCGGCTTGATCTGGGCGATGCGGCGGGCGAGGTCCTTGGGTTCAAGGATTTCCGTGCCATTGACGCTCACAACCGTGTCGCCGGTCTTCACGCCCGCCCTGGCGGCGGGGGAGTTGTCGGTGACGTCGGAGACGAGCGCACCCTTGGCACCGCTCAATCTCATGCTCTCGGCGATCTCATCGGTCACGGGCTGGATCTGCACGCCGAGCCAGCCGCGGGTAACCTTGCCGTTGTCGCGCAGGGTCTGGACGATATCGCGGGCGATGCTCGCCGGTATGGCAAAGCCGATGCCGACGCTGCCGCCGCCGCCCGGAGCGAAGATGGCGGTGTTGACGCCGACCACCTCGCCGTTGAGGTTGAAGGCGGGGCCGCCGGAATTGCCGCGGTTGATGGGTGCGTCAATCTGCAGGAAGTCGTCGTAGGGGCCGGCGCCGATGTCGCGGCCACGGGCCGAGACGATACCGGTGGTGACGGTGCCGCCGAGGCCAAAAGGATTGCCGACAGCGATCACCCAGTCACCGACGCGTGCCTCCTTGTCGGCGAATTTGACATGGGCGAAGTTGCCGTCGCCCTTGATCTTGAGCAGGGCCAGATCGGTCTTGGAGTCGGTGCCGACCACATCGGCCTTGTACTCCTTGCCATCGGCGGTCTTGACGAGGACTTCCTCGGCATCCTTCACGACGTGATCATTGGTGACGGCGTAGCCGTCAGCCGTGATAATGAAACCCGAGCCCTCGCCCTGCACCATCTGACGGTTGCGCGGCATCGGCATCTGCGGATTGTTCCGGAGATCCGGGAGCTGTTCGAAGAAACGGCGGAAAGGGCTGTTCTCGGGAAGCTCCTCGAGGCCGGGCACGCGGAACTGCGGGCTGTCGCCCTCTTCGGTGAAATTCGAAACATTGGCGAATTTCACCTCGACGCTGATAACCGCGGGCATCACTGTCTCGACGAGATCGGCAAAGCCTTCGGCGGGCGCATGGTTGAGGACGGTTTCGGCCTTGGCATGGAAGGGCAGCGTGGTGGCAGTCACGCCGGTGAGGGCGGTGGCGCCCAACAGGGCCGCAACGAAAAGGCCGCCGATGATCTTTGGCTTCATGGTTATCTCCCAGCTTTTTGCGAATCGGTACAGCGAAGGTAAGCGCAAGCGGATTACAGCTTCCTTTCAGCCGGATGAAAGCTTTGTAATGTTCAATCACTAGATATCCTCATTCCGGCGAAAGCCGGACTCCAGCTACACTTTGTGATCGCCCAAAGCTGGACCCCGGCTTTCGCCGGGGTGATGAGTGAGACAGGAGACGACCCGCAGACGGGCCATGACGAAGTCGCGAGCATTCACTCCTCAAGCAGATCCTCGAGCCGCCGGCGCTCGTCCTCGCTCAGGGGCCGATCGGGGGAGGAGGCCTGAGGGCGGCGCGTCGCCAGGAACAAGACTCCCGCCAGAAGCAGGAGAAAGGGAGTTATCCAGAGGAGCAGCGTGCGCGCATCGAAGGGCGGCTTGAGCAGGACGAAATCGCCATACCGGGAGACGACAAAGGCCTTCACCTTTGCGTCGCTGTCGCCGGATTTCAGCCGTTCGCGGATGAGAAGGCGGAGATCGCGCGCGAGAGGGGCATCGGAATCATCGATCGACTGGTTCTGGCAGACGAGGCAGCGGAATCCCGCCGAAAGCGCGCGGGCGCGGGATTCGAGGACGGGGTCGGAGAGAATCTCATCGGGCTCGACGGCCAGAGCCTGCGTCAGAGAAATCAGGAGAAAAAGAAGAGCGACCAAGGTTTCGCGCATGTCATTCGGCCGCGCTTGCGAGCCCCAAGCGCTGCTTCCGCGGCACGCCGATGCGGAAGCGGCGATCGGAGAGGGAGAGAAGGCCGCCCAAAACCATGATCGCGGCACCAAGCCAGATCCAGGAGACGAGCGGGTTGAAATAGATGCGCACGACCCGGCCTCCGCCTGCGGCCGTATCGCCCATGACGACGTAGAGGTCGCCCAGAAGCATGTGGCGGATGCCGGCCTCGGTCGTGGTCTGGTCTCCGGGGCGGAAGCGGCGGCGCTCGGAGACGAGCACGCCCAAGTCGGCATCGCCGCGCGAGATGCGGAAGCGACCGGACTCCGCCGTGTAGTTC
>Ga0114129_10006418_pt1 | contig 16675 bp, 12 predicted proteins | sample RhiMetdeltSRZDD1_FD_80071 | JGI IMG/M metagenome (GOLD analysis project Ga0114129, IMG submission 80071) | Populus rhizosphere microbial communities from Tennessee, USA - Rhizosphere MetaG P. deltoides SRZDD1 (version 2) (version 2) | ecosystem: Host-associated > Plants > Roots > Rhizosphere >... | reverse complement strand
TCACGTTTGTCACCGAAGAGCACGCCAGCTCCGACCGGAACGTCGCTCGGTTTCTCACCGGGCCGCCGCGCATTGCTCCGATCTTCGACGATCTCGATCCGTCAAAGGGAGGTGGCGTCTTCAGACGCACAGAGAACGATGCCCTCATCCTCACCTGGTGCAGCGTCCCGGAATTCGACAGCTCTTCCAATGTCGTCAACGTCCAGCTGCGGCTGGGCAGCGACGGCTCCATCGAGTTCATCTACGGCGCGACAGCCCCCACTGCCGCGATTGTCGGTGTGTCGCCGGGTGAAACAGGGATCTTCGCGCCGGTCGACGTGAGCACGGCGGGCACCGGACCGCTGCCGGGCGGCAGCGGCGCGGTCGGCGAACGTTTCTCGACGCGGCAGGAAGGCGATTTCGTCGCGATGGCGAAGAAGTTCTACCAGACGCACAACGACGACTTCGATCAGCTCGTGGTGTTCTCGAACGTCAGAACCACGAAAGCCGGAACGTTTGCGTTCGAGTTCACCGTCGCGAATGAGGTCAGGGGCATCGGCGTCAACGTGTTCGATTCGAGTCGCGATTTCGGAAGCCGCGGCCGACTGCGGAGCGTCGTCGACATGGATCGGCTGTCGCTCTATCCGGACGATCCAGCGCAACCCTTTCTTGGCGAGAACAACACGCTCAGCGTATTAGGACAGGAATGCGGCCACAGGTGGCTGGCCTATCTCGAGTTCAGGGACGGAGGGACGAACTCGACGGAGCTGCTCGGTCGAGACGAGGCGCACTGGAGCTTCTTCTTCGATTCCAATGCATCGCACATGGAAGGGAACGATATCGACGATCGTGGGAACGGCATGTTTCGGACCGTCGGGGCCGTGTCGCGGTACTCCGCGCTGGACCAGTACGCGATGGGACTGCGCGCGGCGTCCGATGTGCCGTCGATGTTCGTGGTGACGGCCGTGACATCGGGCGGCAGCCGATCCGATGCGCCGCGTATAGGCGTCGATATCCGAGGCACTCGAAAGGATGTGCGGATCGCCGATATCATCGCCGCGATGGGCGCTCGCTCGCCCGATTTTGCCTCCGCGCCTAAAGCCTTTCGCCAGGCGTGGGTGTATGTGGTCGCGCAGACCCGCGAGACGTCTGACGAGCTGAACAAGCTCGAGCGGATCCGCGCGGCGTGGGAGCGATTCTTCGGCGACTCGACGGGCGGCCGCGGCACGATGACCGCACGCCTGCGGTAGATCGCGCGACGAGCCGTGGCAGACGAACGATGTTCTTTCGTGCGCTCTTCGTGCCCTTGTGTCTTCGCTAGGCAGACTTCGCCGCGAGACGGCCGCGGGGACCGCGTCGTGCCTTGAACCGCAACACGGTCGCGCCGATCACCAGCAGCGCGCACGTCTCGACGTACACCTTTTCCGCATCAAGGTAATCCGGCGGTCGGTTTTTCAAGAGCGGATCGGCCGCGATGCCGTGCAGATAGAAGACGGCGGCGGCCGCGTACGCAACGTAGTGCAGCTGCTTCCACCGATGGTGGCCGAAGAGTCGCCGGAAGTATGACGTCAGGACGACGAACGCGACGAGATAGAACGCGATCGCGCCGAGCGTGTTCGGGATCGGCTGCGTCGGCGACCAGATCGGTACGAGAAGATCGAACAGGCGGAATCCGGCGGTGGCCGAGAAGAGCAGAATCGTCGGATGCAGCGCCGCCGTCGCCAGACCGATGTAGCCGAGCCAGTTGTGGAACGTGAACAGCTTGACGCGCTGACGCGGAAACTGCCGCAGCGGGTTGTAGCCGACCGACAGCAGCAAACCGAGAAGAATCTGCGCAGTGAAGATGCCGACGGCGATGAGGCCGACGACCGAAGAAATGTCTATCGCAGTTGGCATCGAACGTCAGTCACGTCCGCCGCAGTCGTTCGACGTTCTTGGTTCGCCCTTCTTCGTTCTGAACGACGCACATCGAACGTCGAACCTCGAACGGCTAACCGCTCATCTACGGCTGCGCGTCGGTCGTCGCCTTCGCGGTGGCGTTCTTGACGTACTTGTCGAACCAGTTCAGCCGCTCCGCGAGCACGTGCAGCAGTGTTTCGCGCGCCGCGTATCCGTGGGCTTCGTTCGGCAGCGTCACGTAGCGCACGGTCGCGCCGTGCCCCTTGAGCGCCGCGTAGAGACGCTCCGACTGGATCGGGAACGTGCCGGTGTTGTCGTCCACCTCTCCGTGCATCAGCAGGATCGGATCCTTGATCTTGTCCGCGTACCAGAACGGCGACATCTTCGTATAGATGTCCGGCGCCTCCCAGAACGAACGGCGTTCGGCCTGGAAGCCCCACGGCGTGAGTGATCGGTTGTAGGCGCCGCTCTCGGCAAAGCCGGCGCGGAACAGCCGCGAATGTGCCAGCAGATTCGCCGTCATGAACCCGCCGTAACTGTGCCCGCCGACGCCGATGCGATCGCGATCGGCAACCCCCATGTCGACCACCTTGTCGACCGCCGCTTGCGCGCTGGCAATCAATTGCTCCACGTACGTGTCGTTCGCCGTCTCCCCGGGCCCGATGATGGGCATCGTCGGGTTGTCGAAGATCGCGTAGCCCGAGAGCAGCAGGAACATGTGCGAGCCGCCGCGGATCGACATGAACTGATTCGGCGATCCGGTCACCTGACTCGCCGAATCGGCGTCGCCGAATTCGCGCGGATAGGCCCACATGATTACCGGCACCTTCGTTCCCTGCTTGTAGCCCGGCGGAAGATACAGTGTGCCCGACAGCGTGACGCCGTCCTTGCGCTTGTACGTGACGTACTGGCGGAGGATGTCGCGGATCTGCGGCTGGGTATCCTTGAACTGCGTGACTGCGCGCTTGACGTCGGAGCCCGCTTCTCGCGTGTAGAAGTTCGGCGCTTCCTTCTGTGTCTCGTAGCGCGTCAGGAACCTCGTCAGCTCGTCGTTCAACGGTGCGATGAACGATTCGAGCGACTCGGACGACGATCGGAAGATCCGCTCCGTCTTCAGCGTCTTGATATTGACCTTGTCGACGAAGGGCCGATCGCCCTCAGGTGACGCACCCTGGCCGGCGACGAAGATGTAGTCGCCGTGCTGCATGATCGGTCCGCCGGCCGCGGCGCCTCGTCCGCCGCCGCCGCGGCCAGCAGTCCCTGTGTCGCGCCGCACGACGGGATTGCCTGGGTCGTCGTAGGCGGCGTCCTGTTTGCGGTCCCACACTTTCCGAGGTGCCGCGCCGGGCTCCACGATCCAGGTGCGCGTGCGACGTGAAGCGCGATCGTTCTCGGCGAGCAGCGCGATGCCGGTATCGGTGTAGTTGATGCCAGCGTACCGCCATTCTGTTTTCGCGACCTCCGTCGGTTGTCCGGAGAATGGCGCGGCGAGCGAGACGATTTTGTCGCGGAACGGGACCTTGTTCTTCAGATCGCCGCCGTCGAGCGCTTCCACCCAGAGCATCGTTGCCGGCTGATCGGCGCGCCAGTGGTAGCTGCGCGGCCCTGGCTCGACGCCGGTGAGCGTCGTGCCCTCACGCGACGCGAGCTCGGCAATCTTCTTCGCGAGCTCGCCCGCACGGCTCCAGATCTCGATGTCCTGCGCAAAGCCGTTCATCGGCACGGTGTGCGAGAACGGCTTCCTCACCTTGCTGACGAGGACGAACTGGCCGCTGGGCGACGGCGTCACGTTGTTGAAGATCCCAGGGCGGCCGATCGTGGTCTTCGTTCCGGTGGCGGTGTTGATGGCAGCAAGCTGGCTCGTGAAGTAGTACTCGAACAGTGCATCGTCGTGCGCGTTCTTCAACAGGTCTTCGTAGGTCGGCGCCGGCGCCGCCTTGCCGTAGTTCTCATGAACCGTCGGCCCACTCGGCACGGCAGGCTCCGTTGGCGCCTGGCCACGCGCGGCCGGAACGAGCTCGCAGACCATCGTGACGTTGTCCTTCAACCAGTCGCACGGATCGCCGGCCGTGGCGTTGATGCGATCCGCACCGGTCACAACCGCTTTCGCGGCACCGGTCGCCGTGTCGGCAACCCAAAGCTCGATGGCGGCATCTTTCGTATTCAGGAATGCGAGTCGAGAGCCGTCGGGCGAGAACTTCACGTGTGAGGCGCGCGCCTGCGGCGGCATCGTGACGTTCATCTCAGCTCCGCCGTCGATCTTCTTCAAGATGATCGAGTGGATGCCGGTGCCGGCCAGTCCCGACGCGCGGTGCGGGCCGTTGGTCTTCGGATTCACGCGCGACCCGGCCAGCCGCAGCATCGGCTGCGCGAGCTCGGCGATCGTCGGATAGGCGCGCGCCTTTGTCAGCGCCATCTGCTGTTTGTTCGGGCTGATGGACACAAGCGCCGGAGGCTCGGCGTCGAAGACGTCGACGATGTTCTGCGGCGGCGACAGATACTTCTGAGGTTCCTGCGCAGCGAGAACCGGCGCGAGTACGAGAAGCGCAAGTACGATGGCGCGCGTCGGGCGGATGAACATGTGCCGCTCCTTAAAAGGACAGGAGCGGATTCTACTCCGACCGAACAGATCGCGTGGTCGACCCACCCGACCTACTCGACCCACCTGACCTACCTGACCCGCGAGACCTACCTGACCCGCCCCACCTTCCAATTGGCGCGCGCTGTGCAGTTCCTCCCAGCCGGAGGAGCGCATGAAGCTCATCGGCATTGCTCTGATTGTGGCGGGTGTCCTGGCGCTGGCCCTGGGTCGGATTACGTACACGACGCGCGAAAAGGTGCTCGATCTCGGCCCGATCGAGGCCACAACCGAAAAGCAGAAATCAATTCCGCTGTCTCCCATCGTCGGCATCGCGGCGGTCGTCGGCGGGATCGCCGTTCTTGCGGCCGGATCGCGGACGCGCGTGTAGAACGAGGCGGCCGGACGCCGCTCGCTGCGCCGTTATTCGGTGAAGACGCCGGCTGCAGGGAAAGTGAGGCCTGGCGACGTCGACAATCGCATCTTTCGTCCGCGATCGTGCGGCTCCGTGCTCCGGGAAAGCATTTCGACCGCGAGATCGGGTGACGCGCGTGTCACCGCCCAGTTCTGCTCGACGTGACGTCTCTCCTTTCGGAAAAGACGACATCGGGCTGCGTCGATGCGAGGCGCATGCCGGCGACGAGCGCGGTGTTTCTCGAATGAACTCAACGATTCGGACGCGGTAGGTTGCAGATATTGCAATCGACTCGTGCGAGAGTCGTGACAGAATCTGCTCGGATTCCGGTGACGCTTGGATTAGGCAGGCGACTCGGGCCGTATGAAGTCATCGCGCCGATCGGTGCCGGCGGCATGGGTGAAGTCTATCGAGCGCGCGACACCAAGCTGCATCGCGATGTCGCGATCAAGGTGCTCCCCGAGCTGTTTGCCGCTGATGCGGAGCGCCTCTCGCGTTTCGAGCGCGAGGCTCACCTGCTCGCGTCGCTGAATCACCCCAACATCGCGCACATCTACGGGCTCGAGGGACGGGATCGGCAGGACGGGCAGGACGCGCCGACCTTCTTGGTGATGGAGCTCGTCGAAGGGGACGACCTCGCGCAACGCATCGCGCGCGGCCCGATTCCGGTTGACGAGGCATTGCCGATCGTGCGGCAGATTGCGGACGCGCTCGAGGCGGCGCACGAGCAGGGCATCATTCATCGCGATCTCAAGCCTGCGAACATCAAGGTCAAAGACGACGGCACCGTAAAGGTGCTCGATTTTGGTCTCGCCAAGGCGCTGGACGCCGGGTCAGCGTCGTTGGGCCGGCCCGGTGGTGCCGGCGGCTTGTCGATGTCGCCGACGATGATCAGCCCCGCGCAGATGACACATGCGGGGTTCATCCTCGGCACCGCCGCCTACATGGCGCCCGAACAGGCGAAGGGCCGCGCGGTCGACAAGCGTGCCGACATCTGGGCGTTCGGCTGCGTGCTGTTCGAGATGTTGACCGGGAAGCCAGCGTTCGGGGGCGAGAGCGTCACCGAAACGCTCGCGTCGGTGATGCGCGACACACCAGCGCTCGCCGCGCTGCCGTCGAATACGCCGCCGCGCGTCAGGCGGCTGCTCGGCCGTTGTCTCGAGCGTGATCCGCGGCATCGATTGCGCGATATCGGCGACGCACGAATCGAGTTGGACGCCCGCGAAGCAGAACCAGACAGGGTGACGCATCCGAATGCGTCAAGGCTGGTCGCAGTTGCCGCGGTCGTCGCACTGCTCGCCGCGGCGGTCGCCTTCGCGGTGGCGTGGAGCATGAAGCCGTCGGCGGCAGTTCCGCTGCGGAAGCTCGATCTCGCGATCACCACGCGGATCGCCGATCTGTCGCCGGATGGCTCACGCATCGCGTATGCGTCGGGCGATCACTTGCTCGTGCGCGAGCTGACGGCGGCCGAGCCGCACGACCTCGGCGCCATGCCTCAGGAATTCAAAGGTGTCGGCTGGTCTCCTGACAGCCGGACTATTTTCATGGCTTCCCGCGACGGCAAGATCCGAACGATTCCAGCCAGCGGCGGCCAACCGCTCGTGGTGTGCGAGATCCCCGAAAGCCATGAGGCGCTGGGCCTGGCCTGGATAGGCGACGAAATGGTCATCGCGGTGTGGCGCGGCAGCCTCTACCGCGTCGATGCGCGCGGCGGCACGCCGAAGCTGTGGCTGGCGATCGATCCGAACAAGGAGATCGACTTTCATGCGCTCGCAGCCCTGCCCGATGGCCGCGTCGTATTCTCCGCACATCAGTCGAACAACGTCTACAACATCGAAACGTTCGACGGTGCAAAGCGTTCGACGCTGCTGCCGCCCACGACCATCGGCGGGTTCTGGTACTCTCCGACCGGCCACCTCCTGTTCACCAGGTTCGAGACCAATGCCGGCCTCTGGGCGCTGCCGTACGGCAGCGGGCCGCTGGACCTGAAGAATGCGTTTCTGATCGTCCCGAACGCGATCGCCGCCAGCGTCGCGAACGACGGCACGCTGATCGCGTTCATGGGATCGCGCAGCGCCGGTTCGTTCGAGCTCGTGGCGCTCAATCGGACGGGGCAGGTGGAGCGCCCTGTCGGCGGATTGGCATCGGTCATCAGACACCCTGCTGTCTCCCCGGACGGCCGGCGTGTCGTGGTCCTGCGTGGCACCGAGGACGACGAACAAGTTTGGGCGTACGATTTAGATGGTGGATCGAGCTCGCGACTCACGTTCGACGCACAGTATCGTTCGAGTCCGGCGTGGTTTCCGGCAGGCGATCGCGTGCTGTTCAGCGATCGCGCCGACCTGATTTCTGCCGCGCAGGTCACGGCGGTGTCCGCCGACGGAGCCGGCAAGCCTCGCGTCTTGAAGACGGCCTACCGCGCGGCGGTGTCGCCCAACGGCCGCGATTTGCTGTATCTGCTCGACGAACGCGGCCCGATGCATCTGCGCGACGCCGCGTTCGACGCGAACGGGACCCTCGGCGAGGGACGCCGCGTGCTCAGTGACAACCCCGAGCCAGACGTCCGGGATTTCGCCGTTTCACCCGACGGCCGGATGCTGGCATTCATCGAGACCAGGGCCGGGCGCAATGACCTGTTTCTCACAAGGTATCCGACCGGTGAAGGTCGATGGCAGGTCATGGTGAGCGGCCGGCTGCGGTGGCGGTCGCCATCCCTGCGCTGGGCGCGCGGCACGAACGAGCTGTTCTTTGTGGCGGACGCCGACACTCCGGAGCGTGCGCGGCTGATGTCCGCAACCGTGAAGACCGAGGGCCCGGTTCACATAGGGCCGGCGGTGGCCCTCTTCGAGATCGACGCGGCCGACCTTGACGGTGGCTTCGACGTGACACCCGACGGTAAGAGGATCCTGATGCGCCGCCAGGTGGGCGGTCCGCAGAAGAGCACCGGGCCGCGGTTCGTCCTGGTTCAGAACTGGCCGGCGGAATTCACTCGAGGGGCCAGGTAGGTGAGGCAGGCTACGGTTTCGGCCCGAACACCTCGTCCACGCTCAGCTTCTTGGTCGGTCCCAGATTCAGCGCTTGGATACCCGGCTCGATGGTTTTCAGATCGCCGACGACGACCACGGCGAACTTTCCGGGCGCGATGTACTTCTGCGCTACGCGCTGCACGTCGGCCGCGGTAACCGCCTGGATGTTCTGCACGTACTTGGAGAAGTAGTCATCCGGCAGGTGATAGACGAGCGCGTCCTCGAGGCGCCGTGAGATGTCGCCCGTGGTTTCGAAACTGCTCGGATACCTGAGCGCCACATAATTCTTCGCACGCGACAGTTCGTCGGCCGGCATCGTTTGGAGAATGCCAGTCAGCTCATTGAAGAATTCCTTGAGCGATTCAGCGGTCTTGTCCGTTTGCACGCCGGCGGCGGCCACGAAGGGTCCCGCGGCGGCGCGCATGTCGAACGATGAGCTTGCGCCGTAGCTGTAGCCGTGCTGCTCGCGCAGGTTCATGTTCAGCCGCGAGCTGAACGACCCGCCGAGAATCGTGTTCAGCACGAGAATGGGGAAGTAGTCCGGCGTCGAGCGCGGCACGCCAATCCAGCCGATGCGGATCTGCGACTGAGGCGCGCCGGGTTTGTCGACCAGATACACGCTCCGCGTCGTCGGCTGCTCGACCGCCGGGAATTTTACGGGCGCCGCCGGCGCGGCCGACGCTTTCCAGGCGCCGAAGTTCTTCTCGAGCATCGGCAGGGCCATGCCCGGCTTCACATCGCCGACGACCAGCAGTGCGGCGTTCTCCGGCCGGTACGCCGACGCATAGAACGCGCGCAAATCGTCGGTGGTGAACGCCTTGAGAGTCTCGGCCGAGCCCGAGATCGGCGTGCCGTAGCGGTGCTCGACGCCGAAGAGCACGCGCGCGAAGGCGACAGCGGCGATCGTTGCCGGATCGTCACGCCCTTGCAGGAGGCTCGTGAGCCGCTGCTGCCGTTGACGCTCGAGCTCTTCTTTCGGAAAGGTTGGACGGAGCGCGACATCCGCCATGATCGGCAGCGCGTCGGCTAGCCGCGCGACCGGCACGTGCAGGCGCAGCGCCGACAAGTCCCAGCTGCCGCTCGCGGAGAGATCGGCGCCGAGGTAGTCGACGGCGTCGGCGATCTCGAGCGCCGACCGCGAACCGGCGCCCTGCTCGAGCATTGCGGCCGTGAGGCTCGCGACGCCGAACTTGCGTCCCGGTTCCGCGGCGCTGCCGCTGAAGATCACGAGGTTCACCTGCGCCACCGGCACCTCGTGCAGCTCGACGACCCACACCGGTAGCCCGTTCGAGAGCTTCTGCTTCTGAATCGCGGGGAGATTCAAGGGAGGCGGCGGTCCCACCGGCGGCGGATGGCTGCGATCGGGTTGTTGAGCGACGAGCGTGACGCCAGCGAACGCTGCGACGAGCAGAGCACCCAGCACCCAGCACTTGGCACGCAGCATCTGTATCGTCACGGTTTCTTCTCCGGTTCGATGGTCAGCTCCACTCGCTTGTCCAACGGGAGGAACTCCTCGGCGGCGGCGCGGATGTCCGAGACCGACAGCGCGCGATAGCGGGCCAGGTCTTCGTTGAACCAGTCCGGATCCCCGGTTTCCGTGTAGTACGCGTTGAGCTGATCGCCTTTGCCGCCGAACCCGCCGACGCGCTCGATCCGGTTGTAGAAGGACGACTCGATCTGATTGAGCGATCGTTCGAGCTCGTGCGCGGTCGGCAACTCGCTCTGGAGCTTCTTGATCTCTTCGTCGATCACCTTCTGCAGCTCTGCGGCCGTATGACCCGGCCTCGCCGTCGCGATGACCACGAACGACGAAGAGAGACCGGCCGACGCCTGGAACGCGCTGACGTCCTGCGCGATCTGCATGTCGTAAACCAGGCGCTTGTAGAGCCGCGCGTTCTTGCCACCGGCGAGCACGTCGGCGACGACGTCGAGCGTCGCATCGCCCGGCGCAAAGTGGCGGGGTGTGAGCCAGGCGAGATACAGGCGCGGCAACTGCACCTTGTCGCCCACCGTTCGTGTCTTGACGCCCGTGAGGACGGCGGCCGGAATGCCCATCGGCTCCGGCGGGGGCGCCGCTTTCACATCGCTGAACCACTTCTCGACCAGCCGGCGCGCGGCGGCGGAGTCGATGTCGCCCGCCACCACCAGGCTGGCATTCGATGGCGCGTAGAACTTCTCGAAGAACGCGACGACATCCTCGTAGCTGGCCGCGGTCAGATCCGGCATGTAGCCGATGACCGGCCAGTGATACGGATGCCCTTCCGGGTACAGCATCTCGTTCAGCACGACTTGCGCGATGCCGTACGGCTGATTCTCGACGCTCTGCCGGCGTTCGTTCTTGACGACGTCGCGCTGCGCGTCGACGGTCTTCGGCGTCATCGAGTCGAGGAGGTGTCCCATTCGATCCGATTCGAGGAACAGTGCGAGCTCCAGCGCGTTCGACGGCACGTTGATCCAGTAGTTCGTTCGATCGGTCTGTGTGGATCCGTTGTTGTCGCCGCCAGCGGCTTCGAGCCACGAATCGAACTCGCCGGGCTTGACGTGGCCGGACCCCATGAACATCAGATGCTCGAAGAGGTGTGCGAATCCGGTGCGGCCGGGGCGCTCGCGCGCGGAGCCGACGTGGTACCACATGTTCACGGTAACGAGCGGCACGCTGTGATCCTCATGGAGAATCACGGTCAGGCCATTCGCCAGCTTGAACTGTGTGTACGCGACGTCGAGCTTCGTCTGCGCTCTCGCCGGCGTCGCAAGGACGAGCGCAAGCATCACCAGAACAGATGCGCGTTTCATAAGGGCGATTCTACTCTTACGCTGCGCGCGCCAAGCCAGTCGTCCCTTGGTGTCCTTGGTTCCCTTTTGTGTCCTTTGTGTCGATCGTGTTGAAATACCCAGATGTCGAACTCATCGCCGCTCGTCGGCGTGATCATGGGCAGCAAGTCGGACTGGGAGACGATGGCCCAGGCGGATCAGGTGCTGTCCGATTTCGGGATTGCGCACGAGTGCCAGGTTTTGTCCGCGCATCGCACCCCCGCCTTGACGGCTGAATACGCATCATCGGCGGCCAGTCGCGGTCTTGAAGTCATCATCGCCGGTGCTGGTGGCGCCGCGCATCTGGCTGGGGTGGTCGCCGCGCACACCATCCTGCCGGTGATTGGCGTCCCGATGCAGAGCTCAGCGCTCAACGGCCTCGATTCGCTGCTGGCGACTGTGCAGATGCCGAAAGGCGTGCCCGTCGCCACGGTCGCGATCGGCGCATCGGGAGCGGCGAATGCGGGCCTTCTGGCGGTAGCCATTCTCGCCGGTTCGCGTCCGGAGCTTCGCGCAAAGCTTCAGGCGTATCGGGACAAGATCGCTGCCGACGTACGTAGTCAGTCGCTCAAGTGAACTGAGCCGCAGGGCTCACTTGACCGGTTCGCTGGTTGCGAGCAGGCGGTCCTTTTGCGCCGCGCTCCAGCCTCGCAGGTTTTCGATGTACCAACGGACCTGCGCAGGGTAGCGATCGGAAACGTTGACGCGCTCGGCAGGATCGGCGTCGAGATCGAACAGAGACGATCGCTGCGAGTCAATCGTGTAGATCAGTTTCAGCGAGCCGTCCCGCAGTCCAAGAAGCCCACGCGAATAGTCGGCGAAGAAGAGCGCCATGCGCGCGCCGGCCGCGAGCATCGATTCGCCCTGATACATTTCCGGCGGCGCCAGGCCGGCGAGATCGAGCACAGTGGGAGCGACGTCTACCAGGCTCACCACCCGGTTCGAGCGCACGAGCTGCCGCACCGCTCCTGGAGCAGCCACCAGCATCGGGACGTGAACGTTCTCGTCGTACAGGTTGAACGTGTGGCCGTAGTTGCCCTCGTGCTGACCGAACGCTTCGCCGTGATCGCCGAAGACAACCCACAACGTGTGGGTCCACAGTCCCCGGGACTCGAGACCCTGCATCAACACGCCGAGCGCAGCATCGCCGTCGTGCAGCGCGTTCCGATATCGATCGATTTCCCGGTGTTCCGAAAAAGGTCCCGGCGTTGAGGACTCGTACGGATGATGGCCGGCGATTGGCAAATAGGTGAGAAAGAACGGCTCGCCGCTCCGGCGAGCGTCGATCCATCGAAGCATCCGCGCGACGGTTGACGGTTCGTCGACACCGAAGCTGGATTGGTGGTTTCCGCCGATGTCGCCGGCGTCTTCGAGCACGTCGTAGCCGCGGTCGCGGACAATCGCCTCCATGCCCAGATACATGAATCGACCTGAGTGGAACAGCGCGGTCGCATAACCGCGTTCCGACAGGACTGCAGGCAAGGATCGGCATGCGGCGGTTCCGTACGCCTCGACGGCCACGTCGAACGCCGGATACGCGGAGCAGAGAACGGAGTACAGGCCCTTTATGCTCTCGGGGTACGCAGCGTACGCCCGATCGAAGACGATGCCCGACTGCGCCAGCCTCGTGAGGTTGGGCATGACGTCGGGTTGCGCACCATACAGGCCGAGATACTGCGCCGCCGTCGATTCGAGGCTGACAAGGATCACATTCCAACCGGGAGTCAAGCCGCGGAACCGCATGAGGCGATCGTCCGAGACCCGCTCGAAGCCGACGCGCTTCCAGTCACTCGACGCGCGCGCCGAAAGCTGCGGCAGCGCTGTTGACGCAAGGGCCGTCCATGCATTGCGCTCGAGTCCACGCGTGTCGGCGCGGGAAGCGGCGACGGGACCGAGCGCGACGCACATCGCCCACCCGCCAATCAGCAGCCGGCGCGGAGCCCGACGCAGGAGGCGCGGCATGATCGCTGCGCTGGCGCCGATCACCACGGCGGCGGCCACATTGGCGGGTGTCGCGTAGTACCAGATCGAATCGGCAAGGGGACCGCGCGCCGCGCGCCACATTGCCCACGTGAGCGGCGTCGACAAGACGCGCACCACAGGCACGTTGACGGCCGCGTATGCTGCCAGCGCTCCGTAAATCGCCCACACGATGCGCGGGCGCGACGCGAGCGCCGATTCGACGATCGCGAAGGCGAGCGCGAGCGCGGCATCCTGCCACAGGTACGCAATCGGCGACCACCATGAGTGCGGCAGGGAATGACCGGCCAAGGCGGCGGCTTTTGCCAGCGCGAGCACCATGAAGAGGCTTGCGGCCTTCATGACCTCACGAGGTTGATCCGTTTGAGGAGCGGGAGCGACACGATCCGGCTGACACCGCGCCTGTGCCAGAGCCAGTCGTGGACGAGGATCATGCGCGCGGGTGGCCGCTCGTAGACCGCATCACGGTTCCCGTCGAACGACAACGGGAGCACGACGACGTCGTACGAGGGACAGAGGTCACAGGCGGGAGGCTTGCCACGCCGAAGCTCGCTGATGCTCGACGCGGGCGAAGGCGGGAGGTCGCTGACGGCGAATCGCGCGTGGATGAATTCGATGTCCCCGCGGATCGGCCACTCTCGCGACGCGTTCAGATGCGCCAGGTTGCTGTCGATGATCGTGAGCCGCGCCCTGGGGACGAGACGGCGCAGCACGAGGGCTGTGCGAGGGAAGAGTCCACCGCCGACGATCGCGATTCTGGGCGACTGGTGGGCGAGGCAGCCGGCCTCCGTCAGCACCTGTCGAAACGCCCGCTCATGCACTCGAATGAGGAAGCGCTGAAGCGCCTTCGATCGCAGTGCCAGACGCTCCAGCGCTATCAGTGCATCGCTTTCCAGCCAGCGTATCGGCGCCGGCCAGCGGCTGGCGCGAGCCGCGGGATCGAGATGAGCGGGCAAACGTGACCAGTGCGTTGCCGGACTTGTGTGATGCTCGACGTGGTACCCGTCATTGAACAGCAGCAGGTTGTACAGCCGGCCATAGTGGCTCGTCGTGCCATGAGCGTGCTCGTAATAACCGTGAGCGGCGCACAGCAACAGGCCCGCGGTCCAGCCAGGAAGGTACACGGACAAGAAGAACACCGGCGCCGCTGCAGCGAGCGTCGTCCACAGCGACAAGACGAGCGCCGTGTGCAGCGCCAGCTCACCCGACAACCGGATTCGCGCCGTGGTGCCCGCGTGGTGCGCCACATGTCGATCGCGCCAGAGCGCGTGCGGGAATCCGAGCAGCACGCTCAGATACGCGGCGAACGCGCGATTCGCGGACCGGCGGTGAAAGAACGGCCGATGGATGAAGTAGTGAGAGATTGTGTTGGCGTTCCACCACAGGCCGATCGCGATGACCGGCATGATAGGCGCCGCCAGCAGCATCGCGCCGTGCGCCCCGGCGAGCGTCACCAGCAAGACGTCACCGCGACTTATTCCGCCGAAGCCCCAGTGGGGCGAAGGGGAATCCGGATGTGAGACGGCGATCACGGGCGTGCGTCGAGCAGTGAACGGATCGGCGCGTAGTCCGTCCGGTTGTTCTTCATCACGCCGATACTCACCACGTATGGATCCGGTTGTGCCGGCTTCTCATCCGCGCTTCTCACTCGGGCCTTGAGCTCCCATCGGTTGCCGAACGACACGACCTGGTTCGTGCCGGCGACAGATTTCAGGTCGGCCCACTCCTTCTGGGCTGCCTGTGGGTTGGCCGCCAGCGTAAAGTACAGATAGCCCCGAGCGGGCGGCAGGTAGTCGTTCACATCGTTCGGCTTTGCCATCGCGAAGACGCCCCACACCTGAGCGCGCTGAGGCGTGCCCTCGCTCGGTTCCAAGACAACCTTGTCAACGCGCGCGTACAGGGCGGTACGATCGCTCGCGGACAGAGACACCCCGATGAGCCCGACGACCAAAAGCGTGATCGCGACAAGCGTTTTCATGTTGAACCCCCTCCACTACACACGACGTTTTCGCGTGCCGATCTGTTAACCTGCGCGTCGTCCAAGCCCGACCATGGGCCTATAATTTGGCGATGACGCGCCTCTGTTGCGCGCTGCTCGCCATTGGAAGCGTGTATGTCGCCGCACCGCGCGCCTCGTCCACTATTGGACCGAGCGGCCCGACGATCCTCGAGCGCTTCCTCGCCCGCGTAAACGAGCCTCCCGTCGAATATCGCGCCTTCCGCCACCTCGAGGCCGAGAATCCCCACTTTCGTCAAAGCGCGACCATGGACGCCTGGACTGAATTCGACCACGCCGACGGTTTCCGCTATCAGGTCGTGGCGGAGACGGGGTCTGGCTACATTCGCAAACGCGTCTTGCTCGCGGCGCTCGACGGCGAACAGAAGCTGTGGGCGAATCGCGACCCCGATCGCGCGTCGTTTTCGCATGAGAACTACACGTTCCAGGAGGGCACCGCCGCCGCTGACGGCCTCGCCTCGCTGCTCGTGACGCCGCGACGAAGAGACGTGCTGCTCGTCGAAGGGTCTGTCTTCGTCCAGAAGGAGGGCGACCTGGTGCGGATCGAGGGCAGGTTGTCGAAGGCCCCGTCGTTTTGGACGCGGCGCGTTGATGTCGTGCGACGGTATGCGAGGATGGCCGGCGTACGCGTGCCGGTATCGTTCGAGTCCGTGGCGAGCGTCCGGATCGCCGGCCGCTCGACCTTCAAGATGACGTACGACTACGAGATCATCAACGGCCACCGCATCAAGCCTCAGACACCGTGACGAACCGCTGGCTGCCAGTCGTCGGCGGCATCCTGATGAACCTGGCGCTCGGATCGCTCTACGCGTGGAGCGTCTTCGTTCTCCCGCTCGAGCGGGAATTCGGCTGGAGCCGCGCGCAAACCTCCTGGGTGTTCACGATCGCCATCGTTTTCTTCGCGCTCTCGTTCATCATCGCCGGGAGGATTCAGGATCTGAAAGGTCCGCGGATATGCGCGGCTGTTGGCGGCGTTCTGGTCAGCGCCGGCTTCATCCTTGCGAGCTTCACCACCTCGCTCGTAGGTTTGTACCTCTCGTTCGGCGTCGTCGTCGGGTTGGGCAACGGGTTCGGCTACGCCACACCAACGCCCGTCGGCTCGAAGTGGTTTCCCGACAAGCGCGGCCTGGTGATCGGGTTGATGGTGGGCGGCTACGGTGCCGGCTCCGCGATTCTCGGTCCGCTTGCGACACAGATGGTGGCCGGCGTTGGATGGCGTTCGACGTTTCAGCTGCTCGGCGGACTGTTTTTTCTCATGACGATGACCGGAACGGCGCTGCTGAAGAATCCACCGGCTGGATACCGTCCACCGAACTGGAAGCCGGCAGCGGCCGCTGTCCTTGCCTCGCGCGACAGCACGACGCGCGAGATGCTCACGACGCCGACCTTCTACGGCCTGTGGGTGGCATTCTGTCTGGGGACGACCGCCGGCCTGATGACGATTAGCCAGCTGGTGCCGTTTGCACGAAGCGCCGGGATGACGGCCACGGTCGCGACGTTGGCGATCACAGTCGGCGCGTTTGGGAATGCCGGCGGCCGGATCCTCTCAGGCTGGATGTCTGATTCCCTGGGCCGCGTGCGTACGCTGCAGACGATGATCCTGATTTCAGCGGTCGCGATGCCGGTGCTGTTTCTCGTGCGGGAGCAGGTGATTCCCTTCTACGCGCTCGTCGCCGTCGTCTATTGGTGCTACGGGACGCAACTGTCCGTCTTCGCGTCGACGACCGCCGACTTTTTCGGGACGAAGAATCTCGGGATGAACTACGGCGTCCTGTTTACGGCGTGGGGTGCTGCCGGCATTCTCGGCCCGGCGATCGCTGCGCGCGTGTTCGATCGGTTTGGCGATTACCGCTACGCGTTCTTCATTGCCGCCGGCCTCGCCCTCGTCGCGCTCGCGGCGCTCACGATTGCGCGTCCGCCCGCGCGCGCCGCAGTCCACGTTTAACCACAGAACACGCAGAGATCGGACT
>Ga0114129_10006417_pt1 | contig 16675 bp, 12 predicted proteins | sample RhiMetdeltSRZDD1_FD_80071 | JGI IMG/M metagenome (GOLD analysis project Ga0114129, IMG submission 80071) | Populus rhizosphere microbial communities from Tennessee, USA - Rhizosphere MetaG P. deltoides SRZDD1 (version 2) (version 2) | ecosystem: Host-associated > Plants > Roots > Rhizosphere >... | reverse complement strand
TGGAAGATCGGTGATATCGCGGCCGTCGAACGTGATCCGTCCCGCGTCTGGTCTGAGCTCGCCGGTCAGTTGTCCGACCAGGGTGGTCTTACCGGCGCCGTTCGGACCGATGAGCGCGTGGGTTTCACCCTTGCGGATGCCAAGCGTCACGTCGTCGGTGGCCACGAGCGCGCCGAAGGCCTTGCACAGGTGATGGGTCTCCAGCACGAATTCGCTCACGGGACTCGTCCTGGTTTGGAGTCCATGCCGGGCGCGACCAATTCGGGGCAGTCGACCTCGGGCGCGCCCGGGGCGTCGCCAGCGCCGGTCGCCCGCAGGACCATGCCCCAAATCCCGTCCTTCACCAGCAGCACGCGTGCGACCAGCAGGGGACCGAAGAACAGCATCCAGTGTTCGGTGAAATCGGACAGCACGTCGCGGAACGCCAGAAAGAATGCGGCGCCCAGAATGGGCCCGATCAGGGAATTGGCCGAGCCCAGAATGACCATGGCAAGCAATTCCCCGGATAACTGCCAGCTCAGCGTCGCCGGACTGACGAATTTCGCGTGGTTGGCCATGAGGGCGCCGGCGAGCCCCGCAATGCCACCCGCGATGACGAAGATGACGAGCTTGTAGCGATAGGGCGGGAAGCCGATCGCGGCGACGCGCCGCTCGTTGTCGCGAATACCGCGGATCACCATGCCGAACTCCGATCTGACGATCCGGTGGGCGAGAAAGACCACGAGAACCAGCAGAGCGAGCACGACGTAATAGAACGTCGTATGATTGGCGAGCGAAACGTATCCGAGGTCATTGCGCTGGGGCACGGTGAAGCCATCGTCGCCGCCCCAATTGCGCAGGCTCTGGGCGAAGTAATAGACCATCTGAGCGAATGCCAGGGTCACCATGATGAACTGGAAGCCGCGGGTGCGCAGTGAAAGGCTGCCGATCGCCAACGCGAACAGCATCGAGACCAGCATGGCGAGTGGCCACGCCACCAGTGCATTGGTAATGCCATAGACCGTCAGCATGCCGGCGGCATAGGCGCCCACGCCGAACAGCGCCGCCTGCCCGAAGGTGATCAGTCCGGTATAGCCGAGCAGGAGGTCGACGCTCAGGGCCGCCATGCCGTAGATCGCGATCTGCGTGGCGAAGCGCGTGTAATACGTGCCGAAATAAGGCGGCAGCACGATCGCCACGGCGAGCAGAACGAGGAGCAGCGCACCACGTCGTGCGGGGAGCGGCATTGTCAGCCCCGATGCGCGGCAAACAGGCCGGTTCGGCTGAACAGCAGCACCACCGCCATCAATACGTAGACCGCCATCCCGACCAAGGCGGAGGTGGCGTTGGTCTGGATCACCAGCGGAATGAGCACGCGGCTCAGCGTGTCGAAAATGCCGACCATCAGCGCGCCGACCAGTGCGCCGCGCACGGAGCCGATCCCTCCGATCACGACCACCACGAGCGCCAGAATGAGGATCGGATCGCCGGCGCCGGGTTCGACCGACAGCAGGGGCCCCATCATGATCCCCGCGAGCGCCGCCAGCATCGCGCTGAGCGCGAACACGAGCGTGTAGAGCAAGCTGATGTTGATGCCGAGCGCCGCCACGATCTCGCGGTTGTCGCTGCCGGCGCGGATCAGCGCGCCCACGCGCGTGCGCGTGATGAGCAGATACAGCAACAACCCGGCGACGATGGCGACCCCGGTGATGACGAGCCGGTAGATCGGATAGGCGGCGCCGGGAATGATCTCGACCGAGCCTGTGAGGAACGGCGGAATGCTCAGCGGGATCGACTCGCGACCCCAAATCACGGTCACTGCCTCGTTGAAGAACAACGAGAGCCCGAACGTCGCCAGCACCTGGTCGAGCGCGCCGCGCCGGTAGAGCGGCCGCAGGACCACAATCTCGAGCACGATCGCGACCAACGCGCCGCCGATGAGAGCGAAGAGCACTGCCAGCGCATAGGACTGCGTCCAGGCGAGAGCGGCCATGAGGAAGTAGCCGCCGAGCATGAAAAGCGAGCCGTGAGCGAGGTTGATGACCCGCATGATACCGAATACGAGCGTCACCCCGACCGCCATCAAGAACAGCATCAGCCCGAATTGCACGCCGTTGAAAAGCTGCTCGAGCAGGAGCGCAAGCGTCATGACGGCTCGATCTCTACGGCGGCAATGCAGGGATGTTGTCTCGTTCCACCGGCGTGGTCGCGGGGCATGATAGGCATCGAGCGCGCGAACCTGCAACATGTTCCCCGAGCGCCGGGCGTGCTGCGGCGACGCGCCACGTTCGAACCGCGTCGAGTTGTCCGCGTGTCCGGCGATAGCGGATATGCGCGTTCTGTTGCTGTCACGAGACTTGAGTTCACGTCTACAATGGGGGACCGATCACACGGGAAGGGCGAGATATGAGCAAGAGCGTCGTGCGTCGCGTCGGGATCATCGGGCTTGGCAAGATGGGGCATCCGATGGCCCGGCATTTGCGCAAAGCCGGGTTTGACGTCATCGCATACGATATCGATGCGCGCGCCTGCAGTGAGGCCCAGCGCGCCGGAATTGGCATTGCCGCCCACCCCGCCGCGGTGGCACAGCGGAGCGACTTCGTCATCGTCGTCGTCGGCTTCGACAAGGAGGCCGAAGCGGTCCTGCTAGGTCCCGACGGCATCATCGCCGCCGCGCGTTCCGGCTTGATCGTAGGGATCGCGTCGACGGTCGCGCCGCGCACCATGCAACGGCTCGCCGGCCGACTGACCGATACCGGCATTGTCCTGCTCGATATGCCGATCACGCGCGGCGAGCGCGCAGCCGAGGCGGGCCAACTCCTGGTGATGGTCGGCGGCGACGTGCAAGCATTCGACGCATGCAAGCCGGCGCTGGAAAGTTTCGCCAACAGCATTTTTCATCTCGGTGAACTGGGAGCCGGGCAGGTCGGCAAGATGGTGAACAACATGATCTTGTGGTCGTGCATCTCGGCCAATTTCGAAGGCTTCAAGCTGGCGCAGGCGCTTGATGTTGATCTGGACCGCCTGCGCACCGCGCTCATCGACAGCAGCGCGTCGAACTGGGCGCTGCAAACCCAGATCGATCGCTTTCCGATGCCATGGGCGGAGAAGGACATGCGCATCGTGCTCAGCGAGGCGGATCACCTGCGGCTCAGCGTCCCGCTCTGCGGGGTCGTCACCGAGGTGGTGAAGAGCGTCAAACGCGAGCGCGGCTGGCCGACGCCGGAACAGCGCGAGGCGTAATCGTCCTCCGCGGCGGCGTGTGGGATCAACGGTCTCCAGGGGCCGCGCGGTCCGCAAATTGCCGGGACGAAATTTGATCGCGTCGGGTTTGCCGACCCACGCACGCGGGTATTGTATTGTTTATAAATACACGCTAAGATAGCAAGATGATTTTCGGGGCGGGCCGCTGGCGTGCTGAGGGTGGCTTGCAATGCCAAGTGAGGCGGGCGCCGCTGTTCACACCGAAACGGCGATGGCGCCGGGCGCCGGCGGGAGTCATCCCGCTGCCGATGTGCTCGGGACCAAGCTCAATTTCCTTCTGGAAAACTTGAAAGAACTCGAAGCAGGTCGAGCCCGTATCGTAAACCTCTTCGACGGCCTCAAAGCCACGCACGTTTGCCCCGACCACGTGAGGCAGTTGGTTGCAGCCTTGCCGCCGCCACAGTCCGATACGTGGGAGATTTACCGGGATCTGCTGGATCACATCCGCGGGTTTCATCAAACCCTCTATTTCCGCCGTCCGTCCCCGCCGGTCTGGGACCGCCCGATCGCGCTTGTCGTTGAGCGGTCACTGTTTGACCAGGAGTCTCCGCCCAGCAACGAGGTGAATGCAGATCCAAGCGCGAAGAAGCCGTTTCGTCTCTTCTCCGAACAGTACATCAGGGCCGCCAAATCGCAGAGAAGGGTACAAGAGCCGGTCACCAACAAGACGGAGCTCGTCGATCTACTCGAATATCTCCGCGAAGGACTCCGCAACGGACTCGCGGATCGCGGGCTCGGAGCCGCCGGGAGAGTCGTGTTTTTCACACCGGTCGACACGCTCTGGGAGGAACTCACGGCCGCGCGATTCCGCGGCGACAGCAATCCATTCCCCGATCCGGGACCTGCCAACCGCGTATGTGATTTTCTTGGCCTGCCTTACCGTAACTGTTGGCTCGTGGAATTACGTTCACGGTCAAAGCTCGGCGACCTGGTCGAGCAAGGCAAGCTCACTCTGGCTGCCCCGACGGTGATCGAAGCTTGGGCCCACGACTATTTCCGTCATTGGCCGCGGGAAGACGCCGCCGACCCTTGGGGGCGTACCCTGCACGTCGGCGATGGTTTGGTGGGTCGTGCGGAGTCGGAGGGCCGGCCCGAAGCAATCGTGGATCATCTGTCCCCGACGCTGCTGTCTGCGGACTTCGAGGTCTCAATCCTCGGCCGTGTTACCGCGCGTCAGATCCCGATGCAGAAAGATGTCAACGAATTCCTGACCAGTAAACGTGAACTCACAGTCATGGTCCAAGAAATCGTAGCCAGGGTGGCGCCATCGTGCAGGCCGAATACGACATAGGCCCGGAGCCAGAGAATTTTGCCGGCGCGGCGGCCCACTGGGACACCGCGAAGTTCGGCAGTTGGATCCGAGCGGGCTTGGATTCCTGGTTTCACCCGCGCGCCACGGCTGGCCTACGCGCGGTAGCGTTCCGACCGCTGGTGCTCAATCCGGACCGCGATCCAATTACGCAACTGGTCGATTCGGTGGAAGCCATACCAGGGGGGCTCGAGCGTGTTCGCGACGCCGCGGCTGAAGCCTTGGCGACGTGGACGGGATACTCCGCGAATGCGGGAGAAGTGCTTGACGCTCTGCTTCGTTTGGCCAAGCGATTGCCGACGGCCGCGCATGTGCCGGCGCTACGCCGGCTATTTTTCGACGGGCACCTCAACGATCAGCCGCGAAAGGAACTGCTCGCGCTGCAGGCACTCGAAACGGCTTTGGAGCACGTCTCGCTGGGCGACGGGGAGCGTTTGCTGCGCGATCTGCGCCGTGCCGCTTGCTGGCGGCCGTATCTTGCGGCGACCTGGCTGGAGGGGATGGCGCGTGCGGACAAGATCGACTGGTTCGAAGGACTGCGCGCTCTGCGCGGCGACCTCGAGCAGGTCGATCCAGAAGGCGTGGATTTGCGGCCCATGATGCGTCGGATGCTGACGCGGGCGGGCGACGCTTATGAAGTGCTGCAGCGGCTCAAGTCTCTCAATACTCTGGACCCGTGGCTGGAACGGGCTCTGTTCGGAGGCGAGCGGCCGGCTCTCGACTTTACTTGGACGCGGGTCCTGACCGACAAGAACAAGCCGGTTCTCGCTTTGGTGATCGGTGAAGATATCGCGCCTCTGTACGACGACCCCGACGAGCGCGATCGCATCGACAGGTTCTATGAGATCAATTCGCGCCGGGGTTTGGGGCCGGTCAAGCGGGAACGAACGCCGCCGTCGCGCGCACCGGAGACGCGCGTGCGCCGCGGCAGAAGTCCCGAGCAGCTCAGGAAGATGCTTCTGGGCGATGCCGAGTTTTGCGCGCTCCATTAGCGCGTCAATTCTTGCAAGGTGGGCAGGGTGGACCAATCTCTCGAGAGCAACGTCCCACACGCGGCCGGGTCGCCGACCCTCGAGCACTATCTCGACGGAGCGGTTCGTCTGCGGCAGGCGGCAACGTGGAATACCTTCGACAGTAACCTCGCAGGCGATCTTCCACGGCGCATCATTCCAGTCGTCGACGCGGACGTGATCAGGCTGTTCATGGCGCCGGCGGAGGAGACGAATTACGTCAATCCGTTTCCCAGCTTGGAATCCGGGTCTGCAACACGGCGGGCATGGAACGATCCGCTCGCGCTGGTCGCCGCGGCGACCGCGGAGTTCATATTTCTCACCGGCACGATCGAAATCCTGGGGCAACACGTCGGCAATTGGAAGGAGGCGTTGCGCATCACGCCGACACATCTTCACGATGTGGAATCCATGCTTCATCAAGTCAGGGTCAAGATCGTGGACGGTCTCCTCTCGATCGAGGAACTCGAGGATGAAGCCATCGAACGTCTGGACCCGCTTCTCGCCAAGTCGCGTCGCGACGGCGATCGCGGATTGGCCGCCCTCGTGCAAGCCCTTCCGAATTCGCTGCGAGACTTGTATCTCGGCCCGATGTACGAAGCCGAGCGCTGGGTTCGCCTTCGCGGCGATCAGGTTCTGCTCAGGCTCGACGGATTGCCCGAGGCGACGACGGAAGTCCTGAATCCAGATGAGAGGCTGATCGAACGTTGGCGCGAGCCGCTGTTCAAGGCTCTCACACCATCACCCGCGTCGATCCGGCACCAGTCCCGCAGGAACGATCCGCAGAGCATGACGCGTCGAGCCGGCGAGCGCGCACGACGCGATGCAGCCGCACTGGCGAGTGTCACGGCCCTTAACGAGGCGGGCTTACAGGCAGGATCGGAACGGGGTTGGCGCGCCATACTGATCAGCGGCGACGAACATTTGCACCGGGTCTATTCCCGCTGGGCTTGGGAAACCAGCGGGTCCTCTCTACGGCCGGAGCGATACGTGCTGCGGCGCCCGCTGCAGTTCACGCCGGTACTGAACATGGCCAGCATGAGCAAAGATCCGGCGACAGCTGATATATTCAAGAAATTAACCAATGCGCTCGACCTGACGGTCGACATGTTGCTGGATCAACCTGGGGGAGTGCCGAACCCGTATTTGTTGGAGTTTCACTGGCAACGCCACCGCGGGGCCTGGTTGAAGATCCTGGATCAGGAGGGAATCCAAGATCATTTGGTAAAGTGCAACAATTATTGGCTGGAGGCGATCAACCACATCAACGCGCGCAATCACCCCTATCTCACACGGGACTACCACAGGCTGTTCGAGAGATTGAGGGAGGCGTTCGACGAGCCGGACGCACGACGCGAGCTAATCAATCATACCAAAAGCATCGTGGAAGGAATCGACGTTGAGCACTTTCGGCTGGTACTTGAGGAGACTATCTATGAGTTGACGCGACTCGCAATGCCGATGCGAATGCCGTTTCTCGTGCGTACGGAATTTCCTGATTTCCTCGGCGATGGTGGGTCGACGTCGCGTTTCCTCTTCGGGGAGTCGCAGCTGTGCATGATTCGGCACGGCGCCGCGGAACTCCAGGAGGTCGCTGAGAAAATCCTCGCTTCCTCAAGCGCTCGCGGCGCCTTCCTCACCGCAATTCTGGCGGCTGCAGCCGGGTCCTTCGTGCGAGCGTCGCATTTGATCGCTCGCGCCCGGGAGCTCGCACGCGACGATCCCGATGTCGACCCGCCACTACTGAGCGAGATGACTTATTTCCACGCACTCATACTCCGCCTCAACGTCAGTCGGCCGGAGGACTACAAGCATGCTCGAGGCATTGTGCAAGGCATTTTTCCCGCTGCTTCAAGTGACGGCTTCCAACGTGCGCGCGCTTATTCGGAGGCCGCGGCACTGGAGCTTCAATGGTACGCAGTTGACGCAATGCATCCGAAAAACCGCATCATCTCCGATGAGCAGAGATCCCACCTTAATCAGGGGCGCGATTATCTCAAGCTTGCTCGCGATTCCGTGTCATGGCCGCTCGTGCCGAGCGCGAGCCGGCACGAGCGAGAGTTGGAACTGCAGATAGTCGTCAATACCATCGCCCTGAATACCTACATTAAACTTGCGGAAGGCGATCCGGACTTCGAGGCGCTGCGCTGGGCGCGAGAGCAGCTCGAGGTATTGCTCCGCGGTGCGATCGAGGATGCCGACTATATTACCGAACTCTGGCGGCGAGCGGCCGAATGGCTAATGGAGCCGACGCCGGAGAGCGAGCGCGCAGTGCGTCTTCATTGCAAGCAGACGCTTGTCGATCGCGGTGCCAGCGAAATGCCGACAGCAGACCGCAATGACCTCGAGCGGATCGCGGCGTATTTTCAAAGCCCGCTAGACTTGGTCGAGAGATGAACTGCAAGGGAAACTCATCGTCGAGCGCGTGAGCCTTAGTGACTCGATGTTGATGATTTGGCTCTAGCAATTGCAGGAGCTGCCTCGGATGCGAAAACTTGCCAACGCCGCACGAGTCCTTCAACAGGCGGTATTCATCAGCATTATCGTTTTCCTGATCGGGGTGATCCTTCTTCTGATCAGCTATCAGATGAGGCAGCCGTCAAGCGAGGCGACATTTCTGTCGGAAATCCTGCGTGATCTGGGAATCGTACTCTGTTCGATCGGATTCATTTCATTGTTGTACGAAATGCTGATCCGTAGACAACTCATCGCTGATTACAACAACGCCCTTCAAGATATTCTTGATCCGGATACACGAAAGCTCGGGGTTAGGGCGCTGTTCCGTGATCGTGACGACAAGACCCTTCGTGGCCGATCGCTCGACGCGCTCCTTCGCTCGACCCGCAAGGAAATGCTTTGTCTCGGCCTCGGATTTTATCAGCTCATTCCAGAGAAACGAGATCTGCTTTTGACGAAGATTCGCGAGGGCTGCTCTTTCAGATTTCTCATCTTTGATCCGACCTCCAAGAATGCGGCTGCTCTTGATGAAAGTCTCGGATACGGAAATGGATCGTTGATAAAATTCCTTGGCGCGCAACAAGGCTATTTCATCGAATTCATGAAAGCCCTGACCGATGAAGGGCTCGACGGCCGATTTCAGGTCAGGACCTATGAGGCGGTGCCCACTTTTGGAGCGCTTGCCGTCGACAGCAGTGTCCCCGAGGGTTACCTCATCGTGGAGCTGTACGGCGCCCACGTCGAAGGCTCGGTCTGCCCGGGAATTGAGCTCGTTCCCCGGGAGAGCGCTTGGTATGCGTTTTACGACCGACAGATCGCGGAGTTATGGAAAGTCGGCCAGCCACTTGCGCCTGCGGAGACAAAAGCCGCCTGATGCATAGGCCGAACGGGTACGTTCGGATCTGTGCCGGGGAAAATGATGTCATGGCTGTGAAATAAGTATCGTCCGGCGGGTTCGCATATTCTATTCCCGTGCCTGTGAATCGCATCGAGACGAATGGCGGCGCCCTGGGGTCCGGGCGGCTCCTCTCACCGTCGCTGGTCTCGAAGCTCAAGGCCGCGATCGCTTTGTCGTCTTACCTACAGGCGATTTGCCGGCACGAGACGTGGACGCACGGTGCTTGATCGGCCGGTTCGCTCTCACGCCGCGCCGCGGCGGGCGCGGCATCTCCCCGCTCTTCTTGAGGCGTTCGGTCCAGTATTCCCAGGCTCGCGCCATCGGCCGTGGCTGCAGCTGATGCGGGCCGGTGCGCTCCGCTTCGCCGCGGCTCAACGGGCCGATCTTTCCGAGCAGCATCGAGCGCAGCTGGATTTCGGCGTTGGCATGCGAGTAGATCGTTCGGAACACGAGTTCGCGCAACGTGGTGCCCACGAGAGTTGCGCCGTGACGCCGCATCAGGACCATCCAGTGGGCGCCCAGCGCCTTCGCCAGCGATTGTCCTTCCTCGGGCTTGACCACCAGCATGTTGGTGTCGCCGAATTCATCGCGGCTGTCCCAAAACGGCGCTGCCGTGCCGAGCACCGCGCCCATGTGGAATACCGGCACGAGCTCGATGCCGGTGATGCAGAACGGCAGGACCGAAGGCGAGTGGTGGTGGCAGACAGCGTTGACGTCGGGCCGGGCCTGATAGATGCATCCATGGATGACGCGCTCGCCGTAGAGCGTCACGCCTTTTGCCGCGACGGGCTCGGAGTCGAGCGTGAACTCGAAGATGTCCCCGGGTTCGATCAGCTCGGGGCTGCGCGAACGGGCGAGCAGATAGCGGCCGGGATCGGTGGGATGGCGCACGCTGACGTGGCCGAATCCGTCGAGCACGCCTTCATGCGCGATGATGCGATTGGCGAGCGCCAGCTCATAGCAGGCCTCGGCGAGAGGGTTGGGCATGCGTGGTCCTTTCCTGGGCTCGCGCAACGACATTTATTGTGATGGTCGCTCACGCGCAAATTGTCGACGACGTTCAACGCGCCCAATCGAACAGAAAGCGCATGCGAAGCCAATGGTTTCATGTAGACTTAATCCAGGTGATCTCACCAAGGTCGACGGAATGACCGCAAGCAGGCTGTTCTCTCCCATCACGCTGCGAGGATTGACGCTGGACAACCGCATCGTGCTTTCGCCGATGTGCCAATATGCCTCGCAGGACGGCAATCCGAGCGCGTGGCACACGGTTCATCTCGGGACCTATGCCCTGGCCAATCTGGGGCTGGCGATCACCGAGGCCACCGCGGTCGAGCCGGCGGGTCGGATCTCCCCGATGTGCCTCGGACTCTATTCGGACGCGCACCAGGAAGCGCTCGCTCGCATCGTTCGCTTCTATCGCGAATTCGGCAGCACGAAATTCGGCGTCCAGCTCGCGCATGCCGGCCGCAAGGCTTCCGTTCTGCCGTCGTTCATGATTCGCCGTGCGGTGACGCCGGAGGAGGGCGGGTGGACCCCGCTCTCGCCGTCGGATTACCGCGATGACGTGCATCCTCCGCCGGCGGTCTTGGATCTTGAGGGCATCGAGCGCGTGAAGACGGCTTGGCGGGACTCAACGCGGCGCGCCGCGGAAATCGACGTCGACCTGATCGAGCTGCATTTTGCCCACGGTTATCTCGTCAATCAATTTCTGTCGCCATTGATCAACAGCCGCACCGACGGCTATGGCGGCAGCCGCGAGAATCGGATGCGGTTGGGTCTCGAGATTTTCGATGCGTGCCGGCAGGTATTTCCAGCAGAACGGCCGATCGGGGTGAGGATTTCAGCCACCGACTGGGTCCAAGGTGGCTGGGATGTCGAGGATTCCATCGTCTTCAGCATGGAGCTCAAGCGGCGCGGCTGCGACTACATTTGCACCACCAGCGGCGGCGTGTCGCTCAAGCAGGAGATCAACGCCCAACCCGGCTACCAGGTACCGCTCGCGCAGGCGGTGCGACAGGGCGCCGGCATCGCGACCATGGCGGTGGGGCAGATCACCGAGCCGCGCCAGGCCGAGTCTATCCTCGCCGAGCAGAAGGCCGACATGATCGCGATCGCGCGGCGTCTGATGTTCAACCCGCACTGGGCCTGGAGCGCCGCCGCTGAGCTCGGCGTATTCCTGAAATATCCGGCGCGCTATCGCAACGCCAATCCGCGCATCGGCCAAGCGATGGATTTTCCGGAATCGGCGGAGAAACGGCGCCGACTTCTCGAGGTCATGCGCGAGGAGGAGCGAGTCTCGCAGGCGCGCGGTTAGTGAAACTTCGGGAAGCCGCAGAGCGGCCGGCATGCCTGGGGACGGTGATGGACCTGAGTTGTGGACCTCGCGGGAGGCGCGGAGCGCGGCACCGATTGGGCCAGGAATATCCTGGTCAGTAGCGCCGGATCAACTCGCCGAGTTGAGCATCAGTCAGCGGTGCGGGCATGAACCGGAATGTCACCGCCTGCGCCATGAGTTCGGGCAATCCCGAAATATTGGACGGGTCAATGTCCGCCTTCGGCAGGAATTCGTCGCGCAGACGCCGGGCGATACGTTCGGTCGTGCCGGCCCACGCGGCATAGGCCGTAAGCGCGGACGGATCAGAATAAAGCCAGTCGAGGCCGTCGCGATAAGCGCGCATGTAGCGGACAAACACATCTCTGCGGCGGTCGAGCGCGGCCAAATTGGCGGCGAGAACGCGTGAGGTCTGCGTGCGGTAAGCCGCGACGTCGCTCGCGCGTGCGATAACCCGGATCTTGCCTTGCTCGATCGCTTCCACGCCGAACGGCGCAGCGGCCCAGCCGACGTCGATCTGGCCGCTCATGACCTGCGTCAGGGTCGCGGTGGCGCTGCCGGCGGCAACTGACTTGAACTTGACGCCTGCCTGCTGCTCGAGCCCAAGCACCACCATGTGCGTGGACGACCCGACCGTGGAAAACGCAACGGTCCTGCCGTCCGCGTCTTTGAGGCTTTTGATCGACGAATCGGCAGGGACGTACAGATAGGTATCGTTGGCTCCGGTCATGGTCGCCCCGATGATGCGGATCGGCGCGCCCTTGGCGTAGGCGCCCATGACTCCCAACGTCCCGAGCCCGATGCCGAGGTCGGCGCTGCCGGAGATCACCGCCTGCAGGGTCTCGCCCGCGCCCTGGGTATAGAAGATGTCGAGCACGATGCCGTGCTTTCTGAAGATGCCAGCATCCTGCGCGAGCTCCGAGATCGATTGATCCCAGATTCCCTTGGCCCCGACCGCGAGCTTGAGCGCATCCTGCGCCAGGAGGCGTGCGTTTCCCGCGAACAGAAGGCCGCTTGCAACCACGCCTAAGATCATCACGCGCAGCATTTTCTTGTCTCCCGGCCTGACAACATGGTCCATATTCAATCCTATAAGGGACGAAACGTAACGGGAAAAAGCGATATGGACTTCGAGCTTCCGGAAGAGCTGAAGCTGCTCAAGAATACGGTGAGGACTTTCGTGGATCGGGAGCTCATTCCGGTCGAGATGAATGCCATGGACGGTCCCGGGATGCGTCCGGAGGTTCGCGCCGACCTCGAACGCAAGGCCAAGGATCTGGGTCTGTGGCTGCTCGACGTGCCGACGGAATACGGCGGTCAGGGTCTCGGTCTCTTGGGCATGGTCGTGGTGTGGGAGGAGATCGCGCGCACCGTCGCCCTGCCGCCGCGCGGGCCCGGCGTGTTCGGCCCGGACCTGCGGCCGGTGTTGTTCACGCTCAATCCGGCGCAGAAGGAGAAATACCTCTTTCCCGTACTGCGCGGCGAAAAGACCACCGCCTTCGCGCAATCGGAGCCCGATGCCGGCTCCGATCCCGGCGCGATGCGGACCACCGCCGTGCGTAAGGGCGACCACTACGTCATCAACGGTTACAAGCGCTGGATCACCAAGGCGCAGGATGCCGATTTCTTGCAACTGGTGGCGGCCACAGACCGCTCGAAGGGCAGTCGCGGCGGCCTGAGCATGTTCCTCGTCGACACTGCGACTCCCGGCGTCAAAATCGTACGCCGCACGCCGACGATGATGAGCGACATGCCGTGCGAGATCGCCTTGGACGACGTGATGGTGCCGGCCGAGAACCTGATCGGCAAGGAAGGTGACGGCATGCGGCAGGCGCAATCATGGATCACGGCGGGCCGGCTCTATCAGGCCTGTCGCGGCCTCGGTGTGGCCAAGCGCTGCCTCGACCTCGCGGTCAGCTACGCCAAGCAACGCGTGACGTTCGGCGCGCCGCTTGCCGATCGCCAGGCCGTGCAGTTCATGATCGCCGACAGCTTCACCGAACATGCCATGACCCAGCTGTTCGTATATCAGCTTGCCGCGCGAACCGATGCCGGCGTTGCCGCCCGGCACGAAAGCTATATGGCAAAGATCGTCGGCACCGAGCTGGGCTTCCGTGTGGCCGACCGCTGCATGCAGATTCACGGCGGGATGGGGCTCGCGGCTGAAATGCCGATCTCGCAGATGTGGCGCGACGCGCGCAGCTTCATGATCACCGAGGGGCCGGTGGAGGTGATGCGCATGGTGCTCGCGCGCGAAATCTTCCGCGGACAGGTGTAACGCGGCCTGAGCGACTACCGGCCGGGCGGCGGAGTGAGCGCGCCTCCGGCCGCGGTGCGGATGCGCAGGGACGAAGCCTTGGCGTCCCTGACCACCTTCTCGACGTCATAAGCGACGAGCTTGCCCTGGCGCTTTACGATGCGGCCGTCGACCAGAACGGTGTCGACGTTGGCCGGCGTCGCCGACTGCACAACGGTCGTCTCTATGTTGGCGAGCGGAGCCACGTTGACGTCGTTCGTCCGGATGAGGATGACGTCGGCACGCTTTCCGACGGCGAGCGAACCCGTGATATTGCCGAGCCCGAGCGCCTTGGCGCCGTTGAGCGTCGCCATCTCGATCACCTCACGGAAACCGACCGCGGGCAGGCCCTCGGTCGGCGTCCCCTTCCAGGGGATGCCCATGTTCCAGGTGAACCGCATGGTCTCGAACATATTGGGCGGAGCGATCGAGCTCGCGTCGAACGACAGCGACACCACGACCCCGGCCTTGCGCATGCGCAGCAGCGCGGCGCGCGGATCGCCCGCCAGCCCGAGGCGGAACTCCGAATGAGTCGCGAAGCTCAGGGGCGTGTTGGTCCGCGCCATGATCTCGGCGTCGACCTCGCGCGCCGGGATGTAATGGCAGATGAGCAGCTTGGGGCCGAGCCATCCGCGCTTTTCGTAGTCCGCGGCGTCGACGACATTCGGCGGTGCCTGGCTCGCATGAATCGCCACCGGCAGGCCGCGCTCCAATGCCGCGGCCATGTCTTGATGGTAGGTGCGCTCCTCGCTTTGCGACAGCCCGCGCAGATTGACCCCGAAGCTGACGAGCCCCTCGAAGGCAGCGCCCGCAGCGAAATAATCCCGCTTGACCCGGTCGATGTCGGTGAAGTCGAGAGCCTGGTCGCGCGGCATCTGGTCGATATGCCCGTAGGCGTAGCGGGCGCGCAGCAGCGAATCCCGGTGTGCGCGTAACTCGGCGTCGGCATGCGCGGGGGTGCGCGTGTTGTGCGACCAGTTGTGCACGGTGGTGATGCCGGCATTGGCGAGCTCCACCAGTCCCAGCATCACGCTGTTGTAGAAGTCATCCGCACTGTAGAGCTTCGAGGTCGCATTCTTGGCCGGGAAATAGCCGAAGCCATTGTCGGCGGTGAAATTGCGGCCGAGCGCGCTCCACATGTGATAGTGCGTGTCGACGAAGCCCGGCATCACGATCATGTCGGCGGCATCGATCACCTCAGCATCGCCCGCGGCCAGATCTGGCCCGATCCCCGCGATGCTGCCGTCACGGACGAGCACATCCGCGCGCGGCAGGGTGCCCAGCGCGGCGTCGACGGTGACCACTGCACCGTTCTTGATCAGATACGCTCCGCGCCGCGATGGCCCGGCGGCGCCTTGCGCGAAGGCCTGAGTGGCGGGGCCGAACGGCAAGCCGCCGCTCAACGCGGCAGCTACCACCAATTTCGCCAGCGCTCTGCGAGTCAGCATGGTGGCCTCCGATTGCGTTGCTGCGACCAAATCTAGCGGCGGCGGCGTCGAAGGAGCAAGGCGCAGGGCGAGGATGTTGCCGCTGCCGCCGCGTGGCCGCTCAGGACACCTGCCGCTCCTGGTCTTGCCAATAGCGGGCGCGCAACTGCTTCTTGTCGATCTTCCCGTTGAACAGGCGCGGCAGCGCATCGAGGAAATCGACGCTGCGCGGTTTCTTGTAGCTCGCGATCAGATCGCGGCAGTGCTGGATAAGCTCGTCCTCGCCGGCCGCGCAGGCCGGCCGCAGCACGATGCAGGCCTTGACCGACTCCCCCCAGCGGCGGTCAGGCACGCCGATGACGGCCGCCTGCAGCACCGCCGGATGCGCCAGCAGCGCCTCCTCGACTTCGCGCGAATAGATGTTTTCGCCGCCCGAGACGATCATGTCCTTCTTGCGGTCGACGATGAAGAGAAATGCCTCGGAATCGAAGAACCCGACGTCGCCGGTATGCATCCAGCCATCGCGCAGCGCCTCCACCGTCGCCGCGCTGTTGTTCCAATAACCGGTCATCAGACTGGGACCCCGAATGAGGATGTCACCGATCTCGTCGGGCGCGCAGTCGCAGCCGTCGGGGCGAACCACGCGAATAGCGTGGTCGAAGAACGGCTGTCCGGCCGAAGCCAGCCGCCGCGCCTGCGCGGCATCGCCATCCGGCCGATGCTCGTGCGCATGCAGGATGGTGCCGACGACGCATTCCGTCATGCCGTAGACCTGGGTGAAGATCGGTCCGAATGCGGCCATCGCCTCCTGCAGCAGGGCGACGGACATCGGCGCGGAGGCATATTGGATGCTGCGCAGCGAATCCTTGCACCAGCGCCCGAGCCCGGGATCGTCGAGCAGGCCGCGCACCATGATCGGCGCCAGGTGTGCGCAGGTGATTTGCTCCTCCTCTATGCAGCGCAGCACGGCGGCCGGGTCGAAGGCGCGGTGCAGGATGATGGTGGTGCCCAACACCATGTTGGCGAGCTGATTGATCTTCGCACCGATGTGAAAGAGCGGCATCACGATCAGCATCCGATCGGATGGGCGCACGCCCTGCTCCCATGAAATGCCAATGGCCGCGGACAGGATCGCGCGGTGACTGAGCAGAACGCCTTTGGGCTTGCCGGTGGTTCCGCTGGTGTAGATGAGATACACGCCGTCGTCCGGTTGCGGCCGCAGCGGCGGCGGGGCATCGGGTGCGGCGGCGAGCGCGTCTTCGTAGCTTTCGGCCCACTCGGTGGCGGGGCCGATGATGATGAAGCGCTCGATGCCGCTGCCGTGCCGGCGCAGGCTTTCCACCTGGGCGGTAAATTGCGCTTCGAAGATCAATACCGTCGGCGTGCAGTCGTCGAGGATCTGGCCGAGCTCTTGCGGCGACAACCGCCAGTTCAGGGTTACCGCGATGAAGCCCGCCCGTTCCGCGGCGCCGACCGCTTCGAAATATTCCAGGCAGTTTTGCGCCAACACCGCGAACCTTGCCTGGCGTTGCAGGCCGCAGGCCGCCAGGACATTGGCGACCCTGCGCACGCGCGCGGCAAACGCGGAGAAAGTAACCCGTCGGCCCTCGAAGACGACGGCAGTCTTTCCCGGAAAATAACGGGCGTTGCGCTCGATAACATCACCGAGCACCACGGGTGTGTCGTGCATTGCATCCTCG
>Ga0114129_10006416_pt1 | contig 16677 bp, 12 predicted proteins | sample RhiMetdeltSRZDD1_FD_80071 | JGI IMG/M metagenome (GOLD analysis project Ga0114129, IMG submission 80071) | Populus rhizosphere microbial communities from Tennessee, USA - Rhizosphere MetaG P. deltoides SRZDD1 (version 2) (version 2) | ecosystem: Host-associated > Plants > Roots > Rhizosphere >... | reverse complement strand
AGAGACTACGACAGCCAGGTTGCCGAAGTTGAACCAACATAGTCCCGTCTTCGGTGCCTGGTCTCTTCGCCAGGCACTTTTGTTTACAGGCCGAATTCTAAGAAAACTGCCCACCCATATATGGGGGTGGTTTCAGGAACCAGAGAAAACGAGAGCAGAACGAGAGCAAAACGAGATCAAAACGAGAGCAGACTTTAGCCAGGAGCGCTGATTTGCCCCACCGGCGACCCCCATATCTGGGGGTACGCTATAAAAAACCAAATTTCAAAAAGGAGTAAAAATGTCAGAAGTTGATCTAAATCCAACTGTCGATGGATACCGCGGCTCGATCGGCCGCCTGGTATTCCGGAAGTACAAAGGCCGCACGATTGTCGGCAAGAAACCGGTTCGCACCAAGGAACAGGGCATGGAAGAGCTGGCGCGTCAGGAGCGTTTCAGAGAAGGCGTGGCGTATGCCAAATCGGTGCTGGCCGATCCGGTGGCACGCGAGTTCTATGCACCGATCGCGCTGCAGAGAGATATATCCGTCTACAATGCCGCCCTGGGCGACTTTCTCAAGCTGCCGGCGATCAAGCCGCTCCGGCTGTCGAAGTACAAGGGCGACATCGGCGACGTGATCGAGATCCGCGTCACAGATGATATCGGCCTGGCGGACCTGGATGTGAGCATCAGGGCCCAGGACGGGACGCTCATCGAAGCGGGCAAGGCCGTGGAGATGGGCGAGCGGTCCGGCAAGTGGAGTTACACCGCCACAGCGCAGGTTGCCCTCGGCTCCGATATCTTCATTGAGGTGGAAGGCGTCGATCACGCCGGGAACGAGACGAAGATCACCGAAAACCCAACCGTGGGCGTGGAAGACTAATAGGCACAGCCTTGATGGAGCCGGTGGGATAAGACTGTGTCAAGTTCTTGCACACCGCGTGCATAGAATCAGACCCTACGAGATTTACGCCCTGGTACGGAAAGTAAATCTCGTAGGATCTAGATTTCGATTATATCGCTATTTATTTCACACTTGCACTAATATGCTAAAAGAGAGTGCCTAAGATCAAAAACAACATGTCATTCTGAGCGACCATAGGGAGCGAAGAATCCCACTGGTTTTGAGCCGAGAGGCTCAAAACCAGTGGAGACCCTTCACTTCGTTCAGGGTGACATTAGCATTTTGTCCTCGGAGTTAGGCACTCCCTGCTAAAACCGCACGGTGCAAATGTCTCCTCATATTGACAACAGAAAGAAAGAAGGAACAATGGCAAAGATTAAACTAGATCCGCTTTTCGCTCAAATCAGTGGAACCATGGGCGATTTTGTTTTCAGGAAATCAAAGAAAGGTGAGGCGATCGTCTCAAGACGCCCCAGAAAATCCAATGGCACGCCGAGCGAAGCGCAGAAAGCGCAGCAGGAACGCTTCACACTGGCGAATGCCTATGCCAAAGCCGCCATGGCAGATCCGGAGGTGCGTGCTGTTTATCAAGAGCGGGCGGCGAAAGAGGGAAAGGGAGCCTTTGCGTTGGCTCGTTCTGATTACTTCGACGGGAAAGATCTGCTCTCGAAGTAATCAGTCCCTGCATCCGAATATAGACCTCGAAATCTGTGGGGTAGGGTATTCCACCCGGGCAGGTGGGACATCCCTGCCCGCCTTTGTTGTAACTTTGCCCTCTCCGGTATGTCATGTCTGCAGATCGAACGGACGCCGCTTTGTCCGCAAACATAGAAGCCTTTGATCCTCTTATTGTTTGAAGAAAGGCTGGTTTGTCTTATGTGTATCTTTTACCGGAAACCCCACGCAGCCCGTGGAGGAGGCCCACAATGAGCTTCCCCTACACTCCCAACCTGAAGGCCGAAAAGAGCGAGAGCCTGCAGAACCAGCACGAATACCTGAATCTTCTGCGGCTGCGCCACCTGCAGTGGATGTCCTCGACGGACGATTCCCAGCTCGAAGGCGTGCACCTGGAGATCGCCGAACAGCTCGAAGAGATCACCGATCTCTACCGCCGCCTGCTGGACACAATGGAAGTGTGAAGCAGGCTGAACCTCCGGTGTCTCTGCGCCGCCTAGAAGGCAGGCATACTGCCGCGGACGGCGCTGTATAGAGGGATAGTCCTCGGAGTCTTATTAAACGATGCGGCTCGGACAATCACGATTGTCCGAGCCGCATCGCCTTTAAAGTATAGTGGAAGGATTCATCATGTTGTACCGGGCTCTGACACAAGCGCCCGTTGCTGCCGTCTGAGCAGCCACAGGAACCTGGGCTTTCGGAGGAAGGGTATGTAGCCCGCAGTCATCCAGGGCTCTGCGCTCGCTGAAAGGCTTCACGATATCCGCCCTGCACTATTGTTTTCGCCTGCGGTTCGGCGTATAGTAGGAGAGAGAAAACAGGCAAACGCGCAGGCGTGAGGATGATCTCAAGGAGGTTCAAATGATCCAGGTCGAAAAATCGGTATTGATCAACAGGCCAGTGGCGGCGGTGTTCGACTTTGTATCGAATACCGCCAACACCGCAAAATGGCAGGGCGGCGTGGAGGCCGTCATCCCCGAAGGACCGCCGAATGTAGTGGGCAGCCGGTACACCGAAGTGCGCAAGTTCATGGGCCAGGAGATGAAATCCACGATGGAAATCACGGGGTTCGAACAGAATGCCAGATGGGCCGCCAGGGTCATCAAAGGACCTGTGCCTTTTGAGGTCAGCGCCACCTTCGAAGATTCAGGCGGTGGGACAAAAATGACCACGCGGGTCGAAGGCGAGCCGAAGGGCTTCTTCAAAGTCGCAGAGGGGATGCTCAAAGGTCAGCTGGAGAAATCGCTCCAGGAAGACGGCCAGCGCCTCAAAGGGATCCTGGAAGAGGCGTAGCGTACGCCGGTCCGTGGTATCTGACCCGCACTCCGTTACAGACCTCCGAAGTCTTTTCCTTCGGGAGGCGATAGACTGCTGGCAAAGCGTTCCTGCCTTCAGGCGGTAATGACCAGCGCCGCTGCTACTACGAGCAGGAGCACACCGCTCAGGAGCTCAGCTCGAGAGGACAAATATCCGGCGATCGCACGACCGAGGAACAAGCCAAGGATGCACAGCATGCCGCTCATCAGACCGATCACGATCGCCGACAGTAGAATCGGTAGACCCAGCATGCCCAGTCCCGTACCCGCCAGAAAATTATCGAAGCTCAGCGAAATCGGCAGGCCAAAGATGATCCAGCCGTGATCGAACGGCGAATGGGCTTCCTTATTTCTCACCGCCTGGTAGATCACGTACAGTCCGGTTCCGCCCAGCACGATCGGTCCAATCACCTCCACCCATGGGCGGATCGACTCGATCAGCAGCTTTCCGAGGCTCAGCCCAACCACCGGCGCGAGCATTTCGCACAGGCAGAACGCGAAAGCAACCTGCATTCGCCGCCGCCGGGAGAAATTCAGAGGTCCGAGGGCGACCGCTACTCGAAAGTTATCCAGACCCATCATGAACCCGATGAGCAGAAGCTCGATCATCACGATTTCCTCACCGGATGTAGCCCGGGATGCGCCAGATCATGAGCCCAGCACATCCCGGATGGCCCGGATGGGCGGCGAGAAGAAATAACCGCCACCGGTCGGAATGACCCATTCATTTTTGATGTGAATGCGTCGCGGTCCAGCCGGGGTCGGGAAGTCGATAAAACGGGTCCGATCCCCACGCTGGTCTCGTTGTCCTATGACCGGGTCGTGACCGCCGAAATCGGGCTGGATCGGAGAATTCGACCAGCGCCGCGTCAGAAACTCAAACTGGTCCTCGATCGTGCTGCCATAAGAGATGAACATCAGCCCACGCTCCTGTTTCAGGAGACGCGGTGACGGGCGCTTGACGCCGACGACCGGTGGACCAAAGGGAATCCCGCGGCGCAGGATCATCCGCAGCATGCTGTCGTCAGGCTTCCCCAGGTCTGTGGCGCTATCACGCGGGTTCGTCTTGCGGATGTGGGCGAAGTGCGGGCAAATGCTTCCCAGCATATCCTGGCTGGCTTGCGGAAAGGCATCCCCGGCATAACCGCCGATCGGGCGAAGGATCGACGCCCGGGTGTCGTCGTTAAAGATGAAATGATTATTTGCCCAGGGATCGCCGGCGAGCGCATTGTTGTCTGCCCCGGGCGTGCGCATGATGGGTGCGCCGCTAGGCCAACGGCCCACAAGCCTGGAGGCGAACTCCTCGGCTGTCATGCCCAGGCTTGACCCGGCAGCGATCGCGAACTTCCAGAAGGCCGGTACATCCTGCCGGAGGCGCCGGCAGACCAGGTAAGAGCCGAGAGCGGCCCAGGAGGGGAAATTCGAGGCAGGCGGCGCCGAGAGATACGGATGCTCCGGATCCTGTCTTGGCTCCCCAAGCAGGAACTGCCCGGGCCAGAGAAGCAGCTGCCCTGGCTTGGCGAAGATTCGAGCGCGCCCATCGCTGTGAGCGATGTAGCGGGGCGTAATGAAATCTCCGGGCGCCGCCGAGACTTTGCCGCGAACGCCGGGCTGGGATACACCGTCTTTGAAGCCGAAGTGTTCGTGGCCGTGCAGGTCTCCGGGCAGGGTATTGCCTCTCTGCTCGAACAGCAGCCGTAGTCCCGATCTGATAGCCCGCTCTTTGATGGAGTCCTTTACCGTTACCAGGTCCTCCGGATCGTCGGCGGCGACGATCACCAAAATATCGGCTTCGTTCTTTGGACCTCCGACGACCCAGCGGCTTCTATGACCGCGGTTCGACGGACGCGTTGGATCTCCCAGGTAGGTCGAACGCTCGGCCAGTCCCTGGCGGAAGCTCTCGTCCCCAAAAAGGAGGGCATCGGCTTTTCCCACCAGCCGCGCGATCGCCCGGTACGAGAAGGCGATGTTGACCCAGGTCGCACACATCGGGGGCTCGGTACCGAGCCGCAATCGAAGGGCGCGGAAGGCGCGCACCCAGGTGAGTACGTCATCCATCGAGGAGATGAGCGGCGCGATCCAGCGCAGCCAGGCTTTCGCCCGCTTAACGTTCTGGATCCGAAAGAACAGAAAGTGCTGGTGATCCTTATTGAAGCCGGGAATCGTATTGCCCTGGATATCCGCGCGTGCTTTCAGAGCGTACACCGGTTCCGGCTCAGCGCCCGGAATTTCGGCACCGGGATCGCCGCTCAGGGCAGGAATTAAGATGCCCTGCGGCAGCTTGGGTAGGAATTTGCCCAGCGTATCCACTACGCGGTTCAATTGCGCCGCCGCAGCCTGCGGCTGGATCGCAAGCTCCAGCGGTTCCAGGTGCTGCAATGGCGTGAGCGCTGCCTGATTTGACTGCTTCTTTGATCGTGTCTTCTTTTTTGCTTCCATTATGGCCTCACTCCGGCAATGCCGCCGGCCGTGACCGTCACATGTTCGGCGATCTGCCCGCCCCATTCGATGCGCCGGCCCCCAATCCGGATATCGCCTACGACAAACCCAGCCGCAGGGGGCACCCGGTACTCAAGGCGCAGGATCTGGCCGGGTCTGCCGCGTATGATCTTCCAGTAATTCCCCACCGGGGAGCCGTCCGGTTTCGTCCAGCCTGTGTCGTCGTAGCCCGCGATGTACAGCCCGATGGGCTCGCGCAATGTGACCGACAGTGGTTTACGCACCAGCGCGGCGACATCGTACTTAACGCGAGGATCGACCGAAGTGTTCGCCACGGCGGGCATTTCGTAGTTATCGGCAGCGGTAGGGAGTGGAGAAGGAGGGGGAACTCCCGTGATCTGCGTGGTCGGCGTCATAGCGCTGCCTTCCGCGAGCCCTAGAGCGGCTCTGAGGGTATTGATCGATTGCATCAGATGAACGATGCCGTCGGCCTCGTTCCAGCGGTTGCGGCGCTGGTACACGCCGCCAATGTGCAGGTCCGCTTCCACCACCGCCGGACTCACGAGCGACCGGTAGAGCGCTACCACCCGTGTCCGGTCAACGGCCCACAGCGCCTCCCAGTATTCAGGCGACTCCGTGGTAAAGGTGACTCTGGTGATCTTGCCGGCCGCATTGCGCTCCACCCGCCATTCACAGTACTCATCCTGAACATTACGATTGCCGATATCCCCTCCAGGTGTCCGTTCGGCTTCAACGAATGCAGCCAGTCTATCATCGCGATGCGGCATCAATACGCGCCGCGGGAAAGCCATCCAGACCAGAGAATGTGTACCAAGAGTATTTACATCGGTATCACTCGCATCATAGAATTCCCCAAAATTGGTGCCCGGGGTAGATGGCGCCAGTTCCAGGTCGATGAAGTCGTGCCAGTTGTCGTAGAAGGGCGACCCCGCAGGCAGGTCGCGCAACGAAGCGGGTGTATCAAAACGGGTGAGGAGGGCCATCGATCGTTCCTTTCAAATTCTTCATCGCGTAATTCCTATCCACCAGGGGGAAGCTTGCGCAGAATCACTTCCATTCTCGTCAGAGCGTGTAAATATATAGATTTCCGTTAGAGAGTCCGTTGATGACAAAGTCGCCATAGATTGCCGGACCGAAAGCATAAGGTGCTGAACCCAGGCCCGTGGCAGACCAAAGACAGAGCCCCGTCGCGGCATTCAAGGCATATAGACCCGGCTTTGTAGTGGCTATAAAAACGACATCATTTACCACTGCAGGTGAGCTAAGCCCTCGCTCATTGGGTGTGGTATACATCGGAGGTACAGGAATATTGTATTTGGGCGGGTTCGTACCAATCGTTGTCCAGCCGTCTGCCAACGTATTCCAATCGAGGGCCCGCATGAACGGCGTTGTAGTTGAGTCGATCCCTTCCCAGCCAAAACCTCCTGCGCGATAGCCACCCAAACCCACGAAAATTCGGTTGAGTCCATAATGAACTGCCGCTGTACCAAACACCCCATATTGATTCTCATGCGCCAAACTGTGGTCGTCGATAGCAGGAAATGGATTACCGGCCGAGTCGTAAGGAAGGAGCTGGCGCCTCGCAAGCACAGTATTCAAATTACTCGCATCAAGTAGGAAAAAGGAGCCATTCTTGCTTCCGATCGCAACTACACGTGTGCCGCCGCGTGTGAAGAGCATGGGCGGGGCGGGCACATCCACATCATCATCATCCGGCCGATAACTGTCTGAGGCTGTCGGTTGGAAGAATCCCGTAAAGTTACCTGTGGTTGCATCCAACGAGAGCACACCACTGGCATACTTCGGATCCGGCAGGGGATCATCAGGAATCGCGTTGCCGGTCCCAATATAAATCCGGTTCAATACACCGTCATAAGCACAGGCGGACCACGGCGAAGCGCCCCTTTGGGGAGGATCGGCCGCCGCCTTGGTGAATGGGCTTGGAGGAACCCCGCTGTACGAAGAAGGCGGGATCACATTCGGGCTATTGTCTGTAACTCCGGGGAATAAATTCGTGCAGAAGAGCCAGATCACATTCCCGGTACCAGCATCCAGGCAATATACAAATCCAAAGGCATTGCTTTCGCCTTCACCAAACCCGATGTACACGCGGTTGTTGACAACGAGGGGCGAGCTCCACCCATTCGATCGGGCAGTGCCGTGGTCGACCGGCTGATTATGCGCGAGGTCGGTGTGTCGCAGGTCTGTGACCCACACCAGTGTCAGAGTGGTGGCGTCCAGGCAGTAGACTTTGCCGTTGAGACCCGAGAAGTACACCCGGTTGCCGACAACAGCAGGGGAAGAGCAGATACCCGTCTGCCCCTGGCGCGATCCAATCCCCGAAAAGGAGAAAGTCGCATCGACGGTGCCTGTCAACAGATCGATCTTATACAATGTACCACCGGATGTGACGAGGGAGCTTGTCGCGGTACCCACATAGATCTTGCCATTTACCACGGAGGGGATAGAAATGATCGGGCCGGCTAAGGCAATGGGTGGTACATGCAGATGCAAGTGATGAACGCTCGTGCTGCGGATATTGCTGCACCCCGAAGCGGCGCCGCTATGTCGTTCATCATGGTGATGCATCCACCAGTTGGGCGAGAAAAACCAGCAAATCCTGAAGATAGGCAGCCTGAGAAGCGGTGGTAAGAATATCTCCCAGTCGATTGGGGGCCAGGGGCGCGGCCAACGCGGCGGGAAAGGTAACGGTCTCGGCCATGGGAGTGGTTCGGGCTCGGGATCAGGCATCCACCCACCGCCTGGAAGATGCCAGGGCGGCGATGGGTCTGGCAAGATCTCCGGCGCGTATACCAATGCTTCTTCAGGCAAGCCTTCCAATGGTATCTCCAGGCCGGCAAGACGATCTTTAAATTCCTTAATTCCTGCGTCGCCGGGCAGCGGATACGGCGCAATTGCACCATCCTGACCCAGCCTGACTTGCCGTGGATCAACCAGCCCATCGCCCGTTTGCACTTCAAGGAGCGCCAGCTGCTGACGCAGGAGCTCTAGCTCCGCCTCGGGCGTTTCCAATACCGGCGCGATCACTTGCTTCACCAGGGCTTGCCCTGCCTCGTAGGAACCCGGGTCGAGATATTTGCGCTCGCGGGCCATCGCGCGCACCATCTCCTGCAAGAAGCGGTCGCGGGGAAGTCCAATCGGCACATACACGCCAGGGTGTTGAATCTCTGTCCAGACAAAGCCCAGGCCGATATTGATGCCTGATTTCCAAACCGGTCGCAACGACCCGGACTTCTCATCCCACCAAAAAACGTGGACAGACACGGCATCAATCCCTATGAGGGCGCCAGGATCATAGGGCTGGACGAGGATGACCGGTGAGAATTCATCAGGGCCTGTTACATTTGTCGCCAGCCCCAGATCTCCCAGGGTTGATCGAGCCAGTGGAATGTCAACGCTGTTGAGCTTGATCTTACGGGCTAGATCGCCGGGAGATGTCAGTTCGAGCAAGTACGGCTTCGGATGCTCGTATTGCCTTCTTCGCGAACGCTGGGGCAATGTCCTCTTAGGTTTCTTGCCCGATCTTTTCTGTTGAGAAACTCTTTTCGCCATGGTCGCTACCTCCTCGAGTCATAAGAAAATCGAACTTATTTACGCTTTCAAGTTACGTACACTTCCCGTCAAACCGGCGAGGCCTGGTTTGACGGCAATTCACCCGCCGATGCATCAACACCATGAAGGGAAAAAGCACTCCCGGCAAAGGCAAGTGCAGACAGGACAAATAGGATCGAGTACCCAACAGCGGGAGCCAGGCTGTTCACCCAATCCACCAGGGGACCAAATAGTCCAGCCGCGGCGGCAGCTCCGGCTGTACCGATATTGGCGAGGCCGAAAAAGCGAGCCGCTTCTGAGGCGGGCGCCAGATCGGCAGTAAGCGCCCAATTCGCACCACTGAACGCGGCGGACCCCAGGGCCATCAGTCCACCAAATATCAAAATATGCAGGCTGCTCTCTGCCAAAATTAGCAGCAGAACACCCAATGTGCTCAAGGCCGCTCCACTCAGCATCAGCGGGACTCGTCCATAACGGTCGGCTAACCAACCCGTTAATGGGGCCGCCAGGACTGTGATCAGAGTCAGTCCGGCAAGCAAAGCGCCGGCCTCTTCTGCTGCCTGCCCTGGATCAAGACTGAGCCGGTCAGCGACGAAGAACAAGAAGAATCGGCCCACTGCATACGTGCCCAGCAAGAATAGAAAACGCGAGCCAATTAACCATGCAAATGAACGATGCTGTCGTAGATCAAGATGGAAGGACTCGGCTACAGTGACTCGAGTTGACATAGGAAAGAAAGACTGTTGCGGCTCGCGTACGAAAATTACCGTCAACACACAGGTAAAGACCAGGACCGCGGCGATGGCGATCAGCGCTGAGACGATTTGCCCACCCACAAGCAGCTGGCCCAGCAGAGCAAAGCCGAGCAACGCACCACCTACATCCATAAACCCTTTGAGCCCGGCTGCCGTCCCCCTTAACGGCGCTGGAACCAGGTCGGGGATAAAACCCTGTTGTGCGGCTTGCGCCAGGTTGGCGGTGACTTGAATCATGGAATAACTAAAAAACACGGCAACTATGCCCCTGGTGAAACCGAAAACGAGAAGAGCAGCCAATAGCAGAGCTACGCCTAAAACAATGGTGCCGCCTCTTCCCCAGCGGGCACGGAGTCGATCGCTGAATACACCGGCAATGGGTTGGACGAACAGACCGACGAGTAACCCCCCAAATGTCAGCAGTCCCAGGATTGTCGCCCGGTTTGCTTCGGTGGTGAATTTGAGCAGATGGCTGGGCAATACGAGAGTATTCAAGCCGTCCGAAAGCATGCTCAGTCCGAGCCAGAAGACACTAATCCCAATCAACAACCGTACTCGACGTATCATTGCCACCTTCCACGATAGAACCATGAATTGGATCCCTGTCCAGCGCGAAGCCTATCGCTCAAGAGTTCTGAACGGAGCCGCACTTCTACCTGGATAGAAATATTGTCTTCGAATCCACCCGATAAAACCAGCTAGGAATTTCCCTAGTTCTTTCCAATACCGCTTGTTGTCGTTCCCAGCGGTAGCTGTGATTTCGTTACCCCGCAGAACGCGGCGCTTGTCACTGCTCCTGCGCTGCACGAGCAGGCGAAAGGCTACAGCGCGGCGGGCAGGGAATCGCCGAAGACGATCCGAGAGCTGGACGAGACGACAGTCTCTTCACAACGCCGGGCAAGGGGTCAGTGCATCCTACTCTTCAGGCAGGGGCCATTCGTCCCTGGGACAGAACTCAAAAATCCCTTTCCTGGCTTGATCCACATCCCGCTCGGCCTGTGTCCGTTTGCGCAGGACACTGCCGATTCGCCAGCCCCCCAGCAGAAGGATCAAAAACAGGAGTGCGATGAAGACCTGTAACGTCCACCCGAAGTTTTCGTCGATCAGAACCACCTTCTCCCTGGCGATGCTGATCACAGCCTGAATGGCGATCACCGTCGTGATGGAGGCAACGAGAAATATAGCTGTCTCGCGCAGATCACGCTTGGCCCGCCTGAGGCGATCGAGTGCCTGCTGGTAACCACGCTGGGAGGCTTTGCACGCATGCAGCTTCGCTTTCGATTCATTGTGCTGCAATCGCTGGTAGGCGGCGCTGGTGTGATCCTTGCCGAAATGCTTTTCGAGCTTATAGAATAATTTAGGGTTCGTCTTATCGGCGATCCGCAATACCTCCTTATCTGAATCGGACCACCCCTCGCCGCTCAGCCAGTCCCGCAGCATGTCGGATCCCCTGGGAAGGGAGCTGACCAGCCTGGACAACGCGGCAGCCGACAGGCTGACACTCACCGGCGAGTCCTTGATTGCGATTGCTTTCCTCCAGAGCTGTACTGTCTCTTCGCCGGAAAGGGAATTGACGACGGACGTGAGGGTTTCCTGATCCAGCCCGGCAACACTGTTGTACTCCAGCAATGCCCTCGGCAGATTGGTCCCTGCCTTGGCTGCCAGGCTCACCAGGGTTGGTACGAGGCTGGTCGGGATAAGCTGGCCGGGGGAGTTTTCGAGATCACCTGCCTGCGTGCTGGCCGCACCAGCTTCGAACAGATCCCGCGTTTTCAGCACCTGGCTCAGGATCTCTTCGGCATCCTTTTGATCGTCGAGTATCAGGGCTTCGACCGCCAGCAGTGCATCCTGGAACACGGCCATGGGCAGCGGATCGCGGCGGCTAAAGTTTCGACCGATGAGGTCTCGCAGCATACGCAAAGCAAGGTCTTTTCTGGCCCCGCCGGATTGCCCATCGATGGTCAAGTCCACGAATTGTTTCAGGATGGGCTCATTGCTCTCCTTTTCCAGGAAATCGTGAGGATAGCGCTCGTTGACGTTCCGGTAAAAGCCATCGCAGGACAGGTATTTGCCTGCTTCGATGCGAAAGGCAAGGTCCTCCGACGTAAGAAACAGGTGGAACAATTTATCCTGGACGTCATCGGGGATCGGCAGGTTTGGATTTTGTGACAGGTGACTCAGGGCACGCCGCGTCTGGAACACGCCCTCCTGGTCCAGCAGCTCGTCCACATGCTGCATCACATCTTCCGGCTGGATGGCCATTGCCTCATCGTCCAGGTCGACGCGTTCTCGCTGGCCGATCTGCCTGCCCGTCAGGGAGTAAAAGGCGGGCAACACCCGGATGGCCACCTGCTTGCTGGCCGTTGGCTTGAGCACATCCTGCCGGGTGGAAGTGCTGGTCTTTCTCCCGGTCTTCGATCTGGTGCCTGTGCCTGTCTGCGGCACAACTGGCTCCGCCGAAGCCGTGATCTCGGAGGCCACCCGTTCAAAAAAGCCGGTCGTGAGATCGTCCGGCAGGCGGATGAGCGCGAGTTTCCCCGCCAGCTGATCGAAGATATTGCAGAAGTCCGCATACGCCACAGTGCTGAAGTTGGAATCATAGGAGGCGAACTTCGTATTCGAATCTACGGTGAAGGAGCCCGCGTTCAGCAGCTCTTCCATCAGGATATACAGCCCGCGCCGGATCTGTTCCTGGCGGCCTTCACTCAGCCAGATGCGTTCCCGCAGCAGGAGATTTTCCTTCTCGCTGGAATCGGTCTCCGCCTGGCTGTTGAGGTTTTCGAGGGCATCCTGGATCAGTGCGTAGAGCTGGATCACCCCCGGCAGGACCGAGCGGTCAGTCAGATACGACTGCAGCAGGCGCGGCGCCCAGCGCTGCAGCGAACGGATCTCGCGCATGACTTCACGCGGCAGCCCGCGGGCGCGATAGGTAAAATACTTCGCCAGGTTCGAGATCAATGCCTGTTCCTGCAGTGAAAGCCCCGATGTGTCGGCCAGCAAATTTTCCAGCAGGAGCTGGGTATTGGCGGAGCTGAACATAGGCACGGTGATGACCGCGCTGAAATAACTGCCCAGGATCGAATCCTCTTTCTTACGGTCTTCCAGGAGCATGTAATAGAATTCCTTGCTGGTGACCAGCAGGAACACAGCATGGCGCCGGAGGAACAGGTTCTTGAGCGACCGGATCAGCACATCCTGCCCTTCCCGCGCTTCCATCTTGTCCATCTCGTCGAAGATGAATAATAGTTTTACGCGGACCATCCGGTCGTTGTAGGGTCGCGGCTCGGCAAGCATGTCGATAAACTGTCCGAGGTCCTCCTCCGCCCGGTCTTCGTCGTAGTCGAGCAGGCTGATGGTGCGATCCATTTTCTCGTTCCAGTCTTTGGACGTCTTGTACCCGATCGTCGGCACAACCGCCATCACGGCGGTCTTGACCGGACCGAGGAAGAAATCACCGGGATTCAGCCCCAGCCCTCCCTGAAGCGATCTGGACTGTGACAGCGCATCTGCCTGCGACATACTGACCTTATACGATGCCCGCAGATTGGCAAACCAGAGATGCTGCTTTTCCTGCGCGCTGAGAAGGTGTGTCTGCTTCTTCTGGAACGGCAGACGGATCTTTTCCGGCAAATTTTTATCTTCCCACTCTTCCAGATTCCGGAACGTACGATACAGGGCCCGGATGCACAGTCTTAAGGCGCCGGCGACACCTGCTACCTTTGCAACGCTAATCGGAACCGCCACGACCTGGCACTGGACGTCTTCCACCTGGAGACCCTGAGCGGTCTCGATGTTATATAGCACCTGGTTGATAAATGTGGATTTTCCCACGCCCCGATACCCGGTGATCAGGATCACCCCGTCGCTCCGTACGATCTGGTTTGCCAGGTGTTTCGCATCCGCATTGTCCCGGGCGTATAAAGGCAATTCCAGGCCCGCCAGGGGGGCGGTGATGAGTGGCTTCAGCGGCAGCCAGACGTAATCGTCAGCTATGGCGATGCTGCGATACAGCTGGCTCGTGGAACTGCCCAGCCCGGGGACATCCTTCCAACGGCGTGCCTTGCGGATCTCGTTGATGTCGGTCAGGATCTTGTATAAGCTTTCTTCGGCTTTTTCCGTAACCGTTTCCGGCCCCTCATAAAACCGCAGGGGAATATCTGCGACGGTCTCCTGGATCGCCAGCGCGATCACCTCGATTGCCTCCGTATCGTTCATCACGGCCGGGTTGAACTCCGCCGGCTTTCCATTCCGGACGTCGAATATGATTTTGGCGCCGGAAACGTATTGCTCCACTGTCTTCCCCTCCAGGCGGCGGTCGATCTTCAGCGCCAGAGCGAACTGCGGCTCATTCGGTATGCCAGCCTGCATGCCGACATTCTGGATCAGCAGGTCCAGAAGCTCCTGTTTGAGCGCGTCTACGTCGGCCGTGGAAGCGGAGGTTTCTCCGGCATACACCGCGACAAACGGTGAGAAATACTTCTCCGCGATATTTTTCAGCAGTTCATTGATGACGGGTATGGGATCTTTGGGCTTGGACCGAATCCGCAGCGTTTGAAGCAACGTCGGCTTCGCTGCGATCTGCGTCTTGAGCAAAATTATGTCATCCATTCTTCACTCCCTGATTGTGTGCCAGGCTGCCGATGCGCTGAATCACTCTGCATGCTGCGTAGTTGCAGAACGTAGGCAATTCAAGAACCTGTGGAAAGATAACTGGACAGTTCTTATTATATTTCAATAGGGATGACCGGAGCATATGAATTCTAGACTGGATAGGAAGAGGACCGAAGATCAAAACCAGCTCTACCCCTATTAACGCAATTTTTCGTGAATTTCACGGCAGAGCAGAAATTTTGCCTTGGTAACCGTCCCACCGGCTCATAAATTCATGGTAGCCCCTTTCCCTTCCCTGAAGTGACCGTCGCCCTGTAGCGTGTAGACCCGCGAGCTCTGATGAGAAGAACATAAAATAACCTAAAAATCCCACTAAAGATTTCTGATGAGGTTTTTAGGCAGGCTTACTGTTCTTTTAACACAGCCGTGCTATCCTGATACTGCCTCAAGAGAGGCAAACCCAAAGAGAAGATAAGGAGGTTGTGATGACTAACTTAACTCGGTGGGAACCTGCTCGTGAGATGATGACACTGCGGGATGCGATGGACCGTCTGTTCGACGACGCGTTCACTCGACCGTTCTCCGTCAGTAGGGAAGGCGGGTCCAACTGGTCTTCACCGGCGATCGACATGTATCAGACCGGTGACGAGGTTGTGCTGAAAGCCGCTCTCCCGGGCATCAAGCCCGATGAGGTCCAGATCAACGTCACAGGTGACGTGCTGACCATCAGAGGCGAAACGAAGCAGGAAGCAGAGAAGCAAGACAAGTCCTGGCAGATCCGGGAACATCGCTGGGGCGCATTTGAACGCTCCGTAAGATTGCCAACCGGTGTGATCGCCGACAAGGCGAAGGCTGAATTCGACAACGGCATTCTGACAATCAGCTTGCCGAAATCGGAAGAAGTCAAACCGAAGATGATCAGCGTCAGGACAAAAACAAAGTAAGGTGAAGGTAGAAAGAAAAGAGAAGGGCGGGGCCGACAAGGCCCCGCCCTATTCGTTTAAGAAAGACAGACCTCGGAGGTCTATCCCCTGTCCCTTTCTCTGGCCGGGAAGAGGTGCCTGCAGGACGGGATCGGGTCTCTGCGCTGGCAGGATGTAGAGATATCTTCCGTCAAGAGCACTCGTACGGTCCCTGGGCCGGACGGTGCGGGTCGCTACCTTCGATGGCCCATGCGAACACAAACGCCAGGGCATCGATGTCACACTGTGAGAGGACGGGATCGCCGAGATCCGGCCAGCCATAGCCCATCACATCTGTGCTCTCGAGCAGATTGGTGGTGTGTCCCAGGCCGAGGGCGTGACCAATCTCATGCAGGGCGATCCATTCGATCAGCTGCGGCTCATACGGGGGTTGTCCCCAGGCGGGTGGGGCTTCGGAGCTGACCAGAATGTTCGGGCAGCGGTGCTGGCCGCAGACGGCGAAGCCGGCGAAGACCGCCCCGCCTGCATGCGGCACGTAATGCACCACGATATCCGCCCGCTGGGCGTTGCGGGCTGAGTCGGTCACATCGGTGAGTGTGATCAACCCATTGAAGCAGTCGAGGAGTACCGCGCTCCAGGTGGCAGCCGCATTTCGCAGGGCCGCTAGCTGTTCCGCTGTGGCGCTCGGGTGTGCCTGGACGGCGATCGTCAGGTCGGTGTGGTCCCACCAGTAGCCGGGATAATAATTGCTCAGGATAACGAGTGCCTCGGCATTCGACTCAGGCAGGCTGCAGCTCACACCCGGTACCTGATGAGGCGATGGATTCAGCGATTTTGCCCCTGCAGGCATCGGCGTCAGCAGCGCTGCCAGGACGAAGACGACGACGCAGGTTCTTGAAAAACTCATGGTCTGTTCCTCCAGTTTCGATTACACAGCATGTGCCTGTGCAACTTCTCTGTGAAGACGGGAAGGTGTTCGGAACCGTTCACAGAGGCGATCCACGCAAGATCCCATACACTGACTGAACAATGCACATTATAGCGGATGGCTCGATATTTTACGAACCAAAGCGTTTTCATCCTACTCGTCTCATTGAGAGTCTTTGCGAAGCAAAGACCTAGCCGCCATCCACTTCCCTGTCAGGGAAGTGGTGCCGCGGGGCGGTGGGGAGAGTTAACGTCGAGAACCGCGGCGCCGACCGCGGTTCTCTTTCAAAGGAGGAGAAGAAATGTCACCTTATCGTGCCAACTATAGCACACGAGTTGCAAACCTGCCTGACGTGGAACGTACGATTTCCCTCTCCTTGACCGACAGTCACGGCTTACGGGCTTCGCTCGTCCGTTGTCTGCCTCACGCTGTTCCAGGCTCTGCGACGAACGCCTGTCTCTGCCGTCTGAGTACCCACAGTAACCTGAGCTTTCGGAGGAAGGGTATGTGGCCCGCCGTCATCCAGGCAGCTCCGAAGAGCCACAGCGAAATT
>Ga0114129_10006413_pt1 | contig 16679 bp, 14 predicted proteins | sample RhiMetdeltSRZDD1_FD_80071 | JGI IMG/M metagenome (GOLD analysis project Ga0114129, IMG submission 80071) | Populus rhizosphere microbial communities from Tennessee, USA - Rhizosphere MetaG P. deltoides SRZDD1 (version 2) (version 2) | ecosystem: Host-associated > Plants > Roots > Rhizosphere >... | reverse complement strand
TACCAGATGGCGAGAATCGTGGACCGCGCCGGCGTGGACATCGTGTCGGTCGGCGACTCCGTCGGGATGAACGTCTGGGGACATCGTAGCGAGCTCGAGGTCACGCTCGACCAGATGATCCTCGTGTGTCGAGCGGTGCGACGGGGCGTGGCGCGGGCGCTCGTCAGCTGCGATTTTCCATTCGGGCCGCTGCAGGCAGGAACGGATGCCGCGGTCGGCGCCGCCATCCAGCTGGTGAAGGACGGCGGGGCAGACGTGGTGAAGCTGGATGGCGCCTCCGCGTTTCCCGAGGCGGTGCGCGCTATCGCGCGAGCCGGGATTCCGGTCTGGGCGCAGTTCGGGATCACCCCGCACACAGCGCTGCAGTACGGGGGCATGAGCGAGGCAGGTCCCGAGCTGGCGACCGAGATCAAAGAGCAGCTCGTAGCAGAGGCGAAGCTCCTCGAGGAGGCTGGCGCCTCCATCCTTGATTTCACCAACTCCGGGTCGGTCGCAGGTCCGGCGGCGGTTGCCGCCGTGCAGATCCCGGTGATCGGTGGCCTGGGCGGCGGTCCGTGGCTCGACGGCCGCGTCCGGTCGGTCTTTGCCGCGATCGGGTATCTGGCAGACGCAATCGACGACTCAACCGATCGGTACGCGCACGTCGGCCGCATCGCACTCGAGGCGATCGAGACCTACGCGGAAGACGTGCGTGCGGGCCGTCAGATTCGCGGTGCGTCGCGGCCCCGAAGCTGAGGAACCGCGAAGGCGAGGAGAGAGACGCGCTTGGCAAAGGCGGTCATCGACGGCATCAGCACCCGATACGAGACGATCGGTCAAGGCGAGCCACTGCTGATGTTTTCGCCCGCCGGGTTCGACGCCACGCTCGACAAGTGGCGGACGCAGAGTATCTACGCCCGGATCAGGATTCTGGACCACCTCTCACAACAGTACACCTGCATCATCTTCGATCGCCGCGAGACCGGCGAGTCAGGCGGACGGGTCGAGCGCCTGACCTGGGCTCACTACGTGCGACAGGGGCAGGGGCTGTTACAGCACCTTGGGATCGAACGCGCGCACATCATGGGCGGGTGCATGGGCTGCTGTCCGGCTGTCGCGTTGGGCATCGCGCACCCGGAAACGACGCGGAGCGTGGTGTTGTTCTGGCCCGTTGGCGGAGCGAAGTACCGAATCGCCTCGCATATGCGCTTTGCCGAACACCTCGCATACGTCAAGCATCATGGTCTGCAGGAGGTCGTCTCGCTCGCGATCCGCGGCGGCAAATCCTTCGGTCATGACCCTCGGGGCGGACCGTGGGCGTCCGTGCTCAAGCGTGATGCGGCATTCGCGGACTCGTATGTGCGTCAGGACGTCGATCGCTATCAGCTGCTGGTGACCGCGACGGCGCGGACGCTCTTCGACCGCGATACGGCCCCCGGCGCGGAGCCCGAGGACATGCTTCGCCTCGACATCCCTGCGCTCGTCGTCCCGGGCTGCGACGCCTCGCACGCCACGTCCGCGGCGCGATACCTTCACGAATGTCTGCCGAAAGCCGAGTACTGGGACGTGCCGGTCGCCGAGCAGACTGAGGAGAACGCGCCCGGGCGCCTCCTGGAGTTCTTGAGAGGCGCGAGCGCGCTGTAACAAGGGAAAGGGACAAGGAGAAGCCCTTTCCCTTCTCCCTTTTTATGCCGTAAGCGTTCGCGTATTCTCAGGGAAGAGATCTTCGATCGCGAACGGCTGCGTCAGGATCCCCTGCTCGACGCTGTGCTGCACGATGGCCTCGAGCGCCTTTCGGTTGGGTTCGATTCCGTACGGGAGCGGATCGCCCGTCATCTCCATCACGCGCCTGAACACCTGGTCGGACGCTGATGCCGCGGCGCCATCTTTTAGGCGTTGCACGTAAACCCGTTTGGCTTCGGCGAATGCGTTGAAGGCGTCCGGGGCCAGATCCGCCCTCGTGGCTAGCAGGTCGTTTTTCACGACCACCGTGTGATTGATCGGAAAGATGCCGGTGCGGCGCAACATCTCGAAACCCTTCTCGCCGGCATCGGGAATAAGCGGAGCGGTATTCGGTACGTCTCCTTTGAGACCGATCGCCGCCACGATCTCGCCAGAAGCCACCAGATCCTCCAACGTCCGTCCCGGCTCCATGGAGACGACGTTCGATGGCGGACGGTACTCGGCCACGTGCTCGTCGCCCGACAGGACCCAGGTGACCTTCCTCAGATCGACGCCGTATTCATGCTGCAGCACGCTGCGAGCCCACAGCCCCGTCGTCACTGTGTAGCCTCGGTTAACGCCGACCTTCTTTCCCTCGAGGTCCCTCGGATTTCGGATGCCGGCGTTCGTGTTGACGAGGATGGCGCCGTGGTGAAACGCGCGCATCGGGAACACGGGCAGGGCAGTGAACGCCTTGCCATGCGCACGCGCACAGAGGTAGGTGGTCATCGCCATTTCCGAGATGTCGAACTCGAGTCCGCGCACCATCCGGCGGAAGGCTTTGATGATGACGGGCACGTCCTCGAACTCGAACTCGAAGGTGCGCGGCTTCACGATGCCGTCCTTGAGCGGCTGCGTGTGGCCGTACGTCACGAGGGCGGTCTTCAGCGCAGGTTTCGTCATGGTTGACGTCTCGCAGATTACTTGTCGACGTCGCTGGAGGAACGGCCCGGGGAATAACCGTGCAATGGTCAGACCATGAGCCGTCGGGTATTCTACTCCGGAGTTCGATCGTGTTGCAGAGCCCGAGATATGAGCGCGGGCCCTGGCCGCACGGTCTGAGGAGTAGTTGGAACCGGGAGCCCGGAATCGAGAACTGTGAACATTGGAACCGGAGAACCTCGCTGGCCGCCGTTTTTCAGCGGCCTGCTCTAGAGTTTCCCCGTGAGGAGCTGAGCATGACTGTATTGGCGCGAGCGCTCGAGGAGCTGGTCACGGCGAACCGCATCCTGGCACGCGAAGGCGTGGTCGATTCGTTCGGCCACGTCAGCATCCGTCATCCCGAGCGGCCGGATCGCTACATCCTCTCACGCGCGCGGGCGCCCGAGTGCATCGAGGTCGAGGACCTGATGGAGTTCACGTCCGACGGCACGCCGATCGACGCGGGGGGACGGAAACCATATGCGGAGCGATTCATTCACGGAGCGATGTACGAGGCACGGTCCGCGGTGCGGGCCGTCGTCCATCACCACAGCCCAAGCGTGATTCCCTTCAGCGTGACTGCAGTGCGGCTCTCTCCCGTGATGCACATGTGCGCCGGGATCGGGACGCACATCCCGACCTGGGATTCGAGAACGCGTTTTGGTGATACGAACCTGCTCGTGACGAACGTCGAGATGGCCCGTGATCTGGCCGCAGCGCTCGGCGAACGTCCGGTCGCGCTGATGCGCGGCCACGGGGGTGTCGTCGCCGGCGCCTCGCTCCGCGAGGTCGTCTTCAACGCCATCTACCTTCAGCTGAACGCCGATCTGCAGATGAAGGCGAGCGCGCTCGGCCAGCCGACATTCCTGACGGACGGAGAGGTCGCGGCCGTGCTCCGCACGCGCAGTTCGTTCACGTTCGAGCGCGCCTGGGAGGGATGGTGCCATCGGGCGGGTCGTGTCTACGACACGCGCCCGATGGAAGGGCCGCTCGCCGCGATCTGATCGGACATCAACGTTTCGCGAACGGTTCCGAGAAGCTGCACGTGGTGCACCACGACGTCGCCGGAACAGCGCGCGGGCGTTCCTCGGACGAGACCCGTTCAGGCGTGAGCTGGTGGCAGTGCTCGTGCGCGCTCATCTACAGGTCGAACAAAGGAAGAGGAAATCGACAAGGCGTGGCAAGGGATGCTCGATTGCGGTCAGCGTCGCGACGCCTGATCTGTCGTCGTCCGGAAAAGCTGTGGCATTTCGTACGTCAGCAACGCGTTGAGCCCTTTGTCGGAGACGATGACTGCGTTGTGTTTTGGATCGAGGTCGAGTCCGCGGGGCTTCTGGATGATTCCGCCCGGACCGCCGACGGTGAAGCGTGGCGGGATCGCGCCGTTGTCGTCGATGCTCCAGACGCCGACGTAGCCGGTCTGCTGGGTGACGAAGATCAACCCGCCCTCGGGGTAGATGCGCATGTTGCCCGTGTCGTTGAGCCGCGATTTTTCGCCCGTGATGACACGCCGCGGCTTCACGTCCCCCTCAGCGGTCCGATCGAAGATCGCGAGCATCGGCAGGCCGCGCCCGTCGGCGCTCCGAGTGTCGGCACCCACGACGATCAGGTTGCGGGTGTGATCGATCGCAACCGAGCCGGCCGCCGTGAAGCCGGTGTCGGGTCCGCCGAGCACGCGTTTGGGTGCGACGTTACCGCTGGCACGCGAATCGAAAACGAACACGCGATCCCCTTCCGGCACGTAGATCTCGTTGTTGGGTGCGTCCACGGCCAACCGATCCAGCGCCGTGAGCATCGTCTTCGACCCCTGGATCACGCGGATCGGCCGCGCTTCACCCTTCGCTGCGCCGCCAAATATCAGGATCGCCTGACCGAACTGCTGGGGCACGACGATCTCGTCGTGGATCTCGTCGTAGTCGATCCCGTGCATCGTCCGCCCCAGCATCGTGTTCTGGCCCTCGATCGCCCTGAGCCGTTCCGCCTGTCCGTCCGCCAGCCTGGCGAACACCGCAATTTGCGGATGCGCCACTCAATTGGGCACGAGGATCTGGTCGCGCTTCGAATCATAGGTGAGCGCGCCGGGGTTGCCGATCATGAGCGAGGGCGCAGATTCGGGCGCGCCGCGAATCGTCCTGAGCGGCGGCGTGTTCCCGGAAGCGGCGATCGGGTAGACCGTTGCCGAGTGCCCGCCGAAGTTCGCAACCCAGAGCTCCTGATTCTTCGGGTCGACGGCGACCGACGTCGGATTGGCCAGCTTCGTCTTCGGCCCCTTGAGCACGCGCTTGGGCGCGACGTCGCCGACGGCGTCTGCATCGAACACGAGGATCGACGGTCCCATGTCGTTGGCGACGAACAGCTCCCGTCGGACGGGATCGAACGCGAGCCCGGTGGGCCAATTGAGCTGTGTTTTTGGTCCCTTGATGAGCCGCAGCGGCCGGTCGTTGCCCTTGGCCGAGAGCCTGTGCACGCTGATTGAAGGTCCGGCGTGCGACCCGCTGCCGGGCACGGCGTACTCGCGCCCGAGCGGCCAGTTCGCCTTGTCGCGGCCCTTGCCGGATCCCGGAACGCCCGTGCGAATCTCCTGGTCCGCCCGCCGCAGCCCGCTCGAGCCGTAGTTCGCGACGTAGAACACCTCTTTCGCCGGATCGATGGCGATGCCGTGCGGATCGGCAAGGCCGGTGTCGTCTCCCTGAAGGAGCCGTAGCGGCGCCTCGTCCTTGTCGGCTTCCTTGCGAAAGACGACGACCGTGGAGTCGTGCTGCGTCGTGAGGAACATCTCGTTGCGGGCGTCGTCCATCGCAATGCCGAACGTCCCATGTGGCGTATGCAACGCTCGTTTCGGCGCGGTATCCGCCTGAGTGCCGTGCCCGAACACGACGAGCGTGTCGACGGTGTCGTTATTCGGCGCGAAGATGTCGCCCGTCTTCACATCGACGTGCACGCCGGACTCGAACTCGATGAGCGTGTTGTCGCCGGCCAGCGTCCGCTTGGGCGTGCTTATCTCCGCGTTCGACGGCGTGTTCTCCAGGCGGTCGTAGACGAGAACCTGGAAGAGGTTCTCGTCGGTCAGGATCACCTCGTTTCGTTCGGGATCCACAGCGATTGCGGCGAACCCCGGATACTTGTCCTGGACCTTTCTCGTCGGCGGCCCCGCCAGCACTTTCGTCTCGTCGCCGAGCGTCGGCAGCGCACGACGGCGCGACTGGCGCTCGCTCGCACGCTCGGCCCACTGGACGGCGGCCGGCCAGATGCACATGCCGGTATCCCTCGGCAGAGGATCCATCCTGACCAGGCGTCCGTGCGGCAACAGCCCACCGGCCGCGTCGGGATGCCCTTGCGTGAGCATCAGCGTCGCACCGGCGACCGCCCCGACGAGTCCCCGCGCCCACGCGCCCCACCTGTGCCCAACAGCAGTCATGCGTCTCCTCCGACTCGAACTGATCATTGAGGGTTTTTCATCACGACCCAGAGACATACTGCAGCTCGAAGGCGGAGACTTCGAGCGTCGAAGGTTCCTGGCGGCTGTCGAGACGGCCGTCGAGACAGAGGGGCTTATCGACGGGCATCTCTCGTTCGCTGCGCACGAGGAAGCGATTGCTGCCAGCGTTCAGCCATCGTTCGCTGCCTGACCTCTCGATCCGGCCGCATGCCTGGATGCGGAACTGAACGACACGCATGCGCACGTCAGTAGCGGCCTGCCTGAAGAGCGCTTCGGAGAACGCCTGCTTCTCGTCGAAGCGGACGGTCGCCGTGTCCTTCTCGTCGTCCACCTCGACGGCCGCCTTGTCGAATCGACTCTGAAGAGAGGTCCTGAGCGGCGGTTCGCAGGTGGGGCAGGTGAGGCCGTCGATTCGGGCCTCGACCGACTTCACGCGCGATACCTCCTGCGCAGAGGTACCGCAGGCGACGAGCGAACCCAGCAGAGCTCCCAGGCAGGCCATCTCGCATGCGCTGCGTGCGCGCCCGAAGATGTGTTCCATCGTCACTTCTCTGTCGACGCGCTTCAAGGCTGCGTCGGCGTGTGTTTACACTATTCGTTCACGAACGACTGATCAGTGCAGCAGGCTCACGGCTGTGTGAGCCATCGGAGCGCCGCGATCAGTCCTCCCGCCAACTGGCGCGGCTTCTCGATGTGGCCATAATGCGTCATCGGCACGTCGAAGAGAAGCACGCGGATGGGCACATTCGGGTTGGCCTTCCGGAACTCGTCGGCGACCTGCAGCTCGCGGGCATCCGCTGGATTCTTGTCCCAGTGGCCATCGTCAAGCGCCGCCACGGTCCAGATCATCTTCTTGTAGCCCTGCACCGGCGAGCGCGTCGTCGTGAACAGATCGGCGATCACGTCCTCGGCTCTTACACCAAGCGTGTTGCCTTCGAGAGCCTGCCTGATCTGCGAGGAGACGTAGTCGCGCAGGTTGTCGGAGCTCTGGTGCTCGATGTCCTGCAACTTCTGCTTGAACTGCGGCCGTCTGGTCGCTTCGAGACCCATCCAGTGCTCGGCGACTTCGAAGCGGGTCTGGTTCGAGTCCCATACCGGATTCAATGGGCCGAGATATCCGCGGGAGTACGAGCTCGGAGGACGGGGATTGAGGTCCCAGATATCCGGATAGTCGGAGGCTGTGTGCTCTCCGCGGTACTTGCGCATCGCGGACAAGGCCGCGGGTCCGCCGGTGCCCCAGCCCATCGAGAGTCCGTGCATGCGGGTCTTCAGACTCGAGTCCTTGAGGATGAACTGAATCTCTCCGCCGGTAGAGTGCCCCACGAGGATGACTGGACCTTTGGTGGTGGTCTCGACGAGCTTCGTCACACCATCCGTTACCACGCGGAACGTGTAGATCGCGTTGCGAATTCTCGCCTCGTCAGCCGATACGTCGCGATCCAGCAGATACCCAGGGATGCGTTTCTCGTACTGCTTCTCGGTCCAGCCGCCATACCGGTAGTTGCCGGGAATAGTGATGACCAGGACAGGAATCTTCTGCGCCAGGAACTGCCCGAGCCCAGGCCGATTCAGAGGATCGACGAAGAACTCGTACCAATTCGCTGAGCCGCCGTTGATGATTGCCAGTGTTGGCGTGTTCGGGATGGGATGCGTCGGCGTCAGTTGGAGGCCTGAAATGTCCCATTCCAACCCATAGACCTCGTAACGCACGACGTGCCACTTGGCCTGATAGCCGAGCGTCGCTGCCGTCAACGCCTCGAGCTTCCGTGGATCGAAAGCACCGCCGGGTGTCGCGTCGGCGAGCGCCTTCACGGCGGCGCCGTTGTCCGGCAGTTCGGCGCCGAGCTGCTCGAACAGTTCCGGTGGGACGCGGTGGTAGGGCCGATTCTCGCGCAGCATCTCGACGATGCGATCCTCCGTCGTGCCTTGCGCGGCGTCAGCTCCGGGCATGAGTGTCACGAGCACACCGAGACATGTGCACACACACAGGCGGCGCGTCACGGATTGAAGACTGCGTCGTTCTTTCATGCTCGAGAAGCTACGAATCTCACTTCATGTAACCGCGTTCCTTGTAGTAGCGAGCGGCGCCGGGATGCAACGGCACGTCCCACGCCTTCCACACCGTGCGCGGGTTGTAGGAGAAAGGCATGTGGCTCCAATGGAGAAGTGTCTGCTGCTCGTCGAGCGCCTTTGCCACCGCGTACGCGAAATCGTCCGGCATGTCGGTGCGGCCGTAGACGGCAGTCCCGTCCCTGGCGATCGTCGGGATCCGGCGGGTGACACCACGCAGCAGCGCGATCGGGGCCTCGTGTTCCTGCAGATAGAAGGACTTCGCCAGCCTGGCGCGCAGATCCACCGGCAACTCGAGGTATTTGAAATCGTGCTGCTGCGGCGCGTCATACCAGAGCGCGTATTCGGGCGCGCCGACGAGCGCCGCCCATCCGATCACGACATCCACGTCAGAGCCGCGTGTGTAGTTGCCGGCCGTCGAACCGCCCAGAGCCTTGATCTTCTCGTCCGACAGCCCGTAGTAGTCGAGGACGGCCGCGTTGATCGGCTCGGTGATGCCGCCTCGCGCGACGAGCTTCACCGGCAGCTTCCGCTCGGCGATCTGACGGAGATCGGTGATGTCCGACTTGGCGTCCACGGCAACCATGAAGTAGTTCGGCGTCTGGATGTTCGCGAGGAGCCTCAGCTGCTTTCGCGCGCCTTCCTTGTCCCTGGCGAAGTCGTGAATGCCGAGGTACGCGTACTGGAGAAGCTCGACACTGGTCGCGCCGAAGTCGAGGCGTCCCTTCGGCGTCGGCAGCGTCGTAGCGGTCACGTTCTGCGGCGGAGTCGCTTCGCTGCCGTCCGCGACGAGCCTCGCCGCGCGTGGCCCGCCGGCGCAGGAGTAGCAGATCTGCACGTCCCACCCGTACGGTTTCATCGCATCCTTCACGACGTCGGCCATCGCGCCCCACGGGCACGCGGAACACGCGCCGCCAAAGACGGGCCGCTTGGCGGCAACGCCGTTCGATTGGGCACCCAGGCGAGCCCAGCCGGCTGTCAGCGCGAGAAGAATCAGAACACTCAATCCTCTGTGACGCATGTTCCCTCCGGACCCGAACGGCCGTTTGGCCGGTCAGCGGCTACTGCCGGCGACGTGCATGGTAACCCAACTGCCGGCGGTCTCGGCGTGATAGGTATGACCATTCGGCGGCATGCTGCGTGATCACGCACGGAGGACGCGGAGGGCACGGAGGAGACATCACCACGGAGCGCGCGACACACCCGGCCCGTGGCGATCGAGAGTTTCGTCAATGGTCAGGTGTTCGGCGCTGCCGCGAAGGCGTCGAACCGTCGCGCTCCACGCGGGATATGGCCGGATTCTGCCACTGGGGCAGAGGTTGCGCAAAACCTGGACTCTTCGAGCAAACGCGCGAAAATCATCACGGTCCGTCGCCGTTCCGAATCGCCTCGAGGTAGGTCTGAAGCACCTCGTGGACGAGGCCCTCTTTGTTCTTGAAACAGTTGTCGAAGACCGACCGTAGCTGCAGAGCTTCACAACTCTTCGCCCGCATCCGCGGGATTAAACGCGAGCTCGCGCAGTTAACACCTCAGAAACGTTCGCAGCCGCCTTTCGCGCCGCGTCGTTCTGAGGAGAACGAATGTGAACCACGATCCCGACGATGCAATCCCTGGAAGCCACGAACGCGACGGCGTCGACCGCAGAGGCTTTCTCTCGTGCATGGCCTGGGCAGGTACGGGGGCCCTCTGGCTGATGAAAGGCGGCGTCCTTGAGTCCTACAGTCTCAGCCATCTCCCCAGGCTCAAAGCCAAGGATCCGGGCCGATCTGAGTTTCGTCCAGATCAGCGACAGCCACGTGGGCTTCAACAAGCCCGCGAATACCGACGTCGTCGGTACGTTCAAGACCGCCATCGACAGAATCAACGCGCTCCCGACGCAGCCTGCGTTCATCCTCCACACCGGTGACAACAGCCACCTGTCGAAGCCGGAGGAGTTCGACACGGTGCAGCAGATGCTGAAGTCGGCGGCTGCCAAAGACGTGTTCTACGTTCCGGGGGAACACGACGTCCTCGATGACGACGGAAAGGGATACCGCGAGCGGTTTGCTCGGGGCACACAGGCGCGGGCTGGCACAGCTTCGACAAGAACGGCGTGCATTTCGTCGGACTGGTCAACGTCATGCGTCTCCCGCACCTGATTCACTGGTGAAAGGTATGACCAATCGGTGTATAACCCTCCCGCGGAGGATGAGTATGCCAGGACGTCTACTTCACTGGAGAACGCTGTTGGCCACCGCCGGACTCGTTGCGGCATCGGTCAGCGGGACACCTGCCGACGACGTGACGATCGAGGTGCCAACCATCCGCGCCGCTGACGGCGGCGTCTCGCGCGGCGTGCTCTATTGGAGCCCGTCAAAGCGACCCAAGACCGTCGTGGTGTCGATGCATCCCAGCAGCGACAACCAGCGCCACTTCGTGCTTCGGCCCGCGGCGGAGCACGGCTACGCCGGTTTCGGGCTGGCCGGGCGCTTCACCGGTCAGGACGCGGCCATCCACGAGCAGGTCCTGCTCGACCTTGCGGCGGGCATCAAGTGGCTCAAGGAGGAACGCGGGTTCACCCAGATCGTGCTCGTCGGCCACAGCGGCGGCGGCTCGTTGATGGCGTACTACCAAAGTCAGGCCACGACGGCACCGCCCGGGCGGTACAAGTCCACACCGGCGGGCGATCCGCCCGACTTGAACGCCTACACCATGATTCCCGCCGACGGCGTCGCGATCCTCAATGCCTCGGAAGGCGAGGGCTTGCACGTGGAACACCACCTCGATCCCTCGCTGGTCCGCGAAGACGATCCGCTGTCGATCGATCCCGCGCTCGACATGTACAACCCCGACAACGGTTTTCGCGAGCCACCGGAGGCGAGCACATACTCTCCGGAGTTCATCCGTCGTTTCCGTGACGCACAGAAAGCTCGCGACCGGCGCCTGACCGAATGGGCCCGATCCCAGGTCACGGAGCGAAACGATTACCGGGAGCTTTTGAAGGATTCGGGATTCGGGTCGTTGCCCTTCGCGCGCCGGCAGTACATCGAACGCCGTGCCGATCACCTGCCGGTGATGATTCTGTATCGGAGCGAGGCGGACCTCGCATACACCGACCTGTCGATCGATCCGTCGGACCGCGTAGTGGGATCGAACTACGGACCGCGTCCAGACCGGCGCAACTACTCGCAGGACGCGCGGGTCCGGTCGTTGCGGCCCGACGCGTACCTCAGCACGATGTCGGGCACGGCCTCGTATGCGCGCCTACACGAGAACATCAAGAAAATGACGGTGCCAACCCTGGTGCTGGGCGGCACGGCCGACCGCGGCATCTTTCCGTCGGAGCAGAAGACCACGTTCGAGATGTCCGGCGCGAAGGACAAGGCGATCGTCTGGGTCGAGGGCGCGGATCACGGGTTCGGCCCGTCGGGTCCAAAGGCGGGGGACGGCAAACAGCAGCAGCGGGCTGCCGCGGCGGTCCTCGAGTGGATGGACAAGCGGTTTCCGAAGTAGCGCGTCGCGATCGTGATGAGCCGAGGATCAGCGTTTCAACCCGGAATCTTCAGCGATTGATCCATGCATGAGATCTTGCCGCGCGCGCCCACGGGGCCGCCCGAGTTGATCTCCCCTGCACTGTTCGGAGAGTTGTCGCGGCGGTTTCCGTCGGAATTGGCCACGCACAGTCGCTTGTCACTCAGAAACGGGCTGGTCGGGAACTCGAGGATGTGATCGTTGCCGATGGCCGGGTCGGCAGCGTTTCTCAACCCGGCGGCGTTCAACGGATTTCGGAAGATCTCGATGACCCGGCGGTCGTGCGTGACGACGACGAGCGCGTTTCGTTCGTTGGCGGCGTTCCAGATGTTGCCGGCCCGATCCAGCGCGATACCGTCGGTACCTTCGAGCAGCGGGTGGGCCACGAGGATGTTCTCGAGGCACAGCGTGTTGGGCGTGAAGGACTCGTCGCACCCCATCGGGCTGGTCACGTTGCCCTTGCCGTCGAACTCTACCTTCCAGAGCGCGCCGCGCGCCGTGTCGGCGACGATCAGATCCCCGTTGGCGCTGAACACAACGCCGTTGGCCACCAGGTCCTGACCGCCGGCGGGCGTGACGACCGTCGGCGTTGGACTGGCGGGCACGCTCATCGTCAGGGTTCCGGGTGGGAAAGTACGCGCCTGTCGCCCGACGCCGTCGCCGGTGACCGTTCCACCGAGAGCCGTGCTGTTACGCATCGGCTGAATCCGAAACATCTCTGCCGACGTTCCGTTCGGTGCGATCCGCCACACGCGACCCTGCCCCGTCCCGCCATCGCCGGTCCAGAGATCCCCGTGGCGATCGAAGGCGACGCCGTTCGTTCCCGGCACTCCCGTCGCGAACGGAGCCGACGGATTCATGTTGGCCGTGGTCAGCTTCCAGATCACTCCACCCTGGTTCCCATCGGCGATGTAGAAGCTGCCGTGGCGATCGCGCGTGATTCCGGATGGATTGCAGCCGGGCGCCGCGTTGCCGATGGAGCCGATCTGAAACAACGCGCCACCGGCATCGATTCTCCACAGTGGACACCGATCGGGCAGCGGAGCCCGTCCCGTCGTATAGAGGATTCCTTCTTCGTCGCCTGTCAGCCCCTCGATCGCGAGAGGCGTGATCGCGAGCGTCGTGAAGCTCGCGTTCGCAGGAAACTCGTCCAACGCAGCGATCGACACGCCGATCGAAGCAACCATTGTCAGGACGACGGTGTGGATACGCACGGTGGGTCTCCTTGTTGTTGAGACGTGCGCCCCGCGACCAGCGGGCAGGTTGGCGCTCAGCGGCGGGTGATTCTACCGTTCCGCGTGCGCTCGCGCAACACGGCACCAAGGGTTCCCATGGGCAGTATCCGTCAGGAGTACCGAAGGCAGCGGCTGCTCTCGCATGATGTAGTGCCAGAGAATGGTCGGACCTTTTGGCGGCCACCTTGCTCTGATAGGCTTGTGCTCGCGAAGCTGCAGTCGTGATGGACACCGAGGTTCTCGTCGTCGGGGCCGGCCCCGTCGGGCTCACGCTGGCTATCGATCTGGGCCGCCGGGACGTGCGGTGCACGCTCATCGAAAAGAAGGCGTCGCCTGAGTTCCTGCCCAAAATGGAGCGGTGCAATGCCCGCACGATGGAGATCTACCGCCGGATGGGGCTGGCCGAGAGAATCCGCGCTGCCGGCCTGGATCGCCATGTGCCGATGGACGTCTACATCGCGCTGGCGTTGAACGAGCCCCCGCTCCTCCGGCTTCCGTACCCGTCGGTGTCAGAGGCGCAGGCGCAGATTGCGTCGTGCAACGACGGCTCGATGCCGCTCGAACCCTACCAGCTCATCTCCCAATACACGATCGAGCCGCTCCTGAAAGCCGAGGCCGAGCGACTGCCTCGCGTGACCGTGAACTACGGCCACGAGCTGCTGTGCCTGTCGCAGACGCCAGAGAGTGCGACGGCTCGCGTGCGCGATCTCGATGGAAGGGAGCGCGACATCCGCGCCCAGTACGTCGTTGGATGTGATGGCGGCGCGAGCACCGTTCGAAGGCAAGTCGGCATTTCGCTGCGCGGAGAGGGAGATCTGACGCGCCTGTATCAGGCGCTGTACTTCAGCCCCGATCTGTTCGCCATGATCCCGATCGGCGAGGGGCCGGGGAAAGGCCGGCACTATCACATCGCGGACTCGCACTCGACGTTTCTCATCATGCAGGACTCGACGCGTCACTGGACGCTGCACGCGTCGGTCGAGCGGCCGGAAGACATGGCGCAACAGTTCGAGCGTGCCGTGGGTGTCCCGGTGCGATATGAGATGCACTACGTGGGACAGTGGAAGCTGAATCTGCTGTTGGCCGACCACTATCGAGCCGGACGCGTGTTTCTCGCGGGCGACTCGGCGCACCTGGTGATCCCGACGGGCGGCCTCGGCATGAACACGGGAGTCGGCGATGCGATCGACCTCTCGTGGAAGCTCGCCGGCACGTTACAGGGATGGGGCGGGTCGAATCTCCTTGCTTCGTACGAGATCGAACGGCGGCAGGTTGGCGACCGGAACGTCGGCGCCTCCCGTTACGCCTGGATCGGGCGGCGGCAATGGCGCTCTCAGTATCGACCGGACATCAGAGAGGGCACTCCCGAGGGCCGTGCGACCCGCGACAACCTGGCGCGCGTCGCCGACGTCGAGCAGCGAAAGACCAACGAGATGATCGGCGCCGAGCTGGGGTATCGATACATCGGCTCGCCGTTGATCTGGGACGAGCCCGGCGGACCGGAGCAGCTCTTTCGCGAGTACGTCCCGACGACGTGGCCGGGCGCGCGACTGCCGCACGTGTGGCTCGATGACGGCGCCGCGCTCCACGATCGGATTCCGGACGGATACACGCTGCTCCGACTCGGAAGGACGAGGGCCGATACTTCCGGAGTCGAACGCGCGATGCGCGCGCGCGATGCGCCGTTCAGCGTTCTGACGGTCGACGACGAGTCGCCGCGCGAGGTCTATGGCTGCGACCTCATCCTGATCCGTCCGGACCTGCACGTCGTCTGGCGCGGGAACGACGCGCCGCCGAATCCTGAGGAGATCGCTGCTCTCGCGACAGGCCACTGACCGTGGATTGGACTGGGAACGGAACCGAAACCAATGCTCAAGATTGATGTTTTCAACCACGTCTTTCCGAAGCCGTTCTTCGAACGAATGGACAAGGTCGCCGTCAACAGAGGATGGATCAAGCGATTCGTGAACATCCCGTTTCTACACGACCTGAACGTGCGGTTCCGGATGCTCGAAGAGTTCGGACCCGACTACCGCCAGATCCTGTCGCTGTCCTCACCGCCGATCGAGACGCTCAATCCCGATCGCCAGGTCACTCTCGACCTCGTCACGCTCGCCAACGATTCGCAGGCCGAGCTGGTACGCGCTCACCCGGATCGGTTCCCTGGCTTCCTTGCGTCGCTGGCCCTCAATCACGCGGACGACAGCGTCGCGGAGCTGGAGCGGGCGGTGACTCAACTTGGGGCGCTCGGCGTGCAGATCTTTTCGAACGCCAACGGCCTGCCGCTCGACGACGAGCGGTTTTTCCCGGTGTTCGAGACGGCGGACCGGCTCAGGTGCCCGATCATGCTTCACCCGGCGCGAGGGGCAAACTTCGTGGATTACCCGGGCGAGACCAAATCGAAGTACGAGATCTGGTGGACGTTCGGCTGGCCGTACGAGACGAGTGCAGCGATGCAGCGACTGGTGTTTTCAGGGTTGTTCGATCGGCTCCCGCAGATCAAGATTGTCACTCATCATCTCGGCGCGATGATTCCGTACTTCGAGGGCCGTATCGGCTATGGCCTCGACCAGTTCGGGTCGCGCACGGCCGACGAGGACTACGAAGGACTCCTCGCGTCGATGCCCAAGCGGCCCTACGACTACTTCAAGATGTTCTGGGCCGACACGGCGGTCTTCGGCAGCAAGGCCGCCACCGAGTGCGGCCTGAAGTTCTTTGGATTCGATCGTGTCGTGTTCGCCTCCGACGCGCCGTTCGATCCCGAAGGCGGACCGATGTACATCCGGGAGACGGTGAAGGTGATCGACAGCCTCGACATCGAGGAGGCGGCTCGACGGAAAATCTACCAGGGCAACGCGGAGCGGCTGTTCAGCCGTGCCTTCCGATGAGGCGGTCGCCGGGGCTTGAAAGCCCTGCCTACAAAACGGTCCATCAAATGGTCAGACCAAGTGCGGTCGAAAGGAGCGATGATGGCGGTTCTGCCGCGGCTCAATAACGTCATCCGGGCATTCGAGCAGGGACAGATACCGGTCACTGCGTTCGTGCCGCCGACGATCGAGAGCGCGATTGCCCTCTCGGTCGCACCGTACGACGGCGTCGTCTTCGAGTCCGAGCACAACGCCTACGACATTAAGGATCTGCGCGATTGCCTGCAGTACATGCTCAACCGGCGCCAGATCGTCGAGCAGGGTACTTTGTCCCCGGCCGTGACGCCACTCATCCGGATCCCGCCGAACGGCGCCGAGATGAATCAGTGGTGCGCGAAACAGGTGCTCGACATCGGCGCCTACGGAGTAGTCTGGCCGCACATCAGCACCGTGGAAGAGGCCTACAACGCCGTCGCAGCGTGCCGCTACCCTCGGCCGAAGTCGGCGCCCGCGAGCGAGCCGTACGGGCAGCGTGGCGATGCTCCGATGGTCGCCGCACGTTACTGGGGACTCACGCAGCAGGAGTACTACTCGAAGGCAGACGTCTGGCCACTGAATCCGGCGGGCGAGATCCTCGTCATCATCATGTGCGAGGACGTGCAGGCCGTCGATAACCTTCCACAGATTCTGCGCGAGGTGCCGGGTATCGGCGTCGTCTTGATCGGCGAAGGCGATCTCTCACAGAACCTCGGCTACCCGCGCCAGTACGAACATCCCGCCGTCGTCGAAGCTATGACGGCGATCCGGCGCATCTGCATCGAGCACAACGTCCCGTGCGGTCATCCGCATGTGGACGAGGCGAATGCACACCGAGTGGTGGACGAAGGGTATCGGTTCCTGCTGACGGCGCCGACCCGGTCGTATGCCGGGCTCGAG
>Ga0114129_10006412_pt1 | contig 16680 bp, 17 predicted proteins | sample RhiMetdeltSRZDD1_FD_80071 | JGI IMG/M metagenome (GOLD analysis project Ga0114129, IMG submission 80071) | Populus rhizosphere microbial communities from Tennessee, USA - Rhizosphere MetaG P. deltoides SRZDD1 (version 2) (version 2) | ecosystem: Host-associated > Plants > Roots > Rhizosphere >... | reverse complement strand
GGCCTCGAATGTCGCGATCGGTCTCGGGACCGACGGCGCGGCCAGCAACAACGACCTCGACATGTTCGAAGCGATGCGCGCCGCGTCGTTCCTGCAGAAGGTCGCGACGCGCGATCCGACGGCCGTCAGCGCGAAAACGGCCGTGCAGATGGCGACGATCGGCGGTGCACGAGCGCTCGGGATGGAGAGGCAGATTGGCTCGCTCGAGGCCGGCAAACGGGCCGACATCATCATCGTCAGCATGGGCGCCACGCGGCAGGCGCCGATGTACGACCCGATCTCGCACCTCGTCTACGTGACGCGCGGTGACGACGTGCAGACGACGATCGTCAACGGCAAGGTGCTGATGCGGAACAGAAAGGTGCTGACGCTCGATCGCGCGGCCATCCTGCGCGACGCGAAAACGTGGGCCGGCAAGGTCAGCGCGGCGGTCGCGCGCTAGCAATCATCTTCATGCCGTGCTTGGGGCGGAGCGTCACCGCGGCCTGCGGGACGACCGGGTGGCCGGGAACGAGATCGAAGCACCAGCGCTGGGCGATGGTTGCGACGAGCAGCACGAGCTCCATCCACGCGAACGACTCGCCGATGCACTGACGCGGACCGCCGCCGAACGGGAAGTAGGCGAAGCGGGGCAGCGCGGCCTTGAATTCGGGCGTCCAGCGGTCCGGGTCGAATCGCTCCGGCTCGCGGTAGTGCCGCGGGTCTCGATGCACGATCCACTGGCTCATGATGACGATCGAGCGCGGCGGCACGTCATAGCCGCTGATGCGGTATTGGTTGATGGCGCGGCGCCCGAGCAGCCACGCGGGCGGGTACAGACGCATCGATTCCGTGACGACGCGCATCGTGAACGGGAGCCGATCGACGTCGGCAACGGTCGGAAGACGCCCATCCAGCACCCGGTCTAGTTCCTCGTGCAGCCGGCGTTCGACGTCGGGCGCCTGGCTCAGGAGATACCACGTCCAGGTCAGCGCGTTCGCCGTCGTCTCGTGACCCGCCAGGAAGATCGTCATCGCCTCGTCGCGGACCTGCCTATCCGTCATCCCGCGTCCCGTGTCCTCGTCATCCTGCGCCATCAGGAGCATCGACAGCAGGTCGCCGCGATCGCCCAGGCTGGCGCGGCGCTCACGGATGAGGCCGTAGATGATGGCGTCGAGCCGTTCGCGTGCCTTGCGTCCGCGATTGAGGCGCGGAATCGGCAGCCGTTGAAGGTGTTCCCCGAAGGGGAGCATCAGCGTCCAGAACGAATTCATGAGGCCTGTCATCGCCTCGCCGACGTCCCGCGCCTGCGATTCGACGTCCGCATCGAACAGCGTCTTGCCCACGATCAGGAGGGTGAGGCGCGACATCTCGCGTGCCATATCGAGCGCCGCGCCGTCGGTCCAGCCGTTTCGCATCCTGTCCGCGTACGAGACCATCGTCGTCGCGTACGCCGCGATGCGGTCGCGGTGAAACGCCGGCTGCATGAGGCGGCGCTGGCGCAGGTGAAAGGCATCCTCGCTGGTGAGGAGTCCCTCGCCCAGCAGGACCTTGATCCGTTCCAGACCGCGGCTCTTGTGAAAATTCTGGTTGTGCGTGACGAGGACGTCCTTGATGACCGCCGGGTCGCTGGCAATGAACAGATGTTCGTTCGCCATGCGCAGGTAGGCGAGGTCGCCGTATTCGCGCGCGAGCCCCGAGAAGAACTGCAGCGGATCGCGGCCCGGCCTGTAGACGACCGAATTGAACAGCGAGACCTTCGGGCCCGGCGGGAGCGTCCTAGTCGCCGATGACGGCGATGTAGGGGAGGTTTCGGTACTGCTCGGCATAGTCCAGCCCGTATCCAACCACGAATTTGTCCTCGATGGTGAAACCGATGTATTCCACTTTCACCTCGATCTTGCGGCGCGACGGCTTGCTGAGGAGACACGCGGTCCGCAGGTGTCTCGGCGAGCGGGCGCGGAGAATGTCCTGAAGATATGTCAGCGTGAGGCCCGTGTCGACGATGTCTTCGACGATGACAACGTCGCGGCCCAAGACGGCACTGTCGAGATCCTTGAGCACCTGTACCTGTCCGGACGACTTCGTGCTGTTGCCATAGCTGGAGACCGCCATGAAGTCGAGCGTTGTCTCCGCGGGGAGCGCTCGCGCCAGGTCGGCAAGAAAGACGAACGCGCCCTTCAGCACGCAGACCAGGTGAACGCCATCCGGATGGTCCCGATGGATCTCCTGCGCGAGCGATCGGACGCGCTGCTGGATGTCGTCGGCGGCGATGAGGACGTTCATCGCGAAGTAAACTAACATACTCGCCCGGATGAAGCGCTTCCAGATGATCACCGAGGCCGATGCGCGCGTCCTCGAATACGGCAGCACCGTCGCGCTCGTCGCCGGCGGCCACGTGACGCCGCTCGCGGCCGACACGCTCAAGGCGCGCCGCGTGTCGGTCGTCCGCGAGAGCGGCGACGCCGACGACGCCTCGCTTGCGCCGCGGGCCGATGTCCGGACGGTGGCGATCGCGGGCGACCACACGTCGGTGAAGCTCAAGGCGGCAATCGTCGCGCACCTGAGGGGCCGCGGACTGGCGGTCCACGATCTCGGGACCGACACCAGCGAGCCTGTCGATTATCCGGATACGGCAGGCGCGGTGGCGATCCAGGTCGCGCGAGGAGAGGCGGACGCCGGGGTTGCGATTGACGGCGCAGGGCTCGGCTCCACGATTGCCGCGAACAAGCTCCGGGGCGTCCGCGCCGCGATGTGCACCGATCGAACGCTGGCGCGGTACGCGCGCGAGCACAACGGCGCCAACGTCCTGGCCCTCGGATCCACGCTGGTGTCCACGCCCGACGCGCTCGAGATCGTCGATACGTTCCTGGGGACGCCGATGCGCGAGGTCCGGTACATCCGCAGGCTGGCGAAGGTCCGTGAGCTCGAGCGTCGCCAACAGCCCTGATGCAGCCTCTCGATCTGCAGCGCCTCATCCAGATCATCGTCGAGGAAATCGCGGCGAGCGATGCGGCGCCGGTACCGGCGCCGGCGCGATGCAGTTGCCACGCGCTGCTCTACGAATGCTGCCCGGATCGGTTGCGGGGCGTGCTCGACGCAGGGGCGACGCGCCTCGGCCTGCATGCCACCGGCGGCGCGCCCGGTGGCGTCGCGTCGATGATCGACCATACGCTGCTCAAGCCCGATGCAACGCGCAAGGACATCGAAACGCTCTGCCGCGAGGCCGCGGAGTACAGGTTCGCGAGCGTGTGCGTGAATCCGACATGGGTGGCGCTGTGCGCATCGCTGCTGCCGGGAACGGGCGTGAAGGTCTGTTCGGTCGTGGGGTTCCCGCTTGGCGCGACGACGCCCGACACCAAGCATTACGAGACGCGCCGCGCGATTTTCGACGGTGCCCGCGAGATCGACATGGTCATCAACGTGGGCGCGCTGAAATCCGGCGACCTGCGGGTCGTGGAACGCGACATCGAGGCTGTCACGTCGCCGTGCCGCGAGGCCGGCGCGCTCAGCAAGGTGATCATCGAGGCGGCGCTGCTCACCGACGATGAGAAGATCACGGCCTGCACGCTGGCGAAGGCGGCGGCCGCCGACTACGTGAAAACGTCGACGGGATTCGGTCCCGGCGGTGCAACCGCCGCCGACGTGGCGCTGATGCGGCGCGTCGTCGGCGAGGAGATGGGAGTCAAGGCCGCGGGTGGAGTCCGCGACCTGGAGGCGCTCGAGGCGATGGTCGCCGCCGGGGCGACGCGTGTCGGCGCGAGCGCGGGGGTCCGTATCGTGCAGGAATCACAGGGGAAGCAACCAACGGCGACGGCGAAAGGATACTAGGGAGGCGATATTGGCGAATCTGAATCAGGAACAAATGCGCCGGCTGGCGCGGCTTGGGGCACAAGCGCGGCTCGAAGAACTTCGTGACGAAGAGGCGGCTATTCGATCGGCGTTCCCGGATCTGTTCGGCCGCGGACGTCGCGCGCAGGTACGCAACAAGCGGGTGGCGACTGGACGGAAGCGCCGTCCCATGTCGGCGGCGGCGCGCAAGGCCGTCTCAGCCCGGATGCGCAAGTACTGGGCCGAGCGACGCAAATCGAAAGCGGGGAAGTAGTGCGAACAGGGCTGTGCATCGCGGCCCTGTTGATCTCGACCACAGTGTTCGCGCAATCGCCGCCGGGACCGTACGTCATCGACGTGCGCGGTTCGATGCTGGGCGCGCCCGGCGGCGCGTCGTTCTATCCACCCGTGCCGGCGAACACGGTTGCACCGCAGCGTGGCTTCGGATTCGGCGCGGGCGCTCACGTGTATCCATTTCACCTCGGGATCTCGCGCGTCGGGATGGGCCTCGACCTGACGCGCGCCCGCGGCACGGGTGCGACTCCGGCCACGACCGCGACGACGAGCGGATCGATGACCACGATTGTCGGGTCCGCCGCCGCCGTTCGCGCGGCGATGACCGTGACGACGGTGGCGCCGCAACTGTCGTTCAACTTCGGCACGCACGACGGCTGGAGCTACCTGAGCGCCGGTTACGGCACGGCACAGACGCGCGCGGAGGTCACGAGCACTCCAGCGGCGGGTACTGCAACCTCCGAAACCGTCACGCGCGAGCGCCGCACGCACGCCGTCAACTTTGGCGGCGGAGCGCGCTGGTTTTTGCGCGAACGTCTCGCGGTCGGCTTCGATGTCCGGTTTCACCGCCTGCCGTCGAAGCAGATTGTCGGGCTGTCGGTGGGGATGTCGGTGAGGTAAGAAGGCTTGCACCGGAGGGAAGGTTGGCTTGCCAACCGTAGCTCGAAGCTCTCTGTCTGGTCCACCTTCGCGTCGCTACGCGACGCTACCGTGGACACCCTTCGCCTGGCACCGGAGCGAAGGTTGGAGCGGGCAGCGGGAATCGAACCCGCGTTCTAGGCTTGGGAAGCCTCTTTCTTGCCACTAGAAGATGCCCGCGGCCGCTGACGATTTTAACGTAAGACGGCTGGTCGCCGAAATCAGCCGCGGATGACGGACAAGACCTCGTCGCGCCGTTTCTCCATCATCTCCGGGGTGTCGGCCTCCAGATTGAGCCGGAGCAGCGGCTCGGTGTTCGACCCGCGGACGTTGAAGTGCCAGTCCGGGTAGTCCACGGAAATCCCGTCCATCCTGGCAATCTGTGCGTCCGTGTAGCGCGACTCGATCGCCTGCAGCTTCTTCGGCACCTCGTTCATGCTCGCCAGCTTGGTGTTGATCTCGCCGGAGATGAAATAGCGCTCGCGCAGGGGCTGGAGCAGCTCGCGCAGCGACTTGTTCTTCTTCGACATCAGCTCGAGGATGAGCAGCGCCGGGATGAACCCGTTGTCGGCGTACGAGAAATCACGGAAGTAATAGTGGCCGGTGACCTCTCCGGCGAAGCTGCCATCCTCCTCGCGCATGCGCTGCTTGATGAACGCGTGACCGACGCGATTCATCAGCGCCCGGCCGCCCAGACGTTCCACGGTGTCCTTCACCGCGCGGCTCGCGCGCAGGTCGTAGATGATCGTCGCGCCGGGCTGCTTCAGCAGGAACGCCTCGGCGAGCAGCGCCGTGATGAAGTCACCGGACACGAACTCGCCGCCGCCGTCGATGAAGAAGCAGCGATCCGCGTCGCCGTCCCACGCGATGCCGACGTCGGCTTTCTGCCGGATGACCTCCTCGGTGATGTCGCGCCGGTTCTCCTCGATGAGCGGGTTCGCCTCGTGGTTCGGGAACGTCCCGTCGATGTCGAAGCACAGCCTGGTCGTCTTGCACGGCAGCTGATCGAACAGCAGCGGCGCCACGAGTCCCGCCATGCCGCTGCCGGCATCGAGTACGACCGTGAACGGCTTGATCACGTCGCGGTCGATGAACGACATCACCTTCTCGACGTACTCGAAGACGATGTTCCGCGGCGTCACGGTCCCCGGAGCAGCCGGCGGCGGCGGCAGCCGGTCGTTGACGATCATGTCGCGGATCTCGCCAAGGCCATGCTCCCCGCTCAACGGCAGCGCGCCCGCACGAACCATCTTGACCCCGTTGTACTGCTTGGGGTTGTGCGACGCGGTGACCTGGGCGCCCCCTTCGAGCTCGTCGTTGACGACCGCGAAGTAGAGCATATCGGTGCCGAGCATCCCGTAATCGGTGACGTCGGCCCCCTGCTCGCGCGCGCCCTGGATGAAGGCGGCGGCGATGCCGGGCGACGACACGCGCATGTCGCGCGAGACGCCAATCCGCCTGGCGCCGAGGTAGGTCACGAAGCCGCGCCCGATCAGCCGCGCGACCTCTTCGTTGATCTCGTCCGGATAGAGGCCGCGGATGTCGTACGCCTTGAAGATCTCGGTGTTGATGCGCATCTTGTGAGCTGTATCGCCTGGCATGACCTCACGCCTTCGTATAGTCGGTGAGCGTCGTCTTATCGCCGAGCACGGCGCCTGAGTTCACGCTCACGTTGCGGCCGATGTGGCAGTTGCGTCCCACGATCGCGTTGCGGATGCACGCCTCGCGGCTGATGCGACAATTGGGCCAGATGACGGCGCCGGCGATGACCGCATCTTCTTCGATCTGGGTCTGCCGGCCGATGACCGAATAGGGCCCCACCCTCGCTCCGGCTTTCACCAGCGTTCCTTCGTCGATGAAGCACGGCCCCTCGATGGTCGCCCCCGGCTCGATCTTCACGTCGGAGCCGACCCAGGTGCGTGGACTCGCCATATCGCGAAACGGCTCGGCCGCGTACCGGCCGTCCATGATGTCGCGATGGACCTGCGTGTACTTGCCGGGTGTTCCGATGTCGATCCAGTACCCGTTGTAGACGTATCCGACGAACGTTTCGCGGCGTTCGATCAGCGACGGGAAATAGCTGCGTTCGATCGACCACGCGACGTTGCTCGGGATGCGGTCGAACGTATCGGGCTCGAGCACGTAGATGCCGGCGTTGATGTTGTTGGTCGTGATCTCGTCGGGGTTCGGCTTCTCGAGAAAGCGGCGGATGTTGCCTTCGCCATCGGTGTCGACCAGTCCGTACGCGGTCGGGTTGTCCACGGGTGTCAGCACGATGGTCGCGCGCGCCTGGCGCTCGCGATGGAGGCGGATGACGCCCGCGAGATCGATCTGCGTCAGGACGTCCCCGTTGAAGACCACGACCGATTCGGTGAGCTGATCGCCGGCGTACTTGATCGCGCCCGCCGTGCCGAGCGGCGCGGGCTCGACGACGTAGCGGATCTTGATGCCGAGCTCCGAGCCGTCGCCGAAGATCTCCTCGATGCGCCGCGGCTGGTAATTGAGGCTCAGGATGACTTCGTCGATTTCCGGAACCTGCTTGAGGAGATCGATCTGATAGTGCAGAAACGGGCGATTGAAGATCGGAACGATCGGCTTCGGGGTATGGATGGTGAGCGGCCTGAGTCTCGTGCCCTTTCCCCCGGCCAGGAGGATCGCTTTCATGACAATCAACGATCATACACGCTGGGGCCGATAAGGTACAATGAAGACTCCGGCTCCATGAACCTTCCGAACACGTTGACGCTCGTGCGGATCTTTCTCGTGCCGCTGCTGGTCGTGGTGTTGCTCACGCAGTTTGCGGGCCACAGGATCTTCGGCGTGCCGAAGGAGCTGATTGGCGCCGCCATTTTCGGTATCGCGTCGATTACCGACTGGCTCGACGGCTACCTGGCGCGCCGCCGCCGGCAGGTGACGTGGCTCGGCCAGGTGCTCGATCCCATCGCGGACAAGCTGCTGACGTCCGCCGCCTTCATTTCGCTCGTACAGCTCGGACTCGCGCCGGCATGGATGGTGGCGCTCATCATCGGCCGTGAGTTCGCCATCACAGGTTTGCGCAGTCTGGCGTACACGAAGGGCATCACGATTCCGGCGTCGCGGCTCGGCAAGATCAAGATGGCGTCGCAGGTCACCGCCATCCTCCTGCTGATCCTCGGATGGCGGCCCGTGCCGTGGCTGGCGCCAATTGGCTACGCGGCGCTCTGGGTGGTGATGCTGACCGCCGTGATCTCGGCGCTCGACTACTACCGGCGGTTCGTGCTGCTGCTCAACGCGCGTGTCACGGACGTGAACGTCGCGCGGGAGCGTCGCGCGAGTTAGATGTCGGGCCGCCTGAAGGCGGCCCCTACGTAAATCGGTCCGCCTGGAAGGCGGCCCGTACGTGAATCGGGCCGCCTGAGGCGGCCCGTATGCGGTCTCAACGTAGCGGCCGGCTTTAGCCGGCCGTCCTGCTTACTTCCTGCTTACTTCCGGAGCGCGACGTAATCGCCCGACTGGAACGCCGCGCGCGAGCTGAGCGCCAGGAGCGTCGAGCTCTCCGGCTTCACGTCGACCACGACCGCCTCTCCCATGTCGAAGAGAAATTCCGGCGTGACAATCTCGTCCGGCAGATCCTTGATTGCCGACAGGTGCTGCGTTTCCGCCCGCCGTTTGTCCCGGTAGATGATGAAGCGCGCGCCGACCGTGACGCCGTGGTCGCTGCCGCGATCGACGGTGAAGAAGTCGTTCTTGGAGAACACGGTCCGGCGATCGGTGCCGATGAGGATATGGCCGTAGTTCTCTTTCTGCGGTTTCGGCGGGTTGACGTCCGGCGTCGGCGGATGCGGCAGCGTGAAGGGCTCCAGATAATCGCCCACGTAGAGCACGTCGCAGGCGTGCGACACGGTGACGAGCGACATCGTCTTGTCGACGGCGTAGACGCGCACCCAGCCGGCGGTCCGGATTGACGCGGGCGCGGTCCGCGACATGCCGGTGCCGCGCGGTGCCTGGAGCCGGCGCACGTAGTATTCCTGGCCGACCTCGATGCCGTTGTCCGACCCGGCGTTGATGGTCACCAGGTCTCCCGGACCGTAGACGTGACGGGTGGAGGCATCCTGTCCGCCCGTGATGAGCATCGACTCGACGGGCCGCTCGAACGCGAGCGTCGGTGCGCAAGCCTGTGCAATCACGTCCGCGGGAAGGTGCGTCATTTCGGGTGCCGGGCCGCGCTGCGCCGCCAGGGGCGCGGCGGCGGCCAGCAGGGCAGCCGTACAGAAAGCGAGGGTCGGGCGTGGGGTCAGGCTCATATCTCTCCCTTGACCGGTCCCGAACCTACTGAGGGGCGAGGGTTTCGAGCTTTTTGCGGGCATCGACGAGATACTCGCTGCGCTCGAATTCCTTCACCAGCCGGTCGTAGTACGGGACCGCTTCCGCTTTCTTATCGGTCTTGAGGAGAGATTCCGCCAGATAGTAGTAAACGGCGTCCCGCTCCGGGTAATTGGGGTCCTGCTTGAGGACTTCCCTGAAGCGGTCGATGGCGCCCGGATACCACCTGGCGCGGTAGTAGTAGAGCCCGACCTTGTACGACGCCTCGCTCATCCGGCTGCGGGCTTCGCGCCATTTCTCGCGCACCTCCGGCGTGAGCATGCTGTTCGGATAGCGGTCGAAAAAGACCTCGAACTCGCGGACCGCGGCAGTCGTTTCGGTCTGGTCGCGTTCCGGCGCCTTCATCCGCCGGTAGTGCGTCATCGCGAGTTTGTACTGCGCGTAGTCCACCCGCGCATTGGTCGGATAAAAGGTGATGAACTCCCTGAACTCGTTTTCGGCGAGCACGATGTTGGCGTCGCCACCTTCGCTCAGGTAGCTGTCGCCGACACCGAGCTTGGCATCCGGGCGCAGCGTGCTCTGCGGATAGTTGTCCACGATCTGCTGGAAGTACCTGCGCGCATCCGCCCACCGCTGCCGCTTCATCGCGTCGTCGGCGCGTTGAAACAGGAACTGATCCGGCGCGGCGTTGCCCGCGGGGACGGCAGGCGGCTGGTTGCCGCCACAGGCCGCAAGCCATATCGCCGCGACGACGCCGATCAGAACGCGCCGGATGGCGCGCGAACACGTGAAGTCACTCATGCGTTGAAGAGGCCTGCCTCGGTCATCCATTGAAACTGCGCGCGCAGCCCCTGCTCGAGCGTGACCGTCGGCGCAAACCCAAGATCGGTGCGCGCGCGGGCGGTGTCGGCATAGGTATCGCGCATGTCGCCGGCCTGCGGTTCGATCATGTTCAGCCGCAGTGGACGGCCGGTAATCCGGCCGATGAGCTCGAAGACGTCCAGCAGCTCGACCCGCGAGCCGCCGCCAATATTGTAAACAGCCCCGGGCGTCCCGCGCGTGCTGGCCGCTACGGTGGCCGCGACCGCGTCGCTCACGAACGTGAAGTCGCGTGTCTGCCTCCCGTCACCAAATACCGTGATCGGCTCGTTTCGCATCGCGGCGAGAAAGAACCGGTGAAAACCCATGTCGGGGCGCTGCCGCGGCCCGTAGACGGTGAAATAGCGCATCGAGGCCGTCGGCACGCGGTAGTTCACGAAATACAGGTGGCACAACTGCTCCGCCGACAGCTTGGTCACGCCGTACGGGGAAACAGGCTGCGGCCGGGCGTCCTCGACCATCGGCAGCGGCACGTCGTCGCCGTAGATTGAGGAGCTCGAGGCATAGACGAGCCGCTCAATCGGGCGGCCCTTGCAGGCTTCGAGCAGGATCTGCGTGCCCTCGACATTGTTGACTGTATAGACGTGAAAGTCGCGCCCCCAGCTTTTCCTGACCCCCGCCTGGGCGGCCAGGTGAAACACCCAGGTCACCTCGTCGAGCAGGCGCGGCCAATCGGCATCCGCCAGGGCGGTTTCGACGAGCGTGAACCCCTTGCTGGCGCGCAGCCTGGCGAGGTTGTGTTCCTTCCGCGCGCGCGGGTAGTAGTCGGTGAACACGTCAATCCCCGTCACGGTATGACCGGCATTGACGAGGTGTTCGCTCAGATGTGAACCGATGAAACCGGCGGCGCCGGTGACGATGGCTTTCATAGGAGGGCGGGTCCTTCGGGACCCGCCAAATCAGTTGCGTTGCCGATCATCTCCCGGATGCGGGGAGGCAGGCGGCATGGACGCCCGCGACTATCGAGCGCCGCGTGGATCGTGTGTCCCACGACGAGCGTCTCGTCTTCCCGCACGATCTCGTAGTCGAACCGGATGCGGACCGGCGTCAGCAGCGTCGCGCGCGTCCGGATTTCGAGATCGTCGTCGTACTTCGCCGCCCGCCGGTACTCGCAGTGCGCTTCGATGACCGGAAGCTGCACGCCGTCCTCTTCCATCGCACGGTAGCTGTGGCCGGTGTCGCGCAGCCAGTCGGTCCGTCCGATCTCGAACCAGACGAAATAGTTCGCGTAGTAGACGACGCCCATGCGGTCGGTTTCCGCGTAACGGACGCGGACGCGCGTGCGGCGGAGAAGCGACGCGGCCGGGGCGTTGGTCATGCGCGAGGAGCGATGGGCGCGCCGGATGCGGCCGCGCGGAGCGCGCGCGTGGCGCCTTCGGGATCGCCGCCGCCGAAGATGGCCTGGCCCGCGACGAGAATGCGTGCGCCGGCGGCCACCACCCGGGCAGCGGTCTCCTCGTCGATGCCGCCGTCGATCTCGATGGGCACCGACGAACCGGCGGCGTCCAGCACGGACCGGACGTGGCGAACCTTCTCGACACTGTGCGGTATGAAGGCCTGGCCGCCAAACCCGGGGTTGACGGACATCACGAGGACGAAGTCGAGATCACCGGCAATGTCTTCGAGAGAGATGGCCGGCGTTGAAGGGTTGAGCACGGCGCCTGCTCGCGCCCCAAGCTTCTTGATGAAGCTGATCGTGCGATGAAGGTGCGGCACGGCTTCGACGTGGACCGAGACCATGCTGGCGCCGGCCTCCACGAACGCCTCGATGTAGCGGTCCGGCTCCTCGATCATCAGGTGTACGTCGAGCGGCCGCGTCGCGACTTTCCTGATGGCGCGAACGACCGGCGGCCCGATGGTGATGTTCGGCACGAAGTGACCGTCCATCACGTCCACGTGAATCAGGTCGGCGCCGCCACGTTCGACCGCGGCGATGTCGCGTCCGAGCGCCGCGAAGTCAGCCGAGAGAATCGACGGCGCGATCTGCACCTGCTCGTGCCCTGAGCCTTGTCGAAGGTTCACCGGCTCACCTCGAGCGAAATTGGATCCGACGCGGAGACGCGGAAGCCGCCCTGAGGCTGCTGTCTGACGACGGTACCTGGCGGGACGCCCGGATACGGCTGAGAGCCGGTAATCGTCGCCCGGAAGCCGCGCGCGCGCAGCGCGTCCGCGGCGCGCGCGCCGTCCATGCCGATGACGTCAGGCATCACGTATGTCGTGGATTGCTCGCCGCGATTCAGCAGCAGCGAAACCTTCGGCGCCTTCGCATCTGGTGGCGGATCCTGCGAAACCACTGCATCGGCGGGGTACTCGGCCGAGCGGAATTCCGACACGGAACCGATCTCCACCCCGTCCTGTTCGAGCCGCATGCGCGCGGTCCGTTCGGTCTGGCCCACGAGCTCGGGCACCGTCGTCGTGCGCGGGCCGGAACTGAGCCAGACGCGGATCGAGCGCTGCGAGCGTGCCCCCGCGCCGGCCGGCGGATCCTGCTGCATGATGCGGTTCAGCGGAACCTGCGCGTCGGTGCGCCGCGTCGGGTCGATCTTGAGTGTCAGCCCGAGTGCGCCGAGCGACTGCGTGGCCTCGACAGCCGTCTTGCCGACAAGCTCCGGCACCTGGACCTCGCGTGCGCGCAACGCCACTCGCAGGGCGACGCCGAAAAACAGCAGGAACGTGCCGCCAAGCGCGGCAGCGAGCAGAAGCAGCCGGCCGACGCTCCAGACGCCGAATCGGGAGGGCATTGAGCCCTCAATCGTACCATGACGCCTGTTCAGGCTCGGGTGAGCAGCGCCGCGAAGAACGCCTCGAGGCCGTGCTCGGCCGGCGTCGTCCGGAAGAAGCCGTGCCCATCGATGAATCGCGCGATCAATGGATGTGCCGTCCTGCCAAGATCGACCTGCCCGAAATCCGCACGCTCCGCGACGAACGCCGTAACCACGCCCTCGTTCTCTTCCGGCTCGCTGGAGCAGGTCGCGTAGACGAGGCGTCCGCCGGGACGGACGACGTCGGCGGCGCGCGTCAAGAGAGCGACCTGGTCGCGGGCGAGCAACGGGAGGTCCTGCTCACGGCGCCGCCATCGGATATCGGGATCGCGGCGGATGGTGCCGAGACCGGAACAGGGCGCGTCCACCAGCACGAGGTCGAACCGCGCGTCGAACGGCAGTGGGCCCTCCGTGGGAACCTGGACCACCTCGACGCATCGCGCCCCTGAGATGCGCACGGTGTCGCGCAGCAACGCCAATCGCCGCGTCCGCACATCGCTCGCGATGATCGTGCCGGTGTCGTTCATGTCGGCGGCCATCGCAATCGTCTTCCCGCCCGGTGATGCGCACAGATCGAGCACGCGCTCGTTCGACGACACGGCCGCCACCGCCGGCACCAGTTGCGACGCTTCGTCCTGAACGAAGACGAGGCCGTCGGCCGGTCGATGCAACGGGTTGCCACTCGTAATGACCAGGCCGTCGGGCGCGAAGCGCGTGGGCTCGGTCTCCACGCCGTCGGCGGCGAGCGCTGCGGACGCCTGCTCGCGCGTCGCGCGAAGCCGGTTCACGCGTACCGTCAGCAGCGGCGTCTCGTTGTTGAACCGCACCCAGCGCTCGGTGGCCTCGAACCCGTACCGATCGAGCCAGCGCGCGACCAGCCAGTCCGGATGTGAGTGGGTCACGCCGAGATAGGCACGCGCCGCGTCGCGATTCTCGACATTGGCCGGACGCGGCGGCAGCGGCAGCTTGTGCTTCTGGCGGAGCGTCGCGCGCAGCACGGCGTTCACGAACCCGCTTGCGCTCGGCTTGCGCGCCGCCCGCGTCAGATCCACCGCATCGTCTACGACCGCGGACGCCGGCACGCGATCCAGGTGGAGGAGTTGATACAGGCTGAGGCGCAGGATGGTCACGACCTCGGGATCGAGCCTGCCGGTGCGGCGCTTCGAGAAGTGCTCGATGAGATGATCGAGGCTGCGCTGCCACCGCAACGTTCCCGTGACGATCTCCGCGGCAAGCGACCGGTCACGATCGTCGGAGAGATGCTCGCGACTGGCGTGGAGCGCCGTCGGCAGGTCTGACCGGCTGGCGGTGATTGCCCGAACCGCGTGATAAGCAGCGGTTCGTGCCGGCGCTGTCATGACCGCGAGAACACGTCGCCCGGCGCGAGCCGGTGACCCGCCGTGAAATCGCGAACCGACATCGGCCGCCGCCCCTCGGGCTGAACCTCGACGATGGCCAGCTCGCCATCGCCCGTCGCGACGTGAATGGCCTCCGGTTCGACCGTCAGAACCGTTCCACCACGTTCGTAGGGCGGGGCTTTACGCCCCGCCAAATCCACCCGTGTCCGTCGAACGATCAGTCTCGTCCCTCTCAGGAACGTATACGCGTGCGGCCACGGATGGAGACCGCGCACGCGATTGTGGATGGCGGCGCCGGATTGCGACCAGTCAATCAGCCCTTCTTCCTTCGTCAGCCGGGGCGCGTGGGTCGCCTGCGTGTCGTCCTGCGGTTCTTCCCGCGCCGTCCCCGCGGCCATCTGCGCGAGGACGGCAACGAGCAATTGCGCGCCGAGCCCGGCGAGCGCATCCTCGACGACGTCGCTCGTTTCGTCGGGACCAATCGGACGCGTCACCTTGGCGAACATCGGCCCCGCGTCGAGCTCCTTCACGACGCGCATGATGGTGACGCCGGTCTCCGAATCGCCATTCATCACGGAGCGATGCACGGGCGCCGCGCCGCGGTACTTCGGCAGCAGCGACGCGTGGACGTTGATCATGCCGAGGCGCGGAATGGTCAGCAGGTGCTCGGGAATGATGCGTCCGTACGCGGCGACGACGGCGACATCGGGCCGCCAGGCGCGCAACTGCTCGGCGACCTCCGGTGGCTTCAGCCGGTCGGGCTGAAAGACCGGGATATTGTGTTCGAGCGCCAGCGTCTTCACCGGGGCGTCGCTGACCTTCTGGCCGCGGCCGCGCGGCCGATCAGGCTGCGTGACCACGCCGGCGACGGTGTGTGAGGAGTCGAGCACGTGCTGGAGCGTGGGCACCGCGAAGCGCGGCGTCCCGAAAAACACCACTACCATTTGCCGGCGCGCGTCAGCTTCTTGATCTTCCTGACAATCAGATCCTTCTGCAGGCCCCGCAGGCGATCGACGAACACCGTTCCCTCGAGGTGATCCATCTCATGCTGGAAGCAGCGGGCGAGCAGGCCCGTTGCTTCGATCAGCTGCTCCTCGCCGTTGCGACCGAGGCCCTTGACGACGGCACGCGAGGGGCGGGCGAGGGTGGCGTTGAAGCCGGGAACGCTGAGGCACCCCTCCTCCTCGAGCTGCATGCCGTCACGTTCGACGAACTCGGGGTTGATGAACGTGATCAGATCCGCGGGGTTGCGGCCGAGCGAGACGTCCGCGACGAAGATCCGCAGCGGCACGCCGACCTGCGGGGCAGCGAGGCCGATTCCCGGCGCCGCATACATCGTCTGGATCATGTCGTCGACGAGCTGCACGACGTCCGGCGTGATGTCGGCCACGGGCCTCGCGGGCTGGTGCAGCACTTCGGCACCGTAGCGGAGGATCGGACGAATCACGGATGCGTCATGCCGTCGTGCGCGACGTGAACCGGCGGCGGACCTGCTCCGCCGTCGCTTCGTAGTGGCGCGCGATCTCGTCGATCGAATCACCGCCGAACTTCTCGAGGAAGGCGTCGGCGAGCACCATCGCGACCATCGCTTCGCCGACGACGGCCGCGGCGGGCACCGCGCACACGTCGCTGCGCTCGATCGCCGCCGGCGCATCGCTCAACGTCTGGAGGTCAACGGACCGCAGCGGTCTCATCAGCGTCGCGATCGGTTTCATGAAGCCGCTGACGCGGACATCCTCGCCGTTGGTGACGCCGCCCTCGAGCCCGCCGGCGCGATTGGTCGGCCGCGCTGGAGAGACGGCCTCGGACCGCGGCGGCAGGATTTCGTCGTGCACGCGCGAGCCGGGGTGGAACGCGGCCTCCGGGCCGATGCCGATGCCGACGGCCTTGATGGCGTGGATGCACATCACCGCCTGGGCGAGCCGGCCATCGAGCTTGCGATCCCATTGCACGTAGGAGCCGAGGCCGGGCGGCACGCCTGTCGCAATCACCTCGAATGAGCCGCCGACCGTGTCACCAGCGTCTTTCGCGGCGTCGATCAAGGCGATCATTTTCTGCTGCAGGTCGGCGTCCACGCAGCGGAGCGGCGCCTCCTCGTCGATCGCGCGCGCCTCCTCGAACGAGACCGTGCGTGTGTCGGGAAGTGCCACGTCGCCAATCGACGACACGTGGCTGGCAATGCGGATGCCGAAGCGGCCGAGCAGCTGGCGGGCGAGCGATCCGGCGGCCACGCGCGACGCCGTCTCCCGCGCGCTGGCGCGTTCGAGCACGTCGCGGATGTCCTCGTGGCCGTATTTGATCGCACCGGCCAGGTCGGCGTGCCCCGGCCGGGGTCGAGTGACATCGGCTCGTTTCGTGCCGGACGCGGACTCCGGCATCTCGCGCTCGACGTACATCGTCTGCTGCCAGTTCACCCAGTCGCGATTGCGGATGAGCATCGCAATGGGCGCGCCGGTTGTGCGGCCGTGACGAACGCCGGCCAGGATTTCGGCCCGATCGCTTTCGATCGCCATCCGCCGGCCGCGGCCATACCCGCCCTGCCGGCGACGGAGCTGCGCGTTGAGCGCGTCGATGTCGACGTCGAGCCCGGCCGGCATCCCATCGAGCGTGATCACGAGCGCCTGGCCGTGCGATTC
>Ga0114129_10006411_pt1 | contig 16680 bp, 14 predicted proteins | sample RhiMetdeltSRZDD1_FD_80071 | JGI IMG/M metagenome (GOLD analysis project Ga0114129, IMG submission 80071) | Populus rhizosphere microbial communities from Tennessee, USA - Rhizosphere MetaG P. deltoides SRZDD1 (version 2) (version 2) | ecosystem: Host-associated > Plants > Roots > Rhizosphere >... | reverse complement strand
GGGCGGTCAGTTGCGCTTCCCCGAGTACGGGCCCGAGCTGTACCGGCCGGCTGCTGGCGCTGCGCTGCTGTTCAGCTGCTCGCACCTGCACCAGGTCCTCGAGGTGACCGCCGGGCGGCGCTTTGTGCTGTTGTCGTTCCTGTTCGGGGACCAGCCACCCCGCCCGGAGTGAGGCGCCGGGTGCCCTACGGCGGCACCCGACATGCCAGAGGGCCGCGGCCCTGGCGCCCCCCAGTAGCGTCAACGTCCCCGCAGCCAGCACATTGCTCGACCATCCGCGCACCGTCTACCTGCGCCAGGCCGACCTGCTCCCCCACCTGGACGGCTGGCTCACCGGCCTGTTCGACTCGCCAACCTCGATGCCACCCTCGACGCGCTCACGAGCTGTCGTCGTGTGCACCGGGGATGGTGAGGGGCCCGTCCGCCCCACCGTCGTTCTCGTCGGCCACAGCCTGGGCGGCCTCCAGCGCCGCCTCGGCGTGCTCGGCCCGGGCCTCGGCCGCCCGGGAGCGAGCCCGCTCGGCCGCGATCACCGCGGTCCGGTCCCGCTGGGCATCCTGCACCACCTCACGGGCCACGTCGGCCACAGTGCGCTGGGACGCCCCCGCACGGACACGCAGCCGCTCGCTGGCCGCGGCCGGGTCCAGCCCTGCGGTGGCCACCAGCGCCCCCTTGGCCTGCTCCACCCAGACCCGCGCGGTCAACGCCTGGGTCAGCTCGGCCACCTCGGCGTCCCGGGCCTCCAGCGCCATGCTGGCTGCCACCAGCTCGGCGACCACCCCGGCGTAGGCACCCAGCGCAGCCACGTCAATTCCCGACCAGGGACACCACTCGGTGGCATACACCGACAGCGCCCCCACCGGCCGGCCGGCAACCACCACCGGCACCGCCAGCACCCCGTGCAGCCCTCGTGGGGTCACCACCGCGGCCAGCCGGGCAAAGCGCCGCTCGGTGGCCAGGTCGACGACCGTCACGGCCACCGCGTCGCCATAGGCGGCCAGGCCGGGTCCCTCCCCAAGCTCACGCTGGGTGTCCTCCAGCAGTCCGGCGGCGCCGTCGGTGACCACCACCCAGCGCAGCGAGCCGTCCTCGTGCTCCAAGGCCAGGCTCGCCCCGTCCACTTGGAACACTGCCAGGGTGGCGTCGATGACGCGCTGCAGGGTCGCGAACAGATCCCCTGGATGCGGCACGGCCCGGGGCAGCCCAGGCAGACTGTCGAAGGCATCCCGGTCGACCGGCGGGTCATAGCCCTCAGTCATCGATGGTTCACCGCTCCTCCACTCCCGCATCGGTGGCCGGTCGTGGCCACTGCGGCCGAGCGAGCATACGCGCCGCCGACAGCTGCCCCGGGCGCTGAATCTTGCGGCGTCCTCCATGCCTGCACGGCCACAGCTGCACGGTCGTTCGAGTTCGGGCGGCGGTGACCGATCGTGCGGCTACCGATGGAGCACCGTGCAGGTCAGGGTGCGGGTGACGCCGTCCACGACGTGGATGCGGAAGACCACCAGCCGGCCCAGCTGATCCAGACCGGGCGCCTGGATCCTAACGATCACGTCGGAGGGGCCGGTGATGTCCTCGGCCAACTCCACCCCATCGAGATCATTGAGCGCTTGGGCGACGTGCGCGACCTTGCCGACTCGGTCTGGACGAGCACGTAGGCGCTGAGCATCCCGCGTCGACCTCCTCGGCGTCAGCTCGCGCCATGCCCTGACCTGACAGACGGCTCCCCGGTGGGTGGCGGGCGCACGCACAGCGCCGGTCAACCGGCCACCACCAAGCCAGAGGACCGGTGCGGGATCGTAGGCGCCAAGGGGTTGATGGCCAGCCGATCGATCAGCATTGCCAGCTGGGCGCCCGCGGCGCGAAGCCCAGCCGCTTGGCATACTCACTCACCTCTGTCGTTCTAGGGAGAAGGTCCCGGTGGACCGTTCGAGGAAGCGGTGAGCCATGTCGGACTGGAGGGAGCTGACCTGGGACGACGCCATGCAGCGTGGCTATGAGGCGCTGGTCGGCGGCGAGGCGCTTTACGACGAGATCGACGCTGACCAGGGCAGGTCCAACATCGACATCGAGAAGCACCTACGGCGCGCTGAGCTGAAGCTTGCCCAAGCGCACGCCTGGTTGGCCATGGCGCGGGAGCTGCACTGGCAACGGGACGATTACGGCGGTCGGGCACGCTGAGCACCGCAGCTGCTGACTGGGGCCGCAGACGGGCGGGAGGAGACGTAGTGGAGTGGACGCCAGCGGGCTGGGCGACTACGGATCTCGTGGCCGCCCTCCGAGGGAGAGCGTCGCCAGCAGCACCCGCCGCCGCCATCGATCGCTTCTGCCAGAGCTGGAACGAGCACTGCCAGCCCTTCTCCTGGACCAAGCCCGCCGACCAGATCCTCGCCAAGCTCAACCGTCAAACCAACTCAGCAACGGAGCACTAGGGCCTAAATCGGCCTCGGCGCGGCCGGGACCCTGCACCCGGCCGCGTTCGGCCGATGCCCTCACCCGGCGGGGACTACCACCCGGCCCGATAGACGCCCGCGTCAAGGTCGTTCGTCCTCGACCGCCGACCCCGGCGAGCCGGAACGGCCCGAGGGCCTGGTGGCGGCCTGCGGGCGCTCCACCTTGACCCCGGGTCGGGCCGGATGGTCCCGGCGACAAGGGTCGGGCGTTCCGCCCTCCGCGCAGTGGCACCCGCCGGGCGGGGGAGCTGCCGCGCCGGCCTACCAGCCACCCTCGCCCCGGTTGATACAGCTCAGAGGTTGACGCGTACCAGCCTGTTTCCCCAAGTGCGGGCTCCCAGGTCGGACCGGCCGTAACGTTCTCGGAACGGTCGGGAGAGATGCTTGGCGCCCGGAGCGCCTGTACTGCGGACCAGACAATGCTGGCGCTCGCGGCGACAGGATCGGGAGCAGGGGCGATGCGAGCGGGCAAAGCGGCCACTTGGGCCCGTTGGCGGTCAGATGTCGGGGTGACCGGGGTGTGGGTTGCCGGGGCCACCATAGTGACCTACTGGGGCCTGACCATCGTGAGCTTCCTGCTGCGAGCGCTCAACGACCCCACCACCGACGTCGCCGATGCCGTGCTGACGCGGCTTGGTTGGGGTGCCTATCCGACCGTGGGGGCGGTGATCGTTGCTCGCCGGCCAGGCAACCGGATCGGCTTGCTGTGCTGTGCGGTCGGCCTGCTGCTGGGCCCGGCCTTCTTCGCTCAGGACTACGCCTGGTACGCCCTGGTTCACAAGCCGGGCTCGCTGCCCGGCGGGCTCGCCCTGGGGTGGCTGGGCCTGTGGCCGTGGTATGTCGTGCTGGGGCTGCTGTCGTTTGTGCTGTTGCTGTTTCCCAGCGGCCAGCTGGCATCTCGGCGCTGGCGGCCGGTCGCCTGGGTCGCCGCGGCCGCCACCGCCGCCATAGGGTTGTCGGCCGCCTTCGAGCCGCGGCCGCTGGAGGGTCTGGGCTCTACCGAGGTAATCAATCCGCTCGGCATCCAGGGCGCCGAAACCGTCTTTGAGGTACTTGGAACCGTCGTGGCAGCGCTCGGTGTGGTGATGATCTTGGCGGCGGCGTCGATGGTCGGGCGCTTTCGCCGAGCGCGCGGTGATGAACGCCAGCAGCTCAAGTGGTTCGCCGCTGCGGCCGTGCTCAGCGTGCTGGTCTGGCTGGTGTTCATCGTCCCCGGTGTCGCCGATCGGGCACCGCATGCCGTCGGGATCGTCATCGCATTAATCTGGCTGCTGGCGGTTCCGGCGGCGATCGGCGTGGCCATGCTGCGCTACCGGCTGTACGACATCGACCGGCTGATCAACCGCGCGGTCGTCTATGGGTTGCTCACGGCCTTGCTGGGCGCTGTCTATGCCGGTGGGGTGCTGGTCTTTGGACAGCTGTTTGGGGGAATCGGCGCCCAGCCGCCCAGCTGGGTGGTCGCCGGCGCGACCTTGGCGGCGGCGGCCGTGTTCCGGCCGGCTCGGCGCCGCATCCAGGCGGCGGTGGATCGGCGTTTCAACCGGCGCCGCTACCACGCGGCCAAGACGATCGAGGCCTTCAGCGCCCGACTCCGCGACGAGATCGACCTAGACACGCTCTCGTCCGAGGTGCTGGCCGTGGCCGAGCAGACGATGGAACCAACAGTGCTGTCGCTGTGGCTGCGACCACCGATGGAGCGCTCCGGGCGTTTCACTCATTGACGCGTAACAGCCTGTTGCACAAATGTCTGCTGATCCGCTTCGTCACGCTGGCCGGGAACCCTCTGGGATGGCCACGACGGATGCTGGTATCCACGGTGAAGTGGCTCACCCGGAGCGAGTTGTCATTGCCGACGCGTCGGGGACAACAGCCTCCGCCTTGCCGAACCGGACCTCGGCGCCGGCCGTGTCGGTCACGAAGTCCAACGCGCCCACGCTGAACCCATCCAGACCGTGTGCGTCAGTCCCGCTGATGACCTGCTGCCCATTCAGGTAGCCCTTCAGGGCGACCGCCGACCCGACGAGTTGGTTGGCACACGACAACCGGAGTTGAACGTTGGCTGCCGGTACCGCCTGCCGCTCGTTGATGGCGATGACCCGGTTGTTGGCGCGTGACTCCAAGTCCCTCCTGATCAGGGCCACGCCTTGCTGTGGGCTGGCCATCAGGGCGTAGCCCGTGGTCGGGCTGTGGAAGCAGCCGACGCCGAAGGCGCCCTCCCCGGTGACCGACTCGACCTCGGCGGATATGTCGAGGTTGTAAGCGGTGCGGGCGAGGTTGGCGAAGCTTTCGGCCGGACCAGGGTCGCCGATCCGGCTCTGGATACGGTACATGCCGCCGACGACCTTGAAGTTGTAGCCGGCGGTGGCACCGGTCATGAACGGGTCGCTGCCGTTGCCGAAGTCGGCGCTGAGGAGGTGATCGTTGAACACCGTGCGGTTGGCGATCGCGCCCACCGCCAAGACGATCGCCACGCCACCCACAACCGCGAGCATGAGCAGGAGTCTCCGGCGTCCTCGACGCCTGGGGCTGCCAGCGTCTGGCCCTGGTGCTGGTGGCCCGGCCAGGGTCAGCGGCAGCGATTCGGTATCAACAGAGTTCGCTCCTTGGGTTGCCACATGGGCCGTCCAAGCCGTCCCGTCCCAGTATCGGAATTGGAACCTTCCGGTCGGGTCGGGATACCACCGTGCCTCTTGGATCGTGGGTCTCGGCGGTCCTCCTGGGCGGATTCGGTCGGGCACCTCCGGTCCGGTTGTCTCGTCCACAGCCTCTCCGTTCCGGCGCCAGGTCTTCTGGCGTGGTAATCACGGCGCCAGTGTGGCCGGTCTTCGTCTCGGTACCGTTACGGCTGGCGGGCCCATCGAACCACCAGGCCTTAGCGAAACAGGCTGGTACGTGGCCGTTATCGGCAACACCTACGCCGAAGCGCTGACCATGGGGCACGCCCACAGTGGGCATGCATTCCTTTACTGTGCGTATTCCATGGGCCCCGCGCCAGCAGCATCATCGCTGCAGCATCGCTCGGTTTGCTGGAAGGTGTCGCTCCGCCATCGACCGGCGGCCTAGACGGCCCAGCCGACGGGAGGACTCCGTGCCAAGACGAAGCTACTGGTGGGCCACGCGCGTGGCGGTGGTGGTGTTGGTGCTGGTGCTGTCCGGGTGTCAGACGGGGACCTCCGGCGGGCACCCGAGGACCAGCGAGGTGGCGGGGACCAACAAGACCGCAGCGCCAAGCAGCACCGGGCAGCCGGCCACTGCTGAGCCGGCGACCAAGATCGCCTTCGTCAGCAACCGGACCGGCACCTACAACGTGTATGTGGTCAACGCCGACGGCAGCGGGCTACGGCGGCTCACCCGGTTTCGGTCGGGCGACCTGGGTCGGCCGGCGCTCTCCCCGGACGGCAAGTCGGTGATCTTTGGCCGAGCCAAGACCGCGAATGGAGACTCCGATCTGTGGATCGTGGCCACAGATGGCCATGGACTCCGTGACCTGACACCGGGTCCAAGTGACGACAGCTCGCCCAGCTGGTCGCCCGACGGCAAGAAGATCCTGTTTGCCAGTGACCGCAGCGGCGCCTATGACATCTTCGTCATGAAGGCCAACGGCACCGGCATGCTGCAGCTCAGCGACCGTGGCCGCGGGGACGCCGAGCCGGCCTTCTCCCGCGATGGGAAACGGGTGGCCTTCGTGGAGTGCGATCAGTCGTTTGGGCACTGCCAGCTGTGGGCCATGAAGGCCAACGGCAAGGGGGCCCGGCGGCTGACCAGGACCCTGGTGGAGGATGAGCGGCCGTCGTGGTCGCCCGACGACGCCAAGCTCGCCGTCACCGTCAAGCAGGCCGGCAGCCTCGACGTGGCCGTGGTGGTCCTCCGCGGCGGCGCTGTGCGGCGGCTTACCCACGGTGACGCCGACGACTTCCAGCCGTCCTACTCGCCCGATGGCACCAGGATCGCCTTTGGCAGCAACCGCGCCGGCGCGCCGAGCCTGTACGTGATGCAGGCCGACGGCACCCAAGTGTCGAGCCTGACCTCTCCCACCAAGGGCCAAGACGAGGATCTGTCGTGGCAGCCGGCGACGGTCGGTTGATGAGGCCCATGGCCTGATGGCGTGCTGGCGGCATCGCCGCCGTCGACCGGCTACATGGCCGGCCGCTGGTCGCAGTCGGATCTTGCTCGGCATTAGTGGACGACACGGTGATACCGCCTTTGTGCAACAGGCTGGTAAGCGTCAATGGCGGTGTCGCAGGCGACCATGCGGCATTGCGCCGCCGTCGTGCCGGGCGACATGCGACCAGTCCGCGCAGTGCCGGAAGCGACCAGACGACCACCTCGGGTCAGTCAGCGCGGCGGCGCCGTTCGGCGGTGTAACGGCGGTTCAACCGGCTGCGCTTGCTTGTGTAGAAGGCCCGGCTCAAGCTTGGGCATCCGTTGCCCGGCTCGCCAAAGGAGGCCCGGATGAGGAGCCGATCCCTGATAGCCGTCATCGCCGCGGTGATCCTTACCTTGGCGCTGGCGTGGCCCGCCCACTCGGCGGCCGACGTCCGCATCAGCGGGGACAACACTCCCGGCAGCTACGTGCAGTACAACGGCGCCACGGATGCGTCCACGACCGGGTGCAGCACCGGCCGGCGACCGCAGAACGAGCCCACCGTGGCCGTCGACCCGTCCAGCACCAACGTCGTGGTGGCGGGATCCAACGACTACTGCCGTCAGACCGTGGGCGGGGACGTGTGGGCTGGCTACTACCGGTCCACCGACGCGGGCGTGACGTGGCGTCACAGCCTCGTTCCCGGCTACCCGGGCGACGTGTCAGCGGCCGGTCTGGCCTCGCCGCAGAGCGGGCAGTGCGCCGCCGCCGGCGACCCGACCCAGGCATTCGACACCGCCGGGCGCCTGTTCTACGGCTTCATCTGTTTCAACCGAGCCAAGCCGATCAACGGTGGGGTGTTCGTCGCCAGGTACCTCGGCCACGGGGCCAGCTACGACCGGACGGTCCTGGTCAAGCGGGGCACTCCCTCGGCACTGTTCACCACCGGCCTGTTCCAGGACAAGATCAACCTCACCGTCGACCAGACCAGCGGGCCCGGCTCCGGCAACGTGTACGTGGCCTGGTCCCAGTACCCCGGCTTCGCGGGGGGGAACAACGCCGTGCTGTTCTCCCGGTCCACCGACCACGGCGTGACCTTCTCCCGCCCGGAGAAGGTGACACCGGTCGAGGTGGGCACCGCTTCCTTCACCGACCTGGCGGTCGGTCCGGACGGCGCGGTGTACCTGACCTTCATCACCTACCCGTCGTCCTCCCGGCCGACCTGGGACATCTGGCTGTCGAAGTCCACCGACCAGGGGCAGTCCTTCGGTGCGGTCCAGCATGTGGACACCATCACCGCCTTCGACTCCAACCAGTTCAGCGGGAACGGCTTCGTCGACTGCGGGGACGGCCCGTTCGCCTGCCCCACGGGGTTCACCTACTCCCGCTTCTTCAGTTCCTCGGCGGTGGCGGCCGACGCGAACGGCGTCCACGTCGTCTACGCGGCGGAGACCCCTGCCGCCCAGTCCAAGATCTTCGTCCGCAACTCTCCTAACGGGACTACCTGGCCCACGGCCCCAGCCAGGATCGACACGGTGCCGGTTGGCCACCAGTGGTTCCCCGACATCGGCTCGGCCGACGGCGTCCTGACAGTGGTCTTCAACGACTCCAGGGCCGATCCGGCGTACTCGCCTGACCGGCCGCCGGGCAACACCGCGGCGGGGGTGAACTCCGGCGACGTGGTCAACGCCTTCGTCGCCCGATCCTCCAACGGCGGCGTGACCTGGACCGAGACCCGCGTCTCCAGCCACGGCAGCAACTACGGCTGGGAGACGCATGGGTCCCGGCGGGTCGGCTTCTGGGGCGATTACAACTACGTCTCCTCGGTCCCCGGGGCGGTGCAGGTGGTGTGGACCGACTCGCGCGACCTGGTCCCCGGGACCGACCCTCGTGAGACCGGCGCCAGCGACGACATGGACCACTTCGACGTCTTCCAGCCGTGCACCTATGTGCCTAACGACATCAACGCCGCGGCCTATAGCTCGCCGCTGGTTCAGGACCCGTGCCTGTCGCAGGGAGGCCTCGACCAGAACATCTACGGCGCCCGCCTGTAGAGGTCTCGGCGCCGCGGCACGCCGAGGCGGACAGAGCCGGTGGCCGGGAGGTTACCGGCTCCTCGCCCTGCGAGGCGCCGGCGCGGTTGGGGCGGTCGCATACCGCAGGCCGCGCTCGTCGTCCGCGCCGAGCCGGGTGAGCTGCTGCGCCAGGTTGTGCCACAGCCGCCGCTCGTCCTCGAGCGAGGCCGGGATGGCGTAGCCGGGCTGCTTGATCAGGTCATGGCGGTACAGGTCGAAGCAGCCGCGTACCACCTCGGCGAAGACCAGCGCCGCGCTCACCGCGCCGCGATAGGCCGCGATGCCGACCAGCAGCCCGCCGCCGAGCGCGCCAAGCCACCACGCCCGCGCGTGCCAGCCCGCCCCGGTTGGCGCTAGGATCGCGGCCGCCGCTGCGCAACCAGCCGCCCTATCGACTCCTCGTAGAAGCCCAGGACCGCCTCCCGGAGCGCGGCCATGTCCTCTGCCGGCAGCTGCTCCTGACCCACAACACCTCCCCGACCGCTGGTCGCCGCATGGTCGCACACCACCGCCAACCGAGCGGACTCGGGTTTCCGTGACCCGGATGCCGCCCGGCCTCCAAAGTGATTTCTAAAGGTCCGTCCGGCTGCGGATGCTTTGCGCCTACTCCCCCGACCTGCTGCAGTTCGGCGTCGAGGTCGACGACCTCAATTCGGTGCGACCGGCGACCTGTGGCTGCGGTTCCACCTGCGTTGAATGCGCAAACGACCCCGCTCCGTCGGCTGATCGGATCGTCTGTCGTGGTCGGGCCGGCGAGCATGTCGCGCCGCCACGAGCGTCCGTGTTGGATGGCCGTCAGCCGACGGAGCGGGGAGTCGAGGCCGCCGCGGTGGGCGGCCCGGCTACAAGGCAGGGTGGGGTCTGGATCCGCATCGCCTCCTCCCGGTCGAACCGACGAACCTGGCCAGCGCACTGTCTCCTCTGGCAGTTTGGCGTGGCGCGCCTTGTGTCTGCTGGCCGACGCGCAGAGCTTGCCACCCCAGGGGACCGCAGGGAGGGGCCATTGGGTCCAACCTTGGCGGGACCCTCGGCCGCTGCCGCACCGTGCTGGGAGCGCGACACCAGGCAAAGCGCCAGCGCGTCCGGAGCTCGTACTGTTGGTGGCGCCGCCACCTACCGGCTACGCCGCTGCTGCACTGCGCTGTCAGATGGCAGACTCAGCGGACCGCAAGACTGCGAGGCCGCTCCCCACGCTTGGCGGCGTAGAGCCCGAAAACGTCCCCTGAGTGGAACAACGCCATCGTCCGGACCCGCAAAGTCTCCGAGGGCCCATCGGCGTGGGGACTATCTACCAGCAAGTCCGCTCGGTGCCGAGCCGCAGCGAAGAGCGCTTCGAGGTCACCGCCCACAACCCGCCCCGCCAGCTGGGGATACAAGGCCATTCGGGCCGTTCCCCTCGCGCCTCTCCTATCCCTAGGCACCGTTCCAGGTCGAGCTGAAACTCCGTGGTCCGGGCCGCCTGCTTGGGCGAGTCGCCGTGCCACGGGTCCGGGATGCCGTGGCCGCCAACCTCCAGAAGCTCAAGGAACTACTGGAGCGATAGCCACGCCCGGCCGAGCGTTCATACCTGCAGCCCGGTCTTGCTCCTGATCGTCGCCAGGGTGTTGTGGACGGCGCGCCCACCTGCACGGCCGGTATTGGGGGCTGAGGCGACGATGGCGGAACCGGCTGGCCCGATGACCTTCAGATGCCCGCTCGCAGTGCGCTCCACCTGCCCACCCGCCCGCTGCACGGCGGCGACGATCTCCTTGGCTTCCTTGGAGCGCCAGCGTTTCGGAGCTGGTTGTTTCTTCAGCGCCATGCCATCTGACCTCAGCATCCCGAGGACTCGTCCATGACCTCATCGTGGACAGCGCACCCTCTGCTCGCAAGCCCCAGACCACCCTGCAGCAGCGCGGAGGACACCCTTGTACAGCGGACACGGCCGGTGGATGTTCGCGCTCGGTCCGCGCTGGGTCCATGCCCCAGCGGTCGCGCACGGGCATCAGCGGTCACAAGCGTCATTGACGGTTCGGAGGAACCGCAGGTCGCCGGCCTAGAGCTCACGCGGCTGGATGACACGAGCGGGCGAATCAGATTGTGGTCCCGAAGGTCGGTCATGGCGCGTCGGGGCAGCAGACGGGCAGCAAACGACCGCCGTAGGAATCAACACGATCGTTGGAGAATCGTGGCGGATCATCTGGGGGCTCAGGCGCTGACACCTGGCCTCACCTGGGGCTTCCAACCATCCTCCACGATCTTTGAACGTCCGCCGTACAGCCCGGTAGGGGCTCGTTGGATCTGACACGGAAGAGGACGGAGGTTCAACTCCTCCTGCGCCCACAATACTCGTCCTGACCAGCGCTTTTGGCGGCTTTACGACTCCTTACGCTCTCGCTGTAGCGATCGGTCGGCCGCACAGCGGTAGGAGAGCCTTTACTGGCTCTTCGTCATGAAGCGTGGGGTGGTGCCCTGGTGGCGGTGACGTAGAGCGGCCAGGACAGCACCTGAGGCCTCGCATAGCTTGCGGATGTCTAACGTCTGCAAGACAGGAGGCCCCAGGTGGGTCAACACAGTAGTGCCTCGGCCTCCAGGCTGCTCGGCCTGGACGGCTTTGAGGTCCTTGCCGCGCAGGTGGTAGGCGGCGAATGGCAGCTCGAGATCCAGACCACCGCTGCCGCGGTCGGCTGTCAGGGCTGTGGGATGCGGGCCGAGCTCCACGGCCGCCGCAGGTTCCAGGTGCGAGATCTGCCGATCGGCGGCCACCCAGTGGTGCTGGCCTGGTGCAAGCGCCTGTGGCGCTGTCGGGAGCCGGCCTGCAAGGTGCGGACCTGGACCGAGCAGACGGCCGCGATCCGCCCCAGGGCGGTGCTGACCCAGCGGGCCCGCGCCGAGGCGTGTCGGCGGGTCGGCAGGACGCCCACGCGGTCGCGGCGGTCGCCCGTGACCTGGGGGTTGGCTGGGCGACCATCATGCGGGCGGTGGCTGACCACGGCCGTCCCTTGGTGGACGATGCTGCTCGCCTGGAGGGTGTGGCCACCCTTGGCCTGGATGAGACCAGCTTCCTCAAGGGGACCGGCGTGGCGCCGACCCGATATGTCACTGGCCTGGTGGACCTGGAGGGTGGCCGGCTGCTGGATGTGGTGGCCGACCGCACCAGGGCCGCGGTGAACACCTGGCTTGATGCTCGACCGCGGACTTGGCTGGCCCAGGTCGGCACGGTCGCCTTGGACCCTGGTGTGGCTATGCGAGCGCGCTGGTGGTACCGCTTGGCCATGCCAGGGTAGTGGTGGATCACTTCCACGCCGTCCGGCTGGCGAACGTGGTGGTTGACCAGGTCCGCCGTCGCACCCAGCAGGCCATCCTGGGCCACCGAGGCCGCAAGCGCGATCCGCTGTACCGCGTCCGCAAACTGCTGCTCACTGCGGCCGAGCAGCTCACCCAGCGGGGACGGGTGCGGCTACGGGCGGGGCTGGCGGCTGGAGATCCCACCGGTGAGGTGGCCGCGGCCTGGCAGGGCAAGGAGCTGCTGCGCGCCGTCTACCGAGCGGTCGGCATGCCAGCAGCCCGCGGCGCCGCCCTGGACCGCTTCTACCGGTGGTGCGACGCCGTCCAGATCCCTGAGCTGTCCCGGCTGGCTCGCACCAGGCGAGCCTGGCAGGCCGAGCTTCTCGCCTTTCATGCCACCGATGGCTGCTCCAACGGACCTACCGAGGCCGTCAACCGGCTCATCAAGAAGGTGAAGCTGTCGGGCAGGGCTTCCGGAACTTCGCCAATTACCGGCTGCGTCTGCTGTTGCACTGCGGCGTCAGCTGGCAGACTCATTGCACCGCAAGACTGCGAGCCCGCTCCCTACGTTTCATGGCGTAGAGTCGCTTGACTACCCCGTGGGGCGTGGTAGCGTACGCCCCAAATAGGCGCAGGGCGGCGCCGAACGACCGACTGGAGACCCGCTAATGCGTATCTTCCCCGCGTTCAAAAACCGGCGCCCCAGCAAGCCGTTGCGTTGGTTCGCCTGCAGCGCAATCGTCGTCGGCTACGTTCTACTGCCGACCGTGTCAACGGCAGCGACCACCCCTGCGGTCAAGCCGCCGAGCGCGCCTCTCACGGCACAGTGGTGGCAGACGTATGTCTCCATCCAAAATCCGTCGGACCGCTGCGACCTCGGGACAGACCAGGTCATCTTCCTAAATGGAAATCCCGCACCCGACGGGTCGCCCGCGAGCCGTTCCTGCACGCTTGCGGCGGGAACCACCGTCCTCGTGCCGCTGATCAATGTCGAGTGCTCGAGCCTCGACCCCCCGCCGTTTCTTGCGACGACTACAGCCACACGGCGCGCCTGTGCCAGGGGGTTCGCCGACCAGTTCACCGACCTCGTCCTGGAGATCGACGGGGTTACCGTCGGTCACCTGACCCGGCTTCGGGTGCCCTCGCCGCCGTTCGTGTTCTCGCCGGTGGAGGGCAACGCGTTCGGGCTTCACGCAGGCACCGGCGACTCCGCCTCGGACGGATACTGGGCGCTCATCGGCCCGCTTGCCCCTGGCACCTACCAGGTCCACTTCGGTGGGTCGTTGCCGGCGTTTGATTTCACCACGGACACCACCTATACCTTGACCGTCGTCTAAACGGCACTCGCGCGGCGAGCGCCGCACGACCGGTCCGGCCACTGTGCGACGCGCTGCTCGACGATCCCGTGTCTGGGCTCTCAGAAACGCCACCCCCTTCATGGCCCTTCTTGCGGTAGCCCGGCCTGCTCACGGCTTAGCTCGCTCGCTGAGCGGCCCGTCTGGCCACTGCCGCTTACGTCGGAGGCTGGTGCACAAAGCCCGTCATGGGTGGGTCGCCGATCGGCGTGACCGCACCCGCCAGCCCCAGGACCCGTCGGAGCACCGCCGACGCAGGCAAGATCCCCGCGACCTTACTGCCCTGCCGAGGACGGCGCGACGCATCAAGTCTGGTGCCACGGCCTGCGCACTGCCGATTTGCGGTCCCGACCCGCGAACATCAGAGTGGCGGTCCGCCGATCCACGCCGCTCCGACGCGGTCCTGGCCTACCTCAGCCCGGCCACCACCCGGCCCGCCAGCACCACAGGGGAACACCAGAAGCTGCTCACGGGCGGCTTCCCACTTGACGTCGCCATTCCATATCAGAAGGTAAGCGCGTCGGGCATGGCTTCCGCAGCTTGGCCAATTACCGGCTGCGTCTGCTGTTGCACTGCGGCGTCAGCTGGCATACTCACCGCACCGCAAGACTGCGAGCCCGCTCCCCACGTTTCATGGCGTAGAGCCCCTTTACTGTTCTCAGACCCCTGTTCTTGAACCACCCTCCCGGGTTGTGGTGCCGACGACCTTCCCGGCGCCGCCGACGCCGTTCCTGAGCCGGACATCGTTCGCTCCCTCTGTGTGCTTGATCGGGCGACCGATTGCCGTCGCGATCTAGCCTTGCGACACCGAAGCGGTTTGCGTGCTTTCTCCCTTGACCCACCAAAGCTACAGAGCGTACGATTCCGGTCCTCTTAGTTAGGAACCTTTACAGTTCTCCTCTGCCTGCGCGCCGGCTAAAGGAGGCAGCATGCCAGGAGCCGAGTATCGGATCCGGACCATCTCGACAGGGCGTGGCAGGGTGCTTCTAGCCGCCGTTGTTGTCTTGGCAGCGGGAGGCCTCCACATGGCTGCCGCCGGGGCAGCCCCAGCCCCGAACGCGGCGTTTGCCCGAGTAAATCAGGTCGGCTACCCCGCGGCCGCGTCCAAGCGTGCCTACCTGATGTCGAACGCGCCCGAAACCGGCGCCGTCTATACCGTGAGGAATGCCAGCGGGCAGGCGGTCCTCCAAGGGCCCGTCGGCGTCAACCTGGGCGCCTGGAGCAACAGCTTCAAGAACGTCTACCTGCTCGACTTCGACGCGGTCGCGGCGGCCGGCAGCTACACGATCTCTGTCTCCGGACCGGTTGCCGCGACGTCGCCGAGCTTCCGGATCGACACCGGAGCGAACATCTACGCCGGGCCGCTGGCCAATGCGCTCGCCTTCTACCAGACCGAGCGTGACGGCCCCAACTTCATCCCGTCGTCGCTGCGCACCGCTGCTGGGCACCTCAACGACCAAACCGCCATGACCTACCTCAGCCCCCACGTCAACAGCAGCGGACGCTTCTCCGGCGACCTCACGCCGCTCGGGACCAGGATCGACGCCTCCGGCGGTTGGTGGGACGCCGGCGACTACATCAAGGGCGTCGAGACGCTGGGCTACACTACCGACCTGCTGCTGGCCGGCGTGCGGGACTTCCCGGCCCAGCTGGGCGCAGGGTCGGCCAGCGCCAACTTCACCGCCGAGGCCAAGTTCGGGACCGACTGGCTGCTCAGGATGTGGGACGACCCCACCCGCACCTTCTACTACCAGGTGGGGATCGGGACGGGCAACGCTAAGACCGTCGGCGACCACGACATCTGGCGGCTCCCCCAGGCCGACGACACCTACGGAGGGACCGATCCGCTGTACCGGTACATCCGCAACCGCCCGGTGTTCCGGGCCGGGACGCCGGGATCGCTGATCAGCCCCAACCTCGCCGGGCGCGACGCCGCTGCGTTCGGCCTCTGCTTCCAGATCTACAAGACCAGCGACCCGGCTTTTGCCAACCGCTGCCTGCTCGCCGGCCAGCACATCTACGATCTCGCCGACACCGCACCCAGCGGCAACCTGACCACCTACCTGCCGTTCAGCTTCTACCCCGAGACCGAGTGGCGCAGCGACCTGGAGCTCGGCGCGACCGAGCTTTACCTGGCGGTGGCAAGCGGCGGCCTGCCGGCGGGGCTGCCCCACACCGACCCAAGCTTCTACCTCCAGCAGGCGGCCCACTGGGCCAACGCCTACATCACCGGCCCCGACGACGCGGCCGACACTCTCAACCTCTACGACGTCAGCGGGCTCGCCCACTACGACCTGCACCGGGCGATCGGCCAGGCCGGCAACCCCGCCGGCCTGGAGGTCACCCAGGCCGGGCTGCTGGCGGACATGAAGAAGGCCCTGGACGGCGCGCTGGCCCAGGCGGCCACCGACCCGTTCGGCTTCGGCTTCCCCTGGGCGACCTGGGACACCACCTCCCACGGCGCCGGCCTGTCCGTCATGGCCAGCCAATACGACCAGCTCTCGGGCACCAGCACCTACGCCGACTTAAGCACCAGATGGCTCGACAACATCCTGGGCGCCAACGCCTGGGGCTCCTCGTTCATCATCGGCGACGGCAGCACCTTCCCGCACTGCCCGCACCATCAGGTCGCCAACCTGGTCGGGTCCCTGGACGGCACCCCGCCGGTGCTCAACGGGGCCGCTGTAGAGGGCCCCAACGGCACCCTCTACAGCGGCTTCCAGACCGGCATGCGCAACTGTCCAGCCGATAACAGCGACCCGTTCGCGCAGTTCAACAGCACCGCCAAGTTCAAGGACGACATCGAGTCGTTCTCCACGGTCGAACCCGCCGTCGACCTCACCGCCACCAGCCCGTTAGCGTTCGCCCGCCAGGCCGCCGGCCTACGCTGACCCGAAGCCAAGCGACCCGGGAGCCGCAACGAAGGAGCAAGGGATGCGCAGACCAGGGCTGACAGGCCCAACTCGGGATCGCCGCCGCCTGGGGTCGTGGCTGGTACTGACCGCGGTCGGGGCGCTCACCATATCCCTCTCCAGCTGGGTGGTGCACCCGGACCCGGCTGTGGCGGCGACCGCCCCGACCGTGGTCACGATCGGGTTCGACGACGGGACCGCCGAGCAGCTCAACGCCCTGCCGATCCTGCAGGCACACGGGATGGCCGCGACGTTCTTCGTTAACACCGGCGTCATCGGTGACGCCGAGCACCTCTCGTGGGCCGACCTGCATACCCTGTTTACCGCCGGAAACGAGATTGCCGGGCATACCCTGCACCACGTGAACCTGGCCCCGCTGACCACGGTCGAGGCCCGCCAGGAGGTCTGCACCGACCGCAACAACCTGCTCGCCCAGGGATTCCCGGCGACCTCCTTCGCCTATCCGTTTGGCTCCTTCGACAGCGGCACCGAACAGGTGGTCCACGACTGTGGCTACAACAGCGGCCGGGGCGT
>Ga0114129_10006410_pt1 | contig 16682 bp, 13 predicted proteins | sample RhiMetdeltSRZDD1_FD_80071 | JGI IMG/M metagenome (GOLD analysis project Ga0114129, IMG submission 80071) | Populus rhizosphere microbial communities from Tennessee, USA - Rhizosphere MetaG P. deltoides SRZDD1 (version 2) (version 2) | ecosystem: Host-associated > Plants > Roots > Rhizosphere >... | reverse complement strand
TTCGGGATCGTCGCGAGGTCGATGGTTTCGGCGACGTCGAAGAGATAGAAGAGGCGAATCTCGCCGGCGCGGATTTCAGACATGCGACTCGGACGGACTCACCACAAGGACCCAAAGGTCCCTTCGTGCGTCTTCGTGTCTTCGCGGCTTCGTGATAGATAGTGCGCTCGAACCGGCCCCAATCAGCGGCGATCATCGTCGTCATCGGCCGCGGCGCCGGACGACGGCTTGAGCCACGCGGTCCGCTTGATCGGCGGCATCGGCGAGTTGGCGCCTCGCACCGACCGCCAGATGATCTCGTTGAACTCCTGCTCCGGCGCACGATCGGCCTCCGCGAGATACATCCGCATCGATGCCTCCGCGCCCCAGGCGGTGCGCGTGTTGCGCTCGTCGAGCGGCACGCGCGCCGCCAGATGCGCGAACGGCGTCAGCACCGGCGACGTCTGGAACCCGCCGTACATCGGCGTCGCCGAACCGTCGTACTGCGTCAGCGGCGGCAGGCCGAGGATCAACTCGATCGTGCGCAGGACCGACGAGGTCGTATAGAGCGTGGTGTCGACGGACTTGCGGCGCGAGAACGGGCTGACGACCAGCACCGGCGACCGATGCGCGTCCACATGATCGGGTCCGTTCTGCGCATCGTCCTCAAGCACGAAAATCGCGGACGCCTTCCACGCGGCGCTGCGCGTGATACCCTCGACGATACGGCCGAGCGCGAGATCGTTGTCGGCAACCATGGCCGTCGGCGTGCGCGCGCCGGGAGCCGTGCCGGACGTGTGATCGCCGCCCAGCCGAATGACGTTCAGTGACGGCAGCTGGCCGCTTGCGTCGAGGTGCTCCAGCTCCTTCAGGAACGCGTCGGCGCGCTTGACGTCGGGAATGGTCAGGTCCCAGGCCGGATAGTCCGGGCTGACGCGCGACTCGAGTCCGGGCACCGACGCGAGGACCTTGACCTTACCGGCAGCGCGCTCTTCCGCCGTGCCTTTGTCCCAGTGGGCGAACTCGCCGAAGCTGCGGACCGTCAATCCCTTGCGAATCGCCGCATCCCAGATGTAGCCGTTGGCGGGCGCCGCGACGTTGCCGTACGCGTTGCGCATGGGCCGATTGCCGCCGCCCTCGCCGAGATACAGCGCGCCGCGGCCCGCGTAATTCACCGGCCAGAACTTCTCGACGATGTCCGTGGCAATCGCGCCCATCGACCACTCGTGGCCGTCGAAGCTCACCTCGGCGTCGACGTAGAAGTTGTCGAAGGTCCCGAACTCGCGCGCGAGCGCGTGCGCGTTCGGCGTCACGTTGTCGCCGAACAGACAGAGCGTCGGATCGTTGTTGCCGCGCTCGAGATCGCCGAACACCTGATCGTAGGTGCGGTTCTCGCGAATGACGTAGAAGACGTGTTTGATCGGCGACGGATCGCCGACGCGCCGCGGCACGGCCGACGCGGCAGGGGCGCCGGCCGGCGCGAGACGGTTGTCATCCGTATACCGCGACATGTCGTAGACGACCCTCGTCAGCGCCTTGAGCGTCGCCGGGGGCGGTGCCGGCACGATCGACAGCGTGCCGGTCAGCATCGCACCGATGTACTGCGAGTCGCCGCCGGATAGATCGCGGCGACGGAAGCGCGGGTTCGCAGCCGACGTCAGGCCCTTGCCGCTCAGCACGTAGATGTTCGATCCGTCGCGGCTGAACATCGCGGCCGTCGGATACCAGCCGGTCGGGATGAATCCTTCGACATGGCTCGATCCCGGCGTCGAGACGTCCACGATCGCGACGGCATTGTTGTCCGCGTTCGCGACCAGCAGCCGCTTCTCGTCCGGCGACAGGCTCACATGGTTCGGCGTCGATCCGGGCGGCGCGTTCGGATACAGCGCGACAGAGATCTCTTCGACCGCGCGCGATGCCGCGACGTCGATCGCCCAGACCGAGTTCGTATTCGCGCACGCGACGAACAGCCGCCTGCCGTCCTTCGTCAGCGCGAGGGCGTTCGGATGCTCGCCCACCGCGATCTCGCCTCGAGACGCGAACGTCGTCGTATCGAACGCCAGCACTTTCTTCGCGCCCCAGACCGAGACGTACAGCGTTTTGCCGTCGGGCGAGACGACCGACGTATAGGCTTCGGCCGGCAGCGGTATGGTGTGAACGACGTGTCCGGTCCTGACGTCCACCACGCTCACGATCTGCCCGAGCACGTGGACGGCGTACAGGCGCTCGCCGTCGGGGCTGACCGCGATGCCGCCGACGAAGCTTTGCGGCACCGGCTCCGGCCGATTCGCTCCCTGCGCCGGGCGCTCCATCGGGCGGCCGACGACGAGATCGATGCCGCGCGCGAGCCGGCCGTTCGTCCACGGCAGCTCGTGAATCGTGTTGTTGCCGGCGCCCGACACGAACAGCCGCCTGCCGTCCGGATGCCACGCGAGCCCGAGCCAGGCGTGGTCGAGCGTCACCACGTCGCGCATCTGCCGATGCTCGAGATCCACCACGGCAACGGCCGGCTGCGCGTAGCCGTTCGTCGAGACGACCAGCGCGCGGCCGTCGGCCGACTCCACCATCGCGAGGGGGAGATCGCCAACCTGAATGTGCTGGCCGGCCGGCGCGATCTTCCAGCCGTTCGGCAGCAGCGTGACGCCGCCGCCCAGGACGCCGGGCCGCAGCGTGGTCGGCGCGCCGTCGCCGTACGTCGCGGCGGCGCACGAGATGACAGCGAGCAGCGCGAGAACGGCGGCGAGAGATGTCGTGCGCATACAGGTACCGCCTACCTTATACCAGATGCGTATCGGTGGGATGTCGCGGATGGGACGTCAGTGCGACGTCTTCTCGAACGGCTCGAGGACGACGAACCAGCTCTCGCAGTCGAGCCGGGAGCCGCCGGCGAGGGTCGCCGTGAAGACGAGGTTGAGCGACGGCATTTCCCACCGCTGTTTCGCCCGTCCGGCCTCGAGCTCCACGCGAAACGGCTTCAGCAGATTGTCGGCCGACTCGTGATCGCGGTGCGCCGCCTGGACGCCCTTGAAGATCGCGAACTCGCGGCGCGGCCCCATGTGGACCTCGAACTGGCCGACGCCGTTGACGACGTGATCGTACACGCGCTCGCTGTAGCGGCCGTCGGCCTCGCGGCACGACTGCCAGTGGCCTTCGAGAATGCTGCGGCCGCTGGACCGGAACGAGGTGAACTGCGGAGCGGCCGCGTGCGCGGCCAGCACATGCATGCCGAAGGCCGCGCATACACCCATGAGAAGCCAGGACGCCTTGGCGGAACCGCGCACGATGCTCCTTTCAGGCGGAACACTGAGCCGTTTCCGCAGAATAGCATCAAAAGCGGCGTTCGACGCGGGAATCAGCCGTACAATCGCGCCACAAGGAGCCACACCATGGCGGAGTCCGTTCAGACGTACAAGAATCATGCCCGCGTCCTGCCGCCGTTCCACTATTTCGTGGTCCCGGTGCTGCTGCTCAACTTCCTGAACGGCGTGCGCCATCTCTGGCAGGCGCCGTCGACGAGCACCGCGTTCGCCGCGCTGGTCGCCGCGGCGCTGGCGATGCTGGCGCTGTTGTCGCGGTCGCAGGCCATGACAGTGCAGGACCGCGTGATCCGTCTCGAGATGCGGCTGCGCCTCGAGCGCCTGCTGCCGCCGGACCTGCGCGGGCGGATCTACGAGCTGACGCCGAAGCAGCTGATCTCGCTCCGGTTCGCCTCGGACGCGGAGCTGCCGGAGCTGACGCGCGAGGTGCTCGACGGCAAGCTGCCGACGCAGAAAGCGATCAAGCAGCGGGTGAAGGTCTGGGAGGCTGACTGGCTTCGCGTGTAGGTCTCGTGTAAGTCTTAAGTCTCAAGTCTTAAGTTGCCACTGCCGCGATCGCAGCTACTTCTTGATGCTTCGCAGAATCCGCGGCGTCAGAAACCACTGCAGCTTGCCTGCGCCCGACGGCGGCAGCTCCTCGAAGTCGACGCGGCAGATCGCGCCCTTCTTGAACTCGAGCGATTGACGCGCGCCGATCAAGCGCGCCGCCAGCTCGCCGATGCCCGGCTCGTGGCCGACGAGCGCGATGCGGCCCTTGCGCGCGTGCTTCTCGAGATCGGCGACGACGGCGTGATGGGTGCCGTCGGGCGACAACGCGTCGGTCACGGTGATGTGGGGCGCCGGCGCGAGTCCCGCCGCGATGATCTCCGCCGTCTGCCGCGCGCGGACCAGCGGGCTCGTGAGCACGAGATCGATCGTGACGCCCATCCGCTTCAAGCCGCGCGCCTGCTTCTTCAGCCGCGCGATGCCCTGCTCGGTCAACGGCCGCTTCGTATCGTCGGGCCATTTCTCCCCGCGTTCTTCCGCGAGGCCGTGCCGGATCAGATACAGTTCGTGCGGTTGCGCCATTCGTGCCTCAACTTTCGACTTTCAACGTTCAACCTCCACGAGTTGAAGCTTGTGCGTTGAAAGTTGATCAACTGGCGGCGCGGCGCGTGATCGCACGCCGCGCCTGTGAGGCCGCAGGCCTCGCTTTCGCGCGCGCGCAGATCGCCGCGAGCGCCGGCCGCTCGCGCGTGTAGCGCGCGTGCAGCCGGCGGCAGTCGTCCTCGAGCGCGTCGACAATCGCCTCGAGCTCGCGCTCGGCGCGGACATCGCCCGGAGGCACCGCCTGCAGCTGGCGGACGCGATCGATCAGCACCTGCAGATCGTGCATGCGCCCCAGCAAATCCTGCGCGTGCTTCATCACCTTCACGTCGGCCTGATCGCCGCCGAAGATCTCCCGTGACAGTTCGACGGCGTACCGCAGCTTCTTGAGCGCGATCCGCACGACGTGGAGCCGCTCGGGCAAGTACACGGCGCCGGCCTCGCGCATCGCCACCGACAGCTGATCGGCACGGTTGGCGACGCGCGCGTCGACCGCCCACTGCCACGCGGTGCCGCGGCGATCCTTCGACGGTTTCGACCGTTCGAGGTCGTTGGCGACCTGGCCCAGACGATGCGACAGGCGCCGCAGTTCCGCCATCGGCAGCTTCTCGTCCAGCCGTTTGGCGGCGGCCTCGCGCTCCTTGGTGACTGCCGCCGCCAGCAGCCCCAGGCTGGCCTGGTGGTAGCGGCCGGATTCCTGCAACTCGTCCAGAAGGAGCGTGAGGACGTCGGCCTCCCGGACGACGCCGAGCTGGTCGGTCACGCGGCGAAGGCGCCGCGTCAGCTTTCGCGTTTCGCCGGCGTCGAGCCCGATGAGGGGGAGGAGCTCCCGGAGGCGACGGGAGGCGAGCCGCATCCGATGGAGGGAGCGCGGGTTGCCGCGCTCGACCCCACGGACCATCCGTGCAAACACTTCGTAACGCTTGCGGAAGACGTCGTAACGGGACGGCGAAACCGGCATGATAGAGAGGTGGTCGTTGGCCGTTCGTCATCGGTCGTTAGTCGAGCCCGGACCGACGACTCATGACGAATGACCAACGACCAATGACCATTATAGTTTAGAGGTCCTAAACTCAACCGTTATGCGCATCGCCGCCATCGACATCGGCACCAACTCGATCCACATGATCGTGGTGCGCGTCCGCGCCGACCTCTCCTTCGAGGTGATCGACCGCGAAAAGGAGATGATCAGGCTCGGCGCCGGCGGCCTCGACGGCCGGGCGCTGACGCCCGACGCGATGCGCGCGGCGCTGCAGGTGCTCTCGAAGTTCCGCCGGCTCGCCGAATCGCACCGCGTCGACGAGATTGTCGCGGCGGCCACGAGCGCCACGCGGGAGGCCGAGAACGGCGGCGAGTTCCTGCGCGCCATCGCCCACCAAACGGGCATCCGACCGCGCGTGATCTCCGGCGTCGAAGAAGCGCGTCTCGTGCACCTCGCGGCCGTGTACGGCGTCGGCGGGCCTGGCGACGTCAACGTCACGATCGACATCGGCGGCGGCAGCGTGGAAATCACACGCGGCAGCGGCGCCGAGCCGCAGCTCGCGCGCAGCTTCAAGCTCGGGGTGATTCGACTCACGGAGCGCTTCGTCAAGAGCGATCCGCTCGACGCGCGCGACGAGCGCCGCCTCGTCAAGCACGTGACCTCGGAGCTCCGCGCCTTTCTCGATCAGATCCGCGACGCCGGCTTCGACCGCGTCATCGGCACCTCGGGCACGATCCTGAGTCTGGGCGCCGTCGTGCAGGCCGAGCGCGGACGCCCCGTCGACGCGCCGCTCCGCAATCGCCGCATCTCCGCGAAGCAGCTCCGTCGGGTCCGCAAGCGGCTCGTGTCGCTCAGCCTCGAGAAGCGCCTGCGCGTCCCGGGCCTCGAGCCGCGGCGCGCCGATCTCGCGGTCGCCGGCGTCATCCTGCTCGACACGGTCGTCAGGCGGCTCGGCGCGCCGGACGTGACGCTGTGCGACCTGTCGCTGCGCGAGGGCCTCGTGCTCGATTACATCGCACGGCATCGCAAGCAGATCGTCCAGGCCGATCGCTACCCCGACGTCCGGCGGCGCAGCGTCATCGAGCTCGCCGAGCGCTGCAACTACTGGCCCGAGCACGCGCACCAGGTCGCACGGCTCGCTGTCTCGCTGTTCGATCAGACGCGCGGCGTTCACGGGCTGACCGATCGCGAGCGCGAGTGGCTCGAGTACGCGGCCATCCTCCACGACATCGGCGTGCACATCAGCTACGAGCGCCATCACAAGCACTCGCACTATCTCATCGAGAACGGCGACCTGCGCGGGTTCGAGCCGAAGGAGATCGAGACGATGGCGCTCGTCGCGCGCTACCATCGACGCGCGCTCCCGGACCAAGGGCACGCCGACTACGGCAGCCTCGGCCGCAAACGGCGCAAGATCATCCGGACGCTCGCCGCGATCCTGCGGCTCGCGGAAAGCCTGGATCGCAGCCACGCGCAGGCGATTTCCGCGGTCAACCTCCGCGAGCGCGGCGACGACGGCCTCCTGCAGCTGCGCACCGAAGGGGATGCGGAGCTGGAGGTATGGGCGGCGGCGCGTCACGCGGCGCCATTCGAGCGGCTCTTCGGCAAGCCGCTGCGCTTCGAAGTGAGCGGGTACACGCATGCTGAACAATCTCACCAACCGACACGGCTATCAGGGCAAGCTCTTCGTGGTCGAGGGGATCGACGGCTCCGGGAAGTCGACGCAGCTGGGGCTGCTGGCGAAGTGGCTGATCGCCGAAGGGCACCGGGTGTTCGTCACGGAATGGAACTCGTCCGCGCTCGTGAAGGCCGCCACCAAGACGGGGAAGAAAAAGAACGCGCTCACCCCGATGACCTTCAGTCTGCTGCACGCGACGGACTTCGCTGATCGGCTGCTGTACAAGATCATCCCGCCGCTCAAGGCCGGCATGATCGTGCTGGCGGACCGCTACGCGTACACGGCCTTCGCCCGCGACGCGACACGCGGCGTGGACCGCCAGTGGGTCCGCGAGCTCTACAGCTTCGCCGTGCGGCCCGACCTCGCGCTGTACTTCCGGGTGCCGATCGACGTCTCGCTCGACCGTTTGATGGCACGGCGCGTGAAGCTCAAGTTTTACGAGGCCGGCATGGACCTCGGCTGGAGCAGCAATCCGGTCGAAAGCTTCCGGCTGTTCCAGGGCCGGGTCCTGGATGAGTATGATCGACTGGTGGACGAATTCGGCCTCGAGGTGGTCAACGCCTCGGGCAGCATCACCGAGCAGCAGCGGCTGGTGCGATCGGTGATTTCGCGGCATGTGCAGACGACCGGCGCGGAGATGACCGATGACGAGCCCCTCTGATCCCGCGGCGCCGCCCGAAGGCGCTAACGGCGGGATCCAGCCGGGCCTCTATTACGGGCGCGGGATTCCGTACCTGCCGATCGAGGGCTACCCTGGCAAGCTGATCGCGATCGAAGGGACCGACGGCGTCGGCCGGACGACGCAGATCCAGCTGCTGAGGGAATGGCTGGAGGTCAAGGGCTACGGCGTCGTCGAGACCGGGTGGACGCGGTCGCCGCTGATGCAGCCGACGATCGAGCTGGCCAAGTCGAGCAACACGCTCAACAAGCTCACCTTCGTGCTCCTCTACGCGACCGACTTCGCCGATCGGCTCGAGAAGGAAATCATCCCCGCGCTGAAGGCCGGCTTCGTCGTCCTGTCGGACCGCTACATCTTCACGGCGCTGGCGCGCGCCGGCGCGCGCGGGATCGATCGCGCGTGGCTGCGCAGCCTGTACGGCTTCGCGATCGCGCCGCACCTGGTGTTCTATCTCAACGTCGACGTGAAGACGCTGATCCGCCGGGTCCTCGAGGCGCGCGGCATGGACTTCTGGGAATCGGGGATGGACCTGAAGACCGGCGACGACATCTACGAGAGCTTCCGCTCGTATCAGAACCGCCTGCTCAAGGAATACGCGTCGATGGCCGACGAGTTCCACTTCCGCGTCGTCGACGCGCGGCGGCCGATCGACCGGATTCAGGACGAGCTGCGGCGGCAGGTCGAAGCGTTCCTCGAGCCGGTGCCGGAGAAGGCTCCGGAGACCGCGCCTGCCCTCACGCGATAGCTCAGGCGAGGGCCGCCTTCACGTACTCGAAGCATTTCTTCACTTCATCGATCGGACTGCCGGCGCCTTTGTACTCGTACTCGATGTAGGCGGGGATCGGCCACTTCTCCTTCTTGAGCAGCTGCAGTACGTCCGTGATCGGCGTGTCGCCCTCGCCCCAGACGGTATTGTCGCCCTGGCTCTTCTTCCGATCCTTGATGTGCAGGTTCGTGATGTCGGCGTGGTGCTCGCGGATGTACGCGACGGCATCGAAGTTCGCCGCAGTGAAATGACCGATGTCGAGGTTCACCTTGTAATACTTCGACATCTTCATCGCCGCCGCGAAGCTCTCCGGCGTGCAGAACTCGTTCGGGTCCGTCACGTTCGAGTGGCCGTGCATCGCCACGATCATCCGGTGCTTCTCGGCGAAAGGCACCACCTTCTGCGCGACCGGCAGCGTCGTCGACGCCGTGAGAATCGGCGCGCCGAGCGCTTGCGCGATCTCGAAGCCGCGATCGATTTCCGGATCGGTCATCGAGTTATTGAAGCTGTAGTTGAAGCCGTGCACGACGATGCCGGCGTCCTTGAACTTCTTTCCGACGGCGCGGAAGTGGTCGATCGGCGTGTCGATGCGCCAGGCGCGCAGATCTTCGCGCGCCTTCCTCGCCTCGGGCGAGCCGCGCTGACCCGACGGATACATCGGCTCGACGTGGCCGGCGAAGAGCTCCAGCTCGCCGAGGCCGCACTGCGTCATCGCGTCGATGACGACGTCGACGGCATCGCTGGCGCCGGCCGGGCGCGGGATGTCACGGAAGCTGTAGGTCTGCGCGCCGATGCGGACGCCTGCGACGCGGGAGTCGATCGCGCCGAACGCGAAGCGAGGCAGCGTCAGGCCGGCGAGCGTCAGCTTGCCAAAGTCACGACGGCTGTAGGTGTTTGACATTTTTTGCTTTCTCGTGGGGCCCCACCCCCACTCGCTGATGCCGATGTCCGCAACGCTTGAAGGGCCCGTTGCGGACGGGCATGGCCGCAGGCGCGCGCTCGGCTGAAGCCTCGCGCTGCGTTCCTTAGTACAAAGTGAACGCGTAGAGCGTGTCGCCGGCGGCGACCAATACGTACTGATGGCCGTCGAGCATGTACGTCTCCGGTGCGTTCGTGATCCGGCCCAACGCCGAATGCCACAACGTGCTGCCGTCCGCCGGGTTGAGCGCCACGAGGTTGCCCGATGCGTCGCCGCCGAACAGCAGCCGGCCGGCCGTCGTCAGCAGACCCGGCAGGCCGCCACCGCCGCTCCCGGTCGTTCGGAACCGCCGCTTCCACACCGTCTTGCCCGTCTTGTAGTCGATCGCGGAAATGTAGCTCCCCATCGATCCGACCGACACCTCGTCCTTGCCGCCCAGCCCCATCGCGCCGCGCGGATCGGTTTCGCTCAGGTAGTACATCGCGTAGGTCTCGGTGAGCGGCACGTAGAAGAGTCCCGTGTCCGGGCTGTACGCCGGCGGCGGCCAGTTGGTCGCGCCGCCGTTGGCCGACGAGACCAACGATCCGCCGATGTGATAATCCTTCGCCGGATCGCGGACCGGCTGTCCCTTCTCGTTGAGGCCCTTCGCCCAGTTCACCGTGTCGGAGAACTTGCTCGTCACGAGGTGCTCGCCGGTGAGGCGGTCCAGCGTGAAGTAGTACCCGTTGCGGCTGGCGGTGAGCACGAGCTTGCGGGGCCGCCCGTTGAACTCGCCGTCGACGAGTATCGGCGTCTGCGCCGAATCCCAGTCGTGCGTGTCGTGCGGCGAGGTCTGGTAGTACCACGCCATCTTGCCGGTGTCGACGTTGACGGCGACGATCGCGCAGGTGAAGAGATTGTCCCCTTCACCGCGCGGCGCCGACGTGTAGGCCGGCGTCGGATTGCCGGTCCCCATGATGTAGAGACGCGTCTCCGGATCGTAGGAGCCGGGCACCCACGGGTGGCCGCCGCCGTGCTGCGCCGCGTCGAGATCCTTCCACGTCTCCAGGCCGGGATCGCCCGGCTTCATCGGCACCGTATAGAACTTCCACTGGACCTCGCCCGTCTCCGGATCGAACGACTGCAGGAATCCCGGTGTGTCGAGATCGTTGCCGCTGCCGACGATGACGTGGTTGCCGACGACCGTCGGCGCGCTCGTCAGGAAGTACTGCTGGCTGAAGCTGGCGGCCTCTTTGTGCCAGCGCTCCTTGCCGGTCCGCGCGTCGAGCGAGATGAAGTAGTCGTCCGGCGTGACGAAGAACAGATAGTTCCGCCACATGCCGACGCCGCGGTTGCCGATGTGCGTCCCGCCGCGCGTCTTCCAGACGTAGTGCCAGATCTCGCGGCCGTCGCGGGCGTCGAGCGCCCACACGTTGTCGGGCGCAGTGACATACAGCACGCCGTCGACCTGGAGAATCGCGCCCTTGACGCTGGCAGGCCCGCTGATGATGTCGGGGCCGTCGCCCCCGACGATGAGTCGCGGGTTCTGCGGGCCTCCCGCGCCGAATCCGCCGGGCCCGCCGAAGCCGCTTGCGCCGGACGTGAGCTTCGACACCCACGCCAGCGTCAGGTGCTTGACGTTCGACTGGTTGATTTGCGTGAGTGCGCTGTAGCGACGGCCGCTGTAATCGCCCGAGTAGGTCGGCCACGATTCGGACAGCGGCTTGAGAATGTCCGCCGGATCGAGCCCGGCGCCGGGCGCCGCCGCAACACCGGCGGCGCTCAGCACCGCGATGAGCGGCCATCGAGACAGGTTCGTCATTTCAACGTCACCAGGAATGCCGTGATGTTGTGAATATCCGCATCGGTATAGGTGCGCAGCAGGTCGCGATGCGCCAGCAGCGGATCGTGGACGTCGACCCTCGGCGTGTCTCCATTCAGGCGGAACGATCGGTGCGTGCCGTCGCTCTCGCGCAGCGACACGACGAAATCGTCGATCCGCTCGAGCTGGCCTTCGACTCTCTGGCCCGACGGCAGCGTCACGGTGACCGTCGTGGGCGGCACCTTGACGGTCGGCGCCGCTCCACGGCCGGCGCTGCCCGGCATCAGCCACGTTTGCTGCAGGATCCGCGGATCCTCGATGCGCGACGCGATGCCGCGCAGATCGCCGTTCGCCTGGTGGCACGACCCGCACGTGGCGGTGAAGACAGCCGCTCCCGCCTTCGCGTCGCCGACGACGATGTTCGGCGGGAGATTCCGCGACTGGTCGTAGCCCGCGGCGCGGAAGCTGTGGATGTAGTCGGCGATATCGCTGATCTGCTGGGTCGTCAACGAGAACTTCGGCATGCCCGCGTCGAGACGGCCGTTCTGGACGACCGGCGCGATCAGCTCGCCGTGCTGGTCGTCGAGCACGATGAGCGAACGCAGCAGGCTGGGCCCGCTGTCGCCGCCGCGCGTGTCGGCGCCGTGGCAGAACGAGCAATGCGTGCCGTAAAGCGCCTTGCCGCGCTCGATCGCGGCCGGATCGCCCGGCGGCCGCGGCGGAAACGCGTTCGCGAAGCTGCCGCCCCCTCCGCCGCCGCCTGCCCCGCGGCCGCGGCCTGCTGGCGGCGGTTGCTGCGGTGTCCCTTGGCCCGCCGGAGCCGAAGGCGGAGGCGGCTGCGTTTGACCGGTCAGAACAATCGTGGCGCCGAAAACAACCAGGAAGATGGCGAAACCGCGACGAAGTCGCATGGGTGCAAATGCTAGCAGACGCAGCCGCCGTTACACCAAACTTTGCGTGACGGATGCGAACGGCTGAGGACAACCGAGCGCGCGCGGCGCGCTATTCGCAGCGGAGGGCGACGAGCGGATCGACCGTGCTCGCTCGTCGAGCCGGGAGGTACGACGCGGCCGCCGCCACGACCGTGAAGCCGACGGCCACGGCCACAAACGTCGCGGGATCGAGCGGCGACACGCCAAACAGCATCCCGGACAGCGACGTCGCGCATGCCGCGGCCCCGACGAGTCCAAGCAGGACGCCGAGCACCGTCATGTTCAGGCTCTGGCCGAGCACCAGCCGTATGACTTCGATCCGGCGCGCGCCGAGCGCCATCCGGACGCCAATCTCCTGCGTGCGTCGCGAAACGGAGTACGAGAGGACGCCGTAGAGACCCAGCGACGCGAGCAGCAGCGTGAGCGCGGCGAAGCCGAACGCCAGGTACGCGACAACCCGCTCGCGCGCCAGATCGCGCGCGAGCCGGGCGGACATCGGGGCGACGTCGCCGACGAGCAGGTTCGGCTCGGCGCGTCGAATCGCCTCGCCGAGCGCGGCCGCCGCGGGCGCCGCGTCGCCGGCGACGCGAACGTCGAGATTCGTCAGCGCCGTCCGGAGGACCGGCGCCTTCTGGTCGACCGGAAAATAGGCCATCAGGACCGGCGCGTCGTGCAGCGTCTGCGTGCGGGCGTCGCGCACGACGCCGACGATTTCCGTATCGGGCTTCTGGAACCCCAGGTGCTGGCCGATCGGGCTGCGTCCGGGAAAGTAGCGGCGCGCGATCGACTCGTTGACGATCGCCACGCGCAGGCTGCGATCCGTGTCGCGCTCGTCGAAGTCCCGTCCGGCGACGAGGCGGATCCGCGTGGTCGCCAAGTAGCCCGGAGTCACCCAGTTCTGGTACAGCGTGCGCTCGCCCTCGACCCCCTCGATCACAAACCCGCCAGACGACGAACAGCCGGCGATGAGTCCGCATCGCGACGCCGCCGCGGTCACGACGCCCGGCACCGCCCGGGCGGCGGCGATCAACCGGCGGCTGAGCGCCGGCATCGCATCGCCCGCGTACCCGCTGTCGATCGGGTCGAACGACACGGTAAGCAGCCGATCGGTCGAGAACCCGGGATCGATGCGCATGAAGTTGGCCAGCGTCCGTCCAAGGAGCGCGGCGGCGACGACGACGACCATCGACAGCGCGAGCTGCGCGATCACTCGTCCCCGCATGCCGGTCATCGTCGCCTGCCCAGAGGCGTGCCGCTGGTTGATGCCGAAAGCGGCTGCGGTGCGTCCGGCCCGGATCGCGCGAATCGCAGGCGCGAGGCCGAACGCGATGGCGGTCGCGATGGAAACAACGGCGGCAAACGTGAGCACCCGCGCGTCCGCCGCGAAGACGCCGGGAAGCTGACCGGACCTGCCGAGCACCTCGCGCGCGAGAAACGTGCTGGCCCACCGGCCAAGGAGCACACCCGCCGCGCCGCCGAGACCCGCCAGCGCGAGGCTCTCGACCAGACACTGGCGCACGAGACGGCCGGTGGTCGCGCCGAGCGAGATGCGAATCGCGACGTCGCGCGTGCGTCCGGCCGCCCGCGCGAGCAGCAGGTTGGCGATGTTCGCGCAGGTGACGACCAGCACGACGCCGACCATGGCGGCGAGCGCGAAGAGTGCGTCGGCAAAGCGCGCGCGGAGAAAGGAGAAGCCATGCGAGAACGGCTCGGCGACGAGCGTGTGCGCCAGCATGCTCCGTCGGCTGTCCGCGTTCTCGATCGCTCCCGCCAGATCGGTCACGCCCTGATGATTGGCGGCGGCGAGCAGCGGGATCGCGCGACGGCGCTCCGCCCTCGGGACACGCGCAACCAGATTCAGCCACGCGACCACGTCCTGTGCCGTCCACGGTCGATCGCGATCGACGCGGGCGTACGCGCTCGAGTTGTTGTCGTAGCGCAGCGGCTGCTGCAGCGCGAGCGGCAGCCACACATCCGCCTCGGAGTCGGTCCACATGCCGACGAATCCGGGCGGCGCGACGCCGACGACGGTGACGCTGACACCGTTGATGGTCAGCGATTGGCCGATCACCGCGTCGTCTGCTCCGAGCACGCGCTTCCACAACCCGTCGCTGACGACGGCGGCCGCCGACTCCCGATCGGCGCGCGCATCGTCGGCAGTCAGCAGGCGGCCGCGCGCGGCGGTCACGCCGAGCGTCGCGAAATAGCGATCGGACACGAGCTGCGCCTGGATGAAGCGCGTTTGCGTGCTGCCTGGCATGCGAAGGGCGAAGCGCGAGCTCCGCGTCAGTGCGGCGAGCGAGCCCGACGAACCGAGCGCCTGTTCGAGGCGCTTGAACCGCGGATAGCTGAATCGCAGGAACCGGCCCGAGCCGCCGGTGAGGTCGGCGGCGCCTTCGGGTCCGCTCTCGTAGAACGTCAGCAGCTCGCCGGCCGCGGGGACCGGCAGCGGCTTCAGGACGACAGCGTCGAGCAGCGTGAAGATCGCCGTCGTGGCGCCGATGCCGAGCGCGAGCGTGAGCACGGTGATCGCCGTGAAGCCCGGCGTCTTGAGGAGCGCGCGAATGGTGTGGCGCAGGTCCTGCTGTACCTCGTCGAGCAGTCTGAGGCCCAGCGAGCCGCGGCACTCATCCTTGACCGACGCCACGCTGCCGAACGACCGCATGGCAGCGGCGCGCGCGTCCTCGGGCGTCATGCCGGCAGCCACGTTCTCGGAAATCTCTTGCTCGAGATGAAACTGCAGCTCGGCGTCCATCTGCCGCTCGACGCGGCTGCGGCGGAATAGCGATCGCGCGTCGACGCCGAGCCGGGTCATCCAGCGCATACCGCCCTGCTATGTGGTCCGCACGACGAGATTGATGGCGCTCGACAGGCGGTTCCAGTTGGCGAGCTCTGCGTCGAGCCGCCGGCGGCCCGGCGCGGTGAGCGAGTAGAACTTCACCTGGCGGCCGGTCGCCCCCTCGCGCCACTCGGCTTTGATCCAGCCCTGGTGCTCGAGGCGATAGAGCGCCGGATAGAGCGAACCCTGCTGCACCTGCAGCTGCTCTTTCGAGATTTGCTGGATGCGCTTGGCGATCGCCCAGCCGTGCTTCGGCTCGAGCGAGAGGATTTTCAGAATCAGGAGGTCGAGCGTGCCTTGGACGAGGTCGGTCGATTTACCCATGGCCTGTCCCGCCGAAGCGCATCGCGCGGAGGCGGAATACCTTGACAATCGACAATAGCGCCGTTGATTGTAGATTGTCAAGGTATCCGCCAACATAGAATAAGCGCGATGCCGGAGCCGCTGTGCGTGTTCTGCCGGCGCGAGCCCGCCGACCCCGCGTGGCGGCCGTTCTGCAGCGAGCGCTGCAAGATGCAGGACCTGGCGCGCTGGGCCGACGGCGCCTACAGGATCCCCGGCGACCCGCTGCCCGAGCCGACCGACGACCCGAAACCGAAGACAAGAGACCTCAATGAGCGACAGCCTCACGATCACCGACAACCGGACGGGCAAGAAGTACGACGTCACGATTCATGACGGCACGATCCGCGCGATGGATCTGCGCCAGATCAAGACCGACGGCGACCACTTCGGCCTCATAACGTACGACCCGGCGTTCATGAACACGGCGAACTGCCGCAGCGCGATCACGTATATCGACGGCGAGAAGGGCATCCTGCTCTACCGCGGCTATCCGATCGAGCAGCTCGCCGAGGAGAGCGACTACCTCGAGACGGCGTACCTGATTCTGTTCGGCGAGCTGCCCACGGCGTCGCAGCAGCAGGCATGGACGCGCGAGATCACGCTCCACACGATGCTCCACGAGAACATCAAGAAGCTGATGGAGGGATTCCAGTACGACGCGCATCCGATGGCGATCTTCCTGAGCACCGTCGGCGCCATGTCGGGGTTCTACCCGGACGCCAAGAGCATCTTCGACAAGGGATCGCGGATTCGCCAGACGCACCGGCTGATCGCCAAGGTGCCGAGCATCGCGGCGTGGGCGTACCGCCACAGCATCGGCCGGCCCTACGTCTATCCGGACAACGATCTGAGCTTCACCGGCAACTTCCTGAACATGCTGTTCAAGATGACCGAGCTGAAGTACCAGCCGAACCCGGTGCTGGCGCGCGCGCTCGACGTGCTCTTCATCCTCCACGCCGACCACGAGCAGAACTGCTCCACGACGACGATGCGGACCATCGGGAGCTCGCACGCGGATCCGTACTCGTCGCTCGCGGGCGCGGCGGCGGCGCTGTACGGTCCGCTCCACGGCGGCGCGAACGAGGCCGTCCTGCGCATGCTCAACGAGATCGGATCGGTGGGCAAGGTTCCTGAGTTCATCAAGCGCGTGAAGAATGGCGACGGCGCCGTCCGCCTGATGGGATTCGGCCACCGCGTCTACAAGTCCTACGATCCGCGTGCGAAGGTGATCAAGAAGATCGCGGATCTCGTGTTCGCGGTCACCGGCAAGAATCCGCTGCTCGAGATCGCCCTCGAGCTCGAGCGCATCGCGCTGCAGGACGACTACTTCGTCACGCGCAAGCTCTATCCGAACGTCGA
>Ga0114129_10006409_pt1 | contig 16683 bp, 17 predicted proteins | sample RhiMetdeltSRZDD1_FD_80071 | JGI IMG/M metagenome (GOLD analysis project Ga0114129, IMG submission 80071) | Populus rhizosphere microbial communities from Tennessee, USA - Rhizosphere MetaG P. deltoides SRZDD1 (version 2) (version 2) | ecosystem: Host-associated > Plants > Roots > Rhizosphere >... | reverse complement strand
TCGACATCGATGTCCGCTCGCTTTATGCCATGGGCGTGCATTCGCTGCTGTTGCGACCGTTTACCTTGCTAAATAAAATGTCCAACGAAGATTACGCCAAAGCGCTCAAAGGATTGGAGTAAACTATGCCCATCGTATTTGCCTGCGCCGCCAGCCATGCGCCGGGAATGACGGCTTGGACCGAGGCCGCGCCGAAAGAACAAGCGGTCAATATTTTAGGCAGCTATCGTAAGCTCGGTGCGAAGCTCGCCGCATCGAAGCCCGACGCGATTGTCGCCCTCACAGTCGAGCATTGGACCAATTTTTTCCTCAATAGCATGCCCAGCTTCTGTATTGGCCGCGCTGAGCATTACGACGGGCCCGTTGAGGAATGGCTGAGAATCCCCAAAGCTCGTGTGCCCGGAGACGCTCAGTTAGGAAAGGACCTCATCGATGCGTGTCTCGACGGTGGATTCGATCCGACGTTTTCCGACGAGCTGCTGTTCGATCACGCGACTTTTTTGCCGCTGCATTTCCTGAATCCCGACTTGGCCGTGCCCGTCGTGCCGGTCATCATCAATACCTTGACGCCGCCCATGCCGACGGCGAACCGTTGTTTTGCGCTCGGCCAATTTCTCGGGAAGGTCTTGGAAAAAAGCCAGAAGAGAATTGCCATGATCGCCACTGGCGGTTTGTCGCATTGGCCCGGCGAAGCCAAGCACGGCAAGATCAATATCCCGTTCGATAAAAATTTTCTCGAGAACTTGATCGCTCGCGACTTTACGAGTTTGACCGCTTACACGCACGAGGAGATCAACACCGAAGCCGGCTCCGGTGGTCACGAGATCCGAACTTGGATAGCTCTCGCTGGGGCTGTGCAAAGCTGGAAAGCTGAGTTGCTCGCCTATGAGCCCGTGGTCCCCTGGGCAACCGGCTGCGGATTGGTCGCATTCCATCCGTAGAATTCGTCGCGCATGGCATGCCGTGCCCCTACTATTGTCTGTTGCTTGATGCCTATTGCCTCTTTCAAATGAAATTCAGCCTGCACAGCGTCCACGGCGGCGTTAGAAACATCGACGAGATTCACAAACGCGCGGTGCGGGCCGAAGAACTCGGCTATCACGGCATCTTTCTCGGCGAAAGCCATTTGAGCTCCATCGATTCATTCCAGACACTGGCAAGCTGCGCGATGATCACGAAGCGCGTCCTGCTTGGCATCGCCGTAACGAATATGGTTTTTCGCCACCCAACGGTTCTCGCCGGCGCGGCCGCATCGCTTAACGAAATCTCCAAAGGCCGCGCCATTCTTGGACTGGGCACGGGCGACGGGCCGGTTTATAGCCAAGGACTCAAGGCGACGCCGATGCGGGAATTCGAAGCAGGCGTGCGCATGGTCCGCGATCTTGTTCAAGGCAAAGCAATCAAGTTCCCCACCGGCAATGTCGGCATCTCGTTCTATCTCCGCCCTACCCCGGTCTATGTTTCAGCCGAAGGGCCGAAAGGATTGCAGCTTGCGGGGCGATCCGCCGACGGTGTCATCCTCGGCACCGGCTTCGATCTTCGCGTCTATGAATGGGCAAAGGAGAAAATTCGCGAAGGGACCATGGAGGCCGGACGCAATGAAACCGATATTGCCGTCGTCGCAGCCGGCATGCTCTGCGTCCTAGACAACGGTGACGAAGCGCGCAAGATCGTGCGCAACCGCATCGCCAACCGCGCCCACCACAATTTCCGGTTCACCTTCGAAACCGTCCCGCCGAAAGAGCTGGAAGGCGTGAAAAGATTCGTCGCCGGCTTCGACGTCATGAAACCAATGGAAGACCGCGTCGACCCCGATCTCGTAAACGACTATCTGGTGCGACGTTTTTCCATCGCCGGCACGCCCAGAGAATGCATCGAAAGAATCGAAGAGTTAAAAGCCGTCGGCGTCGAGCACCTCATGCTTACGCCAGCGCGGAGAGTGTATGGCGAGACCGTCGAAGCGTTTGCCGCTACAGTCATTCCACATTTCCAAAAGTAATCGGATGAGGGCCGGTGTAATCCCGGCTAGCGCGATGAGTCCGGGATTGCGTTTTTCCCTCCGGGCTGACGCAGAGCATCATCAGACGTAAAAACAAAAACGCCGCTGGCACAATGTGGTTACCAGCGGCGTTTCCATCTTGTTACGACGCAAAACCCTACGACGTCACTTCCCACCAGTTTTTGCTGATGTCACTAAAGATAAAGTTGGTGCGGCCATTTTCCTGTAAGTCCCAGAGATCTTGAACGCCGAGCTGTTTGCCCTTGGTGGAAAACTCTTTGTGGGCGTCCGCGACTTCTTCTGCGGAAGCCACTTTCAACGTAAAGCGGTTTGCCGCGGTCAGATAGTCACGGTGGGTCGTCGGTAAAACAACCACGTACCACGGGCCACTCGGAACAGTTATGTAAGTCGAGGTGCGTCCGCCGCCGATGATCGATAGCCCAAGCACATGTTCGAGAAACTTGTCGCTGGTCTCTTTGTCATCGCAATTGAGTGTTCCATGGGTCACGGCCTGTGGAATATAGCCCCGGCCTGGAAACTGCTCTTCGGTTAGAGGTGTTTGCCAATGCGGCGCCGCGATCTTGCGACCCTGTTTGATTGCCGCCGGGTTGTAGTATTCGATTTCGAGATCATTTCCACCGGGCTCTTTGAAATAGATCGAGTAAGCAAAATGGGCCTCGTGTGGTTTGGTGACGCTTTTGATTTTGTACTGCGCTTTGTGATCGGAAATGTATTCATACGCCTGCGGGATTTCTCTGGAATTGGCCACGCGAAAGCCGTAGTGATTGGTGTGCGGCTTATTGGCGGCATTGGGCCCGCCCTCGTGGATCACCAGACGCCAGGCCGTATTTGGATGTTTGACGACCGCCTGTTTTTCGCTCCGCTCGATGACCTCTACTGCCAGCAAATCAGTAAAGATCGGCAGCGTTTCATCGAGAGAACGGCACTCGTAGTGGCCTTCCGTGAGTCCAATCGGCTTAAGCATGGTTGCTCTCCTAAAAAGAAAGGAAGTTATAATAATCCTCTACTTCATTATTAAAAAGACCGCTACGCTTGTCAATCAAAGCGCTTTACCGCCGGTGGCATCCTTACTTCCGCACCCGATTTGGCGCATTCCTCTTCGAATCGACCTTGCGATCGATGTTTTCGTAGGACGGGCGCATGCCAGCTTCTGCCATCTCGATGCCTCCTATTCGGTATTGTTTTCTTACCTCACAATCAGACAGGCCATCAAGTGCGACCGCTTGTATGTAAAAGAATCGACTCGGACGAGATGCCTCACTAAGTTCGGGATGACAACACCTGGTGAGCCTCATGCTGAGCGCGCACAGAAGCATCTCGCGTTTGACCGGCTCGGAGAAATTCCAATCTCAACTTGATTGACAATGCGCATGGGCCGCCACATATCTGGTTGGAACCTATGGAATGAGGAGTACGCAATGAGCCAAGAGGCATTGAACAAACTGGTCGCGGCACTGAAGCGCGGTGAAGGCTTGCGCGATGATTTTATCTATTACATGACGTTTGACGACTATAGGAGCTTTCCCGATCCGTTTCCGCGCACGACATACACAGTCCGGGAGGTTCAGGAGTCCATTCGCCGTTACCCGAATCCCGAAAAACCTGGTGAACTCTTTTGCTGGGACATTCACGGTCGGTTATTTGCGCCGGCAGCGACATCGATCCCGGACATGGCCGTGGTGATGATTCACGGCGGCGCCGTAAACGAGTACGAGTTTATCTTCACGCCTGACGGGCCAGAAGCGTATCTCGATCTCACTAAGACTGATCCCGCTGAAGCGCGCGTCGGTGTAGCGCAACATATCGCTTCGCTCGGCATTCCTGTTCTAACGATTTCCCTACCCGGCCACTACAGTCGCAAACGTTGGGCGTCAATAGCGGAACGCAGGCCGGAATTCATCATCGGCGAAGTTCCCGGTGACGCGGAACTCCGAAACCGTCTCGCGGTTTACACGTTCAGGATGTGCGCCGAAGCCATCAAAGCTCTGGTCGAGAACAACGTCAAAGAATCCATTTTCATGTGGGGCCATTCCACCGGCGGCGAGTATTTTTATTTGATGGAGCAGTACGGACTAAAAAATAAATTGATCGGCGGCCTTGGGTTCGGCACGGGCATGCCGGCTTGGATACGCAAGGAATGGGATTTAGCCTGCGCCAAGAAATCGCCGGAGGAGCGCGCGGCACCGTTTCGCAATTTGACCGATCTCAGCCGCCGATCGCCCAAAGGATATGTGAAAAGCGGTTACGTCGGACCCAACCAGCCTTGGGGCAGCGCCGAAAAATGGTTCGAATTGGAAAATCATCGGCGCCCACAGTTCAAGCCGTACTTGCAAGACATTGAGCATAGCGCTCACGATGTATTATTGCCCGACATCAAAAAAATCTCAGGCCTGCCGGATGACGAATTGTTCATCACGTACAAGTCGGATCTCAACCGGCTACGCGGTAAGAAACTGCTGCACATCGTCGGTGAGCACGACAAGGGCCACTGGGTCGAGGGCGGTGAAAAGGGCCTGGAATTTCGCCGCGAGGTCTACGCTTTTAATCACTTCAAGCCCTTCGCTGATGCGCTGCGCTTAATCGTCGTGCCGAATTTAACTCACTACGGCCATGTCGAGAGCTACAATGAAAGATTGGCGAACCTGATGGTCACCGGCTTCAAGGAGTATTTCCGCAGCTGAAATCTCGCGAATAATCGTGTAGGGGCGACCGGCCGGTCGCCCCTACCTGTTGCTATGATTGCTATTTTAGCCGCGGCGGTCCAAGCGCCGATCGATGCGATTTCCACGCCGATCGAGACGGGCGTCGATCCGGTCGCCTCTCCGGTCCAGGCGATTGTCGATTCGATCGCCTCGGCGATCGAGTCGCTCCGCGAGTCTGGTTCTACCCCTCGCCTCTGCCCTGTCCGCCAAGTTGTCGAGACGTTGATTAATCCGATCACCCTTTGCATCGAGTCTATCATCGCGTCGTTCGCCCCTAGCATCGAGTCTTCGATCGATTCGATCGCCGAGCCGATCCCAAAACCCGTCAGCCGCAAAAACCGGAGCCGCGATTGCGATCGCCGCTGCGGTGAGTCCACTCATTAGAGATTTCTTCATTGTGTGTTCTCCTTAGAGCTAGATTTTTGATTCGACGCCGCTTGCTTGTAGTAGGTTTGACGCGCCCTTGGCGCGATGGTTTACCGCCGACCCGTACTTTTCTCCGAAGATTGTAGTAAGGGAGGGTTATTCGCAAGTTGCGCCGTTCTATCGAGGCAGCGGCCATTCGCGATATGGCACCTAATTGCTTGACACGATGGGTAAACTAACTTACAGATTGCTCACGGAAAAATTTCCCCATGATAAAATTGCCTATCACAAGACCCATCTCCGATGGTCAATTCGCTATCCGTTGGTTGATCGGTGTAATGCTATTGCTCGTCTCGCCGAACGTCAGCGCCGAGCCGCTGCGCATTGCTTATACGTCGATCGCCGTTGTCTACGGCCCACTGTGGCTGACCAAAGAAGCCGGGCTGTTCAAGAAGTACAACATTGAGCCTGAGTTTGTTTACATCGCCGGCGGGCCGCCGTCCTTGCAAGCGTTAATCGCTGGTGATGTGACGATTTCATTTACTGCCGGTGGCGCGACTGTCGCGGCGAATTTGCAAGGCTCCGACGTGGTCTTGCTCGGCGCCAGCATCGATTCGCTGCCTTTCGAGCTTTGGTCGATTCCCGGCATCAAAGAGGTGACGCAATTGAAAGGAACACGGCTCGGCGTAAGTCGCATCGGCGCCACGACCGACTTCATAGCGCACTACATGCTAAAGAAATGGAACCTCCAGCCCGACAAAGACGTCGCCATATTTCAGACCGGCTCGGGCCCGCAGATCTTCGCTGCATTGAAGGCCGGCTCGGTACAAAGCGGCGTGCTTGCTACCGGGCCGGAAACGCTGAACGCCGAGGCGGCGGGATACATTCGCCTTGCCGATGTTTCCGCGTCCGGGCTCGTTTACCCGTTCGGCCCGTTCGCCGCACGGCAGGCATTTCTCAAGAGCCAACCGGATTTGACAACTCGTTTCATGAAAGCCTATGTCGAAGGCATTCATCGATTCAAAACCGACAAGGTGTCGGCGATGGCAGTGCTAGAAAAATACACAAAACAAAAAAACACGCCTGCGGCAGAAAAGATCTACGAAGTCTATGCAAGCAAATATTTCAAGCGCGCTCCGGAAGCGACCGCGGCGGGAATCCAAACGATTCTCGAAGAATTATCGGCCACTCGCCCCTTGCCTCCAGGAATCACTCCGCAACGGTTTGCTGAGTCGAAATTCATCCGCGAGCTCGTCGCCAATGGCTTCGTCGATTCGCTGTACAAGAACCGGTAGCTCGCATCCTTAATCACAGGAGAGGGAGAAATTTCGATGAATATCGTCAGCCAAGCGCATGTGCCGCACAACACCGGCTGGTCTGCGGAATTGAAACAAAGCCAAGTCATCCGCATTAGCGCGACGACAACCGTGGATTTTGTTTGCTTCAAACTTCAGAACCTGCGCGAACGATTCGATCAGGCTCGCACAAAGGTTTACAACATGGCGCTATTTGTCACCACCGGCCGTAAACTCATGGGCCGCAACAACCAGCACATGATGACGATCTTGTATGACGGTTTCAAAGAAGGCACCCACGACCTGCAAAAAGGCATGTGCAGCGGCTATCGCTTTCGCTTGGCGCAGCAGGAGAATCGACTAGGCGAATACTATCCACGCGAGATCAAGGAAATTCCCGATCATGGCTGTTACGAGAACTTGTCAAAGGCTTTGGCTTCCTACGGCATCTTTCCGGAAGACATTCCGAGCCCCTTTAATTTGAATCAGCACATGAAGATCGACGGCGTCACCGGCAAAATGGAACATACGCAGATCCGCCCCAGGGACGGCAACTACATGGACATCCACGCAGAGATGGATTTGCTCGTCGCGCTCAGCGCTTGCCCTGATCTTGCCGTCGGCGGCAAACCACTCGACGTCGTAATTTACCAATCTTGACGCGCGGCGCGAAACTTTTTTCGAGCAAAGGAGTAACTCGCCATTTCCATCGTCATCGTCGCCATGCCTTATGGTGTGCTGGACCCGCAACGGCTTTCCCAGGCATCACGGACATGCTTGGAACGCGCTCTGGACTGGTGGCAAAAATCGATGCACACCTCTAAGCACAAGACTTATTTTGTCCTGGCTGGTTACGACGTCGACCATGGGCAAGAGATCAAATTACGGCGCGGTATCATCGAAGGTTCACTACAGGAACCGGAACTATTGAGCAACATCATCGAGGTCAGTGCTAGAAACGAAATCAGTCTAGCCCAAAAGATCGCCCGTGTCCGGCCTTTGCTGCCGGTCGAAACTATCACAGTCTTCGTCGAGTCCCGCAACGCCGTGAGCGTCAAAGCGATCTTCAAAAGGAAATTCGGCAAGACACTGCAAATTAGAAGGATTAAAGCGAATTTCGAGTTCAATCACCAATGGATCACCACGTCGACATCGTTCGCGTGGTTCTCACGCAACTGGTTTCTGCGGATTTGGTTCGAGCTGAAGCGGCGGATGGGGCGGGGACTAAGAAAGAAAATTCGCTATTGGTTCAGGTCTTAAGAACTGGAGTATTGGAGTGATGGAGTAGTGGGTTTTTGGACACCTCCATCGCTCCAGTAACTCCATTACTCCATTCTTGATCTCACGCGACTTTCGACACCTTCTCCCGTGTCGGTTCTACTGAGAATTCCTTTTCGAGCCACCAATGCGCCACCTCGCTGCCGGTGGCGAACCAAACGCCTTTGTGCGACTTCATATAGCCGATCATATCGGACAGTGTTTTCGCTCTACCCGGCCGACTCGAAATATAAGGATGGAATTGGAACGGACAGAATGTCGGCGCGATGGACGATTCTTCGTAGAACTGATCGAACATCCCCTTCCAGATCACTAGCGTATCATTAGGATTGCCCGAGTCGCGGTGGCCGTAGGTTCTACCGTCGCCGAACGGTTGACGCGGCAACTCGACGAGCTTCTTTTTACCACTCTGCCAAACAAATGGCAGGTCGTGCGAAAAGGAGTTGCTGTTCCAGAGATAGCCTTGCTCCAAGAGCAACTCCAAGCTGTTCGGGCTTTGCGTGCAGGACCGCCAGCCGGACGGTCGCTTCTTGGCCCGGTTCAAAATCATTTCCGTCGTCCGCTTGATGACATCGCGTTCTTCGTCTTTGGTCAGGTCCCGCGCAACCTCATGATGATAGCCATGACCGGCGATCTCGTGACCCTGGGCGATGATCGCGGCCACTTGGTCCGGATAGCGTTCGGCAATGCCGCCACAGGTAAGAAAAGTGGCCCTCACTTCGCGCGACGCAAGAATGCGGAGAATTCGCCAAATACCAGTTTTGGGGCCGTACTCTGCCTGGGTATATTCTTCATGATTCATCTTGCCGTTTTTGTCCGGCTTAACGTCTTCGCCGCCTTGAAAATCGAAGCTGAGCAAGACTGCGATGCGGGCATCGCCCGGCCAGTGAATTTTGCTATTGGAATGAAGTTCTTCGAGCGCCATTATGAACCTCCTAAGTTGCCGACTCTAGGTATTTTTGACCATCCTTAACCTGCCGATCGATTATTCAGAATATTGATAAACCACCGATCGGACACTTGCAAGTTAATTCGCAGAATCACGTTGTGAGTCCGGTGAAAAGATTGTATAGAGGGGCCGAACACTCGTCGGAGGTGCTCCATGACAGGAGTCAATGGAAAATTCAACGTTGGCGGGGTGCTCTTAAGCCAGCCCTTTAAGATTCGGCGGCTCGGCCACTTCGGGTTTAACCTGAATCATATGGAAGAGGGATTACGTTTTTATGTCGATCTTCTCGGCTTTCGGATTTCCGACACCATGGACTATTCGCGGCGCGCCAAAGATCCGGCGCAAATGGCCGGTCTCGGTGATCCCAACGGCTATTTCACCCGCTACGGCAACGATCACCACGCTATGGTGCTTTTTCCTAAGCGTGTGCGTGACGCGCTTGGCCGGCATGAAAAGCCGGGCGTAACAGTTAATCAGATCACCTGGCAAGTCGGCAGCTTGAGGGAGGTCGGCAACGCGATTAAATGGTTCAACGAACGAGACATCAAGCAGCAGCGATCGGGGCGCGATATGCCGGGATCGAACTGGCACACCTATCTCTACGATCCCGACGGCCACAGTAATGAGCTTTACTACGGCATCGAGCAGATCGGTTGGAATGGCTACAGCAAACCGCGCGCGATGTACGATCGCGGCTTCGACAAACCGCCCGAGTTGCCGCAAATCGCGGAATTCGACGAGGTGCAACAAGCCCAAACCAGGGGCGTCGATATTTTTTCCGGGTATCGCTACGTCGACAAACTACCTGCAATCTACGACGTAGACGGCGTTCTTCTACCTCGCCCCTTCAAAATCGTCCGGCTCGGACCGGTTTATCTCTTCGTTGAAAACCTTGAATCCGCGGCTGCGTTCTATCGCGACACTCTAGGCTTTACGCTGAGCGAAGAAGTAACCTGGCACGGGGAACGCTGTCTGTTTTTACGCTGCAACACCGAGCATCATTCCGTTGCTCTCCTTCCGCTGACGTTGCGCGAGTCCCTCGGCTTGAGTCCGCACTCCAAATGCGCTGCTTTCGGACTGCAACTGGCCAACTACCGACAACTCAAAGACGCCGTCAAATTTTTCCGCGACAACGGTGTCCAAGTGACAGAATCCATTCCAGCGGAACTTCACCCCGGCATCGACTACTCCGCAACCGTCCGCGATCCGGACGGCCACACGATCCAACTTTACTACGCGATGGAACAGATCGGCTGGGAGGGAAAACCAAGACCGAAGGAATTGCGAAAACTACGCCGGCTCAGCGACTGGCCGGAAACGCTGGACCAAGACGACAACGCCTACCTCGGAGAGCCATTCTTGGGTCCATGGGGATAAATCAGTTGAAACGATCGCGAATGAACGTTAGCGAACCCGCTCATAGTTCGATTCCTTTCGAAATCCGATTCTCTCCCCCTCGACGGGGGAGAGTTAGAGTGGGGGTGAAACACCGCATAACTAGGACCCGACGCCGCAACCCTATCCTGACTCCGTCGACTTTGCTCACGACAGGCTTTCCCCTTCAAGGGGAAAGGAACTATACGTTTGGAAGTCAAATTCGAAAGTTCATACCGATCATCGCGATCGCGATGCTCCTGATTAGCTCCAATAGCAAAGCCAACCCCTACGCGCCCAAACCCGGCGAGCCACTCACCCCAGCGCGCGTCGGTACTTGTTCGATCACCGGCGGCTTCATTCACTTTTACAGCGCGCTGTACAACGGTCTCTTCGATAAGTACGGCATCAAGATCGAGCATGTGACACTGCGCGGCGGCGTGGTTAGCCTGGCCGCGTTGTCCGCCGACGAGATCCAATTCATTTACTGCTCCGCCGATCCGATGATCCCGCGCATGGCTGCCGGAGCCGACGCCAAATTAATTGGCTCACCCATCGTGGGCCTCCCGTGGGTGCTGATGCGCCGCAAGGAGATCAAACGGCCTCAGGATCTCAAAGGCAAAACCATCGCCGTGGCGCGACCCGGTGGTCTCACCGACCAACTGGCAAAGTCAGTGATGAAAAAATTCAACTTGACGACACAGGACGTCAAGCTGCTTCACATCGGCGGAACAGGCCAGCTCGAGCCTTACAATGCCATGCTGCAGGGACTGAGTCAGGCCACTTTTCTCACGCCCCCCCTGGATGTTCGCGCCAAGAGAGATGGTTTCGCACTGATCTATAATCTGAACGAATTAGACGTGCCGGCTGTTTATAGTTCCATGTTCACCAATCTAAAGAGCCTTAAAGAACGGCCGGCGCTCGTTCAGAAGTTTGTCGCAGCCATGGCCGACGCGATCTTCTTTCTGGAAAAAAATCCTGACAGAGGAAAAGCAGCACTATCGAAAGTTCTGAGCGTCAACGATCAAGAGGTTCTGCAGTCGGCCTATGACGCCTATGCCAAGGGAATGGCCAATCGCCGGCTCATCGTGCCGGTCAACGCCGTGACGCAGGCCGTGGAAATGGCGCGCGAGGAAGGCACACTAATCAGAAAGAAACCCGCGGAGATTGTCGATAACAGTTTCGCCGAGCAGCTCGACAAAAGCGGCTTTCTAAAAGAGCTGTGGGGCAACGAACTTTCACAGAAGGACAAAAGGAATTAAGGAGAATACGAGCATGCAGGAGAAAGTTACTTTTCAATCCGACGGACTCAAGTTAGCCGGCATTGTCGATACCCCGCCCGACTTCAAGCACGGAGAGCGGCGGCCCGCCTTTATTGTGTTGCACGGTTTCGGCGGCAACAAAGACGGACAGGGCCAAATAGTCGTCGCCAAGCAATTCAACCAATGGGGCTACGTGACATTGCGCATCGACTTTCGCGGCTGCGGCGAAAGCGAAGGCGAGCACGGAAGAATTATTTGCCTCGATCAAGTCGCTGATACGCGCAATGCGATCTCCTACATGGCGGCGCGCTCTGAAGTAGATCCACAGCGAATCGCGCTGGTCGGGAGCAGCTTCGGCGCGGCTGTCGCCGTGTTCACCGGCGGTGCCGACCAGCGCGTCGCCGCGGTGATTTCGTGCGGCGGTTGGGGCGACGGCGAGCGAAAATTCCGCGGCCAACATCCGACGCCCGAAGCGTGGTCCAAGTTCACCAATATCCTGGAAGAAGGCAAACGCCATCGCGAGCGCACCGGCAAGTCGCTGATGGTGCCGCGCTACGACATCGTGCCGATCCCGGAAAAGTTACGCCGCAACATGAGCGCGGGTTCGATCATGGAGTTTCCCGCTGAGACCGCGCAGAGCATGAACGATTTTCGCGCGGACGATCAGGTTGGCAACATCTCGCCGCGGCCACTGCTACTGCTTCACAGCGCCAATGATTCGGTGACACCAACTTACGAGTCGATCGAGATGTTCAAGCGCGCCAAACAACCAGCCGAATTGCATTTGTTATCGGATGTCGACCATTTCACGTTTAACGAGGAAAATCCGCGCCTGACGCGCATCGTTGCAGACTGGCTTGAACGGTATTTTCCGGTTAATAAGAAGTAGGAGAATTTGGTGTCGGGAAAATAAATGATCAAATTCCATTCGCCCTGAGCTTTGTCGAAGGGCGTGTAACGAGCTAGGAATCTCCGTGCCGAAAATTGACCACAACAAGCTGCTCATTTTTTGCAAACAGCTTCTCGCCGGAGGCGGCATCCCACAACTGGATGCCGATCTCGTCGCCGAGCTGCTCGTTAAAGCCGAGCTGCGCGGTTACGCCGGCCACGGCGTGACGCGGGTTCTCCAGTATTTGGCGTTCGTTGAGAACAAAATCTACGATCTGAGCGCAAAGCCGCAAGTCGAACGCGAAGGCAAGGTAACCGCCGTCATCGACGCCAAGCATTACATCGGCCAGATCGCTGCGCACATGGCAATGACTCTCGCAATCAAGAAGGCCAAGGAGCATGGTGTAGGCATCGTCACTTTACGTCGCGCCGGCCACACCGGACGGCTCGCGGACTACATGGAGATGGCGACGGAACAACGATTGATTGGCATGGGCGCGGTCAGTGTCGGGTCGGCGACGACGACACTTTACGGCGGTATGAAACCGATCACGGGCACTAACCCGATGGCCTTCGGCATTCCGACACGAAACGGCGCGCCGATCATCCTCGACTTTGCCACCGCTTCGATGAGCATGGGCGAGATCCAGAAACGAGTCGCGAAAAAAGAGCCGATTCCCGATGGCGTGATCCTTGACGGCGACGGCAATCCGACCAATGCTTTTAAAGCGTTTCGCGGTCCGCCGCGCGGTGTGTTCTTGCCCTTCGGGGGTTACAAAGGGTCCGGCATCGCGCTGGTAACTGAAATTCTCGGCGGCCTACTGTCGGGTAATGGCTTGGGAAAACAGTGGTGGGACAAAGGTGGGCATGGCGTAAACGGAGTTTTCTTGCAAGCATTTGCCGTAGAAGAATTCCAACCACTCGAGGATTTCTACGACAAAGTCGACGAGCTTATCGCCTTTATCAAAACGACCAAGTGCGCGCCGGGATTCAATGAGATCCTTTTGCCCGGCGAAGCGGGCAGGCGAAGAGAAGCGACGCAACGTAAAAACGGCGTAGAGATCGACGAAGATACCTGGGAGCAGTTGATACAACTTGCCTCCGAACTCGGAGTTGATCCCCTGCCAAATACTTTGTAGCTCAAGACGGCTGGAATGCTGTTGATGTCCGGAATAGAGATACAAATAAGTGTCTTCAGTTTTAGTGGGAGAAGGATTTCGTGGAAGCCAAGAACATTTTGTTTCTGAAGGCTGCCGCATTTTTTCTGGCTCTTGCGCTCCGCTGGAGCGCGGAAGCCCAAAGCCAACCAAAAGAGGTTGTTGAAGGGGCCAAAAAGGAGGGCCAATTAGTTTTCTATTCAGGCATCCCGATCCCGGATGCGCAGTCCATCTTGTCGGCTCTGGAGCGGAAGTATCCGTTTATCAAGACCACCTTTTACCGAGCTACCGGTCCCGCCTTGGTCTCTCGGATTCAAACGGAACAGCGCGCTGGCAGTCACATATGGGACGTCATGAACTCCACCGGTTTTGAGCCTTATGCGCTTCTCGAGCAAGGCTATTTCGCTAAGCACGATTCTCCCGAGAGAAAGTTTTTCCCAGACGGGCATAAGGACAACGAAGGCTATTGGGCCACCATGTACACAAGCCCGATGATCGTTAGCTACAACACGCGCCTGGTACCACCGGGAGATTTGCCGAAGGAGTATCTCGATCTTTTGCAGCCGAAGTGGAAAGGCCGGTTGGGATTGGACTCCTCCGATTTTGAATGGTATGCGAACCTGCGAAAAATATGGGGCACGGAGAAGGCGCAGAAATTTCTCGAAGGATTGAGAAGGCAGGAAGTTCGTTTGGTACAGGGACGCGCATTATTGACAGAGCTACTCACCGGAGGAGAGATCGCGATCCTGGTCAATAATTTTCTTCAGAACACCGTTGAAGCCAAGCGCAAGGGTAGCCCCGTGGAGTTGTTAGCGCTCGACCCCGTGGTCTCGGCGGCAGGACTCGTCGGCATCAACAAACTCGCGCCTCACGCCAACGCGGCCAAGCTCTTCGTCGATTTTGTTCTGTCAAAAGAAGGCCAGGAGCTGATCGTCAAGACGGACCGCAGTTCGGTCCGAACAGATGTAGCAGGCAATCCAATCGATATGATAAAGAACGTCAGGATCGTACCTTCGGACTTAAATTTAGGAAAAAATTACGTCCAAATTAGGGACGAGTTTCGAGATCTGTTAGGGATAAAATAGTTGGTGTCGGGGAGGAATAGAGCCCATGGCTTATATCGACTGTGATTCCCATATATTGCCCAGTGATGCCTTTGACGAGGTAGCGCCAGAATTCGGCGCTGAGGGTCCCAAAATCGTCACTGACGAAGCGGGCAATTCTTTTGTCGCGTACGCGGCGCGGCAGCGAAATATTCCCGACTACGCGCGCCATATTCCCAACCCGTTCAACCCGAGACCTCGGATTTCAGGAGACGACCCGTCGATTCGGGTCGCTGACATGACCAAGGCTCATTTCGACATGCAGGTGTTGGTTCCCAGTAATGGCGCCTTCTATTACGACGTAGAACCACAGCTGGCAGTGAGCGTTTGTCGATCCTATAACAATGCAGTTGGCCGAATCCTAAAAACATATCCAGGGAAATTTATCGGGCTGGCAACGGTTCCTCTCCAAGATGCCCGTCTGGCGGTTCAGGAGTTGGAGCGAGCCGTGCGAGAGCTGGGATTTCGCGCGGCCGTAAGCTACACCAGCGTCGGAGACAAGGATCTCGATGCGGAAGAACTATGGCCTTTCTACGCCAAGGCTGAGGAACTGAATGTTCCGATCATCGTGCATCCGGTCAACACTGGACCGATTGCTGGCGGTTGGCGGCTAACAAGGCACTACAAAACGCGCGGCTACGGTTTTTGGAGCGCTCTGGGAAACTGCTACGAAAATACATTGGCACTGGCTAACTTGATGTTCGGCGGCGTCTTGGACGCTTTTCCCAAGCTGCGCTTTTGCTTTATGGAGGGCGGAGGAACTCAAGTTCCGCATCTTATGGATAGTCTCTTCGCAGTGTACCAGGGAGAAGGTGACTACGATCGCCTTCAAACGAGGCTCAAGCAGGAACCCGTCGAGTACCTCGACCGCCTTTACTTCTCCATTCGTCCCACCGAGACGCTGCTCGGTGTTGTGGTCGAACGTCTCGGGACTCAAAGTTGGGTGGTGGGGACCGACTACCCTCACGCCGACACCATGGGAAGCTGGCCCAATACCGTGCCAGTCATTCAGGCGCGGGAAGATTTGTCACAGGAGGCGAAAGAGGGAATTCTCGGCGGCAATGCTCTTAGACTGTTCGGAATGGAGAAATAAAAATTAGATGAGGAGATAATCATGGTTATACGCGAATTAAAGGACGGACGCGCTTACGTAAGTTCCCAGGAAGATCATGCCGAGCTCGCCGCGCAATTCGCGGCCCACTGGGGCAACGATCGCTTCTCCAGACTGCGGCCCTATCAAACTATGGTTTTCGCGACCACCTACCACGACAGCGGTTATCGCGAGTGGGAGGGAAATCCACCAATGAATGTGCCAAAAGGCCGACCCTTCGCGCATCGAGAAGAGGTGCCGAATTTCGAAGCAACCGAGCTCAAAGCCTATTCCAGAAACGTCGACTGGATTAGTTCCCACGATCCGTACGCAGGTTTACTGGTGTCCATGCATCGCACCGGCCTGTGGGACAATCGCTACAATATTTTCACGGAACCAGCTGGCAGGCTTCGCGAACGAAGCGGAGCAGTGCAAAACGGCAAGAAAGAGATGGAAGCTAAGCAAGAAGAAAGCAAAAAATCTTTTGCTACGAAAGATCCCGGTTTTCTCAACGAGCTTGCGTACAATTACATGGTGCTGCAAATATTCGATTTGCTGTCGCTCTACTTCTGCTGCGACGGCTATGCATCCGATGAACAATTCAAGGAATACACCATCGCTCCGGTCCGCGTTTCCTACGACAGCGACAAGACCGTGAAGCTCACGATCCGGCCCAATGGCGTCGGCGCCGTGATCATGGATCCCTATCCATTCGATGTAAGTCCCATAACGTTCTCCGCGCGCGCCAGGATCGTCGCCCCACCAAAAGAAAAATCGGAAGCGGCCTGCGTCGACGCTTACCACAAGGCGACGCGACAGATGCTGACGTTCGAAGTATCGGCGTGACTCGAACGTCTTCCAAGGTGCTCAGCTATTCGCGGCAAATTCATTCACCACGAAGGAGCGAAGAGCACGAAGCTGATTAGGAGTTCTATGGACCATGTAGGGGCGGGTTTGAAACCCGCCCCTACTTTTTTTTTGCGTCCTTTGCGTTCTTTGCGGGTAAATATCCTCTTCCTTCGCGGCCTTCGTGCGCTCGTGGTGCTCCCAATCCTTATTCGTCATAAATCTCCACGCGAATCGCCTGTCCCCTACCCGACTCCGGGCATGCGCTGGCGGCAACAAGTAAATCCATTTCAGCTCGGAAGTCGATATGCGCTTCGTTTTTTGGGCGAATCATCGTGTCGTACATCATGCCG
>Ga0114129_10006408_pt1 | contig 16684 bp, 10 predicted proteins | sample RhiMetdeltSRZDD1_FD_80071 | JGI IMG/M metagenome (GOLD analysis project Ga0114129, IMG submission 80071) | Populus rhizosphere microbial communities from Tennessee, USA - Rhizosphere MetaG P. deltoides SRZDD1 (version 2) (version 2) | ecosystem: Host-associated > Plants > Roots > Rhizosphere >... | reverse complement strand
CGGCGTTCAGTGAAGTCCGGGGAATCGAGAACGTGTACACGCCGCCGGTTCCCGGCGTCCCGACGAATGTGCCGTTGTCGCCGCCGAGCAAGGTCAGCTTCACCTCGGCCGGATCGACCCCGGCCGCGGTATCGGTGACCTGCGCGGTCACGGTCGCGGTCGCATTGCCTGGACCGACGAAGGCTGCGGTGCGCCCGTCGTAGGTGCCCATCGAGATCGACGGAGGTGTCTTGTCGATCTGGAACGTCACCGCCGGCGCGGTGAAGGTTTGCGTCGTCTGGTAGGTGATGCTGGTAACGAGAACCGCGGGTCCTTCGGCGATGCCGGCGGCGTTCAGCGGGATCGTCGCCGTGAAGTCCGCGGAACCGGGCTCGGTCGGAGTCCCTGGGGCAGTGGCTAGAACGGCCCCGCTCGTGCTGCGAACCTCGAAATTGAGTCCGCTCACTCCGCCGGGCGCCCGCGCAGTGGCGCTCGCCTGCAGGCTGAGGCCGGCGAACGAATTCGCCCCCGGACTGTTGACCGTTATGCTCGGGGTCTTCGCCTCGCCACATGTCACCGTGTTCGTGTCGCAGACCTGGGCCGACGTGCACGCCGGGCGGCACTGGCGCGAAATGCACCTTCCCTGCTCGCAGACCGCGCCCCCGGTGCAGTCCGTGTTCGAGTTGCACGGCCCCTTGAGGTCGTTGACGCTGCAGGCGATCCCAGCGCACACCGAGGCGAGCGCGACGGCAAAAAGACGATTCATCGATTCCCCTAGAAGACGAAGACCATCGTCAAGCCGGTAGCAGCGAGCACTCCGCCGGTGATGAACAGGACGTTGGCCAGGTTACTGGCGCTCTTCGCGGAGTCGATGGTCGCCAGATCGGTCGGGCGGTACGCGCCTTGGTTGGCGTCGAAGCTGCGGTTCGCGTCGTTGACGAGACTCTTGCTGTGCAGCCCTTCGTACGTCGCGAGCCCCAGCGCAACGGCGCCCGCAGCGGCCACCGCGATGCCGACGGGGCGCGTCCAGCGGACGCCCGGTTTCGGCCTGACGCTCGGGGCCGGGTTCGGCTTTCCGTCGATGCCGCGCGGAGTCTCGGACGGCGCCTGAAGGGTCAGCGCCTCCTCGTTCTCGCGCGCATACAGCGTCACGCCGGAGGGAGTCTGCCGCGACACCAGCAGCGGGCGCTCCAGCGAGGTTCGCTTGTCCACCGCGATGCGGACGCGATGGACGCCCACCGGAAGACGCAGGCGCTCCGGTCGGCTCGAGGTGCGCGGCACCGCCTCGCCGTCCACGAGGATCTTCATCTCGGGGAGGTCCGCGTCGACCGCGACCTCGCCGATGCACTCCTGCCCCATGAGAAGCTTGCACGCCAGCGACTCGGCCCAGACCTGCACCTCGGGCGCGGTCTGCGAGGCGATCACCTGGTCCTTGTCGCCGAGCACCTTCTCGGTACGCGTGTCGACGAGCTTTGCGCGCAGGATGAGGCCGTTCTCCGTCTTCGTCAGATCGCCGGCGAAGACCTCGTCCACGCCCTGCAGTCCGCCCAGGCTCGCGAGGCAGCGCACGTTGAGCCCGCAGCCCTGCTTCTCGGCAGGCTCGGGAAGCGCGACGACCGACCGGTAGCGCATCGACGCATCGCCCACCAACCGGAACGCCTCGTCGACCACCTTCAGGAGCTGGTCCGTCTCGCCTTTGCGCACGAGCCGGTAGAGCCCGAGCGTCGTGCCCTCGCCCTTCGGCTTCGCCGCCGGCAGCGCCGGCTGCGTGTTCGGCAGCGGCGCAGCAGGCTGCTGCGTGGCCGCAGCCGGAGGAGCCGGCGCCGCGGGCGCGGGAGTCGGCGTGGGAGGCGGCGGCTCGAGCTGTTGCTGCGACTTCGGCTTCGACTTCGGCTTGCGCGTCTGCGCCGCGACCGGCGTCGAGACGAGCGAAACCACGGCTAGCGCGGCGAAGAGCCGATGCATGTTGCCTCCCCGCGGGGCAATAGCATCGGCGCCGGAGGCCGAGCAAGCTACCGACCGCCGCCGCGCAGGCCGCTACTTGCGCGAGGCGATCAGATCGATTTCGACCCGAGCGCCTTTTGGCAGCCCGGCAACCTGCACGGTCGAGCGCGCCGGCGGCGCCGAAGGGAAACGCTTCCCGTAGACCTCGTTCACGGCCGCGAAGTCGTTCAGGTCGGCGAGGAAGATGCTCGCCTTGACGACGTTGGCGAACCCCACACCCGCGGCCGACAAGAGCGCCGCCAGGTTGTCCATCACCCGCTCCGTCTGCGTGCGGATGTCGCCCTGCACCATCTGCTGCGTCTGCGGATCGAGGGGGACCTGCCCGCTGACGAAGACGAGGTCACCGGCCACGACCGCCTGCGAGTACGGTCCGATCGCCTTCGGAGCCTTGTCGGTGGATACGACCTGGTTCGCCATGTGGCGCCTCCTGTGCGGGGCGCGAGAGAGTGCGTGAGCCGAGCGCCGCCGGTCAAGCGCGCAGCGCCGAGGAGAGGCTCCGCGCGAAGTCGCCACGCCGACCGACCGCAACGTCCGGTAGACCCAGCCACCGTGCCCATTCGCGCAGCTCGGCGACAAGCGCCGGCGCGACGGCGGCGCGGTCGGCCGCCGGCTCGAGCCACGCGCCGAGCACCGTGAGTCGCTGCGCGACCCGCTCCGACTTCAGATCTACGCGCGCCACCAGCCGATCGCCGAGCAAGAACGGCAGGACGTACGCCCCCCAGCGCCGCTTCGGCGCCGGCACGAAGATCTCGAACCGGTAATCGAACCCGAACAGCCGCCGCGTGCGCGGCCGGAACCACACCACCGGATCGAACGGCGACAGCAGCGCGCGCGCCTGCACCGGCGCGGGCCGCGCGTCCGGGTGCAGGTACGCCGTCTCGCGCCATCCTTCGACGCGCGCCTCGCCCAGCGCTCCGGATGCGACCAGCTCCGCGAGACGAGGCTTCGCCTGACCCACCGGCATGCGGAAGTAGTCGGCGAGATCCGCCGCCGTCGCGACGCCGTGCGCCCGCCCCGCCTGCAGCAAGAGCTGCCGCTGCGCTTCCTCCCGCTCCACGGCGCGCCCATGGTGCTCCGCCGGCACGACCCGCTCCGCCAGGTCGTACCGCCGCGCGAAGTCCTCCTCCCGCGTGGCGACGGCCAGAGCGCCGCGTCCGAAGTGCGCCTCGAGCACGGCGCGAGGCACCGAGCGGAACCAGGCGTGGTCCAGCTCGTGCGCCGCTCCGGCGAACAGGGGCAGCTCGTCGGCGCGCAGCGGCCCGCGCGATCGCACTTCCTGGAGCACCTGCGCCACGTATTCCGGGTTCTGCTGCAGGAACTTCTCGAATCCCCACGGCCGCACGCGGTGCTCGTCGCGCCGGTACCGCAAGAGCGGCCACGTCTCCGTCGGGACGATGGACGCCTCGTGCGCCCAGTGCTCGGTGAACTCGCCGCTGCGGTAGACGAGGCGATTCAGCAGCGCGCGATCGTACGGCCCCAGCCGCGAGAACGGCACCTGGTAGTGCGAGGGAACGACGATGTTCACGTAGTCGAGCTGCACCAGCGCGAGCTGTCGGACGACGCGCGCGAGATCGCGGATCGTCACACGCCGAGGACGCGGGCGGTCGAATCCCTGCGCCGCGAGCGCGATGCGGCGCGCGTCGGCAAGGGAGAGCGAAACGGACACGGGCGGGCGCTACATGCGCTCGACGGAGCGCACGCCCGGGATCTGCCCGATGGCGCGCACCACGTCGTTGAGCTGCTTCACGTCGGCGATCTCGATCTCGAACGTCGACACCGCGCCCTGCTCGCCGTTCGAGCGCGCGTTGGCCTGCAGGATGTTCACGCCGACGTCGGCGAACGTCTCGCTCATCTTCGCCAGGAGGCCCTTGCGGTCGTCCGAGCGGACGCGAAGGTTCACGGCGCGCTTGAACTCGCCGTGCACGTCCCAGGTGACCTCGACCCGACGCTCCGGATCGGTCTCCATGCCTTTGGCGCACGCGCGCGTGTGCACCGTCACGCCGCGGCCGCGGGTGATGAACCCGACGATCTGGTCGCCCGGCACCGGGCTGCAGCAACGCCCGTAGCGCACCAGCACGTCATCGATGCCGCCGATGCGCACGCCGCCGGCGGTCCGCGAGCGCTGCGCCACCTTGCGGAACAGCTGCGACAGGCGGCCGTGGTGCTCGTCGCCGTCCGCGCCGTCGCCCTTCTTCTGCGCCAGCTTCTCGGGCGGGAGCAGCCGCTGCAGCACGTTCGCCGGCGACAGCTTGCCGTACCCGACCGCGCTCACCAGGTCGTCCGCGCGCGAGTGCCCGTAGTCGTTGGCGAGCTTCTGGAACTCGGACGTCTTCACCATCTTGCTGAACGTCAGGTCGAAGCGCCGGAACTCGCGATCGAGCAGGTCGCGACCGATCTCCAGCGAGCGCTCCCGCTGCTGCTGCTTGATGAACTGCCGGATCTTCGTCTGCGCGCGCGACGTCTTCACGAACCCGAGCCAGTCCTTGTTGGGCCGGACGTTCGCGTTGGTGAGGATCTCCACCGAGTCGCCGTTCTTCAGCTTGGTGCGCAGCGGCACCATCTTGCCGTTGACCTTCGCACCCGCGCAGTGCGCCCCCACCTCGGAGTGGATCGCGTACGCGAAGTCGATCGGGCAGCTCCCCTGCGGCAGGCTGCGCACGTCGCCCTTGGGCGTGAAGACGAACACCTCGTCGGTGAAGAGGTCGACCTTCACCGTCTCGAGGAACTCGCGCGGATCCTTCAGGTCCTGCTGCCACTCCATCAGCTGGCGCAGCCAGGCGAACTTCTGCTCGTCGCGCCCCCCCGACTTGCCTTCCTTGTAGACCCAGTGCGCCGCGATGCCTTCCTCGGCGATGCGGTGCATCTCCTCGGTGCGCATCTGGATCTCGATGCGCTCGCCCGTCGGACCGATCACCGTGGTGTGCAGCGACTGGTACATGTTGGGCTTGGGGATCGCGATGTAGTCCTTGAAGCGGCCCGGCACCGGCTTCCACAAGGAGTGGATGAGCCCCAGCGCTTCGTAGCAGGCCGGCACGGACTTCAAGATGAGGCGGAACGCGACGATGTCGTGCAGCTGCGACACCGAGTTGAGGCCGTTCTTCCGCATCTTCTTCCAGATCGAGTAGAGGTGCTTGGGCCGCCCCTGGACCTCCGCCTCGAGCCCGGCCTCCTTCAGCTTGGTCTGCAGGAGCACCACCACTTCGTCGATGAACTTCGCCCGGTCGCGCTGCGTCTGCGCCACCTGCTGCTCGACGTCGCCGTAGTCGGCTTGCCGCAGGTACTTGAAGGCGAGGTCTTCGAGCTCGATCTTGATCCACTGAATACCGAGCCGGTGCGCCAGCGGCGCATAGATGTCCAGGGTCTCCTGCGCAATGCGTTGCTGCGCATCCGGCTGCATGTAGGCCAGGGTGCGCATGTTGTGGGTCCGATCGGCCAGCTTCACCAGGATGACCCTGATGTCCTTGGCCATCGCGACCAGCATCTTGCGGAAGTTCTCGGCCTGCTTCTCCTCCTGGGTCGTCGGCCCGTGGGAGAAGGTGCCCAGTTTGGTCACCCCTTCGACCAGCGCCAGGACCTCGGGACCGAAGAGCTCGTGGATCTCCTCCGGCTTGGCGAGCGTGTCCTCGATGGTGTCGTGGAGCAGCCCCGCGACGATGCTGGCTTCGTCGAGCTTCAGCTCGGCCAGAAGTCCCGCGACCTCGAGGGGATGGATGAGGTAGGGCTCGCCCGACTTCCGGATCTGCCCCTGGTGGACCTTGGCGCTGTAGACGTAGGCCTTCTTGATCAGGTCCAGATCGGCTTCCGGCCTGTAGGTTCCGACCCGCTCGAGGATGTCGTTGAGGCGGATCATTCGTCTAAAAAAACGAGCCTAGCCCACGCTCGGTCAGGCGGCAAACCTCCTCTGAGTGGATTTGACGCGTTGTGACGCAGGACGATTCAACCCCTCGACAAGCTTGCGATTGACCCCTCGGCGGGCCGCCCCGTAGACTCGCCGCGCGCGTAGTTTGCCCCGGGGATTCCTCATCGATGGCGATCACCTGCCCCAGCTGCGGGATGGAGAACGCGGACGCCGCGGCGGAGTGCCGCCGCTGCCGGGCGCCCTTCAACGAAGCCGCGGAAGACCCGTCGACGTCTCTGGGGGTGATCTGCCAGAGGTGCGAGGCATACAACGAGCCCGGCGTGGCGCGGTGCACGACGTGCGGGTACAAGCTCGGCGCCGACCCTGCTCCCAAGGCCGCGCCAAAGCCCGCCGCCCCCGCGGCTCAAGTCGAACCCGTCACTCCGCCCAGCACCTCCGAGGTGATGACCACCATCTCGGAAGAGCTCAAGGCGCTCGCGATCACGCCGGAAGAAGCAGCGGACGCGGGCCTTCAGGTCACGAACGGAGCCGGCGCCGCGCCGCCCCCAGCGCCGTCTCCTCAACGCGCGTCGCCGGGCCTCGCGAGACCGTCGCTGCCGCGCGGATGGGCGGCCGTGGACGCGGCGATGGGCGTCCCGTCCACGCTGGACCTGGTCGATCTGGCGGTCGGCAGCGCCGGCGAGGCGCAACCCCAGGCCGCGCCGCACAAGGTTTGCTCCAGCTGCGCCGCCCAGAACGCGCCCGCCGCGAAGTTCTGCTCCGAGTGCGGCACGCCGTTCGGCAAGCGGGCGACGAAACCCGAGCAGCCCAAGGTGGCGTCCGCGCCGGCAATTCCGGCGGACATCGCGGACACTCCCGCCGACGCGCTCCCCGAGGAGGACGTTTTCGAGCAGCCGGCTCCCGCCGAGGAAGTCCCGCCGGCGGAGGTCCCGGCCGCGGAGGCGCCCGACGCCTGGGCGGCGAGCACGGACCCGACCGCGCGCCCCGCCCACGCGGCAAATCCCGAGACCTCCCCGATCAACCTGCAGGACCCGTCGCCCGAGCCCCTCGGTTGGGACGAGCCCGGTGGGGAGTCCGACGGCGCCAAGGAGGTGACGGTCGACGCGGAGGGCGTCGCCGAGGCGCTGGGCGAAGTGGCCGAGCACATCGCCGATCCGCTCGCCGAAGAGGCCGTCCCCGTCGTGCAAGCGAGCCCGCCGTACCAGGCGTCCCTCGTGGTCGAGCGCGGCGCCGGACCGGGCACCACGTATCTGCTCTCCGATATCGAGAACATCGTGGGCTCAGGGGGCGCCTCGATCGAGCTGCCCGACGATCCGCATCTCGCGCCGCGCCATGCGGCGCTCGTGTTCGACGATCAGAAGCTGCTGCTGCGCGACGAGGCAGCGGCAAACGGCGTCTACGTGAAAGTCCGCGAGTCCGCGCCCATCCAGCCGGGCGACCACTTCGTGGCCGGTGAACGGCTGCTCCGCTTCGATGGCCCGTGCGAGCTTCCCATCGGCGAACCCGGCGAGACGCCCTATCTGGGTTCGCCGCGGCCGCAAGGGATGGTGGTTCGCGTCACCGAGATCCTCCGCGGCGGGAAGACTGGCCGGACGTGCTTCCGCGCCGCTCCGGTGCTCGCCATCGGACGCAGCGGCTGCGACCTGAACTTCGCGTCCGACTCGCTCCTCGGGCAGCGCCACGCGGAGCTGCGCATCGACCCGGACGGATCGGCGACCCTGGTCGACCTGAACGCCGCTCCGAGCGGCGTCTTCCTGCGCTTGCGGCCGGAGGAATCAGTCGAGCTGCAGACCGGGGACGTCATCCAGGTCGGCGACCAGGTCCTCCGCCTGGAAGTCGGGTAGTCCCCCCCTCCCCCGAAAAAAAAATAATTTTTTTTTCTAAGGGTCGCGGTTGTCCAGGCGGTCCAGGATGCGCGCGACGCTCTCGCCGTAATGCACCGGGTCCAGCTTCCTGCTCGCCTCGTACTCGACGCGCGACCGGGCGGGGTCCGTCGAGCGCAACAGTGCGGCAAGCCGGTAGTGCGCCTCGGCATTCTCCGGGTCGGCGGCGATCGCCGACTCGAGCAGGTCCCTTGCCGCGGAGAGGTTCCCCGAGTCCTCCCGCTCCTTGGATTGCGTCACGAGCGTGCGCGCCAGGCTGACGTCGCGCGTGGTCACCGCGACGACCGCCGTGGCCGCGGGGCGAGCCGGGCGACGGCGCAGGGCGGAAGCGACACCGGCGGCGGCGAGCAGGGCGGTGGCGCCCGCGGCAACCCACAGCACCTTGTGCCGGTACCTCGGAGCCGGCGGTCCCCCGACCGGCACCGGCGTGCTGCTGCGCGGCGGAGTTGCCGCCCGGGCGGCCAGGCGCGCCAGCTCCGGGACGGCCAGCAGCTCCTCGCGGAATTGCTCGGCCGTCTGGGGGCGCTTCGCGGGGTCCTTCTCGAGGGCGCGCAAGATGAGCCGTTCCATCGCCTCGCTGATCGGCGCGTCCGGCTGCCGCTGTCGCGGCGGGATGGGCGCCTCGTTCACGTGGCGCGTCAGCACCTCCATCGACGTGGGGCCGTCAAACGGCAGGTGTCCGGTCGTCATCTGATACAGGATCACCCCGACCGCATAGAGGTCGCACCGCTCGTCCAGCGCCGTCCCCGTCGCCTGCTCCGGCGCCATGTACTGCGGAGTGCCGCAGACGACGTCGTGCCGCGTCAGCCCGGGCTCGGCATCCGCGACGGGCACGATGCCGTGCCGGGCGAGCGCCGGCACGTCCGGGCCGAGGATCTTCGCGATGCCGAAATCGAGCACCTTCACGTGGTCGGGCTGATCGCGTCGCGCCTCGACCATCACGTTTTCCGGCTTCAGGTCGCGATGGATGACGTCGTTCACGTGCGCCTCGCCGAGCGCGGAGCACACCTGCGCCATGATGTTGCAGAGGCGTTCCTCGGCGAGCGGCCAGTCGTCCCGCAGGACGAGGCGCAGGTCCTTCCCCTGCACGTACTCCATGACGATGTAGAGCGTCCCGTCGTTTTCCAGCCGTCCGAAGTCGAGCACCTGGATGACGTTCGGATGGTTGAGCCGGCTGGCTGCCTTCGCCTCGCGCTCGAAGCGCCCGACGAGCGTCGGGTCTTCGAGGAGCTGCGGCTTCAACATCTTCAGCGCGACGGTGCGGTCGAGGGCGAGGTGGCGCGCCCGATAGACCTTTCCCATCCCACCTTGCCCGATGACGTCCTCCACGCGGAACCGGCCGGAGATGACCGTCCCGACCAAAGGGTCGCCGGCAGCGGCGCCCGAAGGACGGAAGCCCGGGTCCGTCGCGCCGCGCACCAGCGGCGCTCCGCAATAGACGCAGAGGATCCGGGCAGCGGGCGGAAGCGCTCGCTGGCAGCGTGGACAGGACTTCGGCACCGCTCCCCTTCCAGGGCCCGTCAGGCGCGCCTGGACACCGCGTACGTTGGCACAGGTCCGGCGCTTGTCCAGTCCGGGAACGCGCCCCTTTTCCAGAGGAGCGTCTGCCTTGACCCTCCTTCGAGGCGCAGACTACAACCGGCCACATGGACTGCCCGAGGTGCGGGGCCCACAACGAGACGGACGTCGGCTCGTGCCTCTCGTGCGGGGTGGCCTTGCACGGCGAGGACGCCGGCGCGCCGACCATGATGAAACCCGTGGCGAAAGCGCCGGCGCCGCGGCTGCAGCAGGGGGGCGGTCCGCCCAAGCAGTGCCCGAACTGCATGACGTTGAATGCGGCGAGCTTCAAGTTCTGCGCGCGCTGCGGAACTCCTCTGACGCCCGGCGCTGCCGCGCCCCCGCCAAAGGTATCCGGCTGGCCAGTCGCACGCCCCGACGGGAAGGCGGCGCCGGCGACGGCTGCACCGACGGCGGCCCCGAAAGCTGCGCCCAAGGCGGCTCCCGCACCCGCCGTCGCTGTGAAGCCTGCGGCTGCCGCGACCAAGCCTCCGCCGGCCGCGGCGAAGGCGGCACCCGCGCGGCCCTCTCCACCGCCGCCGCCGAAGCCGGCCCCGGCGACACGAGCCGCCCCGACTCCGCCGAAAGCCAGCGCACCGAAGGCGCGCGCGCGGATCAGCGCCATCGCCCGCGACGGGAGCCGCTCGGCCGACTACATCCTGACGCAGGCGGAGACGCGCGTCGGGCGCGAGGTCGCGGACGGCGAGGTCAAGCTGGACAAGGACCAGTTCATCGCCTCCGCCCACGCAGTGCTCAAATTCGAAGGCGACCAACTGACGGTGCAGGACGCGGGCACCGAGAACGGCGTCTTCCTCTGGTTCAAGGAACGGCAAATCGAGTCCGGCGATGAGCTGCGCATCGGGCGGCAGCGGTTGCGCATCGAGTGGCTGCCCGAGGAGCCGGAGACGGCGGCAGAGCAGCCGCTGTGGGGCAGTCCCGATCCGGGCTACGTGGCGCGCGCGGTGCAGCTGCTCGAGGGAGGCGGCGAGGGCGACGTCTTCCCGCTCAAGCACGGCGAGAACCTGATCGGCCGCGGCAGCGGCGACGTCAGCTTCCCGCAAGACGGGTACGTGTCGAGCCGGCACTGCGTGGTGACCGTCGGCGACGGCCGCATCGACGTGAAGGACCTCGGCTCCGCGAACGGGACGTTCGTGAAGATCAGCGGCGCTGTCCCGGTATCGCCTGGCGACCTGCTGCTCGTCGGCGAGCAGATCCTCCGCGTCGATCCCGCCTGACTACGGGTGTGACTTGGAGTGAATTTCCGCACGACCCGATCAAGGATGGTGTCGTGGAACGACCCGCGAATGCGGCGGCGACCCGTCTGGAGGATGACGAGGTCGAGACGCGCCACGTGGCGTGGCTTCCCGCCGGCGTTGTGCTGGTAGCCGGCGCCGCCCTCACGACCGCTTGGGCGGTGGGATCTCGCCAGGCCGTCGAGGGCCTCTCGCGCACGATGAAGGCGAACACAGCGGTGTCGCTGACCCTCCTCGCGGCGTCGTTGTTGCTGCAGCTCTCCCGCCGCGACGTGCTCGGCCGGACGCTGGCCTGGGGAGGGGTGGTGATCGGAGCGCTGACGCTTTTCGAGTACGCGACCGGGGCGGACCTGCACATCGACGAGTTGCTGGGCCGCGACGCGATGAACGAGGAAAGCATGCTGCATCCGGGGCGGATGGCCCCAAACGCGGCATTCGGCCTCGCGGCGATGGGCAGCGCTCTCGCGGTCTTTGGGCGCGAGACTCCCGGAGCGCGCCGATTCGCCGGGATCGCCACCCTCACCGTGATGCTGCTGTCTCTCTTCGCCCTCATCGGATACGTCTACGGGGCGAAGGCGTTCTACAAGGTCCCGAACGCTATCCGGCTGTCGCAGTACACGGCCGCTGGGTTGTTGTTGCTCTGCCTGGCCGCCTTTGCGGCATGGCCGCGGGGGACGCCGGCCGGAATCCTCGTCCGGCGCAGTCCCGGCGGCCTGCTCGCGCGCCGCGCCGTCGTTCCCGTGGTCCTGCTGCCGATCGTGATCGGCTTCCTGCGAAACGCCGGCCACGCCACGGGGCTGTTCGGCGAGGCGATGGGGACCGCCATGATGGCGGCCGCGACGGTGCTGGCGCTCGGGTTCGTCGTCTGGCGCAGCGCGGTCGTGCTCGATCGCAACGACGCCGTCCAGCGACGGCTCGCGGCCGAGAATGCTCGCCTGGCGAGAGAGGCGCAGGAGGCGGTGCGCGTGCGCGACCAGTTCATCGCCATCGCGGCTCACGAGCTGCGCACGCCGCTGACGTCGCTGCGGCTGCAGACCCAGCTCGATCTTCGCCGTGCCGCGGTCGATGGCGCCGATCGGCGCGAGCGCGGCCAGATCTACGTCCGCCAGATCGACCGGCTCACCAAGCTCGTCGAGGGGATGCTCGATGCCGCGCGGATCGCGACGGGGACGTTCCAGCTCGAGCGCACGACGGTCGACCTCTCAGCGGTGACGAAGGAGGTCGTCGAGGACCTGCGCGACCAGCTCGCCGCGAGCGGCACCTCTGCGTCGATGCGCGCGGAGGCGTCCGTGCTGGTACAGGGGGACCGCATCCGGCTGGGCCAGGTGGTGGAAAACCTGATCTCGAATGCGCTGAAATACGGTGCCGGGAAGCCGATCGAGATCGCGGTGGAGCGGCGCGACGACCGCGCGGTCGTGTCCGTCAGCGACCAGGGCATCGGCATTGATGCGGAGGACCACCAGCGCATCTTCGGGCTGTTCGAGCGCGCCGCGCCCGCGTCGAAATACGGCGGCCTGGGCCTGGGGCTCTACTTCGCCCAGCAGGTGGTCAGCGCGCATGGCGGGCGCATCGAGGTGCGCAGCGAACCGGGGCGCGGCTCCACGTTCTCGATCTCGCTGCCGGTCGCGCAGGAGGAAGCGCGACCGGCTGCGCCCCCCTCGTAGGCCCTACGCCGTGCGCTGCAGCTTCTCGCACAGCTCGCGGCGGACGCGCGCGCGGAACCGCTCCAGCCGCATCGTCACCGCGCTCTTGCCCACGCCCATCCGCTGCGCGATCTCGCGCGCGGAGAGCGTGCCGTCCAGGTAGAAGAGCCGCACCGTCTCCTTCTCGGGCCCCTCGCGCAGGTTGTCGATCACCTCGCGCACGGCGCGCAGCTCGGCTTCGCGCTCCATCTGCTCGTTCGCCGCCGGCACGCACCCGTCGGCGAGGCACGCCTCGCGGCACGCCTCTTCCGCGGCCTTGTCATGCGTCGCGCGAGCGGACAGGTACGAGCGGGCGCGGTTGCGGGCGATGGTGAACAGCCAGGCGGAGAAGCGATCAGGATCCTTCAAGCTGCGCAGTGCGCGGAACGCCCGGACGAACGCTTCCTGTGCGACGTCGTCCGCCTCGTCGGCGTTCAACTCGCTGAAGCTGCTCGCGAGGCGCGCGACCGGTGCGCGGTACCGGCGGTAGAGCTCCTCTTCCGCCCAGCGGCCGCGATGACCGCCACCCAGTGCATCGGCGACGAGCTGGCCGTCGGTGGGCGGCGGCGGGACGAGCTTGAGGCGGGGCGCTGGTTGCGGGAAGTCCGGGAACCGGGGGGCGTTCGCGGTGAGCATGTCTTCCTAGCAGCCCGCGTGCCTATGCCAATCTGCCGCTCGCGCACGAGTGAATCCGAGGGGTTCCGCGACACGGCCCTGCAGCGTGCACCCTCGTCGACCGCGACATTCGTGTCAGGGAGCGGACGCAAATGCCAGACCGGACGAACGGCTCCGCGAGGCGAACGCACCGGCCGGCGGTCGCGTTAATCTGCCGCGCCGATGCAGCTCGGGGTGGTCAACGACAAGGCCCTGTCGGAGCTCGGCTGGTCCGCGCTCACCGCGGAGCTCGTCCGGCGCGCGCGCACTCCGATGGGACGCGAGCGATGCGCCGCGCTCATCCCCGGGGACGATCCAGAAGCAGCCAGCCAACGCCTCGCGCTGGTCGAAGAGGGGCGCTCGCTTCGCCGGCAGGATCGCGAGGTGCCGCTCGCCGATGCGCTCGACCTGCGGCCGGCGCTGGGCCGGGCGGCTCGCGAGGGGACGCTCGAGCCGCACGAGCTCCTCTCGGTTGCGCGCCTCATCCGCGCCGCCACGTCGGCGCGGCGCTTCTGCCTGGCGATGAGGCACGTGGCGCCGCGGCACGCAGAGGCCGCGGAGACGCTCAGCGAGTTCGAGCCGCTCGCGACCGAGCTGGAGCGGGCGTTCGATCCTTCGGGGAAGCTGCTCGACACCGCTAGTGCCCTCCTCGGCGAGCTGCGCGAGCGTGCCCGCGGCCTCCACCGCGTCATCAAGGCGCGCCTCGACGAGATGCTCGAGGACGAGGAAGTCGTCGACATGCTGCGCGACGCGTACTACTCGGTGCGCGGCGACCGCTACGTGCTGCCCGTGCGGGCCGAGCACAAGTCGCACGTGCCGGGGATCGTGCACAACGCGAGCGGCAGCGGGCAGACGCTCTTCATCGAGCCGCAGGAGCTGCTCGAGCTCGGCAACCAGCTCACCATCGCCGAAGCGGGCGTGCTCGAGGAGGAGCAGCGCATCCTGACGGAGCTGTCCGGAGCCGTCGGGCGTCGCGCCCCGCAGCTCGAGCAGGATATCGGGACGCTCGCGCGCCTCGACGAAGCCGGCGCTGCCGCGAAGCTGTCCGACGATTTGCGCGCATCGCCGCCGCAGCTCCTGCAAGGACCAGCGGAGAGCTTCCGCCTCGTGTCGCTGCGGCATCCCCTCCTCGCACTACGCACGCCGGACGTAGTCGCGAACGACGTGGCGCTTCCGGGCGAGGCACGCGCGCTGATCATCAGCGGCCCGAACGCCGGCGGGAAGACGGTCACCATCACCGCGGTCGGCCTGAGCGCGCTGATGGCGCGCGCCGGGCTGCCAGTGCCCGCGGCGGACGGTTCGCGGATGCCGCTGTACCGGACGGTGTACACGGCCATCGGCGACGAAGGGGACCTGTCGCGCGATCTGTCCACCTTCACGGCGCATCTCACCGCGCTCAAGCACATCCTGGAGGCGGCAGGGCCGGGCACGCTGGTGTTGATCGACGAGATCGCGGCCGACACCGATCCGCGCGAAGGAGCGGCCATCGCCGTAGCGGCGCTGGAGAAGCTCGTCACGGCCGGCGCGCAGGTGCTGATCACGACGCACCTCGAGGAGCTCAAGGCGCTCGGCCTGTCCGATCCGCGGTTCGCCTCGGCCAGCGTCGGCTTCGATCTGCAGCGCCTCGCGCCGACGTACCGGCTGCGCATCGGCGAGGTGGGCCGAAGCTCGGCCATCGACATCGCCGCGCGAGTGGGCATCCCCGCGGACGTGTGCGACCGCGCGCGCGAGCTGCTCGGCGGTGGCGCGTCGGCGCTCTCCACCGCGGTCGAGCGCCTCGACGCCGAGCGCGCCGCTCTCGCCCAGGCGCGCGCCGAGGCGGAGAGGCTGCGCGAGGAGCTCCGGCGCGAGCGCGACTCGGCCGCGCGCGACCGGGAGCGCCTTGCCCAGGCGGAGCGCGAGGTCCGCGCCGGAGCGCGGGCCGACCTCGTTGCCGACATCGAGAAGCGCCGCCAGGACGTCGCCCAGCTCGTCGCCCAGCTCCAGGCCGCCCCGGCGATGGCGCGCGCGGTGGAGGTCCAGCGCGCTCTCGCGCAGGCCGAGGCGGAAGAGCAGAGATCGGAGGCTCGCGACGAGCCGGACGCGGCCCCACCCTCCGAGTTACGCGAAGGCGCGACGGTGAAGCACGGGCGCCTCGGCACCGAAGGAAAGATCATCGAGATCTCCGGCGACGTCGCGCTCGTGCAGATGGGCTCGATGCGCTCCAAGGTTCCGCTCGCCGACCTGGTGCCCCTCACGCGAAAGCAGCGCGGCGCGCAGCCGGGTTTCCGCAAGTCAGCCGCGGAGAAGCTCCGGCGCGCGGAGGCAATTCGCGCGGCCCCGCCCAGCTCGGCGCTGCCGACTCTGGACCTGCGCGGCTTCCGCATCGACGAGGCGCTGCGCACGCTCGACGAGGAGCTGGACCGCCGCCTGCGCGAAGGCGTCGAGGAGGTCCACATCCTCCACGGCCACGGCTCCGGCGCACTGAAATCCGCAATTCGCGAGCACCTCGCCCGCAGCCCCTACGTCCGCCGCTCCAGGTCCGGCGAGTCGCACGAGGGAGGAGACGCAGTCACTGTCGCCGAACTGGCCTGAGGAATCTTGCTTTGACTCAGCGGACATTGCCGACCGGTGATGCCAAGAAGGCGCCGCACAGACGCTGTTCCGACCACCACATCAACGGTGCGCTTCGGAACACTTTGCTCGAGCCGATGATCTATGAGCAGAGCCCGCGACATGTACCAACTCGCCGTCGAGTGGACCGCGCGGTCACTGAGCTCACCAACTCTTAGGATTCGAGCCGTCGCCAGGATCACCGCATACCGGACATTCATTGAGCAGCCGCAGCTCATCGATGAATTGCGAACGAGGTCGGTGATGAAACAGCGTTGCAACTACGCGCTCGCCGCAGACGCGGCAACGGACCGAGGTGCCGAGAACCAACCCAGCAAGGAAACTGCCTAGTACGATCATAGCCACTTCAATGTGGAACATTTGCGTACGCCACTGCATAAGCAACCCGAAGATCCAGGCAAGAACATCGAGCGCGGCGAACGCCCACATCAGGCGAATCTTCCACATTTGTCTAGATCGCTTCAACCAGTTGTGCGAGCAATAGAATCGCATCACCAACCCGCTCGCGACCTAGACAGCACTGTGTAGATGTCGTTCGCGGTCGACGTGACGACTCGATCGTAGAGATACAATTCAGCCTGAACACCTGCCGACGCTGCCGTTGCGAACGGGAGCCCGATGAGCAGCGTCCTCCCAGCGCTGCGAAGGGCGATGCCAGCCATGATCTCCGAAGCTTCGTTCGGTGCAATGACCTCACCGAGGATTACGCCCGCGGCCCGAATCGTAGTTAGTCCCTTTGTTTGCGTGGCAACCTCGCCCATCACGGCTGCTTTGATCGCAAACTCGGCTCCAACGACGAGCCAGTCACTGCTCTGTCGCCGAACCGCACCGGCTGCCGGCGCGGCGTCGGGGCCGCGTCTGCTCACTGGAGCCCCGTATGAGTACGCCGCCCCACTCTGCGAGGGGACTATGCCTCCTGAACCAACACCGGATCCACCACGGAATTGGGCAGCAACACTCTGCCAATTCGGAACCGTAATCAAGTCCACGGGTGTCTGGTACGCTGGGTTAGGAATAAAATTGATCTGGGGGACATCATTTGGCTGCGTTAGATTCCGGCTGATGGTCAACCAACCAATAACATCGTCCGGGTTGCCGCGGCTTAGCCAACTCGCGTAATCGGGGTTCACCCAAAACGTAATGCAGTTATCGCCTGGACCGCAAATCGAACCCGGCTGACGCCGATAGGGCATTCCACTG